>OLSJ01000455.1_pt1 | contig 32578 bp, 31 predicted proteins | sample 1672151 | NCBI WGS metagenome assembly OLSJ01 (sample SAMEA3136653, study PRJEB25190) | human gut metagenome | biome: human gut; feature: human-associated habitat; material: faeces | place: Austria | collected 2013 | reverse complement strand
CGGTGGAGGGCATCGGCATCGCCATCGAGAAGGGCTTCCAGCCCGGCGGCGACGGCCTGCGCGAGCGCGGCTACCGCTTGGAGTCGCTCGCCATCGTGGACGCCATGGACCCGGCGACCGGTGAGATCGAGTTCCGCCGATGAAGCCGTTCGCAACCGAGGAGCTGTTCAAGCTCGACGGCGACATCCCGCTTTTGCGCGCCGTGCCCTACGGCGTGCAGCACATCCTGGCCATGTTCGTGGCCAACCTCGCGCCCATCGTCATCGTGGCGGGCGCCGCTGGCCTCGGCACCGACCAGACGGGCTCGCTCATCCAGAGCGCCATGCTCATCGCCGGCATCGGCACGCTCATCCAGCTGTTCCCTCTGGGGCGCATCGGCTCGGGGCTGCCCATCGTCATGGGCATCAGCTTCACGTTCGTCACCGTGCTCTGCGGCATCGTGGCCACGTACGGCTACAGCACGGCCATCGGCGCCATCATGGTGGGCGGCATCATCGAGGGCGTGCTGGGCCTGTTCGCGAAGTACTGGCGGCGCATCATCTCGCCCATCGTGGCGGCCGTGGTGGTAACGTCCATCGGGTTCTCGCTGCTGGGCGTGGGTGCCACGTCGTTCGGCGGTGGCAGCGGCGTGCCGGACTTCGGGTCGCCGCAGAACCTGGCTTTGGGCACCGTCTCCCTCGTGTCGTGCCTGGTGTTCCAAGTGCTGGCGAAAGGGAAGGCCAAGCAGCTATCCGTGCTGTTCGGCCTGGTGATAGGGTATGTGGTGGCGCTGTTCATGGGGGCGGTGGACTTCAGCGGGTTCGCGGGCATGCAGCTGTTCGCGCTGCCGCAGCTCATGCCGTTCACCCCGGAGTTCAACCTGGGCGCCATCGTGTCGGTCACGCTCATCTTCCTCGTGTCGGCCACCGAGACCATCGGCGACACATCGGCCTTGACGATGGTGGGCCTGAACCGCGAGGTGAAGGAGAAGGAGCTTACCGGCTCCATCGCGTGCGACGGCTTCGTGAGCTCGCTGTCGGCGTGTTTCGGCTGCCTGCCCATCACGTCGTTCTCGCAGAACGTGGGCCTGGTGGCCATGACGAAGGTGGTGAACCGGCGCGCTATCGCCACCGGCGCCGTCATCATGGTGCTGGCCGCGTTCCTGCCGGTGATCAGCGTGGTGTTCTCGTCTCTGCCCGAGGCGGTGCTGGGCGGCTGCACCATCATGATGTTCGGCAACATCATCGTGAGCGGCTTCCAGATGATCGCGCGTGCCGGCTTCACGCAGCGCAACATCACCATCGCCGCGCTGTCGCTGGCCGTGGGGATCGGCTTCACGCAGGCGTCGGCGCTGTTCGCGGTGTTCCCCGAGATCGTGCAGAGCGTGTTCGCGCAGAACTGCGTGGCCGTGGTGTTCCTGGTGGCCGTGGTGGCGAACCTCGTGCTGCCGCGGGACGTGCAGGTGGGGGATGAGGCGGATGCGATGGATGTCGCGGCTGGCGAGCGCGGTGATGCGGCGGAGGGTTCTCCAATTGTGGTGGCTGCTCCAGCGGGCGGGCCGACAGGTGCGCTCTCGCCCTCGGCCGCACCGGCGACGGCTCCCGACCGGGTTCCAACCCCTTCTTCCGCGCCTGATACGGAGGAGGGCGACTTGGCGCCCGCGTAACCTGCGTTCAGGGCGGCTGCCTGCGCCGAGTCGTCCGCTAACCCGCGGCCGCCCGCCTACCGGATCTTCTCCAGCCGGGGCGTCTGCAGCGCCACGCAGACGAACAGGCCTCCCATAGCGGCCAGCGTTGCCAAAGTGACGAGGACTCTCTTCATGCCATGCTCCTTCTCGTAAGGGCCATCTTCGCCTCCCACGATACCGGCCCCACCTTGCGGCAACCTTGCACATGCCTGTGCTTTCGCTTACGTTCTCGTCATGTTGGCGGACGGGCCGTCCGTGAGAACGTTGCAGGACAGTGTCAACTTCTGTATAGAGTGTAGTTTTTCCCTGCGACGGGCGTGGGGGATGGTACAAATTACGAGGACAGTCAAAAATCTGCTGTTCGAGCATGCGGTTAGGCAAGCCGCACCCAGCAGACATTGAAAACCGAACTAAGGAGACCTGCTTTAATGCCTGTTGCGTTAAGCCTTTTTCTTGTCCTTTTCTTCCTGCTCATGAACGCTTTCTTCGTCGCCGCCGAGTTCTCGCTCGTGCGCGTGCGCAAATCCCAAGTGGAAATCCTCGTCGACGAGGGCCGCTCCGGCGCCAAGTACACCAAGCTCGTGGCCGACAACGTAAACGCGTACCTTTCCGCTTGCCAGCTAGGAATCACGCTGGCCTCGCTCGCCCTTGGCTGGCTGGGCGAGCCTGCCGTCTCCCAGCTTATCGAGGGCCCGCTGCTGGCGATCGGCCTGCCCGAGGCGGCCATCCACGGCATCGCCATCGCCGTCGGCTTCATCGTCATCACCGCGTTGCACATCGTAGTGGGCGAGCTGATACCGAAGTCTTTGGCCATCTTCTCCACCGAACGCTACGCCCTGTTCACGGCCACGCCGCTCGTGTGGTTCTACCGCATCACGTACCCTATCATGTGGCTGTTCAACAGCATCACGAACGGCGTCATGAAGCTGCTCGGCCATGACATTGCCAACGAGCACGAGGTGTACACCGACGAGGAGATCAAACTGCTCATCGACGAGAGCACCGAGAGCGGCCTCATCGACCCCGAGCAGAACGAGTACGTGGACAACATCTTCGACCTGGGCGACAAGGACGCCGAGGCTATCATGACGCCGCGCACCAACGTCATCTGCCTCGACCTCGAGGATTCGCTCGAGGAGAACCTGGCGCTCATCACGCAGTACAAGTACACGCGCTATCCCGTGTGCCGCGGCAACAAGGACCGCATCGTCGGCTTCGTGCACGTGAAGGACCTCTACACGCTGCCGCCCGACAGCACGATGGAAGACCTGCGTATCCGCACGATCCAGGCCGTTCCCGAGGGCATTCCCATCGCGAAGCTGCTGCAGATCCTGCAGGCGAAGCACACGAAGATAGCCGTGGTCATCGACGAGCACGGCGGCACGTCGGGCATCGTCACCATGAGCGACATCATGGAGCAGATCGTCGGCCGCATCGACGACGAGTACGCGCACGGCGGCTCGGACGCCGCGGTGCGCCTCGACGACGGCAGCTACCTCGTGGACGGCGCCATGGCCATCGACGAGGTGGAGGAGCTCATCGGCTTCGAGCCCGAAGAGGCCTCCGAATGCGAGACGACAGGGGGCCTGCTGCTGTCGCTGTTCGACCGCATCCCCGAAGAGGGCGATTCCGTGACCATCGAGCATGACGGCCTCAAGGCCACGTTCACCGTGGTGGACATGGACCGTCACCGCATCGACAAGGTGCGCGTAGTGCTGGAGCAAAAGCCCGAGGTCGAAGGCTCGGAAAAGGACCGCTAAACCCTCACGCCCGTGAATCGCTCGGCGTTCTTCCAGAGCATTTTCTCCAAGTCTCCGTCGGAGAAGCCGAGCGACGTGAACGTGTCGTACTCGTGCGCCGGGTCCCACATGGGGAAGTCCGAGCCGAACATCACGCGGTCGGCGCCCCACAGGTTCACGAGCTCGCGGGTGCGCCGGTTGCCGAGGAAGGCCATAGAGCTGGACACGTCGATGAACACGTTCTCGTCGTGCAGCACGTCGTAGCCGATCTCGGGGACGGACCAGCCGCCGAAGTGGGCGGCGTCCACCACGAGGTCGGGGAACGTGTGCAGGATGTTCTTGAGCCGGCGCGGATGCGAGAAGTCCGTGCGGTAGTCGCCCGTATGCACGATGAGCGGCAGGCGGCCCTCGATCATCTCGTAGATGCTCATGAGGCGCGGGTCGTCCATGTTCACCTTCTGGGTGTCGGGATGCAGCTTCATGCCGCGCAGGCCCAGGCCGACGGCGCGCTCTATCTCCGCCTCAGGGTCCTCGAGGTCCTGGTGCATGGCCATGAAGCCGATGAGCTCGGGGTGGAGGCGGCACTGCTCGGCGATGAAGTCGTTGATGCTGGCCACGGCGCTGGGCTTGGTGGCCACCGAGTGCACGACGAAGTGCGTGAGGGGCGCCTGCTCCTTCGAGGCCAGCAGATGCGCCGCCGTGCCCTGCCCGTACATGTCCACGAGATAGAACTCGCCCACGGCGCCGACTGCCCGCTCGGCGATCTTCTCGGGATAGATATGGGCATGCACGTCGATGGCGGTCATGGTCAGGCTCCTTGCTCGTTTCGATATGCGGCTCGTCGCGAACCGCGCGTATGGTTTCGCTGTCGATTGTACTGTATCCGCGCAGCGCACGCGCCAATCAGTCTGGCCGAACCGCTGGGCTTCGCAGTGAAATCCGCTTAGGGAAGCACTGATTAACGCAACGATACTCTTCTTGATTGCGCTAGGCTTACAGTGTCCGCACACGGCCCTTTTAACATGACTGATTAAGTCATGGACGAAATCAGAGGCTAGGGCATGCTTGAACGAATTTATGCCGACGCGAATCCGAGAAACCTCTGGTGGCGAAAAGCCGTCCCCGAGGTTCGCCGTCGAAAACATGCCATAGCCTCCGACTTCGTCCCGCCCCTTCTGCGGTGCTTTTCTGCTGTGCCCTTTTGGCGGCTCTAGGGAAGCACCGTTAACCAGCGTCTTCCTAGGGGATGGCGTGCACGTATGCCATGCAGACGTGCTGGGTTTTGGGCGCAGGGCTGCCTGGTCGTGCTATCCTGCTCGGTGAGAGAAAGGAGCGGGCTTGGGCCGCGGAGAGGAACAGGGACGAAGCGCAGGGCAAGGCGGGACGTACACCGTGTCGGCGGCCAGGTCATTGCTTGGCGCCACGCGCCGCGTGCTGCCCGATGCCGTGCCGTCGCCGTCCGCGCCTGCAGCGGCAGACGCGCAGGCGCCGGTATACGGCTGGATTGCCGGGGCCTGCGCGGCGCCATCCAAGGGCGACCGCTACGTGGTGGAGTTCACGGGCAGGCGGGAGTTCCGCATCCTAGCCTACGTGGACCGCTTCGGGCGCGCGTTCTCCACGGACCGGCCGCTCACTGCGCCGCCTGCCCGCAGGCCCGATCTCGACTTCGCGCGCTTTGTCGACGAGGGTCCTGCGGACATGGGCCATGGCCCTGCAGAGACGTGCGCGGACGGGCATACGGCCGTCCGGGGAGCGCGCACCGACGCGGAGCGCGGCCCGGGGGCTCGCCCGGACGGGGAGCACGGCTGCGTGGAGGTGCGCACGGGTGGCGAGGACGAGCGGCAGGTGGCGCGGTACTTGTGCAAGGGCGGCCGCTACACGTTCACGGACACGTGGTTCGACTTCGGGCCGCACGCCGCAGGCCTCTCCTACGACGACGCCCTCGCCCGCGCCTACCTGGCGTTCGTGCACCGGCCCCGGCTGGGCGGGGCGGAGGTGCCCGAGAGGGGCACGGCCTTCGTCCACGAGCGTCTGCGGGAAACCCCGCTCCTACCGGTCCTGCGCACCATCGTCGACGAGGTGCGCAGCGCAGAGAGCGACCCGGTGGTGCAGCCGCCCGCCCTGGTGAGAAGCCTTGTGCGGTGGCTCGAGGAAGCCGGCCTGGACGGCCTGCGCCCGCCGGCCGTGCCGGACGAGGCGCTGCGGCTCGTGCGCACCGCGCGCTACGCCAACCTTTACTACATAGCGCAAGAGGACGAGGACGCGGCCGTCGACCGCCGCACCGTCTGGGCCCTGGAGGCCGCGCTCAACCGGTTCACCCTGATGGAGGAGGCGTTCGGCGACCGCGCGACGCTGGCCGGCGACGCGGACTGCGCACGCTGGGATGCCTACCTGATAGAGACGGCGGGGGCGCAGGCGTTGGGCGCCGAGCGCCTGGCCGGCACGCCCCGAGGGTCCGACGACGGCGAATGGGAGGCGCGTTGCCGCCTGGCCGGCGTGCTGGAGCGGCTGAAGCTGCCGGTGCGCATCGAGGCGCAGATGCAGGCGAACGTGGCGGAGGGCCTTGCAGCTTTCCGGCTGACGGTGCCGGACGCCGCGCTCATGCCCGCGCGCCGATGGGTCGAAGGCCCGGCAGGTGCCGGCTGGGAGGACGTGCCGACCGCCGAGCGCGACGCCCAGGCGCGCCGCTACGCCATGCACTTCGGCCTGGCGCTCGCTACCGCGGCGTTCGAGGCCTCTCCGGCCATCCGCCGCGTCGACGTGGCGGCCTGCCGCGCCCGATGGCCACGAGAGCTCTGCCTCGCCGGACGCCGAGTTTCCCGCCGATCGGCAGGAGGCAGCCTACTACCAGGTTGCGCTCACCCGCCGGGCCTACGAGGAGTCGGGCTGCTTCCGCAGCTCCCTCGAGGGCGACCCCGCACCGCTGCTCGCGTACTGCGGGGCCGTGTGCGACCTGCCCGGGGCCGACCCGTTCGCGCTCATGCAGGCGCTGCCCTCCACCGCGCGGCGCCAGGAGCTGCCCGAGCTGGACGACGCGCCTCTGCCGCCGGCCGTGCGGCCCGTGCTCGGCACCGACGATGCGCGCGACCTGCGCATCGCGGCCGAGGCTCGCCGCCGTCGCGTGGGAGAGGGGTTGGCCGACCGCATCGCGCGCGCCGGCAGCGCCACCGAGGCCATTCGCATCGTGCGTAAGGAGCAGCACGCCGCCCGCACCCTCGGCGACGACCAAGGGGTCTCGGCCTGCACGCGCCTCATGGCGGCGCTCGCGGAGGGAACGCTGGACACCGAGGACCAGAACGCCGCGGTGACGTGCTTCCTCGGCGAGGACCGCTGCCTGGCCGCCCTCGCCCGCGCCCGTGCGCTCGCCCCGCGCGACCCCGCCGAGGCGGTGGCCGTGCTGGCGGACGCGGTGTCCGAAGCCGCCGCGCTCGACGGCTACACGGACGGCGCCGTGACCGCATACCGTGCGTTCGACTCGTACGCGGCGCGCGTGCGGTACTCCCGCGCCCTGCGGGCCGTGCGCCAAAAGGGCGCCGGCGGTTCGCAACCATCAGCCCCGTCCGACGCGCCCGCTGTGCCGACCCTCGCCGCTCGGGCGGCCGCTGACGCGGGCAGGCGCATCCAGCTGGCGCCCGACTCGTTCTTCCTCTGCCATTTGGAGATCGTCACGCTGTTGGAACGCTCGTTCGACCGCGTGGACGACGCCTTGCGCTACGGCAGGCGCGCCATCGAGCTGGCCCCCGCCTCGGCCGGCGGTTACCGCCAGCTCGGCCGCGCCTACATGCTGGTGGGCGATATGGACAGCGCTGCGGCCGTGCTGGAGGCGGGCCTGGATGTGGCCGCGCAGCCGAACGACGTTGCCATTGCCTACTACCAGCTGGCCTATGCGCTGTGGAAGGCGGGCAGGCCGCGCGCGGGTGCGGCCTGCTACCTCAAGTCGGTCATGACGTCGCCCGTGATGGCGCTGCAGGCCGTGGCCGAGCTCAAGGAGCTGGCCGCAGAGCACGGCATAGAGCCGATCGAGCGCGATGCCGTGGATGACGAGCTGCGCAGCGCAGGGATAGTGCTGGCGCCGACGGAGGAGATGTTCGAGACCTTGGACGCGGGTGCCGCGGCCGCTGTGGACGCCGGCCTGTTCCCGGTCGCCCGAAACCTGTTGTCGCTGCGCCTGCACTACCGCCCGGACGACGCTCTGGTGAACGTGCTGAAGTCGCTGGAGTGAAGAACGCGTTTACGGGATGATGGGCTTGGGCAGGATCTCGCTTAGCTTCTTGCGGTTGCGCAGCAGCAAGAGGAAGGACTCCTCGTCGGCTGTGAGGTTGCCCTTGGTGTGCGTGAGGATGCTGAGCGCCCGCGCGAACGAGCAGTCCTTCACGCGCAGCGCCGTCATCTGCTTCAGGCGGCACTCCTCCTGAACGGTCAGCGCGGAGATGACGGCCACGCCCATGTGGCACCTCACCGCCTGCTTGATGGCCTGCGTGCTTCCCAGTTCAAGCCGTATGTTCAGATCCTGGTGGTTGAAGCCGCTGCGCGCCAGGGCCAGCTCCATGACCTTGCGCGTGCCGGAGCCCTGCTCGCGGGTGATGAGGGTCTCGGACGCCAGCTCGCTGAAGCTGATGGACTGGCTCGTGCTCCATGGATGGTCGCTGGGCACCACGACCACCAGCTCGTCGTGCCAGAACGTCTCCACGGTGAAGTTCGGCTCGTCGGGCACAGGTCCTTCGATGAGCGCGACGTGCAGCCGCTTGTCCATGATCTCGCGCGCGAGAATCTCGGTGTCGGCTATCTGCACGTCGATGTCGGCATCCTGCTCGTTCGTGTAGTACTCGCGCAGGAAGAAGGGCAGGAGGTACTCGCCGATGGTGAACGTGGCCCCGATGCGGATGCCGTGATGGCAGGTGGCCGCCTTGAGCACGGCCTCGCGCGCCTCGCAGATGAGCTGCACGATCTCCTTCGCGTAGCCGTAGAACACCTCGCCGCTCTCGGTGAGGGTGACGCCCCGGTTGGTGCGGTCGAGGAACTGCGTGCCGTATTCCTTCTCCAGGTTCTGGATGTGGATGCTCACGCTTGGCTGGCTCATGTGCAGTCGTTCGGAAGTGCGGGTGATGTTGCCGGTGTAGGCAACGTCCTTGAATACGAGAAACTCCTCTAAAGAACTCATGCCGCCCCCTCATGCTTTGCAAAAGGCCGACAAGGCCCCTTGTTAGACAACGAACGGTACCCTCCCCGGAAAAAAGTATAAGTACAGCGGTGGTAATTTGGCCATAGAGAGAACAGGGGATGCCATACGTAATTCCGATTCCAGGGAAACGCTGCCTCCCACGTTGCCGAATCCTTGTCCTCCCCTTGCTGCGCTCATGGTGACGCAGCAGAGTATCACCAGATGAACCGATGGTTTTCTTCTTCACCGCACAGAGGGGGCCCAGCGTTTGAGCAACCATTCTACCGCAAGTCATAGCCGCTTCTTATGACGCTATCGCAAAACTGAATTTTACACTTCGGCAACCGTGCCGTAGCTTTAACGTCATGCCGGTGCATCACGCCGAGACGGTTTTTCCACCGATGTGCGCTCCGGAAAAAAGGGCGTAGGGGGGCGGTTTCAATGACGGTTGACATGCTCGTATCCGTGTTCATTCTGCTTGCGATGTTCGGTTTCTTCGCGCTGTCCTTGAGGAAAGCCTACAAGTTCGCGCACATGCAGATCCATGCGCGCCTCGACCTCTATCCCGTTCCCAAGGAAGGCGGCGGGCGGGCGGCCTACGGCGGCTCGTACATGGAGGAGCCCGAATGGTGGACGAAGCCGCGCAAGATCGACCGGGTCAACGAGGCCGTCGACATCATGAAGGAAATGCTGTTCATCAAGAAGCTATTCGTGCACCAGCGCGTGCTGTGGTGGGCGTCGTACTCCATGCACCTGGGTATCTACGTCATGCTGGGATGGTCGGTGCTGCTGCTGGTCAGCGTGGCATGGCATCCCGACTGGTACGTGCTCGTGGTGACCGTCGTCGGGGTCGTCGGCTTCGCGCTGTCGACGGTCGGCTGCGTGCTGCTGCTGGTGCGCCGCGTGTCGGACCGCGTGCTGGCTAAGTACACCACCCCGCTCGAGTACTTCAACATCGTGCTGCTGCTGACGGTGCTGCTCACCGGCGCGTACTCGTGGCTGTTCGTCGCGTCGCCCTTCGCGGTGGCCGCGCAGGTGTTCACGCTGAGCGCCACGGACCTGCCGCCCATCGTGCTCGTGCACCTCGCGCTGCTGGGCATCATGTTCCTGTACATCCCGCTTTCCAAGATGAGCCACTACGTGGGCAAGTTCTTCTGCTTCCACAAGGTGCTGTGGGACAACGATCCCAACCTGCCGGGCAGCTCCGTGGAGCGCCGGTTCGAGGACGCCGCGGCGCATCCTGCCCATACCGGCTGGTCGGCTGCGAAGCAGCAGGCGCCCACGTCCGAGTCGTCGAAAGGATAAGCGGTCATGGCCATGGAATACAAGAACGTGCGGACCACGGACATCTCGAAGCGGGAAGGCCTGCTGAGCGCCCTCGACGACTTGTCGTCCCTGCCCGCGCCGTACGACAAGAACGGCCTGGAGCCCGCTTTCAAGGACCCGAAGCCCGAATGGGCCGAGACGAACTGCTGCTCGCTCGACGGCTTCTGCGCCATCGACACGATGAAGCGCCCCGAGACGCAGGAAGAGGAGGACGAGCTCAAGGTCAAGTTCCTCAAGGGACTGGAGAAGCTGTTCCTCGACGCCAACAACAAGTACCTGCAACCGCTCAGCTTGACGATGGAGTACTGCGCGAAGTGCAACACGTGCTCGGAGGCGTGCCATGTGTACAAGGCGGCGAACGGCGACGAGATATACCGTCCCATCTTCCGCGTGGACGTGCTGCGCAAGCTGTACAAGAAGTACTTCACCCGCTCGGGCAAGCTTCTCGGCTCCCTCACCGGGGCGGACATCGACCTGGATTGGGAGACCATCGCGCGGTTGGGCGAGTCGGCCTACCGCTGCAACCTGTGCCGACGCTGTGCGCAGGTGTGCCCGATGGGGCTGGACAACGGCATGGCGGCCCGCGAGATACGCAAGATATTCAGCATGGAGATGGGCCTGGCCCCCACGCCCGTGCACGCGAAGGGCACGCAGCTGCAGCTGAAGACGGGTTCCTCCACGGGCCTCACGAGGCCGGCCCTGATGGACACGCTCGAGTTCATCGAAGAGGACACCTACGAGCGCACGGGCCGCAAGATAAAGTTCCCGCTCGACAAGAAGGGCGCCGACGTGCTGCTCTTCCACAACGCGGGCGAGTTCATGGCCTGGCCCGAGAACCCGGCGGCCTTCGCCATCCTGCTTGACGAGGCGGGCGTCGACTGGACGCTCAGCACCGACGTGGTGGGCTACGACAGCGTGAACTACGGCATCTGGTACGACGACGTGCAGGCCAAGAACGTGGCCATGGCGCAGTTCGAGGCGGCCAGGAAGCTGGGCGTGAAGCGCATCGTCATCGGCGAGTGCGGCCATGCCCACAAGGCGGCCGTCGTGGGCGCCGACCGCATGGCCGACAGCAAGGAGCGCGGCGTGCCCGTGGAGAGCTTCCTGCCCATGATGGCCGAGTTCGTGCGCAACGGGCGCCTGAAGTTCGACCCTTCGAAGAACGACTTCCCCGTCACGCTGCACGATCCGTGCAACATCGTGCGCCAGATGGGCATCGTGGAGCCCCAGCGCGAGATCCTGCGTGCTATAGCGCCGCAGTTCCGCGAGATGACGCCCCACGGGGTGGACAACTACTGCTGCGGCGGCGGCAGCGGGTTCGCCATCATGAACTCCTACAACTTCGGCGACTTCCGCACAAAGGTGAGCGGGCGCATGAAGTTCGCCCAGATACTCAACGCGTTTGCGGACGAGATGGAAGACCCCGACATAGTGAAGTACGTCTGCGCTCCGTGCTCCAACTGCAAGGGCACGATACGCGACCTCCTTCAGGCGTACAAGGCCACTGCGCGCTACAACGTGCAGTACGGCGGCATCGTCGAGCTCATGGTCAACGGCTTGGCGAGCATGGATCGGCCCTACTTCGAGTTCCTGGAGGAGTAGGCGCTGCCCGGGGTCGCGCAAAAGGCGCGCGGCCCCGGGGTTGACCGGGTTTCGCGCGCGCCTGCTGGGGAGCGGGCGGCAGGGGGATGAGACGGGAGCGGGACTATGCATACCATCGTCGTGGGGCTGAGCATCAAGCGCGCCCCCCTTGAGATTCTGGAGCAGTTGAGCGTGCACCACTCGCAGAACGCGCTGTGCGTGCAGGATGTGAAGGCGGCAGCGGGGCTGTCCGGTGCTGTGGTGCTGAGCACGTGCAACCGCCTGGAGTTCTACGGCGTGTGCGAGGACGCCGACGAGGGCGTCGCGCGGGTGTGCGACTTCATCCTGGGCCAGAACGGTGCGGCTGACGCCGCCCAAGCGCGGCAGTTCCGCGAGCTTCTGTACGCCTTCACGGACGGGCGCGCCGTGCGCCACCTGTTCGAGGTCGTGTGCGGCCTGGACTCGCTCATCGTGGGCGAGACGGAGATAGCCGGCCAGGTGTCGCGCGCCTACCGGGCCTCCTGCAAGGCGGGAGCCAACGACAAGATGGTCAACGTGTGGTTCCAGCGCGCGCTGTCGCTGGGCAAGAAGGTGCGCTCCGAGACGCGTATCAGCCGCTACTCCACCTCCATCGGGCGCATCGCCGTGGAGCTGGCCGTGCGCGAGCTGGGCGGCATCGCGGACAAGCGCGTGCTCATCCTGGGCGCGGGCGAGATGAGCGAGCTGACCATGAAGTACCTCGTGGCGCAGGGCGTTTCGGTGGCCATGGTGTCGAACCGCTCGCTCGACAAGGCGCAACGGCTGGCCGGTCAGTACGGCTTCGGCGCCTGCTCCCTCGACGAGCTGGATACCTGCCTGGAGCAGGCCGACGTGGTCTTCGCGGCCACGGCGGCGAAGAGCTGCCTGGTGGGGCAGGAGCGCCTGGCCGCGATCATGGAGCGCCGCGCCGAGCGGCCGCTGCTGTGCATCGACATGGCCCTTCCGCGCGACATCGACCCGGGTGTGCGCGACATTCGCAACGTGAGCTGCTACGACATCAACGAGCTGCGCGACGTGGCCAACCGCCACCAGAACGAGCGCCTGCGCGCGGCAAAGACGGCCGCCCAGCTCATAGACGAGGCGGCGGCCGACTTCGAGCGCTGGCAGCGCTCGCTGGAGTACATCCCCACTATCGACGCGCTCTACCGCCAGGCCGACCGCATCAAGGCCGACAAGCTGGAGCGCGCCATGGGCAAGCTGTCGGGCCTCACGCCCAGCCAGAAGCAGGCCGTGCAGTGCCTGGCCACGTCCATCGCCCACCAGCTGGTGCACGAGCCCGTGGCGTCGCTCAACGCCATGGCGGGTTCCGAGAAGAGCCGTGCGTACGCCGCCATGCTGCAGGAGCTGTTCCACCTCGATCCCGAGGAGGAGCCTGCGAGTGCGGAGGCGCCGGTGCCTGCGGAAGCGGGAGCGGGCCCTGGGGATGCGTTGACGGGAGGTTCGCGATGAAGCGCCTGGTTATAGGCACAAGAAAGAGCGAGTTGGCATTATGGCAGGCGAAGTGGGTGCGCGAGCGCCTGATCGAGGCGCATCCCGGCCTGGAGGTTGAGCTGGCCGAGACGGACACGGCGGGCGACCGCGACCTGGCGACCCCTCTGCCGCTCGTGGACGGAAAAGGCGTGTTCACAGCTGAGATCGAGGAGGGCCTGCGCGACGGGACCATCGACCTGGCCGTGCACAGCCTGAAGGACCTGCCCACCGAGCTGCCGGAGGGTTTCGAGATCGGTGCGTACTGCATGCGCCACGACCCGCGCGACGCGTTCCTGGGCAAGGACGGCATGACGCTGGCCGACCTGCCCGAGGGAGCGCGCATCGGCACCTCGAGCCTGCGCCGGGCCGCCCAGGTGCATCGCGTGCGCCCCGACGTGGAGTGCGTGAGCATCCGCGGGAACCTGGCCACCCGCTGGCGCAAGCTGCAGGAGGACGAGGGCATGGCCGGCATCATCCTGGCCGTGGCCGGGGTGGCGCGCCTGGGATGGCGCGACCGCATCACCGAGTACCTGGCGCCCGACGTGGTCATGCCGGCCGCGGGCCAGGGCGTCATCGCGGTGGAGGTGGCCGCGGGCCGCGACGACGCCGCCGCGCTCGTGCGGGCCGTGAACCATGCGGAGTCCGAGCGCGCGGCGCGTGCCGAGCGCAGCTTCCTGGCGGCGCTCGAGGGCGGCTGCCAGACGCCCATCGGCGCGCTGGCCGTGTGCACCGGCGACGTGGTCAGGCTCTCGGGCATGGTGTGCAGCCTGGACGGCAGTCACATGGTGCGCGTGGAGCGCACGGGCACGCAGCCCGAGCGCGTGGGCCGCGAGGCCGCCGAGGACGCGCTCGCGCGGGGCGCGGCGGATATCCTGCCCGCGGGCGCCGATCGGGCGGGGGTGTGACATGCCGCATTCGACGGAAGAGACCCGGGTATACCTCGTGGGCGCCGGACCCGGCGACCCCGGCCTGCTCACGCTCAAGGGCCGGGCGGCCATCGAGCGTGCCGACGTGCTCGTGTACGACCGGTTGGTGTCGCCGCGCCTGCTGGGCTACGCCCGGCCGGACTGCGAGCTCGTCTACGTGGGCAAGACCCCCGACCACCACACGCTGCCCCAGCGCAAGATCAATGCCCTGCTGGTAAAGAAGGCGCTGGCCGGCAACGTGGTCGTGCGCCTGAAGGGAGGCGACCCGTTCGTGTTCGGGCGCGGCGGCGAGGAGGCGGAGGAGCTGCGCGACCACGGCCTGCCCTACGAGGTGGTGCCCGGCGTGACGTCGGCCATCGCCGCCCCCGCGTATGCGGGCATCCCGGTAACGCACCGCGACGCGGCCTCGTCGTTCACGGTGATCACGGGCCACGAGCGCGACGGCAAGGGCAACTCGGCTATCCCGTGGGGGCAGGTGGCGCGCCTCAAGGGCACGCTCGTGTTCCTCATGGGCATGGAGAGCCTGCCGCGCATCGTGGACAACCTCGTGGGGCACGGCATGGATCCCGCCACCCCTGCGGCCGTCGTGCGCTACGGCACCTGGCCGATGCAGCGCACGGTGTGCGCCCCGCTGGCCTCCCTCGAGGAGCGCGTGGGCGAGGAGGGCATCGAGAACCCGGCCGTGATCGTGGTGGGGCAGGTGGCCGCGCTGCGCGAGCGCCTGTCCTGGGCGGAGCGCAAGCCGCTGTTCGGCAAGACCGTCGTGGTCACGCGGGCCCGCCACCAGGCGTCAGCCCTCGCGTCCTCCCTCGAGGAGCGCGGCGCGCAGGTCCTCGAGTTCCCGGCCATCGAGATAGCCCCTCCGACCGACCCGCGCCCGCTCGCCGAGGCGATGGCCGGTATCGAGGCGTACCACTGGGTCGTGTTCACGAGCGCGAACGGGGTGGACGCCTTCTTCGCCGAGGCCGCGGCCCAGCACCTCGACGCCCGCTGCCTGGCAGGAGCCGAGGTGGCGGCCATCGGCACGGGAACCCAGGCGGCGCTCGCGGCCCACGGCATCACGCAGGTCCAGGTTGCGCGGGAGTTCTGCGCCGAGGGTCTCGCAGGGCTGCTGGCGGATAAGGTGCGCGCGGGAGAGCGCGTGCTCATCGCCCGTGCCGAGGAGGCCCGCGACGTGCTGCCCCGGGCGCTCGAGGAACAGGGTGCCCTGGTGAGCGACGTGGCCGCGTACCGCACGCAAGCGGTGGCGGAGGGCGCGGAGGCGCTCGCGGCCGCCCTGAGCGCGGGCGACGTGGATGCCGTCACGTTCACCAGCTCGTCCACGGTGACGAACCTGCTGGCATGCCTGGGGGGCCCGACGCTGCTCGAGGGGACGGACCTGTACTCCATCGGCCCCGTGACCACGGAGACGCTGCGCGCAGCGGGCCTCGAACCCCGCGCCCAGGCGGCCGAGTACACCATCGCGGATCTCGTGGCCGCGCTCGTCGATTCGCAAGAAGGAGAGCTCCCATGAAGATGCGCAAGCGCCCCCGCCGCCTGCGGGAAACGGCCGGCCTGCGGGCCATGGTCCGCGAGCACCACGTACGCGTGGACGATCTGGTCTACCCGCTGTTCGTGTGCAGCGGCACGGACAAGCAGGAGCCCGTGCCCTCCATGCCCGGCGTGTTCCACTACTCCCTCGACCGGCTCGGGCCGGTGCTCGACGAGGTGGCGGGCAAGGGCATTCCCGCCATCCTCCTGTTCGGGCTGCCGCCCTTCAAAGACGCCCGCGGCACGCAGGCCTATGCCGAAGACGGCATCGTGCAGCAGGCCGTGGCCCTTGCCAAGGAACGGCAGCCCGGGCTCACCGTCATCACCGACGTGTGCCTGTGCGAGTACACCGACCACGGCCACTGCGGCCTGGTGGACGGCGAGCGCGTGCTGAACGACGAGTCGGTGGAGCTGCTGGCCGCCACGGCCGTGTCCCATGCCCGGGCGGGGGCCGACATCGTGGCGCCGTCCGACATGATGGACGGCCGCGTGGGGGCCATCCGCGACGCGCTCGACGAGAACGGCTTCGCTCACGTGGCGGTCATGTCCTACGCGGCGAAGTTCGCCTCGGCCTTCTACGGGCCGTTCCGCGAGGCGGCCGACTCGGCGCCGCAGTTCGGCGACCGCAAGAGCTACCAGATGGACCCGGCGAACGGCGACGAGGCCCTGCGCGAGGTCATGCTCGACGTGGAGGAGGGCGCGGACCTCGTCATCGTGAAGCCGGCCATGGCCTACGGCGACGTGCTGTACCGCACGAAGCAGGCCTGCGGCCTGCCCGTGGCCGCCTACTGCGTGAGCGGCGAGTACGCCATGGTGAAGGCCGCGGCCGCGCAGGGGTGGATCGACGAGCGCCGCGTGGTCATGGAGGCGCTGTTGGGCTGCAAGCGCGCGGGCGCCGACCTGCTTATCACGTACCACGCCCTCGACGTTGCCGGGTGGCTGCACGAATCGATGTGACCGACCGAGCCGGCAAGACGGCCGGCGCGGGGAAGAAGGAGGTGTGCCGGGCATGCTCGACACGACGAGAAGCGAGGAAGCGTTCCGCATTGCCTGCCGGGTGATACCGGGAGGGGTCGACTCGCCCGTGCGCGCCGCGCGCGCGGTGGGGCGCAACCCGGTGTTCCTGGCGCGCGGCGAGGGCGCGCACGTCTGGGACGTCGACGGAAACGGCTATGTGGACTACGTGGGCTCGTGGGGCCCGCTCATCTGCGGGCACGCCCATCCTGCCGTGGTGGAGGCCCTGTGCCGCGCAGCGCAGCAGGGGTCTTCCTTCGGCGCGCCCACCGAGGCCGAGACGGCGCTGGCCGAGGAGATACGCCGCGCGTACGACGCGGTGGAGATGGTACGGTTCGTGAACTCCGGAACCGAGGCAACCATGAGCGCCCTGCGCCTGGCGCGCGGCGCCACCGGGCGCGACTACATCGTGAAGTTCGAGGGCTGCTACCACGGCCACTCCGACAGCCTGCTGGTGAAGGCCGGCAGCGGTGCGCTCACCAACGGGAATCCCAGCTCGGCCGGCGTGCCGAAGGAAGTGGCCGAGAAGACGCTCGTGGCCCGCTACAACGACAGCGAGAGCGTGGCCGCGCTGTTCGACCAGTACCGCGAGCGCATCGCCGCGGTCATCGTGGAGCCGGTCGTGGGCAACATGGGCGTGGTCCCGCCTGACCCCGGCTTCCTGCTCGACCTGCGCGCGCTCACGCTGGAGCAGGGAACCGTGCTCATCTTCGACGAGGTGATGACGGGCTTCCGCGTGGACTACGGCGGCGCCTCGCGTTATTACGGCGTGCTGCCCGACCTCGTATGCCTGGGGAAGGTCATCGGCGGCGGGCTGCCGCTCGCGGCCTTCGGCGGGCGCGCCGACCTCATGCAGGGCTTGGCCCCCCTCGGCCCGGTGTACCAGGCGGGCACCCTCTCGGGCAACCCGCTGGCCGTGGCGGGCGGCTTGGCTACGCTCAAGCTGCTGCAGGAGCCCGGCACCTACGAGAACCTTTTCAAAACCACCGCCGACCTGGCTGACGGCTTGGAGGGCATCGCGCGCGATTGCGGCGTGCCGCTGCAGGTCAACCGCGTGGGGGCCATGTTCTCGGTCTTCTTCGCGGACGAGCCGGTGGTCGACTACGAAAGCGCCTGCAACGCCGATGCCGACAGGTTCGCGCGCTACTACCGGGCCATGCTGGAGGCGGGCGTGTACCTTGCCCCGAGCCAGTTCGAGGCGGCGTTCGTCTCGACGGCCCACAGCGGGCAGGACATCGCGTTCACGCTGGAGCAAGCCGAGCGCGCGATGCGCGCCCTTTAGCGCATCGCGCGGTACGTGCGTGCAGCTCGAAGACGAGTTCGCAACGGGAAGGAGGTGATTGGTATGTATATGGTTTCTCTTGACGAGGAGGCGTGCACCGGGTGCAACTCATGCGCAGACGGTTGTCCCGCGGGCATTTTGGATTTCGACGGGGAGAAGGCCTCTATCAAAGGCGACCCGTGCGACTGCATGGGCTGCGAGGCCTGCACGACGGTATGCCCGTCCGGCGCTATCACCGTGATGGAACTGTAGCGCCAACGAACCCCCCGGAAAACAGGAGGATATTATGGCAGAGAAGAGAGAAACCCCCCAGCTCGACGAGCTGGAGAAGGGTCCGTGGCCAAGCTTCGTGACCCAGATCAAGCGCGCCGGCGAGAAGAACGCCATGGCCGACGATCTGCTGGGGCTGCTCGAGACGTCCTACGAGGACAAGGTCGGCCACTGGAAGCACGGCGGCATCGTGGGCGTGAAGGGCTATGGCGGCGGCGTCATCGGCCGCTACACCGACATGCCCGAGGAGTTCCCGAACATCAGCGAGTTCCACACGGTGCGCGTGGCCCAGCCGAGCGGCTGGTTCTACACGACCGACATGCTGCGCGAGATCTGCGACGTGTGGGAGGAGCGCGGCAGCGGCCTCACGAACATGCACGGTTCCACCGGCGACATCATCTTGCTGGGAACGACCACCGATCAGCTGCAGCCCATCTTCGACGACATCAGCGACCGCGGCTTCGACCTGGGCGGCTCCGGCTCCGACCTGCGCTCGCCGAGCTGCTGCGTGGGCCCTGGCCGCTGCGAGCATGCCTGCTACGACACGCTTGACATGTGCTACGACCTGACCAACGAGTACCAGGACGAGATCCACCGTCCCATGTGGCCGTACAAGTTCAAGTTCAAGATGTCCGGCTGCGCGAACGACTGCGTGGCGGCCCAGGCGCGTGCCGACTGCTCGATCATCGGCACCTGGCGCGACTCCATCATCATCGACCAGGACGAGGTGAAGAAGTACGCCGCCGACGGCCTGGACATCCAGATGGACGTGTGCCACCGCGGCCCCTCGCACTGCCTGACCTACGACAAGGACACGCAGGAGCTCTCGGTGAACGCCGAGGAGTGCACGCGCTGCATGCACTGCATCAACGTCATGGGCAAGGCCATCAAGCAGGGCAAGGAGAAGGGCGCCACCATCATGATCGGCGCGAAGTCGACCATCGTGAAGTCCGCCTTCATGTCGTGGGTCATCGTGCCCTTCATGAAGATGGAGCCGCCCTACACCGAGTTCAAGGAGATGATGGACCGCATCTGGGACTGGTGGGACGAGAACGGCAAGACGCGCGAGCGCATCGGCGAGCTCATCTACCGCCTGGGCATGGGCGAGTTCCTGCGCGCCACGGGCATCCCGGCCGTTCCCCAGATGGTGTACCGTCCGCGCGCCAACCCCTACGTGTTCTGGCAGAAGGACGAGATCGAAGTCTAGCGCGCTCGCGCTTGAACCGTATTGTTCCCGTTGAAAGATGAGGTGAGTTACATGCCCAAGATCGACAATGGACCTCCGGACTACCGTAAGAACCTGCCGCCTATCGTGGAGCAGAACTACGGCAAGTGGGAGTACCACGAGTCGCCGCGTCCCGGCGTGCTGAAGCACGTGGGCCCGGCCGGGGCGCTGTACAGCGTCCGCTGCGCCTCGCCCCGCCTCGTGTGCGTCGACTTCATCCGCGACGTGTGCGCGCTGGCCGACAAGTACTGCGGCGGCTACCTGCGCTTCACCAGCCGCAACAACATCGAGTTCCTCGTGTCGGACGAGCAGAACGTCGAGCCGCTCATCGAGGAGTGCGAAGCTCAAGGGCTGCCCGTGGGCGGCACCGGCGCGTCCATCAGCAACGTCGTGCACACGCAGGGCTGGGTGCACTGCCATACGCCGGCCACCGACGCCTCCGGCATCACGAAGGCGGTCATGGACGACCTGTTCGAGTACTTCAAGCGCGACGACCTGCCCAACAAGCTGCGCATCGCCATGGCGTGCTGCCTGAACATGTGCGGCGCCGCCCACGTGAGCGACATCGCGCTCGTCGGCATCCACCGCACCGTGCCGCGCATGGACCACGATGCCATCCGCAAGGGCACCGAGATCCCGAGCCTGGTGGCCTGCTGCCCCACGGCGGCCATCCGCCCCGACCCGAAGAACAAGAGCGTGACCATCGTGGAGGAGCGCTGCATGTACTGCGGCAACTGCTACACCATGTCGCCCGGCATGCACATCATGGACGCCAAGAACGACGGCGTGGCCATCTTGATCGGCGGCAAGGTGTCCAACGCCCGCACCGCACCCAGCTTCTCGCGCATGGTCATCCCGTTTCTGCCGAACAACCCGCCGCGCTGGCCCGAGGTCACCGAGGCGGTGCGCCACATCGTGGACCTCTGGATCGCCAACGCCCGGAGGGGCGAGCGCCTGGGCGAGTGGGTCGAGCGCATCGGCTGGGAGCGCTTCTTCAGCCTGTCGGGCATCCCGTTCACCGACAAGCACATCGACGACTACATCTTCTCGCGCGAGACGTTCAGGACATCGGCGGCGTTCAAGTACTAGCGTTTCGAGCTCTCAATCCGCGTCGGCGGGGCCGGCGGAACCGGTCGGCGCGGATTGGTCAACGATAGCCGATGACATCGCTTATCGCTGATCGAGTGTTTGAGGGACGAGCGGCGATGCAGCTGCTCGAACAAAGAAAAGGGGATATTATGTCAACAAACAATACCAAGACCAACGGCGGGGGCCTCAAGAGCCTCTATTTGAAGGAGGACTGGTGGGCCGTATGGATCGGCCTCGGCATCGTCATCGTCGCCCTGATCCTCTGGGCAACCGGGCAGTCCGGCATCCTGGGCGCCCTTAACGTCAAGTTCGCAGAATACAGCGACTTCTCGGGCCTGCTGCCGTGCGTGACCGGGATCTTCCCGAACGCCATCATCCTCTACGTCGTATTGGCAATCATCTTCTCGGTCGTCATGGGAATCATGGGAAAGAACGTTCCCAAGTTCCTCGGGGGCTTCACGCTCCTGTACGTGATGGCCATCTTGGTCCAGATCCTTTCCGCTTGGAGCCTGGCGAAGCAGTTCAGCCTCGAAGCGCCGGTCATGGCCCTGATCGTGGGCATCATCATCGGCAACTTCGTGAAGATCCCGGACTGGTTCGAAGCCGGCATGCGCACCGAGTTCTACGTGAAGACCGGCATCGTGCTCATGGGCGCCACGCTTCCCTTCACGCTGATCCTGCAGTCCGGCCCGGTGGCCCTCATGCAGGCCACGGTCATCGCCGCGTCCACCTTCCTGGTGATCTACTTCTGCGCCACGCGCCTGTTCAAGCTTGAGAAGCCGTTCGCGGCGACGCTGGCCACCGGCGGCTCCATCTGCGGCGTGTCGGCCTCCATCGCTATCGGGTCTGCCGTGAACGCCAAGAAGGAGCATGTGTCCGTCTCCATCTCCATGGTGGTCATCTGGGCCACCATCATGGTGTTCCTGCTTCCCATCATCTGCCGTGCCCTGGGGCTTTCCGACGGCGCTTCCGGCGCCTGGATCGGCACGTCCGAGTTCGCGGACGCCGCCGGCATGGCTGCTGCCGCCCAGTTCGGCGACGGTGCCATCACCACGTTCACCCTCATGAAGGTCGTCGGCCGCGACATCTTCGTGGGCGTGTGGGCCTTCATCCTGGCCATCATCTCCGTCACCATGTGGGAGAAGGGCGAAAGCGCCGACGGCACCCGCCAGAAGCCGTCCGCCGGCGTTATCTGGGAGCGTTTCCCGAAGTTCGTCGTGGGCTTCTTCATCGCCTCCATCATCATCACCGTCGTGACGCTGGCCAGCACCCCCGACGTTGCGGCCACCATCGACAAGCAGGTGCTCGGTCCCATCAAGGGCCTGCGCGGCTGGGCGTTCATCCTGTGCTTCCTCTGCATCGGCCTGACCACGCGCTTCAAGGCGCTGGCTGCCACCGGCTGGAAGCCCTTCGCGGCCTTCACCTGTGGCGTTGTTGTCAACGTGGCGCTCGGCTTCCTCTTCTCCACGATTATCCTGAACAGCTACTGGACGACCGTGGGACTTGGGTAAGCAATGGACGAGCCAACCGTAGTCAAGCATACCTGCATTCAAAGCGCCTGCTTCTTCCTCCCGTTCTTCGAGGCGGGGGAGTGGCGCCGGAGGGGGAAATCGCCTTGGAAGTCCGTCAAGAAGATCGAGGCGACTCCGGATGCGATTCGCGAGCTCGCGGCCTACACGAACCGGTGCATGTCGCACAGCGCGGCCGTCATGGAGTTCCTGCTTAGCATCCATGACGACTGGGAGATCACCGTCAAGAAGGACGGGGTGTGGATGGAAACGGAGACGATGATCTACGAGGACATCCTCCCCCAGCTCGAAGAGGCGGGGATCAGCGAGAACGACTACGCGCTCTACAGCGAGTACACGCGCAAATGGGGCATGATCTAGCCCCGGAGGTTCATGCTTGAAGCCGCAGGCGGTCTCGCGAAAACGGGGCTGCCTGCGGTTTTTTCACCACAGGGGCGATGCGAGGGGAAAGGGAGCAAGATGAGAGCTTACGAGCGTATCGTGGAGGTGCTCGGCGACGAGGCCGACGCGGAGTCTCGCGAATGGGTGCGCCGCAAATACACCGTCAGAGTGCGCGTCGCGGGGGTTGCCGCCTTCGCGTTCTTCGTGATGATCATGGGGATGTCGGGTACTCCCTGGTTCGCCATCAGCACGTTCGTCCTTTTGCCGCTCATGATCGTCGCGGTGTTCTTCGGGGTGTTCATGAGAGGCTCGGTGAACAAGGGCCTCACGCGCCTCATCGACGACGACTGCGACCCGCTCCTGTGCGCTCGCCGGACGCTCGCCCTGCTCGAGAAGGACAAGAAGAACGCCGACCCGCGCAGCGGCCTGTTCAGCTATGCCTACGCCCTGCGATGGCAGGGGAAGTGGAACGAGGCGGCCAAGCTCATGCGGGATTTGGAGGACGATCCCGACCCCCAGAGCGGGTTTCTCTACCACAACCTTATGGCGTACTGCGCGTTCGACAAGCGCGACCTCAAGGGCCTTACGGCCGAGGTCAAGGCCTTAAAGGAGCTTCCCAGCGAAGGGCTGCCAAAAGATGCGCCCGCTCACATTGCCGAGCACGTCGCCCTGCGCGACATGCTGGCCAAGGAGCTCAACGGGAAGCCGTCCAAAGCGGCGGCCGGCTACATCCAGGTTGCCGACGGCCCCAAGGCCCTTCCTGCGCATCGCGTGTTGTTCTCGCTGAAGGCGGCTGATTGTCTGGCCGATCCCGCCGAGCGGCACGCGCGCCTTACCTACGTGGGGGAGCAGGGCGGCACCACGTGGTGCGCTGCGGAAGCGAAGAAGCGGCTCGAGAAGGAATCACGGAAGAAGCTCACCGACGCCCCGGCGGATACGACGGCGTCCCTTTGATTCCCGGCACGGCGGCCCGGCTGCAAGCGGCTCGGGTGGCTCTTTTCGGCGGGGAGGGAGCGATCTAGCTTGGATAAGATCACGAAAAGCGGCATTCGCGTTCTGGTGGAGGCCGGCGACGAGCGGGCGGTGCTGGCGCTTTTCGACGAGGACCCGCATCGGGTGCAGCGCTTCCTCAAGCGGCTGGCCTGCGCGCCCGACGCAGCGTGCCATGCGCGCACCATCGCGTGCTTCCGCATGCTCTCGCGCGAGCGGTCGGCGCGCATGCCCGAGTTCTTCCGGGAGACCGTCCGGCGCAGCCTGTGGGAGATGAACGAGGAGGGCGGCAACGTGGCGTGGTCGGCGCCGGAAATCGCCGCCGCCGTGGTGGCCGGCGCGCCCGAACGCTACGGCCAGTTCGCCTCGTACCTGATCATGGCCGCTCTCGATGAGCCCACGTTCCAACCGAGCCTGCTCGCCGCCGCCGACCTCCTGGCCGAGGCCGATCCCGCGCTGGTAGAGGAGTTCCTGCCGGAGCTGGAATCCCTGCGCCGCTGAGCCGGTGGGTCTGCTTTCCTAAGCAGCGGAACTCATTGCATGCATGCTCGCATCACGATCTCAAAGCCGTGAGGGGAACCACCGCCACGCCATCTTCGCGTCGGTAGCCGAACCTCGTCAAGCCGCATACGACCGCTAGGAAAGACGGGGGCCTGCATCCTTCCGAAACCAGTTTATCCCGCAGTTTAACCAGGCCGTTCGCTGCTTCGTCGATTTGAGACGCACCCAGCTTCACTTCGATAGCGGCCCATCGGTCATCATCCGCTTCGACGATCAGATCGGCTTCACGGCCAGCTGAATCTCGATAGTATGAGATTTTGCATCCAAGGCTTTCCGCATACACCTTCACATCGCGAGTGACCAACGTCTCGAACAAAAACCCGAAGGTGTTGAGGTCGCGGATAAGTGCGGCGGGCGTGGCACGCAATGCGGCAACCGCAAGTGACGGATCAACGAAATGCCTCTTGACCTTTGTGCGAACCGCTTTTGCCGATCGAATGTTGGGATCCCATGCAGGTATATCCTCGATAACGAATAATCGCTTAAGAGCATCGAGGTACGCCATAAGCGTGGGCTTGGATACGCTTACCCCGCCTTCATCGCGGATGTCCTTGAGCAACGTATCATAGCTGACAGACGTTTGGTTGTTCCGCGCAAGAGAGCGAAGCAGGCGCTCCACCTTGCGAGAGTCCCGCTCAACACCGTCGACGCGGGACATGTCCCGATCGGCCAGCTCTTGCAGGTACTGCCTCGGCAATAGCATAGCCTCGTCATGGCCAAGGAATATACTGCCAGGCCACCCTCCCCGCGCGGTGAACCAAACAAGCTCGTCAAGTGTAGTCTCCACCGCGCAATGCGGTGCTTCGCCGTCGAGCAACCGGGCAAGAGATACTTCGCCACTCGATTCTCCTGATTCGAACAAGGTCATCGGCCGCATGCGTAGACGTGCGATTCTACCTGTTCCGCTGTGCACTGTTTTCTTCTCAGGAGGAACCGACGAGCCAGTGAGCAGGTATGCGCCCCTCTCGTGCCCGCGATCCACCGCGAACCGAACCGCATCCCAAATGCCAGGAACCTCCTGCCACTCGTCAATAGCATGAGGCTTTTCGCCCTCCAGAACCCGATAGGCATCGAGCTCGGCAAGCTGGCGATTTTGAAAACCGCCTTGAGGATCCGCAACGTAAAACACGCTTTCGGCATGATTGAGCACAGTCCAAGTCTTCCCGCACCATTTCGGGCCCTCTACGCACACGGCACCGAAAGCCTTCAGATAACGCGCAACGACATCATCTACGACTCGATGCTTGTAACCCTTCTCGGTAAGCACCGTAAACATCCTCTTCCGTTTTGCTCTTTACTATTTATCTCGTTTTGAGTTTACCATTTTACGTCTTTGTAGTTTACCATTTTTCGCATTAAACACCGGAGAGTTGGCGGGGAAGCTATGAGCAGGAAGCCCGAGCGGCTTGTCGGAAAGCGCATGAGCGCTGAACGGAACACACAGCGCGTCGCCCACGCGCTCCACATCCTTCGGCGCACGACGTGGGGCTGTCCCATACGCTTGCCTAACTTCACGAAAGCAAGGAAACTGGAACTGACCGAAGGTCCGTCTCTACAGGAGGGTTGCGCACGCGGTCCGCTCGCCTTCCAGCAGCTCTTCAAGCAGGTGCTCGGCGGCCTCTTCGTCGGCGGCCTGCACGAGGCGCTGGACGCGGCCGTCGGTGGCCTGCTGCCAGAAGCGGTAGCGTGCCGCCTCGTCGGGCAGGGCGGCGATGGCGCGCGGGCGCCAGGCGGCCAGCAGGTCGAGGTAGGCCTCGAAGCCCCCGGGGATGCGCTCCTCCAGCTCCTTGCGCAGCCGGCGCGCCGTGAGCGGGCTCGCGCCCTCGGTGGACACGGCGATGGACAGCTTGCCCCGGCGCAGCACCGAGGGGAGGAAGAACGTGCAGAGCTCCGGCCGGTCGGCCACGTTCACCATGAGGTGGGCCTCCGACGCGTCGCGGTAGGCCCGCGCGTTCACGTCCTCGTCATCGGTGGCCACGAACACGATGTCGGCGCCGCGCAGGTCGTCGGCATCGTAGGCCTTGGCGCGCCAGGCGCACCGGCCCGCGTCGACGAGCGCGCGGAGGGCGTCCGTGACCTCGGGCGCGACGACGGTGACGGCTGCCTCGGCGGCCAGCAGCCCCTCGACCTTCCGGGTGGCGACGGCGCCCCCGCCCACGACGAGCGCGGCGCGGTCCTGCAGGACGAGCGAGACGGGATACGTTGGCATGGCGCCCCTTTCCCCAAGGCGTGATCGGGCTTGGCGCCCGCGCCTGCCATTGTAGCGCACACGGTGGCGGACGGCTGTCGAAGCGCGGGGCAAAAAGCATTAAAAATGATGGTTGAACAGGTATTAAAGGTGGTCATCGCGTTTCGTAATGCCTTGATGAAAACCTTTTATTTTACAGGTGGCGAGCAGGATGATTTACTGGTAGCTGCGTGGGGAAGGGCAACGGGTTCGGCCCGGTACGCCTTCCTTGGCACGCGCCCTATCGAGGAGGAGGCTCGTATGCAAAAAGGTGCTGCAGATCCTGCCATCAAGCAAAAAGTTCTCGATTACCTTGACACGGTGGAGAAGGCGAAGAGCAAGGAGATAGCCAAGGCGATCTCCGAGGAGAAGTCCGCCGTCGACCTGGCCGTCAAAGAGCTTGCGTTCGAGGACAAGGTCGAATACCTCTGCATCACCACCACGTTCGTCGCCCTGAAGGGCAAAGTCGCCCCTCCCGAATAAGACGTGCTCATGGGCACGGTCTACGGGGAGATCGACGCGAGGAGAAGTTCTCTCTTCAAGGCTTGGAGGGCGTGTTTCGACGGCGGGTCCGAATCCGCCTTCCCTGTTGCGGCGGGGAAGGCGGGCCGGTTTTCCAATCCCGCCGCCTATCTTGCCGACGAGTGCGCGAGCGACGTGCTCGCCTGGTTGGCAGACGCGGGGGAAGAGGCGGATATTCCCGCCTCGGTGGCCGACTGGTGCCGCCTGCGAGCCGTCCAGGAGACGGATCAGGCGCATGCGTTGCGCCCTCTTCTCGATCTGAAGCAGGTTGTACGCGACGCTGTGGGCGTCGCAGCCGGCGACGAAGAGCTCGCCTCGGTGGACGAGCGCATCGACGCCTTGGGGCGCTACGCGTCCGACCGGTACGTCGAATCTCGGGAGAAGCTGAACCAGATCAGGTTGGACGAGATGCAGAGAGGTGAGGGTCTCATGAACAGAAGGCTGGCCCGTGAACGGGCCCGGCGCGAGGGGGACGCGGTATGAGGATCGTCGGCCCCCTGATCTTGACGTTGGCCCTCGCCGCCGTGGCCTGGGTGGGCACGCAGTACGCGGGCCTCTACGCCGTGTTCGGCATCGTCATTCCCTATCTCGCCCTGGCGAGTTTCGTGGGCGGGTTCGTGTTCCGCCTTGTGAAGTGGGGTAAGTCGGCCGTGCCGTTCCGTATCCCCACCACCTGCGGCCAGCAGAAGTCGCTGCCGTGGGTCAAGCAGAACAAGATAGAGAACCCCTCGACCTTCGCGGGCGTCGTGGGCCGCATGCTGCTCGAGGTGCTGGTGTTCCGGTCGCTGTTCCGCAACACGAAGACCGAGAAGCAGGGCGAGGCCCTCGGCGTGGGCTCGGCGAAGTGGCTGTGGCTCGGCGCGCTCGTGTTCCACTGGTCCATGCTGATCATCGTGCTGCGCCACCTGCGCTTCTTCCTGGAGCCGGTGCCGGGGGCCATCGTGGCCCTCGAAGGCGCCGACGCGTTCTTCCAGATCGGGCTGCCGGCGCTCTACCTCACCGACCTTTTGATCGTGAGCGCGCTCACGTTCCTGTTCATTCGGCGCGTCGTGATCCCGCGGGTGCGCTACCTGTCGCTGCCGAACGACTTCTTCCCGCTGTTTTTGCTGCTGGGCGTGGTCATAGCCGGCATCGCGATGCGCTATTTCTTCCGCGTTGACATCGAGGGCGTCAAGGAAGTGGCCATGGGGCTGGTGACGCTGCATCCGGTGGTGATAGCCGGCATCGGCTCCATATTCTACGTGCACCTGTTCCTGGCGAGCGTGCTCATCGGGTACTTCCCGTGGAGCAAGCTCATGCATGCCGGCGGCATCGTGCTGTCGCCCACGCGCAACCAGGCCAACGACAGCCGCGCGGTGCGCCACGTGAACCCGTGGAACCCCGACCTGCCCGTGCACACGTACGCCGAATACGAAGACGAGTTCAAGGACAAGCTGGTCAAGGCCGGGTTGCCGCTGGATGCGGAGTGAGGGCGATGGCGAAACTACCGAAACAAGACGAGCTTCTGGACTTCTCCTTCGACGTGCCCAAGACGGGCTGGATGCACACGCCCACCGAGTTCAAGGAGGGCATGTACTGCTACGGCACGAAGCCGAAGAACCTCGAGGTCGTGGGCATGCCGAACGGCCACGACTGGTCGCCGGCCGACGAGGACTGGCACCTGCCGGAGGGCTGGAAGGACATCGTCCTGAACGGCATGGAAGACCTCATGAAGAAGTACCGCTCGTTCAAGCTGTACATGGACGTGTGCGTGCGCTGCGGTGCCTGCGCCGACAAGTGCCACTTCTACCAGGGCACGGGCGACCCCAAGAACATGCCGGTGGTGCGCGCGGAGCTGCTGCGCTCGGTGTACCGCCGCTATTTCACCACGTCCGGCAAGCTGCTCGGCGAGCTGGTGGGCGCGCGCGACCTCACCGAGGACGTCATCAAGGAGTGGCATTACTACTTCTACCAGTGCACGGAGTGCCGCCGCTGCTCGGTGTTCTGCCCCTACGGCATAGACCAGGCCGAGATCACCCTCATGGGCCGCGAGCTGCTGAACCTGCTGGGCCTGAACACGGAATGGATAGCCGGGCCGGTTGCCAACTGCTACATGAAGGGCAACCACGTGGGCCTCGAGCCCCAGACCATCATGAGCAACATCGAGTTCCTCATGGAGGACCTGCAGGACATCACCGGCAAGACCATCAACCCGTCGTTCAACCGCAAGGGCGCCGAGATCCTGTTCGTGGTGCCGTCGGGCGACTTGTACGCCGAGCCCGGCACGTACACGTTCATGGGCTACATGCTGCTGTTCGAGCAGCTGGGGCTGGACTACACGCTGTCCACGTACGCATCGGAGGGCGGCAACTTCGGCTTCTTCACGGCCAACGACATGGCCAAGCGCCTGAACGCGAAGATGTACGCCGAGGCGAAGCGCCTGGGCGTGAAGTGGATACTGGGCGGCGAGTGCGGCCACATGTGGCGCCTGGTGAACCAGTACATGGACACGTGGAACGGCCCGGCGGACTTCCTGGAGGTTCCCGTGTCGCCCATCACCGGCACGCGGTTCGAGAACGCGGCCTCCACGAAGATGGTGCACATCACCGAGTTCACGGCCGACCTGCTGTACCACGACAAGATCAAGGTGGACCCGAGCCGCAACGACCATCTGGTGGTCACGTACCACGACTCGTGCAACACCTCGCGCGCCATGGGCCTTTTGGAGGAGCCGCGCTACATCATCAACAAGGTGTGCAACCACTTCCACGAGATGCCCGAGGAGACCATCCGCGAGAAGACGCTGTGCTGCGGCAGCGGGTCGGGCCTGAACGCGGGCGAGAACATGGAGCTGCGCATGCGCGGCGGCTTCCCCCGCGCGAACGCCGTGCGCCACGTGCGCGACAAGTACGGCGTGAACACGCTGGCGAACATCTGCGCGCTCGACCGCGCGTCGTTCCCGGCCCTCATGGACTACTGGGTGCCCGGGACGAAGGTCATGGGCGTGCACGAGCTGGTGGGCAACGCGCTCGTGCTGGACGGCGAGGGCGAGCGCACGCTCGACCTGCGCCTGGAGGAGCTGCCGAAGAAGCCCGCGCCGGCGCCCGCGGAGGGCGCGGGGGCGGCGCGCGACGGGGAAGGCGGGGCGGACCATGTATAAGGGAGGAAGGATCATCGCCTTCGCGGCGCTGTTCTGCCTGGCGGTGCTGTCGCCGTTCATCGTGAACCTGGCCAACGCCGCGCCGGCCCCCGAGACGAGCCTCGACACGCCCGCCATCAACGCGCAGCAGGCGAAGGAGTGCGTGGCGTCGACGGAGTACATGAAGGACAACCACATGCAGCTGCTCGACGAGTGGCGCAACGACGTGGTGCGCGACGGCTCGCGCGAGTACGAGAGCGCGTCGGGGCAGGTGTACGAGAAGAGCCTGGACGGCACCTGCCTGGAATGCCACTCGAACCGCGAGGAGTTCTGCGATTCCTGCCACGACTACGCGTCGGTCGATCCGTACTGCTGGGACTGCCACGACGGCGAAGCGTCATGAGGCGCGGGCGACCAAGGCGTTTCACGGGGGCGATGAGAGGAGCCGGGTACCGGTCATGAAGAGACGTGATTTTCTGATAGCGGGAGCTGCGCTCGGCGTTGCCGGCCTGGGGTGCCTGGGCGGCTGCAGCTCGTACACCGGGACGGCCCGAGCGTCCGCAGGCGGCGTCGAGGGCCGGCATTGGGGGTTCGTGGTCGACGTGGAGCGGTTCAACCGCGAGGCCGACATGGGCAAGATCCAGGCGGCGTGCCATCATGCCCACAACGTTCCCGACATCGGCGATCCGAAGGAGGAGGTCAAGTGGATATGGGGCGAGCCTTTCGAGGCCAGCTTCGCCGACATCCACTCCGAGCACCCCTCGCGCGAACTGGAAGAAGCCACCGCGCCGGTGCTCTGCAACCACTGCGAGGAGCCGCCGTGCGTGCGCGTGTGCCCCACGAAGGCCACGTTCAAGCGAGACGACGGCATCGTCGAGATGGACTACCACCGCTGCATCGGCTGCCGGTTCTGCATGGCGGCCTGCCCCTACGGCGCGCGCAGCCTGAACTTCCGCGATCCGGGGCCGTACCTCGACGAGGTCGATCCCTCCTATCCCACGCGCACGAAGGGCGTGGTGGAGAAGTGCATGATGTGCGCTGACCGCATCGACGCGGGCGAGCTGCCGCTGTGCGTGGAGGCGTCGAACGGCACCATCCTGTTCGGCGACCTGAACGATCCGGACTCCGACGTGCGCCGTGCGCTCGACGAGTCGTTCGCCGTGAGAAGGCGCACGTCGCTCGGCACCGGCCCGAGCGTCTACTACATGATCAAGGGAGGCGAGGCGCATGCTTGAGAAGGCTTTGCGCGGCTCTAAGGGCTACTATGCCTGGGTCGGCATCCTGCTGCTGGGCATCGTCGCGGGCGTGGCCGCCTATGCGAACCAGCTGGCGAACGGCCTCACGCTCACCGGCATGAGCCGCGACGTATCGTGGGGCCTGTACATCTCCCAGTTCGTGTTCCTAGTGGGCGTGGCGGCCTCGGGCGTCATGGTGGCCATCCCGTACTACCTGCACCATTTCAAGACCTACGCGAAGATCGTCGTCATCGGCGAGTTCATGGCGGTGGCGGCCGTGCTCACGGCCGTGCTGTTCATCGTGGTGGACTTGGGCCAGCCCATGCGCGTGCTGAACGTGATCCTGTTCCCCACGCCGAACTCCATCCTGTTCTGGGACATGTGCGTGCTCTCTTCGTACCTGGTGGTGAACCTGGTCATCGGGTGGACGGTGCTCGGCGCCGAGAAGAAGGGATTCCCGCCGCCCCGGTGGACGCATGTGCTGAGCATCATCGCCATTCCGCTGGCCATCGGCATCCATACGGTCACGGCGTTCTTGATCTCGGGTTTGGCGGGGCGCGAGTACTGGCTCACGGCCATCATGGCCGCGCGTTTCCTGGCTTCCGCGTTCGCCGCAGGGCCGGCGCTGCTCATCGTGCTGTGCCTGGTGCTGCGTAAGACCGCGCGGTTCAACGTGAGCGACAAGGCCATCGACTCGCTCGCGAAGACGGTGTGCTACGCCATGATCGCCAACGTGTTCTTCTTCATACTCGAGGTGTTCACGGCCTTCTACAGCAACATGCCTGGGCACAAGGCGCCCATCGAGTACCTGTTCTTCGGCTTGGACGGCCATGCGCAGCTCGTTCCCGTCATGTGGCTGGCGGCCGTGCTGGCCATCGGGGGCATCCTGCTTCTGCTCGTGCCCAAGCTGCGGCGTTCCCACAAGGTGCTCGTGCTGGCGCTTGCGGCGGTGTTCTTCGCCTGCCTGATCGACAAGGGGCTGGGCCTCGTGCTGGGCGGCTTCGTGCCGAACTCGTTCGAGCAGGTGGTGGAGTATATCCCCAATCCGAACGAGCTCCTGGTCATCGTGGGCGTGTACAGCATCGGGGTGCTCGCGCTCACCGTGCTGTGCAAGGTGGCCGTGGGCGTGCGCGCCGAGAACGGCGACCTCGCCCCGGTGCCGGCGGCGCCGAAAGGTGCGGGCGCGGAGGCGGGCGACGGCCGCGCGGAAGGCGGCGTCGCGGTGGGCGGCGCCCTGGAGGAGCCGGCCGCCTCGTAGAGACGAGCATCGGCCGGCGGAGCAGTCCGTCGGCTGGTCATAGATGATGCACGACGATCAAAGGAGGATAGCTATGGCTGAGTTGGTGGTTGGAGATCGCACGCTCGCGCTCGACGAGGACGGGTTCCTCGAGGACGCCAGCCTGTGGGACGAAGAGGTTGCGGAGAAGCTCGCCGAGACCGAGGAAGTGGTGCTGACCGACGAGCACTGGGAGGTCATCAACTACCTGCGCGGGTACTACGCCGAGTTCGGCGTGGCCCCCATGGTGCGCAAGATGCTGAGGGACACCGGCAAGTCCAACGCCGAGATCTACGAGCTGTTCCCCAGCGGCCCCGGCAAGGGAGCCTGCAAGATCGCCGGTCTGCTGAAGCCGACCGGCTGCGTGTAGGCCTTCACGTCCGGGCGCGTTGGAGGGAGACGCGCCCGGACGGGGGACGTG
>OLSJ01000449.1_pt1 | contig 32742 bp, 29 predicted proteins | sample 1672151 | NCBI WGS metagenome assembly OLSJ01 (sample SAMEA3136653, study PRJEB25190) | human gut metagenome | biome: human gut; feature: human-associated habitat; material: faeces | place: Austria | collected 2013 | reverse complement strand
CATGAATTACGCTTGCACCAAAATGATAGATGCAAGCGTTTTACTCTATTTTAGTTTTGACAGTTCGTTTTCGCAGTCTCGCTCCATGGGGCAAGCTGTTCCAACTGTTCATCTGACATTTTATCGTCTGGCCGCTGTGATAAGAGATATGTCAGATATTTATAGGTATTCAGATCATTCGCTTTTGCCATCTCGACCATTGTATACACAATAGCACTGGAGGCAGCTCCTTTCGGACTGGCACTGAACAGCCAGTTCTTCCGGCCGACAGTGAATGGCCTGATTGCATTCTCGCTAAGATTATTGGACAAACTGCAATGACCGTCTTCCAGATAAGTCATCAGGGTGTCTTTCCGATTTTGGGCATAGTTTACCGCTTTCGCCAAACGGGTTCCTTTGTTTGGGCGCTGTTGATCCAGCCAATTCCAGAATGCCTCCAGTATTGGCTTCTCCTTTTCAAGACGAAATTGTTTTCTCTGCTCCGCAGTGTGATTTTTTGCTTTTGAGTACCGCTCACAATCAAACAGCTTGGAACAGAACTGTACTCCCTGCACTGCCGGAAGGCTGTAATCATACTCTTTCCCTTTCGGTATGGCATCTGTGAAGTAACGTCTCACATGTGCCCAGCAAGAGCAGCGTTTGATATCCGGCAGATTATTATAACCCTGGTATCCATCCGTCTCCAGATATCCGCTGAACCCCTGTAGGAAAGATGCTGCATGGAACTTTGCCCTTGTCTCTGTGTAATGGTAGAGCAGGATCGGCGGAAGTCCATCTTCTCCACTGCGGAAGAGCCACATCCAGGAATCCGTTTCAGGATTACGCTCCGGCTCATTCAGTACCTGAACCCGGGTTTCATCTGCCATCAGATATTTACGCATCCGTAACTGACGGTGAAAATAATTATAAACATGACGGAGATAATTCTCGGCACAGTAAATGATCCAGTTAGCAAGCGTAGCCCGGCTTAATGGGACACCCAGTTGCTTCCAGTCCTCTTCCTGCCTGTTTAACGGCAGACCATTCTGGTACTTCTGGTGCATTGCCCATCCGACAACGGATTCCGATGCATAACTTTCCGGGATCAATGGTTCCTGAACAGGGGCTTTGACAAATGTCTGATCATCCGGATGTTCCTCTGATATGGCACACTCCGGGCATTTATAGGTTTCACGATAGATATTTACTACTTTTCCCTTGGCAGGGGTAAAACGAAATTCATGACGGACGAATTCTTTCCCAATACATTCCATCTGCGTTCCGCAGGTTGGACAGTTTCGCTCCTCTTCCGGAAGAGAAATGATCTCGTCGCAGGAAGGAACATTTTTAAAGAGATCAGCATGTGTCCGTCTTGCTTTTCTCTTATGTTCCGGAACAGTGATGTCATCAGGAAGTTCCTGTTCCCATGTCGGATCTGCTTCCTGCTCGGCTTCATCAAAAAGATTCAACTGGCCATCGATATCTTTCCGTTTTTCACTGGAAGTACCAAAAAGTTTCTTCGTGAGATATTCAATCTGCTGACGAAAGTTTTCTTTTTCCAGCCGGTCTGTTTCCAATGTTTTTTGTAAAGACTGGATCAGTTCTGTCTGTGTGGAAATCGTCTTATTCAGTTGGTTGATCATGTCCTTGTACGCAAGGATTTTTGAATCTTTTGAATTGCCAGCCATATGTTTTCTGCTCCTTTTTCACTGCTCTTATTATACCATAAAAAGCAATGAAAAAGAAGCAGAAAACCCAGCATTTACAAGGGATTTCAGACATGATACAGGGTGAGAAGCCCCTCCGTTTCTGTTGGTTGGCATAGATGTTTTACGCGATCATTCCGTAGGTTTGAATGCCTTGGGTTGTTCGATTTCAAGCCCGGACATGAGCCAGTCGAATTGCTGCTAGGTCAATTGTTTTACTTCCAGCTGATTTCTGGGCCAGCGAAACCTGCCCTGAACTTCCATACGTTTATACAGCAGCACAAATCCGTCAGATTCCCAGAGCAAAGCTTTGATCCTGTCACAACGTTTTCCACAGAAAAGATACAGGGCACTTCGCCTTGGATCCATATGGAGTTGATCCTCTACAATAGCACACAGCCCGTCAATGGATTTCCGCATATCCGTTCTGCCTGTTACGATATAGATTTCATCGGCGGCTGTGATATCCCCTAACATTCCAGCTCCTTCACAATTCTACCGTTTACTTACTTTGTACTCGATGTACCGGTTTCTTTTGTCTTGCCATAATAAAAGGTCCTCCTAATGATATTTATTGTATCACAGAAGAACCTTCCAAACATTATTTTACAGAAAAAGTTTCATACTCTCATAAAACCAGCACCGCCGGTAACAATAATATTCATTTTCTCTTCCTCATCTCTCAAAAAATAATTCTATCTTCCGCCACTCTTCTCAGATGTTCGCCATAAGGAGATTTTCCATAGGCATCCGCAGATTCCAGAAGCTTTTCTTTATTAATCCACTTTTCGTGATATGCAATTTCCTCTGGTGCAGAAATTACCATATCTTGTCGATTTTGAACTGTCTGAACAAAGGTGGATGCTTCCATCAGACTGTCCATAGTGCCAGTATCCAACCATGCAAAACCACGTCCTAAAATCTGTGCTTTCAACTTTTCTCGCTTAAGATACATGTCATTCAATGTGGTTATTTCAAGTTCTCCACGTGCAGAAGGCACAACCTGCTCTGCCATTTCAGAAACACCAGCAGGATAGAAATATAAACCTGTAATGCAATAGTTTGACTTCGGATTCTTCGGCTTTTCTTCAACGGAAATCACGTTTTTATTCTTATCAAACTCCATGATGCCAAACCGCTCAGGGTCTTTGACATAGTAACCAAAAATCGTTGCATATCCATTCTCTGCATTATGTACTGCATCGGACAAGTTTTTTCTAAACCATCCACCATAGAAAATATTGTCACCAAGCACCATTGCACAAGCAGCATTTCCAATAAACTCTTTTCCAATGATGAATGCCTGTGCCAAACCATCAGGACTAAGCTGTACAGCATACGATAAATTAATTCCGAAATGCTTTCCATCTCCCAACAGCTCCTGAAATCTCGGCGTATCTTGTGGCGTAGAGATAATCAGGATATCTCGAATTCCGGCAAGCATCAATGTTGACAACGGATAATAAATCATCGGTTTATCATACACCGGCAGTAACTGCTTACTTGTCACTTTCGTTAACGGATAAAGACGTGTACCAGAACCTCCCGCCAAAATAATTCCCTTCATTAGTTTTTCCTACTTTCTATAATAATCACAAATTGTTTTTTCTTTAATGCAATTCTGCCGTAATAGCCATTACGTTGCCTACTGCTCACCCCGTAGAGGTATGCCATTTTCGAGCAGCTCCGCCCGCACATAAAAGTGTACAGGCGTTCTTATGATTTTCGCTTGTTTATGTATTATGGCTATCTTTTATCCCAGAATAATGTTGCAGATTCGGTCAACATCTTCCAGTGCAAGATCTGCATACAACGGAAGAGTCAACACACGCAATGCCAAATGCTGTGCCACAGGGGTTTTCTCTGTTCCAGCAGTCGGGTAGTTCCGATAACACTCAAAACTGTTAGTCAACGGGTAGAAATACTTTCTAGCCGTAATCCCCTGTTCAGACAACAACTCGTAAACTTCATTGCGAGTATACTTGTAGCCATCAAACACGACCGGGAAATATGCATAATTGCTTTCCACATTTTCCTGAACTGCACTAAGCTTAATGCCTTCTACACCAGAAAGCCGCTCACGGTACCGTTCTACCACTTTCTTTCTCTTTGCGATTTCATCGTTTAAGTGGCGCAGGTTACAAATTCCCATCGCTGCCTGAAACTCATTCATCTTGGCATTGCCACCAACAAAGCATACCGATTCTGGACCATGAATACCAAAATTCTTCTGATCGTTTAGCAACTGAACCCAGCTATCATTTTTGAAGCAAACCGCACCGCCCTCAATGGTATTAAATACTTTGGTAGCATGGAAGCTGAACATCGAAGCGTCGCCAAAGCAAGCCGAAGATACCCCTTTATACTTTACGGCAAAAGCATGTGCAGCATCGTAGATGACTTTCAATCCGTACTTCTTCGCAATCCTATCAATTTCCTCTACATCACAGAGGTTTCCATAAACATGTACAGGTACGATAGCAACCGTGCGATCAGTGATAAGGCTCTCAATCTTGGTGACATCAATTGTATAATCTTTCTCATTAACATCACAGAACACCGGAACCAAGCCATTTCTAACAATTGCATGGGTAGTAGATGCAAAAGTAAACGGTGTAGTAATCACTTCACCGCCCTCTGGCAGATTCAGAGCCGCAATAACATTCTCCAATGCCAGATGACCATTCGTATAAAGAGCCACATGCGGAATTCCCAAAAACTCCTCCAACTGTGCCTGTAACTGCTTATGCTTCACCCCCATATTGGTCAGCCAGTGACTATCCCAAATAGATCGGATTTCTTCAATGTACTCATCAAGAGTCGGCATAGATGAACGGGTAACTAAAATTTTATTATCCATATTTTCCTCCACAATCAGATACTTTTTAATAATGCTTCTGTAACATCTGTTTTCTGAATATTCCAATCTTTTCCCAGATTATTCTTCATCACTTTCTTATAGAAACTGTATGCGACACTGACATCGACAAAAGAAAGGCCAATGGAATTGAAATAGCAAATCTCATCATCATTTTCCCGACCAGGCTTTGTCCCATCTATAATGTCAGCTACATTGGCATATATATCACTATCTTCAAGCAATCCCTCTTTATACATCCGGGCAATGGTTGGTGAACCTCTATGTTTCAAAGAGTGCCAATCATCACAAACAATCTTTGAAGCCTTTTGTGGAACAGCATATTCATCTTCCCACCCGCCTACATGGCAATAATAAGTTCCCTTTCTTACAGCACTTGCTTTTAGAAGAGGCTCTTGGCAACTTACCGCTGTAACAATTATATCGGCGTTTTTGGCAGCCTTATCATAATCAGAATTACATGCCACAAAATCAACATCAGGATACTTTTTTCTCATCGTATCAATAAATTGATTCTCCCCGTGCTCACTCCTGGATGCCACATAACAAGTATCTATTTGAGGGAACATCTGTTTAATTGCAATAAAGTGTGCCTTTGCCTGTTCTCCAGAACCAATTGTTCCATACGTATGGCTATCTTTACGAGCTAAATATTTTGCACCAATTGCCCCCATACAAGCTGTACGTAATGCAGTGATTAACGTGCCATCCATCACAGCAAATGGGAAACCTTGTTCTAATTCAGATAAGATAATTACACCAGAAACATTCTGAGATGAAAACTTATGCGGGTTTTCTGGAAAAACGGACACCCATTTAACACCACAAACACCATCCTTCATTAATGTTGATGGCATACAATTTATTCTATCCTGCGTTTCTGAGTTAAAAATCTGTGATATTTTATCCGGGAGCATAACTCCACCATTTTTATAATCAATAAGAACGTCTTCAATTACTCGAATAACTTCCTGAATATCGCAGCATCCCGCCGCCATAATATCTTCCATGGATATCAACTTTATGTTCAAATCTTTTTTCAAGAATACCCCTCCCCTCATAAGATCCTATCTACGGAAAATTTTTCATATTGCATATTATTACCCTGCGTATCAAATACCAACATATTATCCTGTAGCTTTGAAATCTCCATCTTAAGTTCTTCCGTATTAGCACACAAAATATCTACTTCGGCCATTCTTTGATTTACGTCGTAGCTCCAAGGAATTTCACTTCCAATCTCACATCTTGGAATCAGTGAAACCACTTTACAATTATCAGTTCGGTCGAATCCTTGCATTTTTGCAACTTTGCCTGCTTTTAACGTGGGGAACAGAACAGCTGCACGCTTACCGTTTAGGTTGACACCGTCCTCCAGTGGTTTCACATTCCCGCAATTGCCCTCCAATGCGTAATGAACCATTGCCTCCATCAAATCGATACCAAATTCTTTTGCATACACTCTTTCGTAATCGACACCTGGAAATCTTAAGCCCGGATCAAAGAACCTAAATTTACCATTATCTTCAAACCCCTGCATAAAGATTGGACCGTTCTTGTATCCCATTGCTTTAAACATTTTCACGACATTTTGATGTGCCGTTTTCAAATATTCATCTGTAAATCTCGATGGAGAAACAGCGCAGGCTACAACTTTTTCAAGGTGATTTTCCTCAGAACCACAGTAACTGTCTACTGTTCTGATCAAATAAGCTTCACCATCCACAAAGAAATATGTGACTTGAAACTCATGAGCCCCCTTCATATATTTTTCGATGAGGATATCCCCATTTGAAGATTCGTTTTTTGCAAAATTTATTGCATTTTCAAGCTGTTCTACCGTGTAACACACAGACTGTCCACGCGATCCTCTGCTGTCAACCGGCTTAACAAACAGTGGAAAGTCAACTCGTCCAGATAAAGCTTCTTCTTCCGTGTACTCAGGAATAACATCAACGCCGTTCTCCACACACATTTTTTTGAATGCATGCTTATCAGTCATATAGAAGAACTGATCTTTTGTTCCATAACACGGCAAATCAAGCAACTCACAGATTTGTTGATATGGTCTTTGACATGGATCAATGTATCCGCAGATGACACCATTCACTTGCTCTTGCTTACAACGTTCAACAATCTGATCTACGTCCTTAATATTAAGCATCCATGCTTCATCTGCGACCTTCTTTGCAGGAGAATCCACAAGATAATCTGTAACAATTGTGTATACACCCATCTTTTTAGCTGCCTCAACCAGCTTTATCTGTTGGGCGGTTCCACCAAGAATCAATATTTTTTTCACTTTTCTCTCCTTTCGTTTTTACCAAACTTATTTTCAACTATTGTTTTTCCTCTATAAACAATCTGTCGAAATTCAGTCTTATACAATGCAATGATTAAAGCAATTACTATAACTTGTCCTAAATACATATGACTTACCATATGTTCAAATATTATTTGAACAATCAATAGCGCATAAACAATATGGGCACGAATTAAATTAACCTTAAAATGCACATGCTTTCTAGCAAAAATCAACCTAATTATCCATACCACGTAAAATGATAATGCCGTGGCAATTGCTGCCCCCATTGCTCCATATTGTGGAATCAATGCTGCATTAAACACAACATTAACTGCTGCAGATGCCAATGTAGAAGTTGCCACCACTTTATTTTTTTTTACCGCACCAAATATGCCCGAAAAGAAGCTAGCTTGTCCACTAAAAGCCATTCCTAAGACTAAAAGTGATGAGTATTTCCAGCCTTCAAAAAAATCTTTTGCAAATAGAATTTTTGAAATAGGAATATTTATTAATATCAACCCCGCACAAGCAAATGATAAAAAGCCTGAAAATAATTCATAGGTTTTCCCGTAGAATCCATCCGAATCTTCTGGATCAAATTCTTTTATTGCAGAAATTCCCCACGCTTGACAAAAAATGTTACATAACATTGCCATTATGCTTGGGACTTTATACGAAACAGCATATATACCATTTAACGCTGCTCCTTTCATAAACAGAACAAAATATCTATCAATGCTATTATTTATCCACCATCCAAGTTGGCTTATTGCCGTTGGAATGGAATATGTAATCATTTCTCTATGAAGTTCTTTTTCCTTTTCCAGATTATTTTCTGTCGTTTTAATTGATTTTCTTGCACAAACCACTGAGAATATGACTGCACATCCGGGTCCGACAGCCATTGACACAAGATATCCAATAATACCGCACTTAAAGACAACCAATAGAAAAATATTTGATATTAATTTAGCAAACGTTGAAATCAAACTGGCTATCGCCATAATGCGTACTTCATCTATTCCTCTTAAAAATTGATACAGCATACTTTCGATAGCTTCACAGAAAAAGAGTAGTATAAGAAAGAAGTAGCAATAATTTGACCAATGTAGTAACCGAAATTTCCAGCATATTATAGTAAAAAATGCTAAAATTCCGCCTCCAACAAAAATAACCTTTAAGGCAAAACTAAAAACTTTATCTGGTTTGTAATTGTCGTCTAAGCAAAATCTAAGTACCGCATTGCCTATATTTAAAGTGAAAACATATATCAATAGTGTTACACTTGTCGTCACTATATCAGCAATACCATAGTCGGATGTTGTCAACACATTTGTATATAGTGGGACAAGAAAAAAGGCCAAAAATTTCGACCCAAAAGATGATAATGTTAATAGCAGCGTATTCTGTGCCAAATATGAATATTTTTTTTTGCTACTCATACGCCCTCCTTATTATTTTTCATTTTTATCTCCAAAAAATCTTATTATTATGCCCTTGAAATTTCCATGTATGCACATAAGTAAAAATCTACCAACCTTCTGCTTAAATAGGAGTAAGGGAGTATTATATGCCATCATTTTATTTCTCTCTATTTCATAATGCACATCAGGTATCACATACTGAGCATGCTTGAGTGGGAATTCCATTTCATATGTTGGATTATTAAACACTCTTCTCATAGATTTTGGAATTTCCTTTAAGTCAGCTGCATGAGCCGAATCTGCTGTAGCCCCGATGTTGCTTACAAGATTCACCTTAGGAATAATTTGCACTCTATTCTGTGCATACATATCAAATTCATACCAAAATTCCGATCCAGCTACATGACCTTCATATTTTTCCTGTTTTCCATATGCGCATAATCTTTTCCACGCAATTTTGTTATGTGCTGTTCTTTGCTTTAAAAGTCTCATAACATATGGATCATCTATATATGAAAAATCACCTCTATTTTCTATAGATCTTTTCCAAACTGCCGTTCCCCAAATTGATCCTTGTCTTGAAAAAAAGTAATCCGACTTTATCTCTTCACATTTGCCAAGATGGTTCATTCCACAAATGCATTCAATTCGTTCATCATCTTTATATTTTTCAAGCAGTTCAGCACAATATCTAAAAAAACTTACCGATGGTAAAATATCATCCTCAAGCATAATGCAACGGTCAACCGTGTTCCATATAAGATTTTCTCTTTCCTTTCCCATCGCATACAGACCTAAATTATGATCCATATACAACTTATATACTTTACACTCCCAATCTATTTCTTCGTCATAAATCTTTCGATTCTGCTTAATTAACTCCCATTCTTTTTCGTTTCTTCCTCCATCTGATGTAACAAATAGAATACTCGGTCTAGCCTGCTTTATAATCTCAAACTGTCTTTTCTGACATTCTGGTCGAATCCATATATTAACTTTTACAGGAACATCAACTAAATATGGTTTCATTTTTCTTTATCCCTTTCTTCGAATCGTTTTTTCACAACAAACAGTTACTTTTGTGAAAATCACACATATTAGTACACCCCGAAAAAGCGACCATGGTCCATACAAATACCATCTTGGTACACTAGCAACAACATATATTATTGCGCTACATTTCGTCGGAGTTAACATAACCTTCTTATCATTTATAAATCTTGTATATGCAAGTATAACAACGGCATAAATCAAGGCACCCATATATGAAAACCAAACAAAGAAAAACCCTTGTGATACGCCTCCATAGTTATGGTAGAAATAATTACTAACAACCTGAATCAAATTTCCGTCATTAACTCGAGATTGTCCCAAAAAGATGGTTAACACAAATGCCACCAGATAATGCATTGCTTCTAAAAATGAATACTTTCTATATATATCGATCATACATAGCATTGGAAAATATGCATGAGTACATGTATCAAAAACAAATTTATGTTTAGTTAATGTTCCTGCTATTTCACCAACGTTTCCTTTTAAGAGTGCCCAGTTTCCGCGAAGTGTTCCAACAATTGAAAAAGCAATCAACCCCAAAAGCATTGCCAACAATAATACCACCGGATTTATCTCGTTTTCAAAGTAACATAATGCAAATATGATTACGCATATCAAAGCCTCGATTCTCGTACCATTCAACAAGCTTGTTAAAGCATAGACCAAACAGCAAACTGCACATATATTTTTCTGTATTTTTTTTCTTCCCGAAAAATAAAACATTAATATTATAAGAATAGACGCATATTCATATATAGCTGTGCTAGAGCCGCGACTATTCGATGCTCTTGAATATCCAAGTACCACAATTCCTATAAACAGAATCATGAGTGCAAAAAAAACAATGTCATTTTTATTTTCTGGTTTCACAAACTCTCTCGCAACTTTAACAGTATTCTTTTTACATTTCGGTGAAAGGATTGCCAAAGACAGCATTGTAAGAAACATTAAAAAAATCCCAACACTATATATATCTACATTCTGAATTTGTGGGTACAGATACTTAGGTCTCAAACTTTCATCCAAGTAAATGCCGACAGCAATACTATAATTGGAGTACGCTATAAATGTACTCACAATTAAAAGATACATATTGTTCCAACATTTATAAATCCACACAATAGAGCAAAAAATAGTTGAAACAGCCAATAACTGATTCAATAAAGTTGTATGTGGTATTAGTACAAATGCAAAAACAAATAGTATAAATAAAAAAATATATGCCACATATATTTTCTTTACTTTCATTTATTATTCCTTCCTTGTGAGTTCATTATAAAGTTCTATATACTTTTCAAATTGATCCTTTGCCCCGTATTCCATTGCAGCGTTACGACACACTTGGCTTTGAATATCATTCTTATTTTTTTCCAAAAAACTGTATATTCTCGCTTTTACAGTTTCATAAGAAACGGTTGCTGGCGATGTTTTTTCTATTACCTCACCTATTGAAATACTCAAGTCTTTCTCCTTTACATCTAATGCTTCCGGACTTCCACCTGTATCATAAGTTATTACGGGTGTTCCGCATGCCAGTGCTTCAAGATTTGTTGTTGGGAAATTATCTTCGTATGTTGGGTTAAAGAAAACATCCGCAATTGTATATAAAGCAGCAAGTTCCCTTTGATTCTCTGTTCGTTTTATTCCTTTAATATTTGGCGGCATCTCTTTTATCTGTCTTTCAGTTAATCCAACAACTACAAACTGAACATCTTGCAGCATCTCAGATAGTTTAATAAAATCAAACAAACCCTTTCTCGGTGTCCATTCACTTGCAACTCCTAAGACTATTTTTCGAGCATCCAAATCGTATTTTTCTCGAGTTTTTTCTATCTCACTATTTCCCACTGGTTTGAATATGTCCAAATCAATACCGTTGTTTATCACTTCGCATCTATAGTTTTTCAAATACGAATTCATGACGATATTCTTTAACCATTGACTCGGAGTCACAATAGTAAGATTTAAACCGGTAAATAAGGTTTTCTTCTTATTCCAATTCCACTCGGAATTATCAAAACCCTTTGAAGCAGGATAAGTGCCAAGCTGTTCACAGTTAAAGCATCCCGTTTTCCACTTTTCACACCCACACATATCAAACCATGCACAATGTCCGGTCATTGGCCAACAATCATGTAATGTCCAAACCACATTAATATTGTGTTCTCGAATATAATTAAACAGCAACTCTATATTCAAGTAATATCCATGTATATTATGTAAATGTATAATGTCCGGTTTTATTTCATCCAATCTGCGCAACAACTTTTTCGTTGCCCTGCGTGATGCAAAACCAGTTTTATCCAGTAATCTTGTATATATTCCATGAAATTTAACACCAATATTATCTGCTATTACAATTTCATGGTTATTATTAGCCGGTCTCCCTCTTCCCCAACAAACATATGAATCGTATCCTTGTTCTGTTAAAATTTTATGGATATCCATCATAATATGTCCTGTAGCTTTGTAAGGAAACGTATTTATTTGTACTATTTTCATTTCAGTTTTCCTCTAACCTTAACACCCTTTAGCAAGAGGTTCTTTCCATATTCAACTTTCGTCATCTTCATAACCAGTTTGAACCAGTTACTGTTCATACCTCTTGCCTCCTTTACAGCTTCAGAATCTCTTCTGCGTACTTTCTAACCGACACGTTTCTGGTCAGGTTCTTCTCCAGATTCTCACGACCTCTGGCTCCCATCGCCTTCAACTCGCTATTTCCAGCGTTATCAATAAACCAGCGGATATTTTCCTCGACCTTGTCATACTCACCTGGCTCACAGCAGAGACCACCATGTGTATCTTCAATCAGGCAGCGAACCTCTGAACCTGACTCCAGGACCCCTAAAATTGGCTTCGAAGCGGCCATTATTCCGTATGCCTTCGATGGGCAGCTCACACCTTTAATGCCTTTCGCATTCACACACCAGTGAACATCACCAGCGTTCAAAGAGTAGATAAGATCTGCCTTATCTTGGTACGGAATGAAAACCACATTGTCCATGTGATGCTCTTTTACATAGTTCTTCAGCTTATCCAGCACAGAACCGGCACCAACAAAAGCAAACACAACCTCTCGGTCATCTGCTGTTTTTGTTCCAACCTTGATTTTCTCCACAACCTTAATCAATTTCTCAAGGTCATAGTACAGACCGATATTACCGGAGTACATGATGACAAATTTGCCATCCAGACCATACTTTTTCTTGAAAGCAACTACTCTTTCATTACTTTCATTCAACGGATAGATTTCGTTCTCATCGATCCAGTTGTTGATCATGACGGTCTTGGGAACTTTCTTACCCTTGAAGCGATTCTCTACCGTTTCCACCAGATCGCGGCCGACTGTGATCACAAGGTCGCTGCGCTTGCAACTGAACTTGTCAAACCACATCATGGCATCGGTAATAAACTTGCTCTTGGTGTATCCAACGGCCAGCACCTGCTCTGGGTTAAAGTCCTGAATGTTATAGATGTACTTTGCGTGTTTCATCCATTTGCCCCATACACCCAGCAGACCTCCAAGAATCGGAGGCTGGGAAATGGAAAACACATAGTCCATCTTACCAACCTTGAAGGTTGCGCCCATTGCTCCAAAGAAATAAGAAACAATGTTCTTTACACGGCTCTTCTTATTGGTCTTGCTGAACTCCGGTACTCTTATCCTTAAAACTTTTACACCGTTGATTTCTTCTTCGTAATATTTCTGTGTCTTATATTTATCTTCAATGGTTCCTAAGTAACTCGGTACCACGCAGATGACCGTAATGTTAAACTTATCCAGCATACCCTCCGCCAATTCACGGAGGATCTGCCCCGTTGACGCAGTATCTGGAATATAGTAATGAGCGTAGATTAGGAGATTCTTCTTATTTGACATTCCGCTACATTCCTCTCACAATTTTTTATATCTAACCGCCGATGCAGTACACCGGTAGGCTTTATCTATATCAAACAGTGTGTTTATCACACTATAGTTATCATTTTTCCCACAGTGGCCTTCTTCCGACCACCACTGAATCTTTTGCGTAGACCTGTCATGGGCTACTCACTCATTTCGCTTCAACTGAAACTTTATGCCAAACACCTTCATAGCAACTCATCAACAAAGTGCTGTGTCTTATTGTCATAACTCGCAGTCGCACTTCTCCATTTTTCAAAGTGCTGACCCTTATTGTCATAACCTTCGCACCAACTTACTTGGTTAAAACTGTACAAGTTCATATCTTCCTCTTGTTGCAACATGAACAATCATCTACCCCTCACTACCTCTAATTCCCCGGAAAAATGCAGTTATCATATCCGTCTTTTCTCTGCAATAAACTTTTTCAGAAAAATAGATTTTGGGCTTTTCAACACTTTCAACCTCCACCTCTAATTCTTCGGAAAAATGAGGGTTTCATGTCTGCACCTTGCTCTGCAATAAAACAGGCTCGTAATAGGGGTATTTTGCATAAGTTTTATACGCCACCGTAGACCATCATGCCGTCACTGAAAGTTTGAGGTAGACATTGCCAGTTATATACATTCCGTTTGTAATGATACTTAACATATTTTTGTGACTTATGGCCTATTAAAACAGCATTTAGCCTTAGCCCAATAATATCATGTACATTCTAGCTTATTTGCTCCAGTTTGTAAACATTATGAAGCAACTTTCTTCACAGAATGTCGAACTTTTTCCTATTTGTTTCTTTTATCATTACCATTATTTTACATAATCTCTATTCGCGCAAAAAAAGGATTAGCAACCTTTCGAAAATGACACGTTCCTAATCCCCTTTTATTTTCCTATCCTATTCCATTTCTTTCCTTCTCAAAATATCAAACCTATCCAATTCTACGCCAAGATCAATCCACAATTTCTGCTTCGGATGCGGCGCACTCTCCATCTGGTTCCCTTCATCATCCCAGATCCCCTTCACCGTAACGCAGACATTCTCCCCATCCGGTTTCATCACTTCAATCTCTTCCCCAACTGAAAACTTATTCCTCTGCTCAATCGCATATCTGCTTTTTTCATTCTTCTCCCCAACAATCCCCAGATACGTATACTCCTTCACATACGTATTACTATCATAAATCTGGCTCTCATGATCCGGCTTCCCATAGAAAAATCCCGTAGTAAACTGCCTGTACGTACAGTTCGAGATCTGATCCCGATACCACTCCATATTCTCCTCATACTTCTTAGGGCTCTCCAGATAATCATCAATCGCCTTCCGATACGTCCTTGCCACCGTCGCCACATACAGCGCCGTCTTCATTCTTCCTTCAATCTTATAACTGTCAATCCCCGCATCCAGCAAATCCGGGATATGCTCAATCATACAAAGATCTTTCGAGTTAAAGATATACGTCCCTCTCTCATTCTCATACACCGGCAGATACTCCCCCGGTCTGGACTCTTCCATGACCGCATACTTCCACCGGCACGGATGTGTACAAGCCCCCTGGTTCGCATCTCTTCCCGTGAAATAATTGGACAGCAGACATCTTCCCGAGTACGAAATACACATCGCCCCATGAATAAACGTCTCAATCTCCATCTCCTCCGGAATATGCTCCCGAATCTCTTTGATCTCCGCCAGCGACAGCTCCCTCGCCGTCACAACGCGCTTCGCACCCTGCTCATACCAGAACTGATACGTCCCATAGTTCGTATTATTCGCCTGTGTACTGATATGCCGCTCAATCTCCGGGCACACTTCCATCGCAATCCGATACACTCCCGGATCCGAAATAATGAGTGCATCCGGTCCAATCTCTTTCAATTCGGCAAAGTAAGCCCGCACACCTTCCAGATCCTGATTATGTGCCAGAATATTCGCGGTGACATACACTTTCACTCCATGCGCATGCGCAAACTCCACACCTTCTTTCATATCTTCCATCGAAAAGTTCTTCGCCTTCGCGCGGAGTCCGAAGACTTCTCCGCCGATATATACGGCATCTGCGCCGAAGATCACTGCTACTTTTAATACTTCCAGACTGCTGGCTGGAACCAGTAATTCCGGTTTTCTCATGTTGTTTCCTCTCTCTTCTCATGGCTTTTCATCGTAATCGCGATTCCATCTCCCAGCGGCACGACCGATGTCAGCAGCCCTTCATTGTGTGTCAGTTCAAATAAGTACTCCCGCATCCGTTTGTGGATCGTGCGGTTCCGGCGTTCCACGGCGAAGCGGGATTCGATGACGTCGCCGTCCTGCAGCACGTTGTCGGTGATCAGTACGCCGTTCTTATCAAGGACACGCAGGACTTCCGGCAGGAAGTGGATGTACTGTCCCTTAGCGGCATCCATAAAGATAAAATCGTACGGCCCGTCCAGGGTTTTTAAGACTTCTGCTGCGTCTCCCGGGATCAGCGTGATGCGGTCGGCGAAGCCGGATTTTTCGAAGTTCTCCCGTGCGATCGGGATGCGTTTTTCGTAATTTTCTATTGTGGTAATCTCTGCGTCCGGTTCGCCGTACTGTGCCATGAAAACAGCAGAGAATCCTACGGCAGTTCCTACCTCCAGGATTCTCTTTGGCTGTTTCATCTTTAAAAATACTTTTAAAAAGCTCTGCATTTCACGGCGAATGATCGGCACTTTTGTCTGTTTGGCCGTCCGCTCCAGATTTTCCAGAAACGGGGTGTGGCCGGTGTCCAGGGAATTGATGTAGGTTACCATTCGTTCGTCTATTATCATGTAAGATTCCTCTTGTTTTGCAAACGTGCGTTATTCCGCGGACGGCTGTCCTTCGGTGTTGACGCCCGCCAGGATTTCCAGCATTTCATCGACGGTCTGTGCGGTGTTCAGCACGTAGGAACCGTCCTTGATGCCGCCGTAGTAGCCGGACAGGCGGTACTGGACTTCGAAAACCAGAAGGCTTTCGTCGATCAGTCCATTGTCTTTCAGGAGTTCGCCAAGTTCTTTCGCCTCCATGCCGGAACGCACCTGTACGGTGACTTCCTTTCCTTTTCCTCTGGATGCGACTGGCTCCTCGGCAAACACGTCATGTCCAAACTGATATGAAGTTTTCGCTGCCAGAATGATCACAAGAATCACGCAGACGTAAATGAGCAGGCGCACGGTTCCTTTCGCACCTGTCAGCGCTGCGCGGTATCCGGCATCCCTTTTCTTTTCGGACATGGGCGCTCTCCTTTTGATTTTCGGTTTTAGATTTCCGGTACGCCGATGCGGATTTCTTCTGAAATACGGTCCTGCACCTTCTGTACCATCTTACAGACCTCAAGCTCCGCCTCAAGATAAACGTTTGCCTTCTCGCTTTTGCGGAGTGCGTAGGAATCCCGCTCCAGGGAATCTACCGCATCGTAAAGGTCTACGTTTTCGGACTGCTGCAGTCGGTAGTTGCGGATTCGATAGTCGTCGACCCGGCTTTTTAAGTCCGGGTCTTTTTCAAGTTCCTCTTCCATCCACAAGTAATTCTGATATGCCCTGCTCTCCCTCATTTCTTCGATGAGCGCATCCAGACATTCTGTTACTTTGTCCATGGTATTTATGCCTCCATGATGATCGGAAGGATCATCGGTCTTCTCTTTGTTTTCTTCCATACATAATCGCCGAGGGCATCTTTGATCGTGGATTTGATCTTGCCCCAGTCGGAGATATTTTTGGAAAGGCAGCCATCCAGTGCCTCTTCTACAACTTCTCTTGCCTCGCCCATCAAATCCTCGGATTCGCGTACATAGACGAAACCGCGGGATACGATGTCCGGGCCGGCCAGAAGCTGGTTCGTTCTCTTTTCGAGAGTCAGTACAACGACCATGATTCCGTCCTCGGACAGATGCTGGCGGTCACGCAGGACGATATTTCCTACATCACCAACGCCGAGTCCGTCGACCATGATGGCTCCGGTGTGGACTTTGCCAGTTACTGCTGCGCCGTCCTCATCGAGTTCCATGACATCACCGGAATACATGAGGAAGATGTTCTCTTTCGGGATGCCGAGGCTCTGTGCTACTTCTGCGTGTGCTTTTAAGTGACGGTATTCGCCGTGTACCGGGATCGCGTATTTCGGTTTTACCAGTGAGTAGATCAGCTTGATTTCCTCCTGGCAGGCATGTCCGGATACATGAACGTCCTGGAATACGACGTTGGCACCCTGTGCAGACAGTTCGTTGATGACGTTCGAAACGGCTTTTTCATTTCCCGGGATTGGGTGGGAACTGAAGATCACGGTGTCGCCCGGCAGGATCGAGATCTTTTTGTGCAGGTGTGCCGCCATACGGGACAGAGCTGCCATGGACTCGCCCTGGCTTCCGGTGGTGATCAGGACAAGCTGCTCGCCGGTGTAGTTTTTCATCTGCTCCACATCGATCAGGGTATTTTCCGGGATATTGATGTAGCCCAGCTCCTGCGCGATGGAGATGATGTTGACCATACTGCGGCCTTCGATGACAACTTTACGGCCGTATTTATAAGCAGAGTTGATGATCTGCTGCACACGGTCGACGTTCGATGCGAAAGTTGCGATGATGATTCGGGAATTCTGATGCTCGGCAAACAGGCCGTCGATCGTCTTTCCTACGGTCCGCTCGGACATGGTAAAGCCAGGCCGCTCTGCATTGGTACTGTCGCACATCAGTGCCAGAACGCCTTTCTTTCCGATCTCTGCGAATCTCTGCAGGTCGATGACATCACCAAAGACTGGTGTGTAGTCGACTTTGAAGTCTCCGGTGTGGACGATGATGCCAGCCGGGGAGTAGATTGCCAGTGCTGCTGCATCTGCAATACTGTGGTTTGTTTTGATAAACTCAATGCGGAATGCGCCCAGGTTGATGGACTGTCCGTGTTTGATGATTTTCCGTTTTGTGGTACGGAGCAGGTTGTGCTCCTTTAATTTGTTTTCGATCAGGCCAATCGTCAGTTTGGTGGCGTAGACCGGCACGTTCACTTCTTTTAAGATGTAAGGCAGGGCTCCGATATGGTCCTCGTGGCCGTGGGTGATGACGAAGCCTTTGACTTTGTCGATGTTTTCTTTCAGATATGTTACATCCGGGATGACCAGGTCGATACCGAGCATGTCGTCTTCCGGGAATGCAAGTCCGCAGTCTACGACGATGATACTGTCCTCATACTCGAAAACGGTGATGTTCATACCGATCTGTTCCAGACCGCCAAGCGGTATAATTTTTAATTTACTTCCATTATTCTTTTTCAAATAGCACCTCCGCGCATGTTTTCCAAACGATTCCGTTACCGGTACGGCTTCACGCACGCATCCCCTGAGCGTCACTTCAGGCTGATGGAGCATGTCCCGCACCTGCAGGATTTGCCCTTTAAAGCGCTGTCCCGGTCCCGCTTCGTCTGCGTCCCGGTATGGCTTCAAAACGGCTGGTTCAATAGGTGATGTCTGCCTCGTCATCCAACATGGAAGCAAATACGCCGGAAACGGCATCGAATTCGGTGTCGTCTTCTACCATAACATACTCTGCCTCTGCGTCGGTGTCGGTGGAGATATCCTTCAGAATATAGGCATTTGCCTCGTCGTCCTTTGAATCGGATACCAGAATATAGTTGACTCCGTTGATTCTGGTCTGCTCCTCCACGTAAAATTCTTCTTTGCCGCCATCATCTGTTACAAATGTTATTTTTTCCATACAATATTCCTTTGTTCAGTTTTCCTGTGATTCCTTCTGATGGGAAAGATAGTCCAGATATCCCTGCAGGATAAAAACAGCTGCAATCATATCTACGTACTCCTTGCGGTTTTCCCTGCGGATTCCGGTTTCCATCATGGTGCGGTCTGCTTCGACCGTTGTCAGCCGCTCGTCCCACATAACAACGGGCAGGCCTGTCCGTCTCTCCAGCATTTCTTTGAACTCGAGAGATTTTTCGGCCCGCTCTCCGATGTCGTTGTTCATATGTTTCGGGAAGCCGAGTACGATTTTTTCCACGCCGTACTCTTTTGCTATCTCTTCAATCCGGGCCAGCGTCTGACGCAGCTTATTCTCCGATTTTCTGCGGACAATTTCGATTCCCTGCGCAGTAAGACCCAGGGCGTCGCTGACTGCCACCCCTACTGTTTTTGAGCCGTAATCTAATCCCATTATTCTCATAGTAATTACGCTCACTTCCAGGATTCATTTTTGATGTACTCTTTTAACAGTTCCTCTACCAGCTCGTCACGCTCTACTTTCATGATCAGGCTTCTGGCTCCCTTAAAGCTTGTGATGTACGTCGGGTCGCCTGACATGATATAGCCTACGATCTGGTTGACTGGATTATACCCTTTTTCTACCATGGCGTTGTAAACGGTTTCGAGTACCTCTTTTACCTGAATCTCCGGCTCTGTTTTTACTTTAAAATATTGTGTGTTACTTAATCCTGACATTCTTTTCACGTCCTCGTATTTATTGATATCATTTATATTCTAATACATGTTATGGGAAATTTCAATCGTGAAATTGCCCAACTATTTGAATGTTACAGTTCACTGCATCTCAGCGAACTGTAATATTCAAAGCCCGCATGGAAAATTTTGCTTTGCGAAGGGGCGGCAGCTATTTCTGATGTTATTTTATCCCTGAAAACGCCGCATTATTCATATGAATTGGAAGTAAAAATCATTTCCAGGATTCTCTGGGCACAGGCGGTCAGGTCTTTTTCCTCGAGATACTGGTCATTTTCGGCACTCAGCGCATCCAGGATTTCGCGGCGGTCGGTGTCGGTTCCCGGCATCACAAGATCGTTTCCGGCAGCGATGCATTTTGCGGCAGAGGAGCCTCCGTCGGCGTTTGTTGTGGTCCAGTCTGTCATGATGATGCCGGCAAAGCCCCATTCCTTTCTTGCAGCGGTTGTGCACAGATCGTAACTGTTGGCGGTGTGGACACCGTTTACCTTGTTGTAGGAGGTCATGATCGCCTTTGGCTGGGATTCTTTGATTGCAATTTCAAAGCCCTTCAGATAGATCTCACGCAGAGCGCGCTCGGAGACGATGCTCGATACGCCGCGGCGGTTTTCTTCCTGATTGTTGCAGGCGTAATGTTTGATGGTCGTTCCGACCCCGTACCGGCTCTGGACGCCTCTTGTGAGGGCTGCCGCCATTTTTCCGCTGACAAGCGGATCCTCAGAATAGTATTCGAAGTTGCGTCCGCAGAGCGGATTGCGGTGGATGTTCATGCCCGGTGCAAGCCAGAGGGTCACGCCGAACTCCTCCAGCTCTGCGCCGATCATGCGGCCTACTTCCTCGAGAAGCTCTGTGTCGAATGTCTGCGCCAGAAGCGTTCCGACCGGGATCGCACTGCAGTACTGATAATAATCTTCTCCGTCGGTATGGAGGAATTCGGTTCCGAAAATACGGTTCTCGAGACGCTGATACATGTTCATTTTGTAAACACTGCCGTCCGACGGATTTTTCTGATAATGGGAGGTGATGCGGATGCCTGCCGGCCCGTCAGCCAGAATGACATTGGCAACACCGTATTTTTCCAGCAAGGAGGCTGTTGTCTCCCCGGCTGCACCCGGTACGGTAACGGCAGCGGCTCCGATGATTTCTTTGCTTCCGCTGCTGCGGCCGCAGACAAGAGCCGTTTTTTCTTCCGGTGTCAGCTTCTGAGCGAGTTCGGCGGCTTTTTCCATTGCCTTGCGTCGTCTTTCTTCCCATTTCGGCTGTTCTGCTCCACATTTGCAGTTTCCGGCGTCCTCTTTCGCTTCTGTTGTTTCTGCTTCAAATTCACAGCCGTTGGCATCGCATTCCTTTGCTTCTGCTGCATTTGTTTTTCCGAATTTCAGAATTTTATACATTTCTTCGGCACTCTTTCCATCGTGGATCAGACCTTTTTCGTCCAGGAACAGCAGCGGGATTTCTGCTTTCTTTTCTTCCCACATCTGCTCCCGTTCTGCTCTCCAGCGCTCCTCTTGTTCCTCTTCCGGCTGAATTTCCTTTAATGCGTCGAGCAGCGGGCAGATGTTGGTCAGATGCTCGGTTTCCACGGTTTTATCAAGTGTCAGTCTCGCAGCCAGGGTTACATCCCGGCTTGAGGTTCCGACCAGAAAATCATAGTCTCCGGCCTCCATACAGTATACGGCTTTGCCTGTCCGGTAGGATTCCAGCAGGACAGTTGGTACCTTAAGGTGCAGTGTCTCGGATTCTCCCGGCTGCAGCAGTGCTGTTTTTCCAAAAGCGACCAGACGTTTTCTCTCTTTTTTCAGTTTTCCAAACGGGCAGGCAGCGTAAATCTGTACAACTTCTTTTCCGTCACAGGAGCCGGTGTTTGTTACTTTTACGGTTACTGTGATTGTTTTTGACTCTGCATCCGGCTTCCACGCTGCATTTTCTGTTGCTATGTCAAAGGTCGTATAGGACATTCCATATCCGAACGGATAACGCGGTTCCACCTCAAAGCTGTCGAAATAACGATAGCCGACGTAAATGCCCTCGTAATATTTTTCTTCGATGATGTTTCCGTTATTATGGCTGAACGTCGCGCTGGACGGATAATCCTCGTAGCGGCAGCCCCAGGTGTCGGTCAGCTTTCCGCTTGGGGTGACGGCACCGGATAAAACATCGGCCAGCGCATTGCCGCCCTCCATGCCTGCCTGAGAGAGCATGACCAGCGCGGCAATGTTGTATTTTTCCAGGAAGGAGACATCCATCACACCGCCGACGTTTAAAATAACAATCGTGTTGTCATAGCACTCTGTGATGGCTTTCAGTTCTTCCTCCTCCTGCTCCGACAGGTAATAGTCTCCCGGCTCTGCCTTTCGGTCTGCGCCCTCGCCGGAAATGCGGCTGATTACGTAGATGGCGTCTGCCGCCTCCGTTTTTGTAATGGCGCTGCCCTTTGGCATCTGCATCGGATGGCTGGCATGTGCACGGTAGAGGGAATCGAAATTACCCGGCTCGGAAATTTCATAGATGTAATCTTTCCATTCCTTATAGCTTTGCCCGTACGCGGCATCGTATGCGTCAAGCCATGTATCGGTTGTGACGGTAAAGCCGGCATTTCGCAGGCCTTCGTCGATGCTGACATTGCTTCGGTTATTCACGGAACCGGAGCCCGTGCCGCCTTTGATGGTGTGGCGGACGCCGCCCCCGTACAGTGCCACGTTACTTCCTTTTTTCAACGGCAGAACTCCGTTGTTTTCCAGCAGCACGATGCCCTCTGCAGCTGCTTTTCTTGCAATGACGCGGTGCGCACGCTCCCGCTCTGACTCCGCCTGATTTCTTGTTCCGGAAATCCCTCTTGTTCGCAGTTTCATCTCGTAAAAATCCTCCTTTTTCCCCACCGGCAGATCTGTTGTCTGATTTTTTCCACAGAAACAAACATATTTGCCTCATTTATCCTCCATTATAGCTTTGTTTTCCACTTTTTGATAGATTTCTTTTTGATCTTTTCCGGGTAGATTCTGACCAAGGCAGCAATACGGCTCTTCCGGAGTTTTCGATTGAATTTTTTCCGCCATTGCCCTATACTGATAACAGATATGTCAACAATGATTCGGAGGTTATAGTTTTATGCATATGCCAGAAATTCAATCTGTTTTAAACGAGAAGAACATTTCTTTTTCTTATGTCGAAGAGGACAACTGCGGAAGCATCGACTTCGAACACCGCGGTCTCCGCTACCATATCTGGGAATACGCTGACGAGGCGGACCCGGTCGGCGTGGAGACAAATCTGCGGTATGCGGGACGGGATGAAGAGATCGAAGGGGATTATGACAGTGTGCTTGCGGAGCATTTGAAGAAAGAATTTTAAGAAACACGGTAACATTGGAACGATCAGAACCGATTTAGAAAGGAAGTGTGTTTTATGACTCCTGCTTTACAGCCCCAGGTTGAAAAAATCACTCTGGAACAATACGAATTACTTCCTGCGGAACAGCGTGTTGAAGTTTTCGACGGTATTGTCTATGACATAGCCAGTCCGTCGCAGACGCATCAGGCATTGTCCATGCAGCTTTCCACTGTAATCAATAACTATATTCTTCGCAAAAAGGGGCCTTGCAGTGTTTTTACTGCTCCTTTTGATGTGAAACTGGCGGATCAGCCGTTGACTATAGTTCAGCCTGATATTATGATCATCTGCGATAAGGACAAGCTGGACGGAAAACGCTGCAACGGCGCGCCGGATTTCATCATCGAAATCGTTTCGCCAAGCACTTCTTCGGATGATTATATTCGAAAGCTTTATTATTACAAAACGTATGGCGTCCGAGAATACTGGATCGTAGACCCGAAAAGGAAGCTTGTTACCGTGAACTATTTCGAAGGGAATCTGGTCAGTGTACAGTATTCGTTTGATTCTGTGATCAAGGTTAATATTTACGATGATTTATTTATTAACTTTGCGGAGATTGCGGAATTGTCAGGGATTTGATTTTTCAGATCTCCAATGCCGCCAGAAACAGTTCGTAGAAATCGTCCTCGCCTTCCAGTGCCGGGGAGTTTTCTCCTCCGCCGTTGGTGCTGCGCTTGATTTCGGCATAAAATTCTTCCCCTGCCATGGCAAGATCCATTTCGTAGATTGCATAGCCACGGGCGCGGCAGATAGTGCAGAAGGCGCGGATCGGGTTTGGATCGTTCCGGGTCTGCAGATTTGTTTTTTCTGTCAAGCAATTCGGAAAATCCCGGAGCACTTTTTCGCCCCGGGATCTCCTGATTTGTTCTGTTGTGTAGCTCTGTTATGTAATTCCGTTGTGCAGCTTTTCCGCTCTTATGCAACTACAACTTCGTTCGCATCTGCCGCGAGTACAGCCTCTTTCTTCTCGTTTCCGACGAATACTTCTACTTTCAGTTCGGTATGTGCACCTTCTACGGATACTTTCACTGCATCGCCGTCTTTCACTGCTTTCACGGTGAATACGGTGTTTCCGTGGATATCCGAAACCCTGGTTTCGGCTGCGTCTTTTAACTGATATACGCATACGGTTGCGTGGTCAGCGTAGTCATAATCCGGTTTGGTGTCGCAGTTTCCTCTTACTACGATGCTGTTTTCTCTTACATACAGCGGCATGGAGAAGTAGTCATAGGTTCCCTGGAACCATCTGCCGCCCTCTTTTGTCTCGCCGGTCAGAAGCTCGGTCCAGGTGCCTTCCGGCAGGTAGTACTGTGCAACTTTATCCTCGCGGAATACCGGTGCTACCAGAAGGGCATCACCCAACATGTACTGCTGATCCAGATACGGAACGGCCGGGTCGTTCATGAACTCGAATACCATTGGGCGCATTACCGGGGTTCCTTCCTCGTGTGCCTCTACAGATTTCTGGAAGATGTACGGCATCAGAGAGCATTTCAGGTTGGTGAAGAATTTTACAACGTCGCATGCTTCGTCATCGAACAGCCACGGCACACGGTAGCTTCCTGATCCGTGCAGACGGCTGTGGGTGGACATGAGGCCGAATGCGCACCATCTCTTGTACAGATCCGGTGTTGCGGTGCTCTCGAAGCCGGAGATATCATGGCTCCAGAAGGAGAATCCGCTCATAGCGAAGGAAAGGCCGCCGCGCAGGGTTTCTGCCATAGACGGATAGTTTGCGGAGCAGTCGCCGCCCCAGTGTACCGGGAACTTCTGGCTTCCTGCTGTTGCACTTCTTGCAAACAGAACTGCCTCGTTCTCGCCTTTTACTTCTTTTAACAGGTTAAATACTGCCTGGTTATACAGGTATGTATAGTAGTTGTGCATTGCCTGCGGATCGCTTCCGTCGTGGTAAACAACGTCAACCGGGATTCTCTCGCCGAAGTCGGTCTTGAAGCAGTCTACTCCGCAGTCCAGAACGGTTTTCAGTTTATCGGTATACCATTTTACGGCATCCGGGTTGGTGAAGTCTACAAGACCCATACCGGCCTGCCAGTTGTCGGTCTGCCATACGCCCTTGCCGTCTGCTCTCTTAAGAAGGTAGCCGTTTGCTGCGCCTTCTTTGAAGAATGCGGTGCCCTGTGCGATGTACGGGTTGATCCATGCGCAGATGTGCAGGCCTTTGTCATGATATTTCTTTAAGGTTGCACGGATGTCCGGGAAGCATTTCTTATCCCACTCGAAATCGCACCAGTGGAATTCATGCATCCAGAAGCAGTCGAAATGGAATACGCTCAGCGGAATATTTCTCTTCTCCATTCCCTCGATGAAGGATGTGGTGGTCTCTTCGTCGTAGTTGGTGGTGAAGGATGTGGACAGCCACAGACCAAAGGACCATGCCGGAGGAAGTGCCGGACGTCCGGTCAGTGCGGTGTACTCGTTCATGATCTTCTTCGGTGACGGGCCGTGGAACAGATAATATTTGATTCTCTCGCCCGGTACGGAGAAGCCGACATACTCAACTTTTTCACTTGCTACTTCGAAGGAAACGTTGTCGGTGCTGTCAACGAGAATACCGTAGCCGTTGTTTGTCATATAGAATGGCACGCATTTGTATCCGATCTCGGATGCAGTACCGCCGTCTTCATTCCAGGTATCGACAACCTGTCCGTTTTTCACGAATGGGGTGAATCTCTCGCCAAGGCCGTATACGCACTCACCTACGCCAAGGGACAGCTCACTTACCATGTATGGCTGATATTTTTCGGTCATGTAGTTCGGTGCCGGCAGCATGGTGCTCTGCTTGCGATCCCATCTGATATAGGAAAGGTTGCGGAATCCGCTTCCGGTCAGGACTTTTCCGTCTGCCTCAAAGGTGTAAGCGAAGATTCCTTTTCTCTGTACGCGTACCAGTACGCTTCCGGTGTCGAGAACTGCCTCATCGTCGTTGATGGTAACGGTTACGTCCTCGTATACGCTCTCTGTTTTGTCGAAGGACGGAACTTTGTTGTCGTATGCTTCATAGTGCCATGCTTCCATGGAGATGGTATCCGGTGTGTGTGCCACGAACTCAACGGTGATGGTCGGCAGGTTCAGGGTCATACCTCTGTGCTCGATCGGGCGGGTGGTAGCCAGGATACGCATACCGCCTGGGATCTGCTCTACTTCATAAGCCTGCATTGCATGGGATGCATTTGCTTTTTCACTCGGAAGCCAGTAACCTTCTGTGAATTTCATCTTTTCATTACCTCCTGATTGGATGAACCTGAAACAGATAGCTGAAAGCACTTTCTTTTCATCAATCTTTACAGAATTATTGTTTCAGGCTGACATTTTTTGGTAATTTTATACTACCACACTCTTGCTTTCGAAAACAGGGCGGATTCTGTGAAAAAATACGGCGATATTATCTTTTTCTATCTTTTTGGTGTATTCGGAGGCTGAGATGCAAAACGGGAGTGTGCCCCGCAGACGTCTGCAAAAGACACACTCCCGTTTCTCTTGTGTTTTTTCTTATGCTACAATCAGATACGCAATGACGGCCAGCAGGATCTGCAGGATCACAAAGCGGATCACAACCTGACTGTCGGACCATTTGTATTTCAGGCGGACATGGTCATGCAGCGGTGTTCTTGTATTTTTGAGGATCGCGATTTTCAGGAAACGGAGTAAAAATACTTTGACAAGGCCGATTCCTCCGTCGACGATCATCACGCCTGCCATCAGCAGATATAAGAACGGATGGCGGGACTGCATGGCAAGGATGGCGATGTAGAAGCCAAGTGCCCTCGAACCGGCGTCTCCCATCAGCATGCTGCTCGGCGAGGTGTTGAAATACAGGTACGCGAGAAGCGCTGCCACGAACAGGTAATTGGCTACGGTGAAGTTTCCAAGGACATCGTGGAAAATCATACTGAACGCGAAGATAACCACACAGGAAAGGCTCGCGCAGAGTCCGTCGACACCGTCGGAACAGTTTGTAACGTTGATCGAAATCCAGATCAGGATGATGCCGAGGATTATGTAGACCACTTTCGGAATCGTAAGGGACATGCTTCCGAAGTAGATCGTGGTGGAATTGTAATTCACAAAGGTGATGACGGTCACAATGGAGATGACGAGGTCAATCGCGCCTTTTTTGTAATCGCTCCACGGGGTTTCGGATGCATCATCGAGGTAGCCGCTCAGCATGATGCAGACGAGCAGGATCGCGTAGATCACATACTCGGCGCCAAGAGGCAGGAACAATACGCTTCCGATCAGGAAACAGATGACGATCACGAGGCCGACGCCGCGCAGTTTTCCGCGGGAGAGGCCGCCGTTTACGGCAAATTCTCTGCCGTGATCGCTCGGCAGAAAGGAAAATGGATGCTTTAACGCCAGAAAGGTCAACAGAAAGGTGACCACGATTCCCAGCATGGCGATCTGGCCGGGATTTAAAAAGTTACTCCATACTTGATACATACGTTTTCTTCCTTCACTTTTCTTTAGATTGAGTTTGCACGAAGCCGTATGTGACGTGGCTTTGTGTTCATTTATTATAACAACTTCATGCAAAAATTGCTATACCCAATTCGGGGGTTTCGTGATAAGATAGTGATACACTAAGTTGAACAAAAAAGGAGTTTTTTATGCCACGCAAAGATCATCTGCCGCGCCAGACACGCCAGGAACACATCACGCTGCAGCCGAACCGCAGCATCGAATTTCGTGTAACCGACGATTTCGGCAGTTTTTCGCCGCCGCACTGGCACGACGCGCTGGAAATTATTTATATTCTGGAGGGTTCCTCCATTGTCACGCTCTCGGACCGCACAAAGACCGTCCTTCCGGGTCAATTTCTGCTGATCAATTCCGGGCGTATCCACACGGCGCGCTGTCCGTCCACGGGAAACCGCTCGATTCTGATGCAGATTCCGGATGCGTTCCTTGCGAACTATCTGCCTGATCCGTCACAGCTCTGGTTCTCGATTGACTACGACAGTACGAATCCGGAAGTGCAGAAAAATATCAGCCAGTTCCGGCGTCTTCTGCTTTCGATGATGCAGCTTCATGAGGAAATGCCCGACGGCTATCTGCTGACGTTCCAGCGGGAGCTTTTTACGTTTCTCGATCTGCTCTACACGAAATTTTCTGAGAAGAGCCCGCTTGCGCACCACCCGATGAGCTCCCGGACGCAGACACGGCTCGATACGATTCTGACGTACACGCAGGAAAATTACCAGCGGCCGATTACGCTGAAGGAGGCTGCCGATGTTGTCTCGCTGCAGCCGGAATATTTCTGCCGGTTCTTCCGCCAGAACATGGAAACGACGTATCTGGAATACTTGAATTCCTACCGTCTTTCCCGCATCTACCGCGACCTGATCGCCACGGATCTGCCGGTCGGCACGCTCGCGGAAAAGCATGGTTTTACAAACGATAAGCTGTTTCACCGCCTCTTCCGCGAGCGGTTTCACACGACGCCGCTGCAGCTTCGGAAGGCAGCACGCGAGAAAGGATCCTGATAGCTTTCGCTGTTTTTATATCTTTGAGAATGGGAGTTTAACACGATGACAAAAGAAGAACTGACGCTTGCCGTCATTGAACGTTTGAAACAAGAATATCCTGACGCCGACTGTACGCTTGACTATGACCAGGCGTGGAAGCTGCTCGTCAGTGTCCGCCTGGCCGCACAGTGCACCGATGCGCGGGTCAATGTTGTGGTGGAGGATCTCTACGCAAAGTATCCTGATATCGATGCGCTGGCAGACGCGACACCGGAGGAAATCGAGGAAATTGTGCGGCCGTGCGGTCTTGGAAAGAGCAAGGCACGCGACATCAACGCCTGCATGCGCATGCTGCGCGACGAGTACCACAGCCAGGTGCCGGATGACTTTAACGCACTTTTGAAGCTCCCGGGCGTTGGACGGAAAAGTGCGAACCTGATTATGGGCGATGTATTCAAAAAGCCTGCGATTGTGACGGATACGCACTGCATCCGGCTGTGCAACCGCATCGGGCTCGTGCATGACTGCAAGGATCCGAAGAAGGTGGAGATGGCACTCTGGAAAATTGTGCCGCCGGAAGAAGGAAGCTCGCTCTGCCACCGGTTTGTGGAACACGGACGCGAGGTCTGTACTGCGCGGACGACACCGCACTGTGAACGGTGTGTGCTCGCGGATATCTGTGAGAAGAACGGTGTAGAAAAATAGCATTTTTCCATGCGTTTCCATGCGAAAAATGCTTTTGCATACCGGACAGATTTTTCTGATTCTGTCCCGGCTGCAAAAGCCTTTTTGTTTCTATTTTTTATACGACCGAAAGAAGTCCGTCAGCGCTTTCAGCGTTTTCCCGAGCACCTGCACTTCCTCTTCTCCGAGTTCCGCCATCACGGCATCCGTCATCTGCTCGTGGAATTTTGCGTGATGATGGAATGCCTGCCGTCCCTTTCCGGTCAGGTGGATGTAGACGATCCGGCGGTCCTTCTCGCTGCGCTCCCGCTCGGTGTAGCCTTTTTTCACCAGACTGTTCATCGACGTTGTCAGCGATCCGACCGTGATGTCGAGCTTTGCCGCGATCGATGACATATTGCCGCCCTCCAGGCCGACGGCTTCTATGATGTGCATATCGTTGTTCGTCAGATCCTTGAAATCCTCGGTGATGATCGCCTCTTCTTCCAGTTTTTGTATCTCGTGAAACAGATGGACCAGTGTCTCATTGATGATTTCTCTGTTATCCACTCCTCTTCCCCTTTCCGTCGTTCTGTCCCTTCTGAACAGGGTTCCGCTCTTTCTGTCTGTATTGTATCAAAAAAGTTCCGGACAAACAATACCAAAAACTGCCTGGGAGACGGCGGATCGCTCCGTGCCGTTTCCCAGGCAGTTCTGTTATGTTTGATTCAATTACATCTGCCCTTTTTTCTTTAACCGTGCAAAGCAGATCATGAAAAAGCAGATGCCGTATACGGTTGTGATCGGGGTGGACATGCCGACGAAGGTCAGGTTCGTATTCGGCAGGTGTGAGAAGAACAGCGCCAGCGGAATACGGATCAGGCAGGCGGAGGTGATTCCCTGGATCATAACCGGGATGCTGATGCCGCGGCCGTTGAAGTATCCGATGCTGCTGAACAGCACACAGGTCAGAATACATTCCGGTGCGAAACCGCGCAGGTAAGCGGCGCTCTGCTCGATAACGGCCGGATCGCTCGTGAAGATTCTGGAGATGACACTTCCACCGAAGAAACCGATGCAGAAAATCACAACTCCAAGAGAGCAGCCCGTTGCGATTGCGGTGAGGAAGCCCTTCCACGCGCGGTCTTTCTTTCCGGCTCCGGTGTTCTGTGCCACGAATGCTGACACAGACTGCATCACAGAGGACGGGATCAGCATGATGAATGAGGTCAGCTTCTGCGCCACACCGTATCCGGCGGACGGCATCAGGCCCATGCCGTTGATGATCGAGTTGATCACAAGGAAGGAAATCTGTACGGTCGTCTCCTGCAACGCGATCGGCACACCGACGTTCAGGACTTTCTTCAGCTCATCGCGGTCGATGCGGCAGTCTTCTTTTTTGAATTCAATCGGCAGATTGCCTTTTTTCAACACACCCATGGAGGCGATGACAGAAATCAGCTGCGCCAGAACCGTCGCAAGCGCTGCTCCCGCAACGTCCAGTTTCAGCACACCGACGAAGAACAGATCTCCGGCAATATTGGCTGCGCAGGCGATGCCGACGAATAAAAGCGGCAGATTTGCATTACCGATTCCGCGAAGCACGCTGCTGATGACGTTGTACGCGATGATGATCAGAATACCGCCGGAACAGATCCGCAGGTAGAGAACGGTTTTGTCAAAAGACTCCGCCGGGACCTGTAAAATATTGGCGATCGGGCCTGCGAACAGCTCCAGAATCACCGTCATGGCGACACCGATGATGGCGAACAGAACAATCGAGGTTCCCACGGTTTTGCCGGCCTTATCCGGCTTGCCCTCGCCGATGTGCTGGCCGATCATAACGGTCGAACCCATCGCAAGGCTGGTGATGATAAATGTTACCATCTGCATGAAGTTGCTTCCGGTTCCGACAGCGGAAATACTCGACGCATCGCCGAACCAGCCGACCACGAGAAGGTCGACCGCACCGTAAGCCGCCTGCAGAATCAGCGCGCCGAGCACCGGCAGCGCAAAGCGGATCAGGGACTGGAAAATCGGTCCCTCTACAAACGATATTTCTTTCTTATTTTCTTTTGCCATTGTTTTTCACTCCTTTTATTCCCGGCATCGTTTCCTGCATCCGTGTGATTGCATGCACAAATTCGTCCACCACCGCGTCGTCCAGATCTGGCAGGCGGGATGCCCATTCCCCGTGAAAGTGCGTCACGCGGAGTTCCACAAACTCTTTTCCCTCTTCGGTCAGTGTCAGGTTGATCACGCGCTTATCTTTTTCATCCGCCTGTTTCACGAGAAGATTTCTCTCCTCCAGTTCCTGCACCAGCTTGGTGATGCTCGGCAGCGTTGTGTTCATATAGCTGCTGATGTCGCTGACGCGGCAGAAGCCCTGCTTTTTCTGAATCTCATTCACCGCATCCAGCACATGCACCTGCCGCGGCTTCATACCGTCCGGCAGGTCCGGCAGATGTTCCACGAGACGCTTGGCATCGTAACACGCATCCAGAAACTGCTTTAATTTTTCCTGTGTCATGGAAAAGGTTCCTTTCTGTTTAAAAATTAGTTACCTTTAGTAATTATCTTTGATAAGTATAGCAGGAAATGAAAAAATGTCAAGAGGGAACTGATGATAAAAAAGAGCTGATTGAAAGTTCTGGCAATTCCAGATTCTTTCATCAGCTCTTTTCCATATCTATTTGTCAGTTTTCAATGAGCTGCATTTCGGTGCCCCCCGCCGGATTTTATGCTTCTGATCGTCTTTTCCAGTACCTTCATCTCAATCGGTTTTGAAACATGGGCATTCATACCAGCTGCCAGAGAATGCTGAATATCCTCAGAAAACGCATTGGCGGTCATAGCAATGATTGGAATTGTCTTTGCCAGTTCATGGGGGCTTCTTCGGATTGCTTTTGTTGCCTCATAACCATTCATAACCGGCATCTGCACATCCATCAGGATCATGTCATAATCCCCCGGAGCAGACTGCTCAAATGCCTCTAAGACCCTTTTACCATTTTCACAGATTGTACACTCTGCACCCTCAATCTTTAACAATTCCATCAGGATTTCTGCATTCAGCTCATTGTCCTCTGCACACAGAAACCTCATTCCTTTCAGGACATTGCCAGCCGGTTCATCCTTTTCTGCCTGTTCTGCTGAAGAAACAAATCTATCTTCTGCTATTCTCAGATCTATAAGAACCTCAAAACAGCTTCCCTGGCCCAGTTCACTCTCCACATCAATGGTGCCTCCCATTGCTTCAACCAGATTTTTGGTAATAGCCATTCCAAGACCAGTTCCCTGTATCTTATTCGTCATAGAACTTTCAGCACGAGTAAAAGCATCAAAAATTGTATCTTTGAAATCTGCCGACATTCCCATGCCATTATCGCTGACTAAGAAACGGTACTTTGCGTAGACAGGTGACTTTGTCTCACATTCTTCTACCAGAAACTGAATTTTTCCACCTTCCTGCGTGTACTTCACTGCATTAGAAA
>OLSJ01000434.1_pt1 | contig 33446 bp, 46 predicted proteins | sample 1672151 | NCBI WGS metagenome assembly OLSJ01 (sample SAMEA3136653, study PRJEB25190) | human gut metagenome | biome: human gut; feature: human-associated habitat; material: faeces | place: Austria | collected 2013 | reverse complement strand
TGGTCGCGGCGTTTGATGTATTGCTGGTTTCTTTCCCGTTCATCCAGCAGCGCCAAGACGGTAGCCGGATTAGCCTTGGCAACAAAATCCCGGACTGGCTTACAATCAATCTCCGCAATGGGTTGATACGATGTGTATCCATGCTGTCTTGTATAACTACCGTGACGAATAACGAAAAAATCACCGTTTATTTTTTTAGCTTGCCACTTATCTTTACCGGCTTTCACTGCCGCCTCACGCAGTGCCTGATAGTCAATTGTCATTCTCGCCATCCTTCACAGTTGTAATCACTACAGCCTTCAAAATCATATGGGCTGTACTGCCAGGTAATTTTTCCGCAATGCGGACAATTCCAACGCACCTTCCCGCTTCGCGACTTCTTTCTTCTGTTCTGCTTTTTCAACCAGTCAGGCATGACCAAACCTGTGCCCTGAACCATTGTTCTGCGGTTAAAGTTATTGATATTGAACGTCCGGCGCTTTGCTGCATCAGCAATGGAAAATGGCAACCAAACTATTCCTGGTTCGTTTTTGTTGGCGACGCTAAAGATGGTCGCTTTACTGAAGTCATCTGTTGGCAATCCACCGTGTTGAAGCCAGTAAACATCGTTGCCGTTCCAGCTACCTTTTTTGTAGGCCACATACGCAGTGCAATCTGACCCAATCAGGCTTTCTGTAGGGATGTACTGGCAATCAACGTGCCACACAGCCATTGCATCCACACTATCGGCACAAACAGGCTGATCGATATCTCGCCCACAATTCCAGGCTTTTTGGGCTTCTTCCAGCGTGTAAACATGAGCGCGATCGATATCAGAACTGTAACCATTGCCGTTATGGCAATGGAATGAGGCGTTATTACCCACAGTTTCACGCAAGCACATCATGTAAAAGCGGTTATTCACTGGCTGCCTCCTTTGCGAATCTGTTCCGCCCATTCTTCAAGGGATTTCTCCGCATATTCACCAGACAGGCCATCAATCGGATGCGGTTCATTAGCCAACTCTTCTTTCGCTGACAGAATCATGCGTGTAACGTCGAAAACTTCACGTAAAGACTTATTGATAAATCCGTGATTGAACGCAGCAGCAAGGCGGCTTGCGGTATAGTTAATACCCTCGTTGCGAGCCTCAGCACGTACTTCATCGAATTTACGCACCAGATACTCAGCATTTGTTTCATTCACTTTCAGATCTCGTGGTACACATTTCCCGCGAAGAAACCCTTCCATTTCGAAAACATTCATGCGCATTTGCGTAACTCCGATAACTCGTTAAAACGTTCCATAAACATCCCGTAGGCATGGCCTGGCGACAGTGGAATCACTTTGAACATCTCTGTTGCCGGGATACCTTCCAGTACAGGCCAGAAAGAGCCATCATCAAGCCCGAGATCGCGGCGTTCGGTTGCCAGCATAATGAGATCGGCATATTTCACTGGCGTGCTCATAACAGGAGGTAATCCGTATTTCTCACGGATTACGGCGTCTATTTTTTCTTCCATCCGTTTATAGTCAGGAAGAAGGCGTTTCAGTGGTGCGGGGATGTCCTGGCAATATGCTTCTGTTGCATCATGCATTAACGCTTCAAAAGCAAATTCCTGCGGCACCAACTGGCTGCAAAGCACCGCATGCTGGGCGACACTGTAGAAGTGTGAAAGATGTCCTGCAAAGCGACAGATATTTGAAAGGGAAACTGCGATATCGTTAATCACGATGTCGTCTTTATTTATCTTGTCATAATAAAAATGCTTCCCGGAAAAAGTTTTAATAAATGACATTTCGTTCTCCACTTTATATGCGCTGCACCGCGTTGAATTCTGCTAAAAGGAAGCTCTCACCATCCGGTGATTATTGAGTTAATTACGTTTCCATAAATGCCCCCGCAGGGGCATTTGCAGTAATGAAATCAGGCGGTGAAAGTACCAATAAAGGTTTCTACTTTGCTGTCTTTGAATTTCTCAACAAGCAGATCACGAAATTCGTTAGCCATTTCTTCCTGCACCGCTTCCAGCTGAATAATGCGCAGAACCAGTACAGGACGATCGCCAGTGATAATGCTGAGTCGTAATTTAAACGGACGTTCTTTCAGGCCTTCAAATGGAACGCATTTAAATTCAAATACCACTGGCATAATGTCTTTGGTCTTCGCTTCGACAGACTCCATCAGGGAGCGTTTGCCGCTGAAGTCATTATCTTCAAAATCAGCGGTCTGGTTCGCTTCAATTGTGATTTTACGGATAGCCGCCGCCGCTTTGGTTGCCTGAATGGCGTCACCATTAGCATCAAAACCCACAAGGTAGTCGGCCCAGTCTTCAATCCATTCTGCCAGTGACTTCTGGGAGTTACGCTCGCCGTTAACAGACAGCAGAGCAGAGAACGGTGCTGTCTTTTTCAGTTTGAGAGTGGCGGTGTTATCTGCGTGACCTGGTTCATCAATAGTACCCAGGTTAAGCACACTGACGGCACGCATATTATCAGCATCGATAAAGCAGCGGGTGCCTTCATCTGCAAGATCTTTAGAATAACGGGTAAAATCATCGATGCTGGCAGTGGAAAGCGCGCCACGGAAACGGAAGCGATTTAAATTAAATTTTTCCAGATCATGAATGCGGAAATTCTCAGGCAATGCCACAGCATCGGCACCAATCTTACTGATAATTTCATTAACACCCTGAGCAGAAATAAGAGCATGGATTTGATTAATTGCGGTTGCGTCTAAGTTCTGAGACATAATAAGTCCTCACTATATAAAGATATTCAGTGATGAGATAAATAATCAGTTAATTAAGAACGATATTAATGACCTGCTGCGCGGAGTTTTCCGTCAGGTTCACCGGCAAGAGTCAGTAATTGTCCCTGGTCTTCCTGCAGAATAGTCAGGCGACCACCGCGATTGACATACATCGGCGTTTCGGTGGTGTCTTCTTCAGAAATTTTCCCGCGGTTAGTCGGGCGAACATATGAGAGTTTGTGTTTGATTTTCACACGGTTCTCATCAAACGGTTCGATTTCCAGGTTGAGCGAGACCTTACCTTTGGTTTTCGTGTTCATCACACCGGAAGCGACTTCACTGAGAACAGCGCCGATTTTGGTTTCAAATACGCCGCCGTCCAGCTCCCCGATAAATGCCTGCACATCAGTACTGCGTTCGCTAGCCATTTTGCTGCTCCTCATCATATCGACCCTGCAAGGTCGGTTGGTTTCTCCACAAAACAGAGAAGAACACCTGCGGTGGCAGCCGCCCGGATGGATTGGGTTATGAGCCCGTCGTCCGGTGATGCTCTTCTCTGTTTTGTAAAAAGGACGGTACCAGCCGGAAGCAATGGTACAAACTGGTACCGCCAGGACTACACACAGCATAAAGTTGTGGTGCCGGGTGCCTCCCGGTGCCTGGCGAAGGTTGCACACCAGACGGGTGGGTATCCACAGAAGGTCGACTGTCAGCCTCAACCTTAACCCGCGTGCGCTGAGCCGCATTCACCACAACGCTAAGGATTCTCTTTGGTTGAAAAATACTTAGCTGTTATGTGCCTGTCTTTTCACCACTTCAGGCTCGGTGGTATCCTTTTAAGCCCGTATACATAAAAGGAAAATCAAATGACTTTTGATGAAAAAGAACTTGATAATGCAATTAATAAAATCATCGTAACGTCGCTCTTTTCCTGTCTCAGCGACACTCAGCAGAAACAGTTCTACGAATCGGCTTTCAACATGATCGAGCGTTGTTGTTTCTGCGATGCCGACGAGTTACCTGAAAAAATCAGGAAACAGTTGGCTGATGCTCTTCGAGTGCGACTTTCTGACCAATTTTCTGAAATGTACTCTCCGAATTTGGACAAATAGAAAAAGGCCATTTCCATTCAGGGTCTGATGGAAAGACTTCAGCCTGTTCTAAAGCACGGCGTAAAGAGAACACAACTCCAGCCATAATCTGATGTTTCCCATTGGTCCAGCTATCGCCGCTCTGATCTACAGGAGCGGCTATGTCGTATGACCAAACGACTTCACCACTATTGTTTAAAATCTGGACTTTCATTTTGTTCTTTAACCTCCAGATACGGGCGTTTAATGGCCCCGCCGAACAGCTCTTTTCCGCAATAGCTGCAATGTCTTTCGCGCATCAGCCTGCGCATTCACCACAACTCTAAAAACAAATGTAGGATATCCAACATGTGAGTGTCAAGAGTTTATGTTGGTTATCCTACATAAAAAGATAGGCTCATAAAAAAACCGGGGATACCCCGGTTTTGCGATAGTGAGGAAGATGTGTCAAAAATCCATTATTACTTGTTTGACAAGACCAACTATTCTGCAGTTCTCACCGCATTCAATAGTTTTATAGTTAGGATTTAGTGGGACGAGATACCTGTTCGGCCAGTCCTCAACAAATTTTTTGAGTGTCGCTTCTTGCCCACCATTGATATGGGCAACAACGATTTTTCCGTTAATACACTCTGTATCAATAATATCTGGCTCTACGATAACGATAGAACCTTCTGGTATCGATGGTGAGCCGAGGGGATTGGTCATTGAATCACCACGAACCCGTAGTGCAAATGCCATTTCTGATACAAGGGCGGTAGTATAAACCCACTCTTCAGCATCTTCTTTCCTGACACCAGGCTCCGTCATTGTCCATGAACCCGCCTGAACCCACGAGATGAGGGGGACTTTTTTAACTGCGAATATTTCAGGTTTTAGATTTATCTTTGGTTCAGGCGAGCCTTTTCCGCTAACAAGCCACAGAGGATCGCATTTAAGTGCGTTGGCTAGGGCTTGAAGGTTGGCTCCATTTGGTTGGTAGTCGTCCTTTTCCCATCCAGTAACCGTGACACGGTTCACACCAGTCAAATCAGCCAGTGCTTGTTGTGTCAGGTTCAGTTCTTTTCGCCTTTGGCGAATACGCTCACTCATGTTCATCATGTAGGCAATCCTACCACATGACCATGTAGGATTCTTGACATTGGCATGTTGGATATCCTACATTTCTGCTTAACGTAATTTAACGGGAGACAGAAATGCGGAAATCCGACGTGATTAATTATTTCGGCGGAGTTTGTAAAACCGCCGAAGCCCTAGGTATTAAGCATCCGTCTGTTTCAGAGTGGCCTGAGATTATTCCTGAAGGCCGAGCGTACCAGTTAGAAAAAATTACTAACGGGAAACTGAAAGTTGACGTGTCTTTATATCAAAAGACTAACAGTGCTGCGGCATAAAAACACCACAGAAATGAGGAATTAACCGTGGGTAAAGAACCTGAATGGAAAGTTGATAAACAACCAGCATGGCTGGTGGCAGCAATACGAAGAACGATTGCTGATTTACCTCATGGCTATGAGGAAGCAGCAGAAATTCTTGGTTTGTATAAATCTGATGATATCACCCCAGCAAAAGATCAATTGCATAACAGACTGCGTAGCGGTGGGGATCAAATTTTTCCACTTGAGTGGGCCATGGTTTTACAGGATGCCAGTGGTACCAGGCATGTAACAGATGCAATAGCCCGTCGTAGTAATGGGGTGTTTGTGCCGCTGGTGGTCATTGATGACATTGACAATGGTGACATTAATCAGCGGCTGATGGAGTCAATAGAATGGATTGGCAAGCATTCCCAGTACTTACGCAAGGCAACTGCTGATGGAGTTATTGACCAAGCTGAGCGTGAGCAAATCGAAGAGAACAGCTACCAAGTAATGGCGAAGTGGCAGGAGCATTTAACACTGTTATTTCGTGTTTTTTGTGCGCCGGAAAAGAGTAACGCCCGCGAGTGTGCAGCTCCGGGCGTCGTGGCGTCGATTGCTTCTGGTTGTGGAGAAACTAACGCATGAACAGTTTAACAACACACTACCGTCGCTCGCAACTGATTGCGCTTCCTGTACCGGGTGGAAAAGCGAAGGTGGAGTATTGCTATGCAGTGAATGTACCAGGTGACAGGGAAATTGTAACCCACAGCTTTGCAGAGTGGGCTGTGGGTGATTTCAACCGGCAGAAGGAGACAGTCCTTTGCGACAAGTTAACCGCTGGTTCAAAGATCACTACGGAGTGCTCGTCAGAGTCATTCGTTGGGAGCCGGAAACACAACGGGTTATCTACCTCCGCGAAGGCTATGAGCATGAGTGCTTCAGCCCGCTTGAGCATTTCAGGCAAAAGTTCAGGGAGATAAGGGACGATCATGAGCAAACCAGTAATGATTGATTCTGATAATTCTGGGCGTTATATTGTTCTAGCAGCGGCAAAATCCGTTGCCGGGATTGGCGTCCCGGAATTTTCCACAGCGCACAACCGCGCTAAAGCGGTTTTTTTGTGTGCAATGCAAGGCTACATCCAGATTATGGTGGGCCGGGCAGGGGCATCGAAAGATGCGCCGGTATCTGTGGAAGCCGGTTACGCCAACCCTGTTCGGTTCACCACCAGTCAGATTGGCGTCTGTGGTGGTGATTGTCCAAATCATTCCACAGGGGCTGTCGTGATGACTACTATCCCAACCCTCGCACAACCTGAAATTACGGTTATCAACGGCCTGGCCGTTACTTCTTCCCTAGCTATTGCTGACTACTTCGCCAAGCGTCATGACGATGTTCTGAAAAAGATCCGTACGCTTGAGTGCTCACCTGAGTTTCGTGCCCGAAATTTTGCGGAGACATCAATTTCAGTCAATCAGCCAAACGGCGGTACACGCAAGCTCCCTTGCTACCAAATTACCCGTGATGGTTTCGCGTTTCTGGCTATGGGCTTCACAGGCAAGCGCGCTGCACGTTTCAAAGAAGCGTACATAACGGCCTTTAACCAGATGGAACAGGCGCTGATCGGAAAGGTTGATACTTCATGTGTCGCGCACAATGCCCACGTTGTTTACCTCTACATGGCTGAAATTCACCGCGTTTGGTTAGAACAACTTTATCCGATGCTGGTTTCAGTTCAGTCTCCGCTGGCTTCATCGCTCTACGACTACATCAACGATGGTGTATTCGTTGCCGGGCTGGTGGACTCGGAACTGAACGAAAAGCATAAGGAGGTGCGTAAGTGAGCACCAAATTAACCGGCTATGTATGGGATGGTTGCGCTGCGTCAGGCATGAAGTTATCCAGCGTGGCAATTATGGCCCGCCTGGCTGATTTCAGTAATGACGAAGGTGTGTGCTGGCCATCAATTGAAACCATTGCCCGCCAGATTGGCGCGGGGATGAGTACCGTCAGAACGGCTATCGCACGGCTGGAAGCAGAAGGCTGGTTAACGCGTAAGGCGCGTCGCCAGGGTAACCGCAATGCGTCGAATGTTTATCAGCTTAACGTTGCGAAGCTTCAGGCAGCGGCATTTTCTCAACTGTCAGATTCTGACCCGTCAAAATCTGACCCGTCAAAATTTGATGCGTCGAAATCTGGCAAAAAAGCGGGTTTTCACCCGTCAGAATCTGGCGGGGATCCGTCAGTAAAATCAAAACATGATCCGTCAGATAAAAAACCTTCTCGTCCGGACGCTTCGCAACCGGACACGCAGACGGCTGAACAGGATTTTTTAACTCGCCATCCTGATGCGGTTGTATTCAGCCCTAAAAAGCGCCAGTGGGGGACGCAGGATGATTTGACCTGCGCACAGTGGCTCTGGAAAAAAATCATCGCCCTGTACGAGCAGGCTGCCGAATGTGACGGCGAGGTGGTTCGTCCCAAAGAACCGAACTGGACAGCCTGGGCAAACGAAATTCGCCTGATGTGTGTGCAGGATGGTCGTACTCACAAACAAATCTGCGAGATGTACAGCCGCGTCAGCCGCGATCCGTTCTGGTGCCGTAACGTGCTCAGCCCGTCGAAGCTGCGGGAAAAATGGGATGAGCTTTCCCTGCGCTTATCGCCGTCCGTAAGTACGTACACAGAAAAACGTGAAGACCCGTACTTCAAAGCCAGTTACGACAACGTGGACTACAGCCAGATCCCGGCAGGATTCAGGGGGTGATCATGAGTCTGTTAAATGACGTTCAGAAATTCATTGAAGCCCATCCGGGCTGTACTTCCGGAGACATTGCGGATGCTTTTTACGTGGGGGCTTAATGAGTAATAAATATTGCCAGGCGCTGGTAGAACTGCGGAACAAACCAGCCCATGAACTGAAGGAAGTGGGCGATCAGTGGCGCACGCCGGACAACATTTTCTGGGGAATTAACACCTTGTTTGGTTCGTTTGTTCTGGATCTGTTCACTGACGGTGATAACGCCAAATGTGCCGCGTATTACACGGCGGAAGACAACGCGCTGGCGCATGACTGGTCAGAACGTCTTGCGGAGCTTAAAGGTGCTGCCTTTGGCAATCCCCCGTACAGCCGCGCCAGTCAGCATGAGGGGCAATACATCACCGGCATGCGTTACATCATGAAGCATGCCAGTGCCATGCGTGATAAAGGCGGGCGCTATGTTTTCCTGATCAAAGCTGCCACCAGCGAAGTGTGGTGGCCGGAAGATGCAGATCATATTGCTTTTATTCGCGGGCGTATTGGTTTTGAACTGCCTGCCTGGTTTATCCCGAAAGACGAAAAGCAGGTGCCAACAGGTGCTTTCTTCGCTGGTGCTATTGCTGTTTTCGACAAGATCTGGAAGGGACCGGCAATCAGCTACATCGGGCGCGATGAACTTGAGGCATGTGGTGAGGCATTTCTGGCGCAGGTTCGCCAGCAGGCGGAAAAACTGGTCAGGGAGATGGTGGCATGAAGCTAATACTGCCTTTTCCGCCCAGCGTGAACACGTACTGGCGACACCCCAACAAAGGGGCATTTGCTGGTAAGAGCCTGATAAGCGAGGCGGGGCGAAAATTTCAGAGCGCGGCGTGTGCCGCCATCATTGAGCAGTTACGTCGTCTGCCGAAACCAACGTCGGCACCTGCTTCAGTGGAGATCGTGTTGTTTCCTCCGGATAACCGGATCCGCGATCTGGACAACTATAACAAGGCGCTGTTTGACGCCCTGACCCACGCGGGTGTGTGGGAAGACGACAGACAGGTGAAAAGAATGCTGGTGGAGTGGGGACCGGTTATCCCGAAAGGGAAGGTCGAGATCACTATCAGTAAGTATGAGAAACCGGCGGGTGCAGCCGCCTGATTAAGAGGAGAAACGAAGTATGAATAATCTGATGGTCATTGATGGTATTGAAGTTCGTCGTGATGCTTATGGGCGTTACAGCCTGAACGATCTGCATCGCGCAGCAGTAGCATCTGGTGCAAATGCCAGAACCAAGGAGCCAGGAAAGTTTCTTTCCAGCCAACAAACTGTTGAGCTTGTTCATGAATTGACCAACACCCAGAATTTGGGTGTTGACCCGGTGAGTGTGATTCATGGGGGAAATGAACGGGGAACGTATGTCTGCAAGGAACTGGTGTATGCCTATGCAATGTGGATCAGCCCGTCATTCCATCTGAAGGTGATCCGTACTTTCGATATGGTAACCAGCGCACCGGAAAAATTATCCGGGCAGGCTGCTGACAAGATGCAGGCTGGTGTGATTCTGCTGGACTTTATGCGTCGGGAATTAAACCTGTCTAACTCATCTGTGCTTGGGGCTTGTCAGAAACTCCAGGAGGCTGTTGGCTTACCGAATCTGGCACCGCGCTATGCCATTGATGCTCCTGCTGACGCGCCTGATGGCTCAAGCCGCCCCACGCTGTCACTGAGTGCACTGCTGAAGCAGTATGGTATCCGCCTGACAGCTAATCAGGCATATCACCAGATGGTGAAGCTGGGGATCGTCGAGCAGCGCGAACGATACAGCCGTACCTCGATTAACAACATCAAAAAATTCTGGTCGCTGACAGCGAAAGGCTGCATGTTCGGCAAGAACATCACCAGTCCCGCAAATCCGCGCGAGACGCAGCCGCATTTCTTCGAATCCCGATTCCCTGAGCTGTTAAAGCTGCTCGATACCGTTCATTGAGGTGACCGTGAGAGCATTACTGACCCCTGAAATTGCCCCGCGTATGGGGATCGTATTGTTCAGACCCGGTTCAGAGCTGATGCCCCTGTTTATGCAGGGGCGTGTCCTGCTGGAGCCTGAGCCAGAACGTTATTCATCTTTTGCCAGTGGTGCCGTTCCGGCGGCATCACAACCGCTGGCGGATGATCCTGCTGTTCGGGCCGTGTTCCGCAATGAGGCAGTGATCCGTCGTGCTGGTGGCGTGGAATGTCTTGAAAGCTGGTTACTTCGTGAAAAAGGCTGCCAGTGGCCTCATTCCGACTGGCACAGCGAGAACATGACAACAATGCGACACGCTCCGGGCGCAATCCGTCTGTGCTGGCACTGCGATAACCAGCTGCGCGATCAGTTCACGGAACGGCTGGAATCAATGGCAACGGATAACTGTGCCCGCTGGGTGTTGTCTGTTGTGCGTCGGGATCTCGGTTTTGATGACAGTCACGTTGTGACAATGCCGGAACTGTGCTGGTGGCTGGTTCGTAATGATCTGGCGGATGCCTTACCGGAAAGTGCAGCCCGTAAGGCACTGAGATTACCGAATCCTGTTGTGCCGTCTGTCACCCGGGAAAGTGACCTTGTGCCTTCGGTTCCTGCCACCAGCATCATCCAGGATAAGGCGAAAAAGGTGCTGGCGCTGAAAGTGGATCCGGAGTCGCCGGAGTCTTTTATGTTACGCCCAAAACGTCGCCGCTGGGTTAATGAAAAGTACACGCGCTGGGTTAAGACACAGCCGTGCGCATGTTGTGGAAAGCCTGCTGATGATCCCCACCACCTGATAGGCCACGGTCAGGGGGGAATGGGTACAAAAGCGCATGACCTCTTTGTGTTGCCTTTGTGCAGAAAGCATCACGACGAGCTGCATGCGGATACCGTGGCATTTGAAGAGAAGTATGGCTCCCAGCTGGAGCTGATATTTCGTTTTATCGATCGTGCGCTGGCAATAGGCGTACTGGCGTAAGTGGAGAACGAGCATGAACCTTGAAGCCTTACCAAAATATTACTCCCCAAAATCTCCAAAACTGAGCGATGACGCACCGGCGACAGGCTCGGGTGGTTTAACGATTACGGATGTGATGGCTGCGCAGGGGATGGTGCAGTCGAAAGCACCGCTTGGATTTGCCTTATTCCTGGCAAAAGTTGGTGTTCAGGATCCTCAGTTTGCGATTGAAGGTCTGCTCAATTACGCGATGGCACTGGATAATCCGACATTGAATAAATTGAGTGAAGAAACCCGGTTACAGATCATCCCTTACCTTGTGAATTTTGCCTTTGCTGATTATTCCAGGTCTGCGGCAAGTAAGGCTCGCTGTGAGCATTGTGCTGGTACTGGATTTCATAATGTATTGCGCGAAGTGGTGAAACACTCCAGAAGCGGGGAATCTGTTATCAAGGAAGAGTGGGTGAAGGAACTATGTCAGCATTGTCATGGTAAGGGAGAAGTCAGCACAGCGTGTAGAGGGTGTAAGGGGAAAGGTATTGTACTGGATGAAAAAAGAACCCGGCTTCATGGCATGCCTGTTTATAAGATTTGTGGGCGTTGCAATGGAAACCGGTTTAGCCGTTTACCAACCACACTGGCGCGGCATCATGTCCAGAAGCTGGTACCAGACCTGACGGATTATCAGTGGTACAAAGGATATGCAGATGTCATTGATAAACTGGTGACAAAGTGCTGGCAGGAAGAAGCATATGCTGAGGCGCAATTAAGAAAAGTGACGAGATAAATGATTTTCGCCGAAGATAGCGACATGATTCTTGCATTTTTCAAAAAATCTGGTTAGGATTTTCCTAACGATGGGCTTTGTATGTCTGCCGTTAACGAAATCATAACAAACCTCGCTTCGGCGGGGTTTTTGCTTTTCTGGAGGGTAAGAAAATGCACCAGTAAACGGATAGACCGCAGCCGATAGGCAAATCCGCAGTCGTGATGCGGTCCCGAGTCTCCATGAGAGCCAGATGCAGGTACGAACTGCAACACACACTGGTTAGGGTTAATAAAGAAGAGGTGTGCCGGTACTCCAGAACGATCGCCAATCGTTCTCCGGTTAGAGGTGAGGGATTCATGAGATACCCCTGACTACGGTCTCAAAGGCATGAGCGCGGCCACTGCGAGAGTGTGGTAAGCAACAGAATAGTAATTCACAGGCCCCTTATGTAAATGCTATAAAAGCGGACTATTGAAAAGGAGAGTTCGCTATGTCAAAAACCTTTGAGCAAATGAAACTTAATTTTATTTATTTGCACGAATTATGGTTGTTAACTCATTCGATAAAAACACGCTGTGAAGAGCTCTTTCATGAGACACCACTTCCTGATGCTGGTTACTACTTTAAAATTGATTACAATATTCATATATTAATAAATAGCATTCTTTCAGATGCGGCTAACGTCAAGAAACTAATCGCAGTTCCTAAAAATAAGACTAGGGAAGAATCCCCTGAACAATTCAGATTGCATATTGAGCGAAGTAATTACCTTCAACAAAAAATAAAAGATATTGAAATTAAGGAAATTAATTCCGTGAGGGTGAGAAACACCTTGCAACACTTCGATGAGTATTTAGATCAGCTAAACATTGATGTTACAGCAGGGAAGATGAAAGGTCATGGTATTGCAGTTTATAATTTTGTGATCTCCCACTGGAAGGCAATCAACCCTAGGCCATATCCGATAAGGTTATATGTTTGTGAGGAAAAAACATACTATAATATGAAGGCGTCAATTAACTTAGAAAAAGTTTACAATGAGGCTTTTCAGGTTAATGAGGTAATCCGTAAAGAAATAAATAAAGAAGCTGGTGCAGAGCCTGGTAGCTTTATGGTTCCTTTAAACTTTTAAACTTTATAATTCTATTAACTGCCCCGTAATAGCGGGGCTTTTTTATTTCAGGATCACGGGAATCATCCGTTACGTGCTTTGTTGATATATCCAGCCCGTGAAGCCTGAGCCTATTTCCCCTCATACCTGAGAGGACTCACAGCAATTAAGAGGGGGCTAAATGTCCGATCCAATTTCCGGTACTGGGCTGGCTGGTGGTGCCCTGACGGGTGCCAGTGTTTATGGACTGCTGACCGGAACTGATTACGGCGTTGTATTTGGCGCATTTGCAGGGACTGTATTCTACATAGCAACAGCAGCAGATCTGAGTGCATCGCGCCGACTGGCATATTTTATCGTGTCATATATTGCCGGGATCCTTTGCTCTGGGTTGGTTGGCTCCAAGCTGGCGAACTTGACCGGATACAGTGATAAACCTCTGGATGCTATTGGTGCCGTAATCGTCTCTGCTTTAGCCGTTAAAATCCTGACGTTCCTGAATAATCAGGATATCGGCTCGCTGGTGGCGCTCATAACGCGCCGGGGAGGTTCAGGTGGAGCTAAATGACCCGACAGCAACTATAAATGCGCTGTTATGTGCTTGTGTTGTTATTACTCTGATGTTTTATCGTCGTGGTGATTCGCGGCATCGTCCTTGGGTTTCACGTTTAGCCTGGCTGATTACTGTTACATACAGTGCTGTTCCGTTGGCCTATCTCTGTGGGATTTATCCCCATTCCTCATGGCCCATTATCGTGGCGAACACTATTTTTCTTTCCGTGCTGGTGGCCGTCAGAGGCAACGTTGCACGTCTGGTTGATCATCTGAGGCACTAATGAACCAACAATTATTTCAAAAGGCGGCTGGTATTAGCGCCGAACTGGCTGCGCGCTGGTTTCCGCATATTGATGCGGCGATGAAGGAATTCGGCATTACAGCACCAGCGGATCAGGCAATGTTTATCGCTCAGATAGGCCATGAGTCGATGGGGTTTAGCGCCGTAGTTGAAAATTTTAACTACACACCATCTGCGCTGGTGGCGACGTTCGGAAAGAGGATCACACAGCAGCAGGCTGATGCCCTTGGCAGAACATCCGGACATGCAGCTCGTCAGGATGCTATTGCCAATCTGGTGTATAGCAACCGACTGGGTAACAAAGCACCAGGTGATGGCTGGAAATATCGTGGTAGAGGATTAATTCAAATCACAGGCCTCCATAATTATCGCATCTGTGGCGCGGCGCTGAAGTTAGATCTGGTGACTTCACCTGAACAACTGGAACAGGAACTACAGGCGGCGCGCTCAGCTGCATGGTTCTACACCTCTAAAGGCTGCATGATCTACGGTGCCGATATTAACCGTGTTACGCGCATTATTAACGGCGGTCTGAACGGTATTGAGGATCGTAAGGTCCGATACAACAGGGCGCGGGCGGTGCTGCTGGTATGAAGATAAGTTATTTGGCGCTCATTTTAACGTTTATTGCTTGTGTTGCTGGTGGTCTTGTCTGGTCAGCGAATCACTATTATGGAAAGTTTCTGGAGGAGCAGAAGCGTGCTGACGCTGCGGAACAGCGAGCTGATTCTACTGAGGCTATCACCGAGAATGTTCTGCGTACTATGGCAATAACGAACATCATTCAGGAGGCGAATCAACATGCAAAACAGCAGATCGCACTGGAGTCACAGAGAACCCAGGAAGATATCAAAGTGGCTATTGCGAATGATGATTGCGCTTCACGTCCTGTGCCTGCTACCGCTGCTGACCGGTTGCGGAAGTACGCGGACAGTTTACGTGAATACACCGGCGGTACTACTGCCAACCAGCCTGACTTCTGATACTCCAGTACCTTTTATACCCAATCCGCTGACGTATGGTGAAAGTTTGGATTTGAATGTAAAACTGTTGTCCGCGTTAGGGAGTTGTAATTTAGATAAGTCTCATATTAGAAGGCATGAAGAAAAACGAGCTATACACAAATATAATGACTCTTTTAAGTAGGTGTATAGCTTTTTAATTATAATTATTTTTAAACCCAGTTGTATTCTAAATGGTGATTATTTGGCTAAAAGAGAGTTCACTAACCCCTCGAGAAAGGTATAAACAGTTGTAGCATTTGCAAAATGAGATAAATATTCAAATAAATTGGACTTGGATATGACGTTTTTTTTATCTTCTGAATTAACAGTTTCACATACAGTCAGTAAAGACTCAAAATCAGCTTTTTTGGTTAGCAACTTTTCCAACAGTATTGACCATTCTTTTTCATTCCCTGCTTGCACAAAGCCGATTTTACATGCTCTTGCGTGACTATTGATTAGCTCAGCATCAACGCCTTTGCCAAAAACGTATCCAACGCCACAATTGGAAGCAGTACAGTTAATCATTTTTATCATCTTCTTATCCTTAACGTTCTTCGTGGGGGTGAGATTAATCTTAATGCACCTTGAGCGAATAGTCTTCTATAAAAATATATCACTGTAAAAAAACAAATTTTTCTTACAATACAATATATTACATTAATGAAATCAGTAATTACACAGGAGGAATAACATTCCGCAACGAACCCCAAAAGCCTGCCGTGTTCGCGGCTGCCGCCATACCACCACTGACCCGTCAGGCTATTGCGAAAGCCACAAAAGCGAAGGCTGGAAGCAATACAAACCTGGACAATCCCGTCATCAGCGCGGCTACGGTTCGAAGTGGGACAGTATCCGCGCGCGCATATTGAAGCGTGACAAAGGCCTGTGTCAGTTATGTCTGCGTGCTGGTGTGGTGCGTGAGGCGAAAACCGTTGACCACATCATCCCTAAAGCACATGGCGGCACTGATGCCGACAGTAATCTGCAGAGTCTGTGCTGGCCGTGCCACAAGGCGAAGACGGCCCGTGAACGGCTAAAGTGATAATAATTCTCAACTGTCTGAGGGGAGGGGCGGGTCAAATCCCTGTGACCTGACGTCTTCCGGACTGCCCGCCCCATCGTTTTTTTATACCCGCGAAAAATGAAATTTAACCAGGAGTGCCGCATATGGCTGGAACGGCGGGGCGTTCCGGGCGTCGCCCCAAGCCAACGGCGCGCAAGGCGCTGGCCGGAAACCCCGGCAAGCGAGCCCTGAACAAAGATGAACCTGTTTTTACGCCCATCAAAGGCGTTGAGCCACCGGAGTGGTTCGCAGAAGAAAATCTCCCTCTCGCCACGATCATGTGGCTACTGACAACCAAAGAACTCTGCGGTCAGGGCCTGCTGTGCGTGACTGACCTCGCGGTGCTTGAGCGGTGGTGCGTTGCCTATGAGTTCTGGCGACGTGCCGTGAAAAATATTGCCAGCCAGGGCAACACCATCACCGGTGCAATGGGCGGTATGGTCAAAAATCCGGAGCTGACCGCCAAGAAAGAACAGGAGTCCGAGATGAGCAGCACGGGGGCAATGCTCGGACTCGACCCCAGCAGCCGCCAGCGTCTGATTGGCCTGGCGGGGCAGAAGAAAGCCACTAACCCGTTTCTGAAAATTATCGAATCATGAGCCGGAAATCTTACCCCAACGTAAATGCAGCCAATCAGTATGCCCGTGATGTCGTGCGCGGAAAGATTGTGGCCTGCCAGTTTGTGATTCAGGCCTGCCAGCGCCATCTTGATGACCTGATGGCGGAAAAAAGTAAGTCGTTTCGTTACCGCTTCGACAAGGACTTGGCTGAACGGGCCGCGAAATTTATTCAGCTGTTGCCGCACACCAAGGGTGAGTGGGCATTCAAACGGATGCCCATCACGCTGGAGCCGTGGCAGCTCTTTGTGATCTGCTGCGCGTTTGGCTGGGTCAATAAAGGCTCCCGGCTGCGCCGCTTCCGGGAGGTGTATACCGAAATCCCCCGTAAGAACGGCAAATCGGCAATCTCTGCCGGTGTTGCCCTGTATTGTTTTGCCTGTGATAACGAGTTCGGCGCGGAAGTGTATTCCGGTGCCACGACGGAGAAACAGGCATGGGAAGTCTTTCGTCCGGCACGACTGATGTGTAAACGCACACCCATGCTGACGGAAGCGTTCGGGATTGAGGTTAACGCCTCAAACATGAACCGTCCGGAGGATGGTGCGCGGTTTGAACCGCTGATCGGTAACCCTGGTGATGGTTCATCACCCCACTGTGCGGTGGTGGATGAATATCACGAGCACGCCACCGATGCGCTTTATACCACGATGCTTACCGGGATGGGGGCGCGACGTCAGCCACTGATGTGGGCCATCACCACCGCCGGGTACAACATTGAGGGGCCGTGCTACGACAAGCGGCGGGAAGTTATCGAGATGCTCAACGGTTCGGTACCCAACGATGAACTGTTCGGGATCATCTATACCATTGATGAAGGTGACGACTGGACCGACCCGCAGGTGCTGGAAAAAGCCAATCCAAATATTGGCGTGTCGGTTTATCGCGAATTTTTGTTAAGTCAGCAGCAGCGTGCGAAAAATAACGCCCGTCTGGCAAACGTCTTTAAAACAAAACACCTCAATATCTGGGTGTCGGCGCGTTCGGCGTATTTCAACCTGGTGAGCTGGCAGAGCTGCGAGGATAAATCACTGACCCTTGAGCAGTTCGAGGGGCAGCCGTGCATTCTGGCCTTTGACCTGGCGCGTAAGCTGGATATGAACAGCATGGCGCGACTTTATACCCGCGAGATTGACGGTAAAACGCATTACTACAGTGTGGCCCCGCGTTTCTGGGTACCGTATGACACGGTGTACAGCGTCGAGAAAAATGAAGATCGCCGGACAGCCGAACGCTTTCAGAAATGGGTGGAAATGGGCGTTCTGACTGTTACCGCTGGTGCGGAGGTGGATTATCGCTACATCCTCGAGGAGGCCAAAGCGGCGAACAAAATCAGCCCGGTCAGTGAGTCACCCATCGACCCCTTCGGGGCGACCGGGCTGTCGCATGACCTTGCTGATGAAGACCTGAACCCCATCACCATCATTCAGAACTACACCAACATGTCCGATCCGATGAAAGAGCTGGAAGCGGCGATTGAATCGGGGCGCTTTCATCATGACGGCAATCCCATCATGACCTGGTGTATCGGCAACGTGGTCGGCAAAACCATTCCGGGTAACGATGATGTGGTGAAGCCTGTCAAGGAGCAGGCGGAAAACAAAATCGATGGTGCGGTTGCACTGATTATGGCGATCGGTCGGGCAATGCTCAAAGAACCCGACGATTTCCTCTCATCTCTTGATCCGGACGATGCTCTCTTAATTCTATGAAATCACTAATTGCTGATGTTATCGGGCTGGCTGGTTTTGGCCTGCTTACGTGCGGGTTTTACCTGCAGTTTGGTATGGCTCCGGCTCTGATGCTGTCCGGCGGTTTACTGCTGGTGGGCGCACTGGCTATGGCCAGAAGGGGGACGCGTGCTGCTTGATGCTCTGTTCAGAAGTAAATCACTGGAGAATCCTTCCACCCCGATAACCGGGGATGCCGTTGATACTGATGGGCTGTTCCGGGCAGACGTTTATGTCAGTCCTGAAACTGCGATGAAACTGGCTGCGGTGTATTCCTGTATCTATGTCCTGTCTTCCAGCCTTGCCCAGATGCCGTTGCATGTTATGCGCAGGCACAATGGGAAGGTTGAGCCCGCACGCGATCATCCGGCGTTTTATCTGGTTCATGATGAGCCCAATACCTGGCAAACCAGTTACAAATGGCGCGAACTGAAGCAACGTCACATCCTTGGCTGGGGGAATGGGTATACCTGGGTGAAACGTAATCGTCGCGGTGAAGTCATATCCCTGGATTGCTGTATGCCGTGGGAAACGACGCTGATGAATACTGGTGGCCGATACACCTACGGTTTGTACAACGAATATGGGGCGTTTGCGATCAGCCCCGACGATATGATCCACATCCGTGCGCTGGGTAATAATCAGAAGATGGGGCTGAGTCCGATTATGCAACATGCCGAAACAATAGGCATGGGGATGAGCGGTCAGAAATACACAGAAAGCTTCTTCAGCGGTAATGCCCGTCCGGCGGGGATAGTATCCGTTAAAAGCGGACTCAATAAGGACAGTTGGGGCTGGCTTAAAGATCAGTGGCAGAAGGCATCGCAGGCGTTACGCAGCCAGGAAAACAAAACCATGCTGCTGCCAGCCGATCTGGATTACAAGGCACTGACTGTGTCGCCAGTTGACGCTCAGATCATTGACATGATGAAACTGAACCGTTCAATGATTGCCGGTATTTTCAATATTCCTGCGCACATGATTAATGACCTCGAAAAAGCCACCTTCTCCAATATTTCTGCGCAGGCGATTCAGTTTGTCCGCTACACGATGATGCCGTGGGTGACGAACTGGGAGCAGGAGCTTAACCGTCGCTTGTTTACCCGCGCTGAGTTAGCCGCCGGGTATTACGTCAGGTTCAATCTGACGGGGCTTTTACGCGGAACTCCGCAGGAGCGCGCGCAATTCTATCACTTCGCTATTACCGATGGATGGATGAGCCGTAATGAGGCCCGCGCATTCGAGGATATGAATCCGGTTGAAGGGCTGGATGAGATGCTGGTAAGCGTGAATGCTGCTAACCCGGCAGGAGATTTTAAGCCCCCAAAAAATGATGAGGGAAAAACCAATGAATGACCGTGAAATCCGTTGTTACAGCGGTGAGGTGCGTGCTGAGCGGCATGACGATAACCCTGCGCACATTATCGGTTATGGATCGGTGTTTGACTGTCGTTCTGAGCTGATATTTGGTTCATTCCGCGAAATCATCCGGCCCGGCGCTTTTGACGATGTGCTTGGTGATGATGTACGCGCACTGTTTAACCACGATCCTAATTTTATTCTTGGGCGTAGTGCAGCAGGCACGCTGAATCTTTCAGTTGATGAGCGCGGATTGCGCTATGACATCCAGGCTCCGGAGACACAGACCATTCGTGATCTGGTGCTGGCCCCGATGCAACGTGGAGATATTAACCAGTCATCTTTTGCTTTCCGTGTCGCCCGTGACGGCGAGGAGTGGTATCAGGATGAGGACGGGGTTGTTATTCGCGAGATAACCCGCTTTTCCCGTCTGCTGGATGTAAGTCCTGTGACATATCCTGCCTATCAGGAGGCTGACTCGGCTGTTCGCTCCATGAAAGCATGGCAGGAGGCGCGCAACAGCGGCGCGCTACAGAAAGCCATTAATCAACGTATGGCGCGTGAACGCGTCCTGACCCTTCTTAACGCGTAAAGGAAACATCATGAAACTGCATGAACTGAAACAGAAACGTAATACTATCGCAACTGACATGCGCGCCCTGAATGAAAAAATTGGTGATAACGCATGGACGGAAGAGCAGCGCACTGAGTGGAACAAAGCAAAATCCGAACTGGAAGCTCTTGATGAACGAATTGCACGCGAAGAAGAACTACGTCGTCAGGATCAGGCGTACATTGAAAGCAATGAGGAAGAGCAGCGTCAGAATCTTGATCCGGAAAACAATCCACAACAGGATGAGAAACGAGCTCAGGTTTTTGATAAGTGGATGCGTCACGGTGCCAGTGAGCTGACATCAGAAGAACGAAAGGCGTTGCGTGAACTTCGTGCCCAGGGCGTAGCTCAGGATGAAAAGGGCGGATATACCGTACCAGAAACATTCCTGGCGAAAGTTGTTGAGAAGATGAAATCCTACGGTGGCATCGCCAGTGTGGCGCAGATTCTTACCACTTCTGACGGTCGCACTATGGAGTGGGCAACAGCTGATGGTACTTCCGAAGTTGGTGTTCTGCTGGGCGAAAATGAAGAAGCCGGTGAAGAAGACACCGATTTCGGTATGGGAAGCCTTGGGGCGCTCAAAATGACATCGAAAATAATTCGTGTGTCTAATGAGTTGCTGCAGGACAGTGCGATCGATATGGAAGCTTATCTTGCCCGTCGCATTGCTGAACGTATTGGTCGTGGTGAAGCCCGTTATCTGATTCAGGGGACGGGGGCTGGTACGCCTAAACAACCCAAAGGGCTGGCAGCATCAGTGACCGGCACAACACAGACTGCCGCGGCAAATGCGGTGAAGTGGCAGGAAATTCTGGCTCTGAAACACAGCATTGATCCTGCATATCGTCGCGGACCGAAATTCCGCCTGGCGTTTAACGATAATACGCTGAAACTGATCAGTGAGATGGAAGACGGTCAGGGACGCCCTTTATGGTTGCCGGATATTGTTGGTGTGGCACCTGCTTCAGTGTTGAATGTACCGTATGTCATTGATCAGGAAATTGATGATATCGGGGCGGGTAAAAAATTCATGTTCTGTGGTGACTTTGATCGCTTCATTATCCGTCGTGTGCGATACATGATTCTTAAACGTCTGGTTGAGCGTTACGCGGAATATGATCAGACCGGTTTTCTGGCCTTCCATCGTTTTGACTGTATCCTGGAAGACACCTCTGCCATTAAAGCGCTGGTGGGGAAAGGTAGCGTTGGTGGTTGATTAGTCTTTTTACGTAATACAGCACGCCGCGTAATGCGGTTTTTTTGTGCCCGCGTTCTGGTGGGCACAGGAGGTTTTATGCTGTTAAAAATGGAAGAGATTAAGCTTCAGCTTCGTCTGGATGATGATTTCTCTGATGAAGATGAGTTGCTTGAACTACTTGGGAAGGCCGCTCAGAGTCGGACGGAAAACTTCCTTAACCGTACGTTGTATGCAACCGCAGATGACAGGCCTGCGGATGATCCTGATGGGCTTGTGATATCTGATGATGTGAAGCTGGCGCTCCTGCTACTTGTCAGCCATTTCTACGAAAACCGCTCAACGGTTACAGACGTTGAGAAAATGGAGTTGCCAATGAGCTTTAACTGGTTGGTTGCTCCTTATCGCCTTATACCACTATGAAAATTCGTCAGGCGCAGACCAGCGCAACCTACATTCTGCCTGACCCAGGCGAGCTGAATAAACGCGTCCTGATCCGCCAGCGGGTGGATATGCCCGCGGATAACTTTGGCGTGGAGCCTCAATACCCGGTTGCGTTCCGGGCATGGGCGAAGGTTATCCAGACCAGTGCCACCACCTGGCAGGAAACCGCGCAGACCGGAGACGCCATCACCCATTACATCACCATTCGCTACCGCCGGGGGATCACCGCTGATTATGAGGTGGTCTGCGGTGACAGTGTGTACCGGGTGAAACGTCAGCGCGATCTGAACGGGGCGCGGCGCTTTCTGCTGTTGGAGTGTACGGAGCTGGGCGAATGTAGGCAGAGTCACGGAGGCAACAATGACGACTTCCTTTTTGCACGTTGATTTTCAGCAGCCCGCGGAGATGCGCTTTAACCGCGCCCGTGTCCGGCGGGCGTTTGTCACGATTGGTCAGCGTCATATGCGTGATGCCCGTCGGCTGGTGATGCGCCGTGCGCGGTCGGCACCGGGTGAAAACCCCGGTTATCAGACCGGACGCCTGGCTCGTTCGATTGGTTACATGGTACCCAGAGCCAGTAAACATCGCCCTGGTTTTATGGCACGTATAGCCCCTAACCAGCGTAATGGAGAGGGAAACCGCCGTATCACCGGTGATTTTTATCCGGCTTTTTTGTTCTATGGCGTGAGGCGAGGGGCAAAGCGTCGTCGCAGCCATCATCGTGGTGCATCCGGTGGCAGCGGCTGGCGACTGGCTCCACGTAATAACTTCATGGTGGAAACGCTTGAAAAGAACCGCAGTTGGACACGCTATTTTCTGGCGCGGGAATTGCGTAAATCACTGAAGCCGGAGCGACGACACAGATGAAACTGACGCCTGTTATTGCTGCACTGCGTGCCCGCTGTCCGTATTTTGAAAACCGGGTTGCAGGCGCGGCCCAGTTCAAAAATCTGCCGGAGGTCGGAAAGCTGAAACTCCCGGCGGCATATGTTGTACCGGGTGATGATTCTCCGGGAGAAAACAAAAGCCAGACCGACTACTGGCAGGAGCTGAAAGAGGGCTTCTCCGTGGTTGTCATACTGAGTAACGGGCGTGATGAGCGCGGTCAGTTTGCTTCGTATGATGTGGTGGACGATGTCCGGCAGATGCTCTTTAAGGCCCTGCTGGGCTGGAACCCGGAAGCGTGCGGTAACCCGATTACCTATGACGGCGGCACGCTGCTGGATCTGAATCGTCATGAGCTGATTTATCAGTTCGATTTTTCGGTCATCAGCGAGCTGACCGAAGACGATACCCGCCAGCAGGATGAGCTGAACAGTCTGGATGAACTGCGAACGCTGGCGATTGATGTTGATTATCTCGATCCCGGTAACGAGCCTGACGGCGATATCGAACATCACACCGAAATAACCCTTCCTTCCTGAGAATCTTCATGTTTGTGAAACCTGTTAAAGGGCGGTCAGTGCCTGACCCTGCCCGCGGTGACCTTTTGCCCACCGAAGGGCGAAATGTTGACGAGAACAACTACTGGCTGCGCCGTGAAGCAGCGGGTGATATCCGGCGCGTGAATAAAAAGGTGAACACCGATGACGATAAGCTTTAACACCATTCCGTCGAATACGCTGGTTCCGCTGTTTTATGCGGAAATGGATAACCAGGCGGCGAATACTGCACAGGACAGCGGGGCATCGTTGCTGATTGGTCACGCCAATAACGGTGCAGAGATTGTTGCCAACAGTCTGGTGCTGATGCCGTCGGCAGACTATGCACGCCAGATTTGTGGTGCGGGAAGTCAGCTGGCGCGTATGGTCGAGGCTTATCGCCAGACTGACCCGTTTGGCGAGCTGTATGTGATTGCCGTTCCGGAAGCCACAGGCGCGGCGGCAACGGTTACGCTGACGGTGACCGGGGCGGCAACCGAAACCGGCACGGTGAATGTGTATGTGGGACGTACCCGCGTGCAGGCACTGGTGACTAACGGCGATAACGTCACGATGATTGCCAGCAGTATCCAGGATGCCATCAATGCCGTTCCGACCCTGCCGTTTACGGCTTCATCTTCGGCAGGCGTGGTCACGCTGACCGCGCGTCATAAGGGGCTTTGCGGGAATGAAATTCCTGTCAGCCTCAATTACTACGGCTTTGGTGGTGGCGAAGTGCTGCCAGCGGGCGTACAGATTGCTGTGGCGACGGGTACCGCCGGAACGGGCGCTCCGGTTCTCACCGGCGCGGTGGCTGCAATGGCGGATGAGCCGTTTGATTATATCGGTCTGCCGTTCAACGACACGGCCTCCGTTAACACGCTGGTGACCGAGATGAACGATACCAGCGGTCGCTGGAGCTATGCGCGTCAGCTGTATGGTCATGTGTATACGGCAAAGACCGGCACACTGTCAGAACTGGTGACCGCAGGTGACCAGTTTAACCAGCAGCACATTACCCTGGCGGGGTACGAAAAAGAAACCCAGACACCTGCCGACGAGCTGGTGGCAAGCCGTACCGCCCGCGCAGCGGTGTTTATCCGCAACGATCCGGCACGTCCCACGCAGACCGGTGAGCTGGTGGGTATGCTGCCTGCGCCGAAGGGGAAACGGTTCACGATGACCGAGCAGCAGACCCTGCTGTCTCATGGCGTGGCAACGGCGTATGTCGAAAGCGGGGTGCTGCGCATTCAGCGTGATGTCACCACGTACAGGAAAAATGCTTACGGGGTTACGGATAACAGCTACCTCGACAGCGAGACGCTGCATACCAGCGCGTATGTACTGCGCAAACTGAAATCCGTCATTACCAGTAAGTACGGGCGTCACAAGCTTGCCAGCGACGGTACCCGCTTTGGTCCCGGTCAGGCGATTGTCACCCCGGCGGTGATCAAAGGGGAACTGCTGGCAACCTACCGTCAGCTTGAGCGTGCGGGGATCGTGGAAAACTACGAACTGTTCAAGCAGTACCTGGTTGTGGAGCGTGATGCCAGCGAACCGAACCGCCTGAACACGCTGTTCCCGCCTGACTATGTTAACCAGTTGCGTGTCTTTGCCGTGGTTAACCAGTTCCGTCTTCAGTATTCAGAGGAGTCCGCATAATGGCCCGTATCGGGGGAACCTGTTATTTCAAAATTGACGGTCAGCAGCTATCGCTGACCGGCGGCATTGAGGTGCCCATGAACAGGACGGTCAATGATGACATCATCGGCCTGGACGGTTCAGTGGACCGCAAGGAAACTCACCGTGCGCCTTATGTTAAAGGAACCTTCAAGGTGCCGAAGAATTTTCCTGTGAGCAAAATCACCTCGTCTGATGAGATGACAATCACTGCCGAGCTGGCGAACGGTCAGGTCTATGTACTGTCGTCTGCATGGCTGCACGGCGAAGCGAACCATAATGCCGAAGAAGGCACGGTTGATCTTGAGTTCCACGGTGAAGAAGGGGATTACCAGTAATGAAAGAGCTTGAGTTAAAGAAACCGATTACTGCTCATGGCGAGACACTCTCCGTACTGGAGTTTGATGAGCCCACCGGGAAGGATGTCCGCGAGCTGGGGTATCCCTACCAGATGAATCAGGATGAGTCAGTCAGACTTCTGGCGCATGTGGTGTCGAAATACATTGTGCGGCTGGCGAAAGTGCCGCAAAGCTCTGTCGACCAGATGTCTCCGGCAGACCTGAATGCAGCGGCGTGGCTTGTGGCCGGTTTTTTCCTCCAGGCCTGACGGCTGAATACCTCACTGATCGCTTCTTTGACTGCGCCAGTTACTGGCGCATTAATCCCTTCGAATTGCTGAATATGCCGATCAGTGAAATTCCCTTGCTGGTCAGTCAGGCAAACAGGATAGAGCAGGAGAAACGCACACATGGCTGAATTTGAGCTTAAGGCGTTGATCACCGGTGTCGACAGGCTTTCTCCCGCGCTGTCGAAAATGCAAAAGAAAATCCGGGGATTTAAACGCCAGGCGGAAGAAGCGTCACAGGGTGGGCTGGCGCTTGGTGGCGGACTGGCAGCGGGGCTGACGCTTTCCCTGAAATCTTATGCCGATCAGGAAAACGCCGCCACCGGGCTGAAAGTTGCCATGATGGATGCGAACGGTGAGGTCGGAAAGAGCTTTCAGGACATCAATAAACTGGCTATTGGTCTGGGTAACCAGCTACCCGGTACAACGGCTGATTTCCAGAACATGATGCAGATGCTGGTGCGTCAGGGGATCCCGGCAGAAAACATTCTTGGCGGTGTGGGTAAAGCGACAGCTTATCTTGCGGTACAACTGAAAAAAACACCGGAAGCGGCTGCTGAGTTTGCTGCAAAGATGCAGGATGCTACCGGAACGGCGTCAGAAGACATGATGGGGCTGTTCGACACTATCCAGAAGGCGTTTTATCTGGGCGTTGACGATACCAACATGTTGTCCTTCTTCACTAAAACCAGTTCTGTTCTGAAGATGGTGAACAAGGACGGTCTTCAGGCTGCACAGAGCCTTGCCCCCATCAGCGTCATGATGGATCAGATGGGGATGAACGGGGAGTCGGCAGGTAACGCCCTGCGAAAAGTTATCCAGTCCGGATTAAGCGTTAAGAAAATCAGGGACGTCAATAAAGTCATGGCCCGTCAGAAACTCGGGGTACAGCTCGATTTTACTGATGGCAAAGGGAGTTTTGGCGGTCTTGATAACATGTTCAGGCAACTGGCAAAGCTGCGAAAACTGACCGACGTTAAACGAACTGGTGTACTTAAGGCAATGTTTGGTGATGATGCCGAAACCCTTCAGGTGGTCAATGCGCTGATCGATAAAGGAAAGGATGGCTACGATCAGATCCAGCAGAAGATGAATAAACAGGCCAGCCTGAATAAACGTGTTCAGGCACAGCTTGGTACGCTGTCCAACCTGTGGGAGGCAATGACGGGGACCGCAACTAACGGCCTTGCGGCTATTGGCGGCGCATTTTCTGGTGACGCCAAAAATATCACGCAATGGCTGGGGGAGTTAGGGGAAAAATTCACGAAGTTTGCGGATGAAAATCCCCGGGTTATTCGCGGCGTCGTCGGGCTTGCTGCCGGTCTTGCGATTCTGAAACTGGGATTGATGGGCGTGGGCAGTGCCATCAGTATCGTCAGCAGGATCATGTCGATGACGCCGATTGGCATGATTGCGACGGCGATTGCCCTGGCTGCGGGATTAATTATCACTAACTGGGATGTTGTCGGACCTTATTTTAAGAAACTCTGGGAAACCATTAGTCCTTATTTTGAGGCTGGCTGGGAACTTCTGAAGAAGGTTTTTGCCTGGTCGCCGCTGGGGATGGTGATCAATAACTGGGGACCGGTTGTTAAGTGGTTTCAGGATATGTGGGATAAGCTGAAGCCGATTATTGAATGGTTTACCGACAGTTCCGGTGACACGGTCGATGCCATTAACTCGGCGCAGTGGGGCGCGGGTGCTTATGATGCTTATGGGACGGGAATACCGCCACGGGGATACACTCCTTATCCGGAGGTGGAGCCGGCTCAGGCAAACAACGCCTCCGGTGCCACAGGCCCGAATCCTTTCATGATTAATAAAGCTACCGCGCCAAAAGTTGATGGTGAGATCAAGGTATCATTTATAAATATGCCATCAGGTATGCGGGTTACGGAAACACGCTCCAGTGGCATTGATATAAATCACGATGTTGGCTATACCCGATTTTGGTAGCCAGGATTCCCCTCACAGGTTTTGCTGGTTGTAAGTCATAAATAGAGTGATAGAATTAATGCACATTTAGAAAAATGTTAATAGGCGAAAAATGAAAGGCTATATCACAGCAAGTGTAATTCTTGGAGCAGCGGCTATTTTTTCATCTCTCATAATCTCTGGCAACATCTCCTTTAAAGATGAACATATTATTCAGTTATCTGGAGGAGCCATAAAACTTGGTGATGTTTATAAAGAAAATAAATTGATAAGTGCAAAGATTATTTTTCCAGATAATCAGGGTGAACAGATTCTTGTTGTCGACGGCAATCCTGAAAACTTTAAGGAGGATTTTCAGGAGAAATTAAATAAAGTAATAAAAACTTTAAATGCGTCAAAGAAAAAAGATGAAGAGAAAGTTAGCCTGGATAATTTAAGTGTTATTGAAGAGTCTAAACTAGAGCTCGTTTCTGCGGTGCGTTACTCTGCTCAGTATGTTCCTATGTTTACTCTGACGCTGGACAAAAAAGAAATTACCATGCCTAAAAATACGGTAATATTTCCATTTGCCAGCGATGAAACAGCTAAGTATTTAAATGAACAACAGCAAAAGTATAAAGATTCGTTGTTTCTGACTCGCTAATTAATAAAATTCATTACAAGGCCACCTTCTAATAGGTGGCTTTTTTATTTTCGGAGTGTATATGACGTGGAAAGACAGGCTTCAGGATGCGTCATTTCGAGGTGTGCCGTTTAAGGTTGAAGAAGAAAGTGCGGGAACCGGTCGCCGTGTGGAAACACATGAATACCCGAACCGCGACAAACCCTATACCGAAGACCTGGGGAAAATCACTTTCCGCCCGTCCATCACGGCTTATGTGGTGGGAGATGACTGCTTTGACCAGCGCGATCGCCTGATTGACGCGCTGAATAAACCCGGTCCCGGCACGCTTGTCCATCCGACTTACGGTGAGCTGAAAGTCTGTGTTGACGGAGAGGTTCGGGTCAGCACATCGAAGAGTGAAGGGCGTATTGTCCGCTTTGACCTGAAGTTTGTCGAAGCGGGAGAACTCTCTTACCCCACATCAGGTGCGGCGACGGCGCAGACGCTGATGTCATCCTGTTCTGCACTGGATGACTGCATCAGTGACAGTTTCAGTAGTTTCAGTATCGATGGCGTGGCAGATTTTGTGCAGAACGACGTCGTCGGTAATGCCAGCACAATGCTTGGGTATGTTTCTGATGCGATGAAAGTGGTGGATTCTGCCGTATCGGATGCCGCCAGGCTGTTGCAGGGGGATATCTCGGTACTTCTGCCGCCGCCATCGTCAGGCAAAAATTTCGTTGAGCAGGTGCAGAAAATGTGGCGTACCGGGAAACGCCTTTATGGTAACGCCAGCGACCTGGTCGCCATGATCAAAACGCTTTCCGGTGTCAGCCTCGGCAGCGATCTGCAACCGCGCGGCGTCTGGAAAACGGACAGTAAAACCACCGCCACGGCTACGCAGCAGCGTAACGTGGTTGCCAGCACCCTTCGTACGACCGCAATCAGCGAAGCGGCGTATGCCGTCACCCGATTGCCTGCGCCAACAACTTCCGCGGTGATGCAGAATGCCGCAGTGGGGCAGGCAACAACACCTGCGCAGAGCACTGGCTGGCCTTCCGTCACGCATCCGGCACTGAACAATGCACCGGCGGTGAAAAACACAGTTGACCTGCCGACGTGGGAAGAACTGACTGACATTCGCGACACACTGAATACGGCAATTGATAAGGAGTTGTCCCGTACAACCAGTGATGCGCTGTTTCTTGCGCTGCGCCGGGTGAAAGCAGATCTGAATGCGGATATCAACACGCGCCTTGAACAGTCTGCACGGATCATTCAGCGCACGCCGGATGAGGTTTTACCCGCGCTGGTGCTGGCGGCGACCTGGTTTGATAACGCGGCGCGTGACGCGGACATTATCCGGCGTAATGCCATTACGCATCCCGGCTTTGTGCCGGTGATCCCTCTGAAGGTGCCAGTGCAATGAACGATAACGTCACGCTACGGGTAAATGGCCGGGAGTGGAATGGCTGGACATCGGTGCGCATCGGTGCCGGTATTGAACGGCTGGCGCGGGATTTCAGTGTGGAGATCACTCGCCAGTGGCCGGGAGATGAGGGTATCACCACGCTTCAGCCGCGCATTAAAAACGGTTCAAAAGTGGAAGTGCTGATTGGTGATGAGCTGGTGATCACCGGCTGGGTGGAGGCGACGCCCGTTCGGTACGATGCCCGTTCGGTCAGCACCGGTATTGCCGGACGTAGTCTGACGGCTGACCTGATTGACTGTGCAGCCGAACCGACACAGTTTAACGGACGCTCGCTGGTGCAGATTGCGCAGGCGCTTGCTGCGCCTTTCGGCATTGAGGTGGTGAACAGCGGTGCGCCGTCGGGTGTTATTCCTGATGTTCAGTCTGATCACGGTGAAACGGTGATTGAGGTAATCAACAAAATACTCGGTCAGCAGCAGGCGCTGGCTTACGACGACCCGCACGGCAGGCTGGTGATTGGCGGTATTGGCTCAACGCGGGCACATACCGCGCTGGTACTTGGGGAAAATATCCTTTCCTGTGATACGGAGAAGAGTATCCGGGAGCGGTTTTCAGTTTACCAGGTGGCGGGGCAGCGTGCCGGAAACGACGATGATTTCGGTGAGGCCACCACCACCGCGCTGCGGGCCCGCACAGAGGACGCATTTATTGCCCGTTACCGTCCGATGTATATCAGGCAGACAGGGCAGGCCACGGGGGCAGGCTGTATTGCGCGTGCTGACTTTGAAGCCCGACAACGGGCGGCGCGGACGGATGAAACCACCTATGTGGTGCAGGGCTGGCGACAGGGTAACGGTACGCTGTGGCAGCCCAACCAGCGGGTGATTGTCTTCGATCCGGTCTGTGGTTTCGACAATACCGAACTGCTTGTCTCGGAAGTCACGTTTACTCAGGACCAGAACGGAACCCTGACGGAAATCCGTGTCGGCCCACCTGATGCTTATCTGCCTGAACCCGAAGCCCCCGGCGCGCGGAAAAAGAAAAAAGCCAGAGTACAGGAGGACCCGTTCTGATGAGGACGATTGAAGCCATGCAGCGACAACTCCTCGGCCTGATTGGGCGGGCCGTGGTGAAAAGCATCAGTGCCGCCACGAAATGTCAGACCGTGGATGTGTCCCTGATTGCCGGTGAACCCAAAGCCGGGGTTGAACATCTTGAACCCTACGGTTTTACCGCAAGGGCAAACAGCGGTGCGGAAGCGGTGGTGTTGTTTCCGGATGGCGACCGTTCTCATGCGGTGGTTGTTACGGTGTCAGACCGGCGCTACCGCCTGAAAGGGCTGCAGACGGGGGAGGTGGCTGTCTATGACGATCAGGGGCAGTCCGTGACGCTGACCCGGGCGGGGATCGTGGTGGACGGTGCAGGTAAAACGATTACGTTTCGCAATGCACCTGAAGCACGTTTTGAAATGGACCTGGAAGTGACCGGACAGGTGAAAGACCTGTGCGACTCCGGCGGCACCACCATGTCAGCGATGCGGCTTGCCTATAACGGGCATCGTCACAGAGAGAACGGTCAGGGCAGTAACACCGACAAACCTGATAAAGCGATGGAGGCATGATGGAACTGTGGCTGACGGTGAACGGTAAACGCACCTGCGCCAGCGCACCGCTGGATCCACTGACCCGCGCTGTGGTGATTTCCCTGTTTACCTGGCGGCGGGCGGAGCCTGATGACAATGCCGACGTCCCGATGGGATGGTGGGGGGATACCTGGCCTGCGGTACAGAATGACCGTTACGGCTCCCGACTGTGGCTGCTTCAGCGCAGCAAACTGACCAATCAGCTGGTGCAGACGGTAAGGGGGTATATCCGCGAATGCCTGCAATGGATGATTGATGACGGCGTGGTGTCCCGTATTGATCTGGATATCCGCCGCACCGGGATTAATGAACTGGGTAACAGTATCACCCTCTGGCGTCGTGACGGACCGGTAATGATTTCTTTTGATGATCTGTGGAGTGCGATAACGCATGGCGGACAGTGAATTTCAGCGCCCGACGCTGGCAGAAAATATCAGTATGCTCCGTAACGATTTATTCGCCAGGCTGGACGTCAGCGACACGCTCCGGCGCATGGGCGAAGACGTGCGGGCAAAGGTGTATGCGGCGGCGCTGCATACGGTTTACGGGTACATCGATTATCTGGCAATGAACATGCTGCCTGACCTGTGCGATGAGTCCTGGCTGGCGCGACATGCTGCGATGAAACGGTGTCCGCGCAAGGGGGCCACGGCTGCCAGCGGGTATATGCGCTGGGAAGGTGTCAGCGATGGCCTGAAGGTGACCGCTGGGAGTGTTATTCAGCGCGATGACCTGGTTCAGTACACGGCAACTGCCGATGCAACCAGCTCCGGTGGTGTCCTGCGCGTGCCGATCGCCTGCTCAAGTGCAGGCGAGGTCGGTAACGCTGACGACGGTACGGCATTAATCCTGGTCACGCCGGTGAATGGTCTGCCGTCTTCCGGTGTTGCAGATACCCTGACTGGCGGATTCGATACTGAAGATCTGGAAACGTGGCGCGCCCGCGTCATTGAGCGGTATTACTGGACGCCGCAGGGCGGGGCTGACGGGGACTATGTCGTCTGGGCTAAAGAAGTGCCCGGCATTACCCGCGCATGGACATACCGTCACTGGATGGGAACGGGAACTGTCGGTGTGATGATTGCCGGCAGTGACCTGATTAATCCCATTCCGGAAGAATCAACGGAAACGGCGGCAAGACAACATATCTGGCCACTGGCCCCGGTGGCAGGCTCTGATTTGTATGTGTTCAGGCCGGTGGCGCATAAAGTGGATTTTCATATCCGCGTGACGCCGGACACACCGGAAATACGGGCTGCCATCACCGCCGAGTTGCGTTCGTTCCTGCTGCGTGATGGTTATCCGCAGGGAGAACTGAAGGTGTCACGTATCAGTGAAGCGATTTCCGGTGCGAACGGGGAATACAGCCATCAGTTGCTTGCACCGGCGGACAATATCTCCATTGCAAAAAATGAACTGGCGGTTCTGGGGACGATTTCATGGACGTGACAAACGATGATTACATCCGTCTGTTGTCGGCACTGCTGCCGCCCGGTCCGGCGTGGTCAGCCAGCGATCCGGCGATTGCCGGTGCGGCACCGTCATTAACCCGTGTTCATCAGCGTGCGGATGCCCTGATGCGGGAGCTGGATCCGCGCACCACCACTGAACTGATAAACCGCTGGGAGCGTCTGTGCGGTCTGCCGGATGAATGTATTCCCGCAGGGACACAGACCCTTCGCCAGCGTCAGCAACGGCTGGATGCGAAGGTTAATCTGGCGGGCGGCATCAATGAGGATTTTTACCTTGCACAGCTTGCTGCCCTGGGCAGACCAGACGCCACTATCACGCGATACGATAAAAGCACGTTCACCTGCTCATCGGCCTGTACTGACGCGGTGAATGCGCCGGAATGGCGGTATTACTGGCAGATCAACATGCCAGCCGCCACCAACACCACCTGGATGACATGTGGCGATCCCTGTGATTCCGCACTGCGTATCTGGGGCGACACCGTTGTCGAGTGTGTGCTTAACAAACTCTGTCCGTCTCATACCTACGTAATTTTTAAATATCCGGAGTAATCCATGCATCGTATAGACACGAAAACCGCACAGAAGGATAAGTTCGGCGCGGGTAAGAACGGTTTTACCCGTGGTAACCCCCAGACCGGCACGCCTGCCACCGATCTGGATGATGACTACTTTGACATGTTGCAGGAGGAGCTTTGCAGCGTGGTGGAGGCCTCCGGTGCCAGCCTGGAGAAGGAGCGGCACGACCAGTTGCTTACCGCGCTTCGTGCGCTGCTGTTAAGCCGCAAGAATCCGTTTGGTGATATCAAATCGGACGGCACGGTGAAAACGGCTCTCGAAAACCTTGGTTTGGGAGATGGCTCCGGGAGGCTTATACAGTGTCAGGTGTTTAAAAGCTCAGGTACATACACTCCGACAAAAGGCACAAGATTTATTATTGTTGAAATTGTTGGTGGTGGTGGGGCCGGTGGTGGTTGTC
>OLSJ01000430.1_pt1 | contig 33526 bp, 22 predicted proteins | sample 1672151 | NCBI WGS metagenome assembly OLSJ01 (sample SAMEA3136653, study PRJEB25190) | human gut metagenome | biome: human gut; feature: human-associated habitat; material: faeces | place: Austria | collected 2013 | reverse complement strand
GCAGCAGCTTGAACAGGACGCGGAGGCTGGTGCCGCTTGTGCGGCAGCTGCACGGGGCGGGCATCCACGTCTGCCTCGACTCGAACGGCGGCGTCTGGAATCCGGCGGTCGAGGAGTTGCTGGGGCTGGTCGACCTGGTGCTGCTCGACGTCAAGCAGGCCGATCCGGAGCGCCACCGCACGCTCACGGGGCGCGACAATGCCCAGACGCTCCGCACGGCGGCATGGCTCGAAGAACACGGCAAGCCGTTCTGGCTGCGCTACGTACTGGTGCCGGGTTACAGCGACGCCGAGGCCGACATCCGCGCGCTGGGCGAACGGCTGGGCGGCTACAAACAGGTAGAGCGGGTAGAGATACTGCCCTATCACACGCTCGGCGTTCACAAATACGAAGCAATGGGCAAAGAGTACAGGCTCGCAGGTGTACAGGAGAACACCCCGGAACAGTCGGAACGTGCCGCGGCGCTTTTCCGCGAATATTTCCCGACGGTCGTCGTGAACTGACCGGCAGGCGGCACCGGGCGCGGCGAACCGCACGTCCCGGCGCAAGGACAGCCGGGAGGCAAAGGCTCCGACGCAAGGGGCGGGGTAAGAGCCGGGACGAAAGGGCCGGAAGGCAAGGGCTGGGACGTAATGGCTGAAGCGCAAGCGGCGGCAGGCAAGAGCTCTGACGAAAGAGCCGGGAGGCAAAAACCGAATGCCCGAACAAGGACGCAATGGCGGGCGAGACGGTGTATTCCGGCCCCGAACAGGACGGCAGGGCATAAAAAACCGCACGTCCCGGCACAAAAAACGGCGCACCGCTGCGAAAAAAATCGTGGCGGCGCGCTTTTTTTCGTATCTTCGCAAAAATCCGATTAACCCCGACAAACAGATGGAGAACCGACTTCCCAACCTGAACGCCCCGGCCCGCGAACGCATCGGCTGGGTAGACCTGTTGCGCGTGACCGCCTGCTTCCTGGTGGTCTTTTCGCACTGCTGCGACCCCTTCGTCGGCCAGTTCGACAACGACCGCGCCGCATTCCTCACAGGAGCCTTTTCGGGCAGTTTCGTGCGCTGCTGCGTGCCGCTGTTCGTCATGATGACGGGCGTATTGCTGCTCCCGGTGAAAACCGGCCTCGCCGGCTTCTACCGCAAGCGCATCGGACGCATTCTCGCGGCACTCGTTTTCTGGTCGGTCGTGCTGCCGCTGCTTTATTACGTCTACCTCAATTACGTCACCGCAAGCCAGAGCCCGGCGATCGACCCCGAAAATTTCACCTGGGGCGCCACGCTGCACAAACTCTGGACATTCGTATTCAATTTCACGTTCGACACTACGCCGTTGTGGTACCTCTACATGCTCGCAGGGCTGTATTTGATCATGCCCGTGGTCAGCGCATGGCTCGAGAGGGCCTCGCGCAGCGAACTCAAAACGCTGCTCGGCGTATGGGGCGTGACCCTGCTGCTGCCCTACGCCAAGATGTTCGCGCCGATGCTGGGCTACACGGGGAATTTCGGAAACATGGGGCTCTACGGCGTCTGCGACTGGAACGAATTCGGGACGTTCTACTACGTCTCGGGCTTCGCGGGTTACCTCGTGCTGGCATACTACCTGGTGAAATTCCCGCCCGCATGGGACTGGCGCCGGACACTGGCCGTCTGCATCCCGATGTTCATTGCGGGCTACCTGATCACGGCCTTCGGATACGTCGCCCTGCAAAACCACTTCCCGGGCAACTACGCGTACCTTGAGATCGTATGGTATTTCGCGGGCATCAACGTCTTCATGATGACCTACCCGGTCTTCGTCATCGTGCGCAAGCTGGACTTCAAGCCCCGCGCATGGCTCTCGCAGCTGGCAGGCGCGACGTTCGGCATCTACCTCTGCCACTTCATCCTCGTGCAGGCCGGCTATGACCTCGTCGCCCGGATCCCGGCACTGCCGACGCTCCTGCGCATCCTGCTGATCGCATGCCTCGCCTTCGCCGCAAGTTACCTCGTGGTGGCGGCCATGCAGCGTTTCCGCGTGACACGGCGGTTCGTACAATAGTCCGGTTCCGGGCATGCCTTACGGGGCGGGGTGCTACCAGCACTCCGCCTTGTCTTCGAGCGAGGGGATACGGTCGCGGGTATAGACCGGGTTTTTGATGCCGCGGCGCCGCTGGCCCACGTAGTCGGCCAGCAGCAGGAACGCCTGGCGTCCGAGCAGGACGATCGCCACGAGGTTGATGAGGGTCATGAAGGCCATCGTGATGTCGGCCAGGCTCCAGGCCAGGTCGAGCGTGGCGAGTGCCCCGAACAGCACCATGCCTCCGACCAGCACCCGGTAAAGGGTCAGCACCCAGGGGCGGCGGGTGATGAACCGGACATTGGCCTCGCCGTAGTAGTAATTCCCGATAATGCTGCTGAAGGCGAAGAGGAAGATCGCCACGGCGACGAAGATGCCGCCCGCAGGGCCGATTTCGCCGACCAGCGCCGCCTGCGTAAGCTGTATACCCGACAGCGAAGCATCGGGGACGCCGCCGAAGAGGATGATGAAGGCCGTGCAGGTGCAAATCACGAGCGTGTCGGTAAAGACCCCGAGGGTTTGGATCAGCCCCTGCTTGACCGGGTGCGACACATGGGCCGTTGCGGCTACGTTCGGCGCCGAGCCCATGCCTGCCTCGTTGCTGAACAGGCCGCGCTTGATGCCCTGCATGAGCGCTGCGCCGGCACCGCCGCCCAGCGCCTGCTCCCAACCGAAGGCATTGGCGACGATCAGCTCCACGACCTCGGGCAACCGCCGGAAATTGAAGAGCACGACGCCCAGCGCAAGGACGATATACCCCAGTGCCATGACCGGGACGACCACTCCGCTCACCCGGGCGATACGGTGGATGCCCCCGAAGATGACCAGCAGCGTGAGCAGCGCCAGGCCGGCGCCGACCCAATGGTGGTCGAAGCCGAAAGCACCCTCCCAGGCCGCGCAGATCGTGTTGCTCTGCACGGAGTTGAAGGCGAAACCGAATGTCACGGAGATCAGCACGGCGAAGAGGACGCCCATCCAGCGTTTGCCCAGTCCGCGTTCCATGTAGTAGGCCGGGCCGCCGATATAGGAGTCCCGCCCCTTGCGTTTGTAGAGTTGAGCGAGGGTCGATTCGACGAAGGCACTCGACGCACCCAGCAGGGCGATGACCCACATCCAGAACACGGCGCCCGGCCCGCCGACGGCGATCGCCGTGGCGACGCCCGCCAGGTTGCCCGTGCCGACGCGGCTGGCCAGCGACACGGCGAATGCCTGGAACGACGAGACATGCCTCTCGCCCCGAGAGCCGCTGCCGGCCGACTCGCCCAGCACGCGCACCATCTCGCCCAGCATACGGAACTGCACGCCGCGCGTACGCAACGTGAACCAGACGGCGCACCCCAGCAGGAGTGCGACCAGCAGGTATGACCACAGCACGTCGTTGATGCCGTCGATCCATCGATAGAGGATTTCCATGGGAGGCCGTTTCCGGCAAAGGTAGCAAAGACGGTGCTAAAAATGGAAAAGGCCGGACATCCGGCCTTTTCCGCAGTGCGTTATTTCGTCCCGTCGACGCGGATCGTCGTCCCGGTGCGCCTGCTGCGCTCGGCGTCGTAGCAGATACGGTGGCTTTCGATCGAATCCTCGATGGTTGTCAGGAACGGATAGCCCGGATCGCGGAGCGCCCGGATGAAATCCCCGATAAGGTGCAGGTCGGCACCGGCATGGAACGGCTGCCCTACGATATCCGAGAAATCGTAAGTCCGCTCTTCGCCGCCGCGGAACCTGCGCACGCGCAGCGTCCTCTCATCGCCGTCGATCTCGCCGCCCGTCAGGCGGACGTGCGTCTTGCGGAAATCGTCGGCCGTGAACATCTCCATCGAAAGGCTCACGGTCACCTCGCCCTCCATCTCCATCGCAAGCAGCTGGTGATCGACCACGTCGTTGTCGCAGTGGTAGACGCAACGGCCGTAGATCCCGGTGCGAAGCTCCTCGAGGATGGTCTCATCGAGGGTCTTGCCTTCGGGGACATCGAAGTTCGCCACCCAGTCGCGGCGGACATAGTAGAGGTCGCGTGCGGAAAAGGGACAGGCGGACTCTATCGCGCAGTCGAGGCAGCGGCGCCCCGCACCTGCGGGGGCATTCTCCGCACGGAACCAGCGCAGCGAGCCGAAGGACGACAGGCTGCGGCAATGCGCGCCGGTGAGCCACAGCAGGAAGTCGATGTCGTGGCAGCATTTGGCCAGCAGGATCGGATTCGACTCCCGCTCGCGGCGGAAAATCCCGCGCACGTAGCTGTGCGTGGCACGGTCGAGGCCCACGGCGGCGGTATGGTTGACCGAGACGACCTGCCCCAGCTCGCCCGAGGCGACTATCTCGCGGATCTTGGCAAAATAGGGATGGTAGCGCAGCACATGGCAGACGCCGACCATCACGCCCCGTTCGCGGGCGCGGCGGGCGATTTCGCGGCACTCTTCGAGGTGCTGGGCGATCGGCTTTTCGAGCAGGATGTGGTATCCCGCGTCGATGGCCTTGACCGCCGGGTCGAAATGGACGTTCTCGGGGGTCGAGATCAGCACCATGTCGGCTTCGACGCCATCGGCGAAGAAGTCGTCGTAATGCGCATAGCTCCTGCAGGCAGGCAGTCCGAAATCCCGGGCGAAGGCATGGCGGCGCAGGTCGTTCACATCGACGACGGCGACGGGCTGCAGCCGTTCGGGATACCGGCGGGCATATTCGAGGTACTTATTGGCCCGGCTCCTATCACCACAATCCGCACGGGGCGGGAAACGGTCGGTTCGTTTTTCATCGGAATCCTCCAAAAGGTTATATCGGGCGGCGCGGCAATTCGCACGGCCGGGGCTCAATCTCCGCCCGCGGCGTACCCGCTGCGGCGCGGTACGCCCGACAGGTTACAAGTTTCGGGATCGGGTGCGGAGAGTTCCCGCGCCGTCCCCCGGGGGTCGCCCGTCCGGAAAGAGATCCGGACGGGAGGCGACCCCGGCGGTTGTTATTTGCGGCCTGCGCCCAGATCCAACACACGCAGGTTGCGGAACTGGATGCCGGCACCATGGCCCAGCAGGCCGATATGGCCCGACTTGTTGAAAAGCCCCGGGTGGTTGCGGTGGTCGGCCGTATAGGGATTGACCTTCGAACCGTCCTCGGAAACATTATGCCCCTGGCAGGCTTCGCGGATATTGCCGTCGAGGATCACCCGGCCGTTGACCGTGACCGTAATGCGGTCGCCCACGGCACGTATCTCCTCGGTATTCCACTCACCCAGCTCGCCGAACTTCACGCGCTCGGCCGGGATGACGCCGTAAACCGAACCGTGCTGCTGGTAATCGCTGATGCCCTTGTAGATCGGCGCATCGTGGTCGAGAATCTGTATCTCCATCCCGTGGAACGCGGCATCGACGCCCATCGGCGTACGAATACCGATGCCGTTGTTGACGCCCTCGGTGAGGAACCGGAACTCGAAGCGCAGGATGAAATCGCCGTATTCCCCGACGGTGTAGAGGTTCCCCGAACCGCCGTAGGTGGCCGTCACGTCGATCGTACCGTCCAGCGGCACATAATTGGTCGTATTGCCCGTCCACTTGTGGAGCGAACGCCCGTCGAAGAGCACCTCGTAGCCCGCGGCAGCCTCGTCGGCCGGGAGGGAGAAGACGGGTGTCGACGGCAATTCGTTGATCCAGAGGTTTCGGAAGGCGACGGGAGCACCCTGTCCGGCCAGTTCGATACGGCCTTGTGCATAAACCGGCCCGCCGGGTGCGCAGAGGTTCGTCATCACGGCATTTTCGGCAACTTTCACGCCGTTCTCCACCAGCGTGATACGATCATCCACGACCTTAACATAAAGCGTATTCCACGTCCCCGGAGCGTTGTCGGCAACGGTTCGGGCGGCCTTGCCGTCCGCGAGCCCCGTCCCGGCGGCACCGCCCAGGCGGATCAGCGGCATCGAGCGCACGGCCATGCCGGCCTCGCCCTCGGAACGCCATTCGATCCAGAGTTCGAAATTCTCGTATTCCTTTTCAGTCCCGATCGTCGCGGGAGCCTTGGCGGCAAATTCGAGCAGGCCGTTCGCAGCGCCCCAATTGGCAGCCACCGCCTCGTCGGCGGCCTTGCGGAGCTTCGCCGCCTGACGGGCGGGCAGCGTCTTCGCCTCGGCAGGATTCACGGCCACGGCCGTCCATCCCGCGAGCCCGTCGGCCGGCAGCACGGCGAATCCGTCCGCCGGGATCTTACCGAGCAGTCCCGTGATTTCATCCACGGCATACCCGGCGTCGGCGTCGGATTTGGCGAGTTCCTTATAGACCTCGTGCGCCCGCTCCAAAGCCTTGCGGACAGCTTCGCCGCCGGGCATCGGGTTGCACTTGGCAACGATGGTCTTCACGGCCGCGGCGGCCGGGGCGGCAGTTTGCGCATCGTCGAGGTATTCGGCGGCCAGCATCAGTGCCGGGAGGGCATATACGCCCGAAAGGTAGCCGAGCAATCTGGCCTGCACGGCGGCCGAAGGCCTGAGTGCGAGAGCCTGTCTGTAAAGCTGGTAGCGGCGGATCGGGGTCACGACGGACTGCGAAGCCAGGTCGGCATAGCGCATGAGGGCGCGGTCGGTGAGCGTCGGATGCTCGGCAGCGATTCCGTAAAGGATATCGGTCATGGCAGGATTTTCGACCGTCAGCAGGGCGGCGAAAGCCGCGTCGCGGTTCCCGGAGCGGAACCCGTCGAGCAGGCTGGCGACAGCCTCCTGCGTGCCGCTCTGCGCCAGCACGGGATAGTAACGCGCAGGGGTTTTCGAGGCTTTCATATAACCTGCGACGGCGCCGTACCGCCTGTCGGCGGGGAGCTGCCCCGAGGTGCGGATCAGCGCCGACTGGATCGCGGCCGTGTGGGCCTCATCGGAAGCGTCGAGCAATTCGGAAAGCCGATCCATGTGCTGCGGCTGAGCGACGAAGGGAAGCGCCCCGTACGCGGCGGCACGAACCTCCGCGTCGGAGGAGCCGAGCAGTGCGAACACCCGGTCTGCGGCCGCGGACATGCGGCGCGCGGCGGCCAGCTTGAGCGCAGGAACGAGTGCCGCGGCATCATCCTTCGCAAGCAGCCGCCCCACTTCGGGGTTGATCTGTCCGTTGAATGCCAGGAGGGCTTTCATCGCGGCACCGGCATGCGGGCCTTCGAGCGCCCCGGCCAAAGCCTGAAGCGCCTTCCCGCCGCCGATACGGCCCGAGGCGGCAATTGCGGCCTCGGCCACGCGGTCGTCGGGCGACGCTACGGCGGCCGTAATCACATCGGCCTGCGACACGGCGCCGCACTCCCCGAGCCATCCGATAACGGCGGCCTGCGCGGCGGCATCGTAGCGCGGCATGCCGGCTGCAACCTGTGCGAAAAGTTTGTCGTCGCCTTTGCCGAGCGATTGCAGGGCGGCATAACGGTATTCGGCAGGCCCCTCCTCGACGGCCTTCAGCACGTAAGGCATCGCCTTCCCGGCACCGAGGGCATCGACCAGAATCGCGAGCGCACCGCCGCGGATGTACTGGAGGTCGCATTTGAGCAATCCCCTGGCGGCCTTTACGGCCCGGGCGTCGCCTGCGGCGGCAAGCCTTGCGAGCAGGCGCAGGTAAGCGTCCGCAGCGCCGGCATCGTTCCATGCGCAGCCGGTCTTGGCAGCGGCAGCGGCCAGCGGCTTGACCGAGGCCTGCGAACCGCAGGCGGCCAGTGCGTTATAGATCTGCTCCGCAGTCTGCGCATCGGCACCTTCGAGCCATGTCAGGAGAAACGGTTCGGCAGCGGCAAGCCGCTTTTCAGCGAAAGCGTAGGCGAGCGCCTGTTTGCGGGCGGCGGTAAGGTCGTCCTTGCCGGCCTCGGCGAGCAGCAGTGCTTCCGTACCCGGGGTCGAGACCAGCGCCCGGAGGGCATAGCCGGCCAGGTAGGGGTCGTCCAGATAACGGGCCATGGCGGCGGCATCGGCGGCCGTCGAACAGAATTGCAGCTGCGAGAAAAGGAAAGCCCGGTTGGCGTCGTCGCCGCAACGGTCGATAGCTGCCAGCAGACCCTTGCGGACATCGTCACGAAGCGCTTCGTGCGCCGGGTCGGTCACATAGGCCACCACGCCGTTAAGGGCGTATTCGAACGTGGCGTTCTTGCCCTTGTCGGCAGGGACGAGCATGGCGGCGATCATCTCGACACCCTTGCTTCCGGTGGCGGCCAGTTCGCCCATCACCTGGTTGAAAACCTTGGCATCGGCTGCGGGGAGCTGTGCGAGTCCGTCGGCGACGATGGTTTCCGTCGTGCGCTGGCGGGCATCCGATTGCTGGGCGGCGGCTCCTGCGGGCAGCAGGGCGGCCAATGCTCCCAGCATAAAAAGTCGTATGATTATCTTTTTCATGGTAACTGGTGCTTAAATATGCCACGGGCCGCGCATCGGCTGGTCGATCAGTCGGTTGGCGGCATCGTCGCCGATGAAGAGTTGTTTGTCGGGGTCGAAATGCAACGTGCGGTTCAAACGCAGGGCGCAGGCACCCAGGTTCACGAGCGTCGAGCTGCGGTGTCCCTTCTGCTCGTCGAGCGCAAACTTGCTCCGCGTGCGGACGCATTCCAAAAAGTCGGTGTTCTGCGGCGCAGGGTCGGGCATCTCGGCCAGTTTCTCCATGATGTCGGGGATCGTGCAGCGGAACCCTTTATAGACCTTGCCCAGCGGGCCTTCGATATAAGGCGTGTCGCCGCCGCTTTCGAAGCCTTCGCCTTCGAGGACGATCTGACAGCCGTCGTCGTAGGTATAGACGATCTTACGCCAGATACCCACGGCGTCGGGGTGCTGCTCGGGGGCGTCGACCTCGACCTTCACGGGCGAAGTTTCGTCCTTGCCCAGCAGGTACTGCACGGGATCCATGTAGTGTTGCCCCATGTCCGTCAGGCCGCCGCCGTCGTAATCCCAGTAACCGCGGAAAGTCTGGTGCACACGGTGTTCGTTGTAAGGCTTGTAGGGGGCCGGGCCGAGCCACATGTCGTAGTCGAGATTCGACGGAACCCTCTGCGGAACGAGGTTCTCCTTGCCCACCCAGAAGAATTTCCAGGTGAAGCCGGTGGTGCCCGAGATGGTCACCTTGAGCGGCCATCCCAGCAGGCCGCTGTCGATCAGCTTCTTGAGCGGCTCGACAGTGGTACCCAGGCCGTAGAAGGTATCCGTGAAACGGAACCACGTATTTAGGCGGAAGATGCGGTTGTTGCGCTTGACGGCCTCCACGACGCGCTTGCCCTCGCCGATGGTGCGGGTCATCGGTTTCTCGCACCAGATGTCCTTGCCGGCCTTCGCGGCCTCGACGGCCATGATGCCGTGCCAGTGCGGGGGCGTGGCGATATGGACGATGTCGACATTGGGGTCGGCGATCAGGCGGCGGAAATCGCGATAGGACTGCAACGTCTCGTTGAAACGCTTTTTGCCCAGGTCGAGCGCGCTTTGGAGATGCTTGCTGTCGACGTCGCAGACCGCCACCAGACGGCACTCCTTGGTGCTGGTGAAATGGTAGCTGCTCTTGCCGATGCCGCCGACGCCGATGATGCCTTTGGTGAGCTGGTCGCTCGGCGCCACGTGTTTCGGGCCGCCGAGCACATGGCGCGGGACGACCGTCAGCAGCGCCATGCCGCTCAGTGTTTTCAGAAAATTCCTGCGGGTACTCATATCGTGTTCAGGTTAGTGGTAATTATAAGGTTGTCAGACGGAAATTGCGCCAGAGCACCTTGATCCCGCCGCCGTCGTGGATCTGCAGGGCGATGCGCCCCTGTGCGGCGCCGATCCTGGCATCGGTGATGTCGACCATCTCTTCGCCGTTGAGCCACGTCTGCACGCGGTCGCCCTGGACTTTCAGGCGCAGCGTATTCCACTCGCCCTCCCGCAGGATGTCCTCCTTCTCGTCGGGGATCTGAACCAGCCAGCCGCGGCCGTAGGACTCGTAGATACCGGCCGTATCGAAGCCCTTGGGGGCCACTTCGCACTGCCAGCCGTGGACTTTCACGGGAGGCTCGACGAACGAGCGGAAAAAGACGCCCGAGTTACCGTTGGCCAGCTGCTTGAATTCGAGCGTCAGGTCGAAATCGTTATAATATTCGCGCGTGGCGAGATAGCCGTACTCCTTGTCGGGGCCGCTCTCGCAAACCATGTTGCCGTCCTTGTCGACATACCACTTCTCCGTGCCGTAGGCCTCCCAGCCCGTCAGGTCTTTGCCGTTGAACAGCTCGACCTCGCGGCCGGCCTTGCGGGGCAGCTCCTTGATCTTCAGGTTGCGGAACGAAGCGGGCGAACCGTGATCCTGCAGGCAGATCACACCGCGGCGCGCAAGGCCGTATTCGGGTGCGGTCTCCCATTTGCCGCTGTGCTTGCGGGCGAACCAGTCGTCCGTCCAGGCTTCGAATTCGAGGATCTTGTGGCCATTGAGCCAGTGCTCGACATGGCCGTTGTCGAAGACGATGCGCGACGAGTTCCACTCGCCCTGCGGGTTGACGAACAGTGAATCGGGATCGGGCAGGTGCATGGCGTAGTCCACGCCCAGTTTCTGCCACTCTTCGAGTTTGTTGGGAGCATTGACCTCTTCCCAGCCCTCGTTGTCGATCAGCTGGTATTCGGGGCCGGTTACGTAGGGTACCTTGAAATAGGGGTCTTCGACCACGTGGTAGATCATACCGCTGTTCCCTCCGTGGGAGAGTTTCCAGTCCCAGTCGAGGATGAAGTTTTCGTACTGTTTCTTCGTAACGATGTAGCCTGCCAGGTCGCTGCCGTCGCCCTTGGCCTGGATGCAGCCGTCGACGACATGCCACGGCATGGTCAGCTCTTCGCCGTTGTAGTCCTTCCACTGGTCGAGCGTCTTGCCGTCGAACAACAGCTGCCAGCCGTCGGCAATCTCCTCTTTGGTCAGCACATTCTGTTGCGGCGCACATGCAGCGGCAGCGCAGAGCACGAGTCCCAGCCCGCACGCTTGCGCGAGCTTTCTGCGAAAATAAGTTTTAGTCAGCATAATTATGATTGGTTAAATGGTTCCGTGGCCGGGGTTAGGACAAAAATACCTATTATTTATGATTATTCCAGCGCACGTATAGAACTATATAGAGGTTTGACAATCTATATAGCATTACAAATCAGCATTTTACAAACCGAATCCACACCCCGGATTATATAGACTATCCGAAGGTTCAGAGACCGATCCGCGACACCTGCTGCTCGAAATTGTCCCGATCCAGCGCCGCATTGCGGAGTTTGGTGCGGTAGGTATAGACCGTCGCCGAGGCACAGTTGAGCAGCGAAGCGATGTGTCCGCTGTCGGTAATCCCGAGCCGGATGGCCGCCAGAATCCGCAGCTCGGTGGTCAGCGATGCATCGGCGCGGGGCGCAAAATGCGACTCGGGCTGCAGGAGGGCATTGACCTGTTCGATGAACTGCGGGAAGATGTCGAGGAACGAGGAATCGAACGACTGGTAGAACTTCGCATATTCGCCGCTGACGGCCTGCGAGGTGTTCAGCCAGCGCACCAGTTCGTCGACGCCCTTGTTGCGGGCGACGCGGCAGACCTCGCGGCGGAAAGTGTCGATCTGCTTGATGTAATGGACGGAAAGGTCGATATAGTGGCAGACGTAACGGTCTTTGATCCGGTTGGAGTCGACCAGCGCGCCGTTGATCTCGCGGATATGGTCGTTCTTGGCCTGCATCTCGTCGTTCTTCGCCTGTAACTGGGCGCTCATGTCGATCAGCTGCCGGTGGTTGCCGCGCAGGCGGCGGTGCTGCCACAGCACACACCAGAGGATACCGATGAGGACGACCAGGAAGACACCGGCCAACCAGATCGTCGTGGTCATCATGGCCTGCCTTTGGGCGATGTTCGAGGAGATGGCCTCGCTGATCTTGACGGCCGCGGAAGAGGAGACCGGTATGCGCACCATCGACCGGCAGTGCATGGCGTCATCGGACGCGCTGCCCATATAGGCTGCCGCACGGTCGTAATCCTTGCGGTCGAACAGCAGCAGCGCAAGATCGTACAGCGAGGCATAGGAACGGGTGCCGGCACGCAGGTCGGCGACGGACGATTCGGCCAGGTAATAAAGCCGCAGGTCGTCGTCGCCCCACGCCCGCGCGATGCCTGCGAGGCCGTAATAGAGAAGCGCCAGCTCCTGGTAGTCGGGATTTTTGGCCGTATAGGGCTCGAGCAAACGCACGGCCTGCTCGAAGCGGCCGCTGTCGCGCAGAGCGGCGGCGGCGATCCGCGCCTGCGTCCACTCCGACTGCCCGGGCACGGACATGTGCCTGACGCGCATCACCGTATCGCGCCATGCCGACCGCGAAGCCCCGTCCTCGGCTTCGGCCGCACGCCGGGCAGCGATCGAGGAGTAGCGCGAATGCCATGCGGCATACTCCGAAGGGGACATGCCGGCAGTGTCTATCCTGCGGAAAAGTTCTTCGGCAAGCCCCAGCTGCCCGCGGCCCAGCCAGACGTCGATGTCGGCAAGCAGGGCGATGCGGCGGATATCCCCCGACCCGGCAGAGGCGGCCAGCCGGTAAAGGCGGTCGACGTAATAAGCCGCCGAATCCAGTTGGTAGGTCACGTAATTCTGCGACACGGCGAACAGGCGCCACGCCCGGTCGCCGGCGTTGCGGGCACGCGCCACCTCCCGGCGCAGACTGTCGTTCTGCGCCTGCCGCCACTGCTGGTAACGATCCTTGCGGGAAAGTTCCGCATCCAGCCGTTCCAGCGCCGCTTCGGTCTGGAGCGAGTATTTCGGGTGCCGCGTACATCCTGCGAGGAAAATGCACGCCAGAAGCACCCACAGGAAGCCGGATCGGGCGGGAAGGGTTCGCAGCATCATGGTTTCGGGTTTTGTGTCAGACAAAAATAAGACAAAAGCCGTTCAATACAAACTTTCCGGGCATAATTCGTCCGTCCCGCCATGGGTAAGCGCCCCGGCACGACAGGCCCGATGCTACGAAAATTACGGCCAAATGCCTCGCCCCATGCAGAAAAACACCGCACAAGCGGAAAAATATCGAGCAAAACCGTTAACTTCGCAGCAAACGCAAACGACAATGAATACCGAAGCAAACCGCAAGACAGAGTGGGTCGTCGGAATCGGCGAAGCACTCTGGGACATACTGCCCGAAGGGCGGAAGATCGGCGGCGCCCCCGCGAACTTCGCCTACCACATGTCGCAGTTCGGGCTGCACAGCTGCGCGGTCAGCGCCGTCGGCGACGACGAGGCGGGACGCGAACTCCGCAACCAGCTCCGCGAAAAAGGGGTGGGACATATGCTGGAAACGGTGCCGTTCCCGACCGGGACGGTCGAAGTCACGCTCGACGGGGCGGGCATCCCCAGCTACGAGATCCGGCAGGGCGTAGCCTGGGGCAACATACCGTTCACCCCGCAGATCGAGGAGCTCGCCCGGCACACCCGTGCAGCCTGCTTCGGGTCGCTGGCACAGCGCAGCCCCGTATCGCACCGCACGATCGGGCGTTTCCTGGAAACGATGCCCGACGGCGAGGGACAATACAAGGTCTTCGACATCAACCTGCGGCAGCACTTCTACACGCAGCAGGTGGTCGAAGAGTCGCTGCGAAAGTGCAACATCCTGAAGATAAACGACGAGGAGCTGGCCGTGGTCGGCAGCATGTTCGGCATGGAGGGGATGCAGCCCGGGGAGCAGTGCCGCACGCTGCTCGACAGGTACGGGTTGCGGATCGTAATCCTCACCTGCGGTGCCGCCGGGAGTTCGGTATTCGCCCCCGACACCCGGTCATATATCCCCACGCCGCGGGTCGAAGTGGCCGACACGGTCGGCGCAGGGGACTCGTTCACGGCATCGTTCCTGGCCGCCCTGCTCTCGGGGCTCGGCATCGGGGAAGCACACAGGCTGGCCGTGGATGTCGCGGCCCACGTCTGCTCGCAGCACGGCGCCATGCCCCGGCTGCCGGAACGGTTTACCGCTCGGCTGCGCAATGACGGCCCCGCCATACGATAGGGACGACCGGGACGCACGGAAGGGGCATCCCGCCCCGGGCCGCCGCTCCCCTATCCGGCATAACTGTGCATGCCGCCCAACAGGAAATTGACCCCGAAATAGGTGACCAGCACCGAGAGGAACGCCGCGATGCAGAACCAATGGAAAAACAACGGCCGGCGAAACCACGGCAGGGAACCGGCATGCAGGGGCAGCGCATAAACCAGCAGCGTGACGAGCGCCCATACCTCCTTGGGATCCCAGCCCCAGTAGCGTCCCCACGACACATTGGCCCAGACGGCACCGACGAAGATACCGGCGGCGAGGCAGAAGACGGCCGGATAGAGCATCAGCCGGCTGACGGCCTGCAACTGCGCGGCCGCCCCGCGGGCGCGGCGGTGCAGGACGACCCCTGCCACGCCGCCGAACATGACGAACGCCAGCAACGCATAGGCCGCCATGACCAGCATCACATGGATGCAGAGCAGCGGCGAGTCGAGAACCGGCATCAGCTGCGTGATCTGAGGGTTCGACTCCCCCATCATCGAAACCATCAGCGACAGCCCGGCGATCAGGTAACCGAAAGGCAGCAGGAACAGGAAGCGGCGGGCGAAGAGCAGCGTGAGCAGCAGCGTACACCATGCCATGAAGCGCATCGTTTCATAGCCGTTCGAAACAGGCCAGTGGCCGCTGACATAGCCCCGCAGCGCCAGCATCAGCGTAAGATACAGTCCTCCGGCGGCAACGCCCGCAAGGAGCCAGCCCCGGGTTTTCGCCCCGAAAGCCCGCCCGCGCACCATCCGGCGGCAGGCTTCGAGGAATCCTCCGATCCCAATCAGGATGAATGCCGCGGCGAGCGGCAGCGACCAATCGAGCCGGTTATAGAGTTTTTCGGCACGGAAACGCAGCCCGGAAGGCATATGCGCCCCGCCCTCCTTCTGCTGGTAGTTGCGGATCTTGCGCAACACCCCTGCGACCCCCGCCCAATCCCGTTTTACGACCAGTTCGCTGACGTAGTTCATGGCCCGGCCGATAAAGAGCGCCTGCCCGTGAGGCAGCTCCCGCGGCAGGTCGTCGACCTGCGACGCCCAGCGCAGCAGGCTGTCCGAAGGGTCGGTATAGGGAAAAATCCGCAGCATACTGCCCGTGCAGACCATCCCGATGATGTTGAATTTCTCATCGGCCTCGCCCGCCGGACGCCCGGCAGCCCCTTCGAGCCGGTATTCGTTGACCCGGTTGCGGAAATCCGACAGCCGCGCATAACGCCCGCCGACCTCCAGCAGGCGGCGTGCCCCGGCACTCCTGATGCGGATCATCGGTTCGCGTTTCCAGTCGTCGTAATAGAACAGCCAGCCGGAAAGCACCTGCTCGGGCGTAAGTCCCCGGTAGCGGCTCTTCCCGCAGAGTTTCACCGTAAAATCCTTAGCCAGAGTCTGCAACGGACAGATACGGTCGTTGTAGTAGACATACAGGTCGCCCAATTCCGCGGCGACCTCGCGCGGAAGCGTCTGCGGCAAGGTGTCAGCCGCCCGGGCACCCTGTACGGCCGCCGTACAGAGGACAAGGCACAGCGCCGCCTTGCGGAGCGCAGGGCTGCGCAGCAACCGCCTGAAACCCCCGCGCCTGTCGCACAGGAACGCCAGCATGGAAACGAGCAGCAGCCCGTACCCGGCATAGGTGATGCCGATGCCCCACGGATCATACGAAACGGAGAGGGTCGTACCCCGTCCGTCCTCGTCATAGGCGGACTGGTAAAACCGGTAATTCCGGAAAACCAGGATGCGGTTCATGCCGACTTCACCGTGCAGCGACCCGTCGTCGGCCGTCAGGGTGAGAAGGCTGACGAAATCCATCGGCGCACGGGTGCCGGCATAATACTCGATGCGGAAATCGTCCAGCCGGGCCCGGAAGGGCAGTATTTGCTCCGAACCGTCACGGCCGGCGAATGCGGTCGCCCCGGGATCGCCCGTGCGCAGGTGCAACGTCCCCTGCCGGCCGAAGAGCCATGTCACGGAAGCCCCCGCGAGGATGACCGCGAAAGAGAGGTGCAGCAACAGGACGGCGGGCCTGCGCCACAATTTCCGGCGGAACAGGCAGGCCAGCGCCGCGAGGGTGAGGACACCCCAAAGCGCGGCGAACCAGCCCGCGCCGTAGATATGCGCAGCGGCGAAATCCGTACCGTATATCTTTTCAAGTACCGTTGCCGTAACGAGCACCGCCATCACGGCTCCGAGCAGCCCAAAGGCAAGGCGTTTCAACAGTTTCATCCGTTCGTTCGTGTGTGAATGCATCGTCCGGACACGGCAAAGGCCGATGCACGGGGCACCGGCGCTTCGCACATATCCGGGAAGGGTTAGATGGATTCGATGAATTCGACCACCGCGTCGCGGTCGTCCTTGCTCAGCGTGCGGAACTTCTCGACCGACCAGCGGGCGTCGCTCTGCGCCGCGCCATGCCACATGATAGCCTCGATGACCGTCCGCGCACGGCAATCGTGCAGGCGGTCGCTGGCGCCCGTGCACTTCTCGCTCAGGCCACGGCCCCAGAGCGGCGTCGTACGGCACCAGCCCGTGCGGATGTCGTTCACCATGAAGAGCCGGTGCTGCACCATGTCGGAGTAGGGCCAAATCTTCTGGTTAGGATAACGCGGCAGGCGGCTGTCGCCGTCGGCAAAGAAACCGTTGGGGTCGGTAAAGACATCGTCGCCCGTCGTCCAGGTCGGACGGTGGCAGGTGGCACAGCCGATCTCGGTGAAGAGCGCCTTGCCGCGTTTGACGTCCGCATCGTCGAGGTTACGCGCCGCCGGTACGGCCAGACCGCGGTGCCAGACCATGAAGTCGACATAGTCCTCATCGCTCATCTCGACAGGCAGTTCCTTGTTCATCAGATAGTCGTAAATATCCTGCGCGACGTCGCCCGTCTTGTTCCACGCCGGGAAAAGCGTGTAGAAATCCCGCTGCACATCGGCGTCCTTCGACGCTACTTCGGCATAAGCAGCGGTCATGTAGTGGTAACGGCGGTCGGAGCGGGTCACGTTGGTGATGTTCCAGATGGCATTGGCACCCGCCGCATCCTGCAACGGGCCGCGGCTCAGGGCATAGGTATAGCGCAGCGGATGGGTGGTCGTCCCGTAGGTCTTGACCCACTCGCCGTTCTTGAAGATCGCGGGATTGAGCGGCACGCCGTTCTGCTCCTGGCGAACGTACTCGGCTTTCAGGTCGCTGTCCGAAATGGCATCCAGCAAACCCGTACCGTAGATGCCGATGGTCGATTCGAGGCGCACGCGCACCTTGGCATAGGGCACCTCGCCCTTGGCGCCGATCAGCGGTACGTAATAGGCGTCCTCGGGGATCGTCACTTCGGGATAGATCAGGCTGTAAGACTCGCCGTCGGGAAACTTATTGCCCCACTCGTCGGTATACTCCTGCCAGCCGATCATGATCTTCGATTCGTCGATCGGGGCTTTGAACGGCGCCACGGCCCGCGTTTGCGGCATACCGGTGAGCGATGTCAGGTAATTGTCGTCCTCGTCGGTGATGACCAGCAGATAGCCGTTGCCGATCTGGTTGGTGTTGAACGCGCCTTCGATACGCTTGCCGTGGCCGTAGCCCGGGTGGCAGTGCAGGCACGAGGTGCGGATATAGAGCGGCCCGAGGCCGTAGCGTACACCCGACGAGTTGGCCGTGAAGGGTTTTTCGAACAGCGCCTCGCCGTTCAGGAAACGCTGCGTCATCGCGGCGTCGTCATCGACGACCGGCGTAGGCTGCTCGTAGGCCACCGACGTGGTGTTGAAAGCCGTGCCGAGCTTGCCGCCGGCGTAATACTCCTCGGGAACGGGGTCGGGATTCGGATCGGGGGCGGGATCCGTCCCCTTGTCATCAGCGCACGCGGCAGCCATCAGGGCTGCCGACATGCACAGGCTGTAAATCAAGTGCTTTTTCATTGCTGAAAATGGTTATTTTTCGACCGACAGTGCCGTCAGCGCCTTCGTAAGCGCGTTCACAAGGTCGTTATTGCAATAGGTGGCGGCATCCTTCCATGCCTGTGCCGTACGGTTGTCGACGAACGGGGCCGGGCAGGCCTGGATCTTTTCGATCGCCGTGGAAATCGCATTGCGAACCTCCGTATCGAGGACGGGGTCGACCACCTCGATCCAGTCGCTCACCGAAGCGTCGCCGGAGGTCATGCCCTGGTAGGTGTTCCGGATGCTGATGATGTTGTCGATGAAATCGGTCTTCGAATTCTGGCTGTAAGGCGACTCGATGTAATTGATATCCTCGGAGCTGGTTCCGTTGGCCGGACGGCCGATCTTCTGCGAGCCGACCTCCGTAGCGATGTCGATGCAGCCCTGGATGATCTCCTCGGCGGCATCCTTATAGTTGCGGTACTTGCTGCCGCCCTTCCCCGAATTGCGCATCGAAGCGCCGTAGTCGAAGGTCGGCTCCAGTTCGGCATCGCCCAGGATCGTCTGCTTCTCTTCGGTGACATTGTCCAGCCCCGCCCACGAAGCTTCGAGGCGTACGCACATGTTGCACAGATCGTTGGCCACACCGACCAGGTATACCAGCTGAGGACGGGTGTATTTGCCGAGGGCGCGGGGGCCCGCATTCTCGAAAAGCATGTATTCCAACGCATGGAACCCGAGCAGGCCGTAACCCAGATTGGCGCTGACATAATCGGGATTCCTCTCGATCTCGGCCATCATACTGTTGTTGTTCAGCAGGTTCTGAAGCGCCGTGCCGTCCAGCGGCCAGGAGTCGATATGCGGGTCGATGTCGTAATCGGCCGCAGCGCCGTAAAGGTAGGCCTCGCTGAGCTCCCAGTGCTTGCGCGTGGTGATCCAGTCGTTGCAGGCGGCCTGCACCAGCGGGGTCGTAAGGGTTCCCGCGTCGAAAGCCTCCAGCATGGCCTCGCAATCCTCCTGCAAGGCGATGCTCCCGTCGGCCAGGGCCTTATAGGTCGGAATCACGTTATTGTCGACGAAATCTACGGCAGCATCCTTGAGCGCCTCTTCACGCTCGTCGGCAAACGTGTAATCGCCGTCGCTGTCGCTGCACGATGCGGCCCCGAGCGCCAGGACGAGTGCCGCGGCTGCATAAACGGAATTTTTGAACAGATTTTTCATATTCTCATTATGATTTGGTTAACGTCTGAAAAAGCCGGAATAGGCGATCCCCAGCGAAAGGGAGGGCTCGTTGTTGAAACGCCCCGTGCGGGTCTCCCCGGTGGCGGAGTCGGTGTAGTCGTACGACCGGAGCAGGCCGATGCCGTACTCGGCCTTGATGACAATGTTCTTGATCGGGTAATAGTTGAACCCGACGGCTACCCGCTGGCGGCCGCACCAGTCCTGGCGGATCACCGACTTGGCGGTATCGAACATCGAATCGTAGAACTCATAGCGGCCGAAGACGTAGAAGCGGTGTCCCCTCTCCTTGAGCTTGCGTATCTGCGAGAAGATGTCGTAACCGGCTTCCACCCCCGTGGCGATGGCGTCCGAACCCACATATTGCTTGGGCGAGGGCGATGCGTTGGGCATATCGCGGTTGAACTGGGAAATCTTGTCCGAATTGGTCAGGTGCCCGTAGTCGAAGTTACCGCGAACGATCCAGTTATGGGCATCGTAGAGGAAATCGAAGGCGCCGATCATCACCGTACCCTTCACGTCCTTGTATCTGTCCGCACCGGTACGGTTGGCACTCAGGGTATTGCTGAAACTGTTGCCCGCATAGCCGCTCAGGCTCAGGCGCAAGCCCGGGACGGAGTAGTTGTCGATGCGGAACGCCCCGGCATAGGCATTGGCGATCTTGAATTCGTAGGGGCTTCCGGCACCGCCGCTGACCCAACCGTTGTCGCCGAACCGGTCGGAATCCAGTCCCGGCAGGAACATCACCTCGTAACGCCAGTCACCGGCACGTCCCCAGAGGCTGATGCCCGTTTCGTGCCATGTGCAGGGCAGGATCGTATTCTCGCCCTCGGGACGGTAGACCCCGAAGAACTCGGTGGGCATGTGGTGCTGGTTGGTTCCGCCGACGGGCACGATCATATGCCCCAGCCGCAGGTTGAAGGCCGGGCTGAAGCTTTTCTGGAGCCAGAACTGTTCGAGGGCGACCTCGCCGCCGCGTTCGATCTCCGACTCATACTCGCCGCCCTCCTCGAATTCGGTTTCGAAGGCGCTCTCCGTGCCGCCGTGCTCGAATTCGATCTCGGTGCCCATCGACCAGCCGCGCCCGAAATCGTAGCCCAGGTAGATGACCACGTGCGGGAGGTCGAAGCGACCGTGGCTTTTGTCATTCTTGTACTTGTCAGGGCTGATATAACGCAGGTAGTTGTCGCTGAAGAAATTGCGCGTCATGACGGCCTCGCCGTACCCGCCTACGGTCAGCCGTGAGGGTTTGTCGGCCTCTTTGCTGACGGCGGTCTTCACTTCGGAAGAGAGCTCGGCCCGGATCTCCGACAGGAGTTCGGCTTTCAGCTGTGCCTTCAGCTCGGCATTGGCAGCCGAATCGGCCGCGGCCGCAGGTTCGGGGGCGTTCACGGCTTCCTGCGCATGCAGGGTAACACCCGCCAGTAATAAAATAGGGGTAAACAGTAAAATTCCAAGACGCATAGGCTCTCCGTTTATTTTGTTTGCGGTGGCAAAGTTAAGGTGCCCGCCGAGCCCGGGCAATTCCCTGTTTTAGGTAATTTTCGGGACAGAATAATAACATGTAGGTATTGCTCCCGACGGTAGGGGAATGCGGCGGGTGCCGGTCGTTTCGCCGGCGTTTTTTGCCGTTTCGCCGGAAACGGGCATACACGAACCCGCAACCGGCCCCGTTTTTACCACGAACGGGTGCAATTATACCTTCCGGCAGCGGAGGCTTAGCGGGTTTTTTCGTATCTTTGCATATCCCTCATTAAAGACAACCTCTCCGGTATGAAAAAAAAGAAATGGATCATCACGTCCGTCATCCTCGTAGTATTCTGTACAGGGCTGGTCGTTTACAACCACTACCGCGGCAGTTCGTCAGCCGCCGACGCCGACCCGTCGGAAATCAGCATACCCCGGAAAAGCAGCGTCCTGAACGTCAACGGGCTCGTCGTGCGGCCGCAAACCCTCACGGACGGAATCACCTCGGTGGGCAGCCTGCTCCCCGACGAGGAGGTAGACCTCTCGTTCGAGACCTCGGGCAAGATCGTCTCGATCAACTTCCAGGAAGGCTCGACCGTCCGCAAGGGCGAATTGCTGGCCAAAGTCAACGACAAACCGCTGCTGGCACAGCTGTCGCGCTACGAAGCGCAGCTCAAACTGGCCGAAGACCGTGTTTACCGCCAGAGCGCCCTGCTCGAAAAGGACGCCGTCAGCCAGGAAGCCTACGAACAGGCCCGCACCGAACTGGCGATGCTCAACGCCGACATCGACATCGTGCGTTCGAACATCGCGCTCACGGAGCTGCACGCCCCGTTCGACGGCGTGATCGGCCTGCGCAACGTCAGCGAAGGCGCCTATGCCTCGCCGAGCGTCGTGGTGGCCAAGCTGACCAAAATCAAACCGCTGAAGATCGACCTTTCCGTCCCGGAGCGCTACGCCAGCCAGATAAAACCCGGGACGCGCCTCACGTTCACGGTCGAGGGGTACAACGAGACGTTCCACGCCGAGGTATATGCCACCGAGTCGAAGATCGACCCGAATACTCACTATTTCTCGGTGCGTGCGCACTACCCCAATACGCGGGGCAGGCTGCTGCCCGGACGCTTCGTAAGCGTAAAGATCCGGATGCACGACATTCCCGACGCCATCGCCATCCCGACGCAGGCCGTCGTCCCCGAGATGGGCGTGGACAAGGTATTCCTCTACAAGGGCGGCAAAGCCCACGCCGTAGCCATAAAAACCGGGCTGAGGACGGAATCGCGGATACAGGTCGTCGAGGGGTTGGCCCCGGGCGACACGCTGATCGTCTCCGGCACGCTCCAGCTGCGTGAAGGGCTCCCCGTAAAACTCGACACCGTCGAATAAAACCGCCGCCGCATGAATATTTCCGAACTGAGCATCCGGCGGCCGGTAATGGCATCGGTGCTGACGATCATCATCCTGCTATTCGGTTTCATCGGGTACAGCTACCTCGGCGTACGCGAATACCCGAGTGTCGACAATCCCATCATCTCGGTGACGTGCTCCTATCCGGGAGCCAATGCCGATGTGATCGAGAACCAGATCACCGAGCCGCTCGAACAGAACATAAACGGCATCCCGGGCATCCGCTCGATGTCGAGCGTCAGCAGCCAGGGACAGAGCCGCATCACGGTCGAATTCGAACTCTCGGTAGACCTGGAAACCGCGGCCAACGACGTGCGCGACAAAGTGTCGCGCGCCCAGCGCTACCTGCCCCGCGACTGCGACCCTCCGACGGTCACCAAAGCCGATGCCGACGCCACGCCGATCCTGATGGTAACCATCCAGAGCGACAAACGTTCGCTGCTGGAACTGAGCGAGATCGCCGACCTGACGGTCAAGGAGCAGCTGCAGACGATCAACAACGTCAGCGGCGTGCAGATATGGGGTGAGAAACGCTACTCGATGCGCCTGTGGCTCGACCCGGCCAAGATGGCCGGATATGGCATTACGCCCGTGGACATCAAGAACGCCCTCGACCGCGAAAACGTAGAGCTTCCCTCGGGCAGCATCGAAGGCAACACTACCGAGCTGACGATCCGCACGATGGGGCTGATGCACACCACGCAGGAGTTCAACGACCTGGTCGTACGCGAAGCCTCCAACCGCATCATCCGCCTGAGCGATGTGGGACGCGCCGAACTGGGTCCCCAGGATACGCGCAGCTACATGAAGATGAACGGCATCCCGATGGTGGGCGTCGTGGTGATCCCCCAGCCGGGAGCCAACCACATCGACATCGCCGATGCGGTTTACCAGCGCATGGAGACGATGAAGAAAGACCTGCCGGACGACGTGGTGACCTCCTACGGGTTCGACAACACGCGCTTCATCCGCGCCTCGATCGACGAGGTGCGACAGACCGTCTACGAGGCCTTCATCCTGGTCATCATCATCATCTTCCTCTTCCTGCGCAACTGGCGCGTGACGCTCATCCCGTGCATCGTGATCCCGGTCTCGCTCATCGGCACGTTCTTCCTGATGTACGTCGCCGGGTTCTCGATCAACGTGCTGTCGATGCTGGCCGTGGTGCTCTCGGTCGGGCTGGTGGTCGACGATGCCATCGTGATGACCGAGAACATCTACATCCGCATCGAACGCGGCATGACGCCCAAGGAGGCCGGCATCGAAGGCGCCAAGGAGATCTTCTTCGCCGTCATCTCGACGTCGGTCACGCTGATCGCCGTGTTCTTCCCGATCGTCTTCATGGAAGGCATGACCGGCCGCCTGTTCCGCGAATTCAGCATGGTGATCTCGGGCGCGGTGGTCATCTCGACCTTCGCTGCGCTGACCATCACCCCGATGCTGGCGACCAAACTGTTGGTGCGGCAGGAGCGCAAAAGCTGGTTTTACAGCAAGACCGAACCCTTCTTCGTGGGAATGAACAACTTTTACCAGCGCACGCTGGCCGGGTTCCTGCGGCGGCGCTGGCTGGCATTGCCGCTCATTGCCCTGATGATCGGACTGATCGGCTGGCTGTGGCGGGCCATCCCGGCGGAAATGGCGCCGCTCGAAGACCGCTCGCAGATTTCGATCAACACCCGCGGGTCGGAAGGCGCCACCTACGAATACCTGCGCGACTACACCGAGGATATCAACCGCCTGGTCGATTCGCTCGTACCCGAGGCCCAGTCGGTCACGGCGCGCGTATCGAGCGGCTCGGGTAACGTCCGGATCGCCCTGACCGACATCTCGACCCGCAAACGCTCGCAGATGGAGATCGCCGAGGAGCTTTCGGCGGCCGTACGTACCAAGACCAAGGCCCGCGCCTTCGTGCAGCAGCAGAGCACCTTCGGCGGCCGCCGCGGCAACATGCCCGTGCAGTACGTCCTGCAGGCCACCGGCATCGAACGGTTGCAGGAGGTGCTGCCCGAATTCATGCGCAAGGTCTACGAAAGCCCCGTGTTCCAGATGGCCGACGTCGACCTGAAATTCAGCAAGCCCGAGGCGCGCATCATCATCAACCGCGACAAGTCGAACCTGCTGGGCGTCTCGACGCGCGACATCGCCCAGACGCTCCAGTACGGGCTCAGCGGCCAGCGTATGGGCTACTTCTACATGAACGGCAAGCAGTACGAGATACTGGCCGAAATCAACCGCCAGCAACGCAACAAGCCCGCCGACCTGCGGTCGATCTACGTACGCAGCGACAAGGGCGAGATGATCCAGCTGGACAACCTGATCGCACTGGAAGAGAACGTCGCCCCGCCGCAATTGTACCACTACAACCGGTTCCTCTCGGCGACCGTATCGGCCGGGCTGGCGAAGGGCAAGACCATCGGGCAGGGGCTCGACGAGATGGATCGCATCGCCGCCGAAACGCTCGGCGACGATTTCCGCACGGCGCTGGCCGGCGACTCGAAGGAGTTCCGTGAAAGTTCGTCGAGCCTGATGTTCGCCTTCCTGCTGGCCATCCTGCTGATCTACCTGATCCTCGCGGCGCAGTTCGAGAGCTTCAAAGACCCGCTGGTCATCATGCTCACCGTGCCGCTGGCCATTGCGGGGGCACTGGTATTCATGGCCGCCAACGGGCAGACGATGAACATCTTCAGCCAGATCGGCATCATCATGCTCATCGGCCTGGTGGCCAAGAACGGCATCCTCATCGTGGAGTTCGCCAACCAGAAGCAGGAAGCGGGAATCGACAAACTGCACGCCATCGAGGAAGCCTCGCTGCAACGCCTGCGCCCGATCCTGATGACGAGCGCCTCGACCATACTCGGCCTGCTGCCGCTGACCGTCGCCACGGGCGAAGGTGCCAACGGACGTATCGCCATGGGTATCGCCGTAGTGGGCGGTATGGTGGTATCCACCCTGCTGACGCTCTACATCGTCCCGGCAATATACAGCTACGTATCGACAGACCGGAGTAAGAAACAGAAATAAGGAAGCCCAATGAAACGAGTGATTTTATCGGCCCTGGCCGCGGGGATTTTCGCAACGGCGGCGGCACAGGAGGAGCTGACCCTCCGCAAGTGCCTGGAAATAGGGTTGGAAAACAACTACGACATACGCATCGTGCGCAATGAGGAGCGCATCAGCGACAACAATGCCACGGCGGCAAATGCCGGCATGGTGCCGACGATCGACTTCGAGGCGGGTTATTCGGGGGCGCTGGACAACGAGCGCACCACACCGCGCGAAGGGGACGCATGGTCGGACAACGGCATCTACGACCAGACGTTCAACGCCGGGATCAACCTCAACTGGACGATTTTCGACGGATTCCGCATCCGCACCAACTACAAAAAGCTCAAAGAGATGCAGGAGATGGGCACTGTCCGCACCCGCATCACGATCGAGGACTTCGTAGCCAGCCTGACGGCCGAATACTACAATTACGTCCAGCAAACGCTGCGCCTGCAGAATTTCCGCTATGCCGTGGCGCTTTCGCGCGAGCGGCTGCGCATCACCGAAGCGCGGGTCAGCGTCGGCAATTTCTCGCGCCTCGACCTGTTGCAGGCACGCGTGGACTTCAATGCCGACAGTTCGAAATATATGTCCCAGCAGGAGCTGGTTTCGGCTTCGCGCATCCGCATCAACGAACTGCTGGCCAACAAGGACGTCAACGAAATGCTCTGTATCCGCGACTCGGTGATCGAGGTCAACGGCGAGCTCAAATGGGAGGAGCTGCTGGCACAGACGCTCGACACGAATGCCTCTCTGCTGCTGGCAGGGCATGACAATGTGCTGGCCGAACTCGACCTGAAAACCGTGCAGGCGCGCAACTACCCCTATCTGAACCTGACGACGGGATACGGCTACACCTACAACCGTTTCGGGAACGGGACGACCCGGTCGCGCGGGACGCTGGGACTGAACGCCGGGGTGAAACTCGGCATCACGATCTTCGACGGCAACCGCCGCCGGGAGCAGCGCAACGCTCGCATCGACGTGGAAAATGCGCAGCTCACGCGCGAAAGGCTCGAGCAGTCGCTGCGTGCCAACCTGTCGAACTTCTGGCAGGCCTACCGCAATAACCTCGAGGTGATCCAATTGGAAAAAGAGAACCTGATCGCCGCCAAGGAGAACTACGAGATCGCCATGGAGCGTTACCTGCTGGGCGACCTGCCGGGCATCGAGATGCGCGAAGCGCAGAAGAGCCTGCTCGATGCCGAAGAGCGCATCCTCACGGCGAAATACAATACGAAGGTTTGCGAAATATCTTTGCCGCTGATCTCCACCGGAATTTTGTCGTTGATCTCACCAATACCAGTCTTGCACCACACGCCAAGACTGCCGTTGGCAAACGTGCAGCGAACCGGTGCGTTGTACTTACCGCTGATCAGCAGGGAACAGCGTTCCAGACAACGGGTCAGGGCACTGGTGTCCACAGTGATCTCAGTTTCATAGCTGGCAGGAATGCTGCTGCGGTAGTTGTGGAACTCGCCCTCCAGCAGGCGGGAGAATACCGTATAGCCGTTGAATTCGAATACCACGTGCCGCCGATCCGCAGAAATGGTGCAGAGTTCCTCTGCGTCATCGTGGAGCATGTTTGCCACTTCCAGCAGCATCCGTTTGGGAACCACAAAACGGTAATTCTCCGCACTGGAAATGGGTTCCTGCCGGACTGCCAGCCGGTAGCCGTCAATGGCTGCCACATGAAGGGTATCGCCCTCCACCTCAAACAATTCGCCGGTGAGCACTGGTTTCGCCTCGCTGACAGAAGTTGCATAACTTGTCTGGCGAATCATGGAATTCAATACCGGCTGTTCGATCTGCATGCCGACGTTCAGATCCAGACTGGGCAGAGCCGGATATTCCTCAGAGGACATGGCGGAGATCTGAAACTCGGTGGCATCACAGAACAGTTTTACCACATAGTTGTCATCCACTTCCATGGTTACCATATTGCCGGAGAACCGGCGGACAGCCTCACTCAGCAGACGGGGAAGGATCACAAATTCGCCGGAGCAGTCTGATTCGACTTCAATGCTCCGCTGGATCCCGAATTCCAGATCATAGCCGGTCAGTTCCAGATTGTCGTGATCCAGCCGCAGCTTCAGGCGTTCCAGTGCCGGAATGGTGGATTTTTGAGAAACACCCTTTGCCACATGGGTAATGGCAGTATAGAATGTTTGTCGGTCACAAGTAAATTTTATCATGGGTCGTCTTCCTTTATTCAGATCCAATGGATCGGTCAATTTTGAATGGGGTTCGGAACGTGTGTCCCGGACAACGCTGTATCCGTTTTGTATCTGTGTTGTCCGATGTCTTTCCGATTGTCCTTTTGCAGCCACTTCGCGGACAGAAAATATTACGCAGTTCAGCCGTTTTTCTTGTTTTTGCAGCTGTAGCAAGAACAGTTTTTTGCTGTTCGTCCACAGTGTACAGCACATGCTATCCGCTGTTTTTTGCAGCGAAGCTGCGAAAAGACAGAATACAAAGAAAAGAATATATAGTAGTAATAATAGAGGCTCCGGAAAAGTGGAAACCGCAGATTCTCCTCGGAATTTCGGGCAGATCTTTCCCACAGACCGCCTGTGGAAAGTTTCCGGAAAAGTGGAAAGCTTTTTCCACACGGGAAAAGTGGAAAGTTTGTGGAGTGGAAAACAAAAGTTTGTGGAAAAAATCGTGGAAAACCTGCCGCACTCGAAATGCCGCTTCCACAAGCTGTGGAAAACACATTCCACAGCTTTCTACCACAGATTCCACAAGCCCGCTTCTATAGCTGTTAAATGCTGCGGACACAGCGGGCACTTTTTCTGCACATGGATTTTCAACAGACTGTTGAAACGCATGTGGAAAACTTGCCGACGCCGGTGGAATTCCTGTGGAATCGGCAAAAAAGCACTGCAAAATCCTGTTTTCCACATGTTCTGCAGTGTCCTTTCCCAGTTCTCTATGCGTGGCTTTTGTTGCGGATATTTTTGATGGTGTCCTCGACCAGCTGCTTCAGGTGGTCATCGTGCTTCATTGCCGTTTCAATGTTGCTGATGGAGTAGACAATGGTGGAGTGGTCACGGCCGCCGAATTCCGTGCCGATCGCCTGCAGGGGCATCTGGGTGATCTCACGGACCACATAGATCGCCACCTTGCGGGCAGTGGAGATCTGGCTGGAGCGTTTGCTGCTGCGAATGTCCTCCGGAGAAACGCCGTACACGTCAGCCACTTCCAGAATGATCTTCTCCACGGTGATCGGAGCCGGCTGGTCGTCGCTGAGAATGTCCTTGATGACGCTCTGTGCCATGGAAATGGACGGGGGCGAACCTGCCAGATGCTTCAGGGCTTTCAGCTTCTTGACGGCACCCTCCAGCTGCCGGATGTTGGTTTTCAGACGGTTGGCAATAAACTCTGCCACATCGTCGGGAATATACAGATCCAGCAGTTCTGCCTTGCGGCGGATAATGGCGATACGGGTTTCAAAGTCCGGTGTGCTGATGTCGGTGATCAGGCCCCACTCGAACCGGCTGCGGATCCGTTCTTCCAGCGTTTTCAGTTCCTTGGGCGGCTTATCCGAAGTGATCACGATCTGCTTGCCCTCAGCGTGGAGCTTGTTGAACGTGTGGAAGAATTCCTCCTGCATGCGTTCCTTGTTGCTGAAAAACTGAATGTCGTCGATCAGCAGCACGTCGGCGTTCCGGTACTTGTCGTGGAACCGAGCCATGTTGTTGTCGTTGATGCAGGAGAGGAAGTCGTTGCCGAATTCTTCACTGGTGACGTAAATGATCTTGTATTCAGGGTGATTTTCGTGCACCTGGTTGGCAATGGCGTGCATCAGGTGAGTCTTTCCCAGACCGGAGGGACCGTAGATGAACAGGGGGTTGTAATTCTTGCCCGGTTCTTTTGCCACGGCGGTGCAGGCAGCGTAGGCGAACTCATTGGAGCCGCCGACAATGAATGTGGCGAAGGTGTACTCATAGTTGGCACCCTCAAAGCTGTGCTCCAGTTCCTCGTGGCGGCGTGCCAGTTCATCGTAATCCTTGGCGTTGCTGTTTTCGGAAAGCGGGTTGTCATTTTCTTCCGGTGTGACGACATTGATCTGGATCTTGACATCCAGTCCCAGCACGTTGAGAAATGCCTCTTTCAGCAGGGCATTGTAGGTGTTCATAACAACGGTTTTCTGGAACTCTGACTGTACGGTGAACACTGCCACCGAGCCGTCCAGCTGTACCGGCTTCATAATATCGATCCAGAGCTTCATGGCAGCTTCTGAGATCCGGCCCTCTTTCCGGCAGTACTGTTTGACACTGGAGAAGGCTTCATCAATTGAATTCATAAATGGGGGATCCTCCTTATGTAACTTCAAAGCCTGTCCGGCAGGATCTGCGGGGATCTCCGTGGTCTGCCGGACAGGCGAATTCTGCGGAACGGTGGTTGTGGAAAACCGTTTTCCGCAGACTTTCCACCTGTCTTTCAACAGGTATTCTTAATATAATAGTATACCACATCATCTGTGGAAAATCAACCCCTATTGTGGAAAACTTTATGAATTCCACAAAATTTCCACGTGGAAACCTGCGGAAACTGTGGAGAGCAAAAACGGACAAAAAACGGGCGTTTTCCACAGGCGGTGCAGCGTGGAAAGTCGCCAGACGCTCTTTGTGCGGCATTGCCTTCAGGCAGCCAACGGCAAAACGCAGGCACCGGAGCCGGCTGCCGCGTTGCCGGAATGCCGTCCTGCTCCGGAACGCTGGGGCAGCCGGCGGAATTGTCTTTGTAAAAAACGTCAAAAACCGACAAAAAATCCGTGCAGCCTGCCCAAAACAGCTGTGGAGAACCTGTGGAAAAAGAAAAAAAGCCGAAAATTTCGCAAAAAAGTTTGCCGGAGGGCTTGACAAATAAAACGGAATCCGCTATAATATATGGTAAATGGATTCACGCAGACAGGCTCGTCCGGTCTGGGTGGACTTCCAAGGAATCTGTGGGACGGCAGTTCTGCCGTCTGAGCGAGAAAGGAGGTACTGTTTTGAAGAGAACATATCAGCCGAAGAAGATTCATCGGAAAAAGGTGCATGGCTTCCGCAAGAGAATGGCCACTGCGAACGGTAGAAAGGTTTTAGCTCGCAGAAGAGCACGGGGCAGAGCAAGACTGAGCCACTGATCGAAGTCGGACCACAACGCCATTGGTTTGTGGTCTTTTGTTTTTTCGAGGAGCGTATTCTGAATTCGCCGATGTGCCGGCTGCGGAAAACTGACCCATACCGCCATGGTACAAGGTCAGACAGTCCGCCGCCGGCACACGGAAGATTCGGAGTACGCTTTTGCTTTTTCCGGTAAAAACCGTCAACAGGCTCTGAACACAAAAAGATGGAGTGCAAGCAATGGAGAAAACAGTGATCCTCAACCAGAATCGGGACTTTCAGCTGCTGTATCAGCGGGGAAAAAAGATTGCATCGCCGTATGCGATCATTTATCTGCGAAAGACCAGACGAAAGTATAACCGGCTGGGCATTACCGTAGGGAAAAAAGTCGGGTGTGCTGTAAAACGCAGCCGTGCCCGCCGTGTGATCCGGCAGGCATATCGGGAAACCGAACACCTGATGCCGGTGGGAATGGACATGGTCATTGTGGCGTTGCCCTCTATTGTGGGCATTCGCTCCACACAACTGCGTGACTATCTGGCAGGAAGCGGCGTTCGCCGTATCCGTAAACTGGTGGAACCGCCGTCGGAAGGGGGAAAACCGAAATGAGGTATCTGGCGGCGGCACTGATCCGCCTGTACCAGAAATTCTCCCGCCTAACTCCGGCTGTGTGCCGGTTTTATCCGACCTGTTCCTGTTATGCACAGACCGCGATCCTGCGGTTTGGTGTGCTGCGGGGCGGCTTTCTCGCCCTGCGGCGTCTGCTGCACTGTCACCCGTGGAATCCCGGCGGTATCGATTACGTTCCGGAACATCTGGATCCGCCGCGGGAAGTCTTCGGGCGGTATGTGCGGGCAATACGACACAACAGAAAGGGTTAAACAATTTTATGAGTGATTTTTTATATGATCTGTGCGGAAAGCCGTTCGGCTGGATCATGCGTCTGATCTACGACTTGGTAGACAACTATGCTTTGGCGATCCTGTTGTTCACGATCTTCACCAAGCTGATCCTGTTTCCCATTTCGTATAAGCAGCAGAAAAATTCCGCAAAAATGCAGCGGTTCAATCCGAAGCTGGAAAAGCTGCGGAAAAAGTATAAGGACGACCCCAAGAAGATGCAGGAAGAACAGATGAAACTGTATCAGGAGGAAAACATCAACCCCGGTGCTTCCTGCCTGCCCATGTTCCTCCAGTTCTTTATCCTGTTCGGCATTCTGGACGTTGTATATAAGCCGCTGTCCTTTATCCTCAAGATGAAAGACAGCGTGATCTCCAGTGCTTTTGAGATTGTCCGGAATGTCAATCCGGAACTCGCCAAGCAGGGCACCAGCCTCCGGCGGGAACTGGCGATCCTGAGTGCACAGCACAGCGATGCCAGTGCATTCCAGAGCGTGCTGGGGGACAACCTCTCCGCAAAGATGACCGAATTCTATGACAAGTTCAACCTGTTCGGCATCAATCTGGGCGAAGTGCCGTCGTGGCACCCTGACGTGTGGAACGCTACCGCGATCGGCTTGTTCCTGATTCCGGTGCTGTCCGGTGTGCTCCAGCTGGCATTGACCATTTATATGCAGATCTACCAGAAGAAAAAGAATCCCGGCATGCCGAATATGGGCTGCATGAACATCATGCTCTATGCAATGCCGATCTTCTCCGTCTGGTTCGCATTTCAGGTGCCGGCAGGTGTCGGCTTCTACTGGGTATGCTCGTCCTTCTTCTCCCTGCTCCAGAGCGTCGGTCTGAACTGCTACTTCACCAAGGAGCGTATCGAGGCGATCTGCGAAAAGGAAAACCAGAAGAACGCCAAGAAATACGCCAACGGCAAAAAGAGCTTCATGCAGCGTATGATGGACGTACAGCAGGGCAATGACGTCATGAACCAGCGGGAAAAATATGCAGAAGAAACCAAGGATATGTCCCGTTCGGAACTGAACAAGTATAACCAGCAGGTGCTGAAAGACGCACGGAAACGCATGGCAGAAAAGTACGGCGAAACGTATGACGAATCCGACAGCACCGAGGACAGCGGCGATCAGAAATAATCGTCTGCAAAAAATCAATTACTACAGTTCACAGGGAACCGCCCTGTGAAATCCCATTACCAAGGAAAGGGATGAATGAGAATGAAAGAGATTTTCACTGCAAAAAGCATCGAAGAAGCAAAGCATCTGGCGGTCGAAAAGTTCGGCGTTTCTGAAGACCAGATCGTGTTCCGCATTCTGGAAGAACCGAAAAAAGGAATTTTCGGAAAGGTAAAGCGGGAAGCACAGGTAGAAGCAGTGTACGAAGCAGCAGAAGAAGCTGCACCGGCAGAAACCACAGAAGCCAAGGCTCCGGAACAGCCGGAAGCCCCGCAGCCGCAGGCAGAAGCCGCACCGGCAATGCCGGTTTCCCGACCGGTACAGGAAGCGGTTTCTTCCGTGGAGGAGATCATTATTGACAAGGACGACAATTCGCCCACACGGGGCATGGAGTCCGAAGCGATCGAAACCATTCTGACCGAGGGCGAAATGTCCCCGAACCTGCTCCGTGCAAGACAGTATATCGCAGACATCTACGCTGCCATGGGCATCACCGTGACCATCAGCACCATGCGTACCGCAAACGGCATTCGCATGGAACTTCGCAGCGATAATAAAAGCGGCACGATCATCGGCAGACGAGGCGAAACACTGGATTCCATTCAGTATCTGGCATCGATTCTGGTGAATAAGGACAGCGAGGATTACTGCCGCCTGCTGCTGGACAGCAACGGCTATCGGGAAAAGCGTCGCAAGACACTGGAACAGCTGGCAGAAAAGATCGCACGGAGCGTGCTCCGCAGCGGTCGTTCCACCACGCTGGAACCCATGAATCCCTATGAACGCCGCATCATTCACAGCAAGATCTCGGAGATCGAGGGCGTGACTTCCAAGAGCGTCGGCGAAGATCCGTACCGGAAGGTCGTAGTTTCTTCTACCACCGGCAGACGCAGCGGCGGAAACCGCGGCGGCAAGGGCGGTCAGAACCGCGGGGGCAAGCGTCCCTATCGGGAAAAGAAGCCGGAAGATTTCCGCCGGAAGAATCTGGATTCCATGAAGACCAGCTTCGAACGGGATTATAAAAAGCCGAAGCCGGAGGACGAACTTAACACCGGCTTGTACGGCAAGATCGAATTCTGATCGGAAACTGAACGCAGATCACAGAACGGATTGTAGCAATGCAGTCCGTTTTGTTGTATCTGTTTGGAATGTGTAGAAGGCGATGCCCACATCGCCCCGCGGACTTGCCCGAGGACAGTGATTTTCTAGTGCAGCCATGTCGAAACCGTCCGGCGGAATTCGCTCGTTGCACTCGCTGTCCGCCTGGGGCTTGCCAACGCCGGTTGTTGCCCTTGCCTGTATCG
>OLSJ01000422.1_pt1 | contig 33812 bp, 35 predicted proteins | sample 1672151 | NCBI WGS metagenome assembly OLSJ01 (sample SAMEA3136653, study PRJEB25190) | human gut metagenome | biome: human gut; feature: human-associated habitat; material: faeces | place: Austria | collected 2013 | reverse complement strand
TAAAAATCCTTTTAAGGGCACAACTGTGAAACTCCTGGTGCCTGCTGCTTACGCCCAGTTTGGGGTGGGTGCTGGGAGGAGATGCGGGAGCCCCCGCATCTGCGGTGGTGGGGCGCCCTCCAATGGCATGGAGGACCCGACCCTGCCTCTGTGGAGACCTGCTGTTGTGCACAGGCGTACTCCCTTTGCGGTCAAGCGACCTGTGTACGAGGCAGATTGTGAACCTGCAATGCGGTGCTACCCGGCCTTGTGCCGTGAACGCTGTGTGCAGAGTAGCCTGCCTTGAGTGGGCGTGGTGAATGCGGGAACTACGCAGGCCTTCCCCGGCCAGGGAAGTGCTGCGATCGCCCGCGGAAGCACCACTGCCCCCGGCCAGGGGCAGCGTGTTGATTCTCTCGAAACCCTGCCTGCAAAAGAGGCTAAGAGACGGTTTGACTGCTGTGGAAATCACCTAGGCTGTCCCACAGGGGCGCAGGGGGGATTGCAGTGCGGACTAAGTGGCAGTCGGGTCCCATGACCGGTAACATCATGGCGCAGCACCGAACGGGAAACCGCCTGATCGGCAACGAGAGGTGTGCTGTGGGGAAATCCTACCCGTACCTAAGCCGCAAGATTAACCTTCGGCGCTGCCCTGTTCAGTATTCTTTTTAAGAAGCATCTATATTTTTGCAAAGCAAAGAGAGGGATATTCCTTTGAGCGAAAGCGATAAAACCGATAGAAATAAGGGAAAGAGCAAGAGTAAGAACAAGAAGAAAAGCGGCCGCAGCTGGGCGCTGCGTGTCTTTCTGCTGGCGGTGGCGCTGTCGGCGCTGCTGAGCTTTTTCTCCTCCACTGCGCTGGAGGGGACCGGCTACGCCGTGGCCATCATCGTGCTGGCGGTGTTCATCGCCCTCGGCATCGTCTTTGATATGATCGGCGTGGCCGTCACCGCCGCCGACCCCAAGCCCTTCCACTCCATGGCGGCCCATAAGGAAAAGGGTGCCACGGAGGCCATCCGTCTGCTGAAAAACGCCAATCAGGTCAGCTCCTTCTGCAACGACGTGGTGGGCGACATCTGCGGCATCGTCAGCGGCTCCACGGCGGCTGTCATCGTGGTGGAGCTGCAAAGGGACCTGAGCACCACCTCCATCCTCATCTCCATCGCCGTGACGGCGCTGATCTCCGGTATCACCATCGGCGGCAAGGCGCTGGGAAAGACGGTGGCCATCAACGAGTGTACCAGCGTGGTGTACCGGGTGGCCCGGCTCATGCATACCCTGCATCTTTACCGATGAAATGGAGCGATCAACTTGCTGTTGGAACAGATACATGACCCCTCCGATGTGAGGAAACTGAATGATGAACAGGCCCGCCTGCTGTGCCGTGAGCTGCGCACCTTCCTGCTGGAGCAGGTGTCACGGACAGGCGGGCATCTGGCGTCCAATCTGGGCGTGGTGGAGCTGACGGTGGCCATCCACCGGGTGTTCGACACGTCGCAGGACCGTCTGGTGTTCGACGTGGGCCACCAGTGCTACGTCCACAAGGCCCTCACCGGGCGGCGGGAGCTGTTCGGCACCCTGCGCCAGCTGGGCGGTCTCTCCGGATTCCCCAAGCCGTGGGAAAGCCCTCACGATGCCTTCATCGCCGGCCACGCCTCCAACTCCGTGTCCGTGGCCTTGGGCATGGCACGGGCCCGGACGCTGCTGCATCAGCACTATCAGGTGCTGGCACTGATCGGTGACGGAGCCTTGGGCGGTGGTCTGAGCTTCGAGGGACTGAATGACGCCGGGGCCTCTCACGAGCCTATGATCGTGATCCTGAACGATAACGGGATGTCCATCGACCCCAACGTGGGCGGGATGTCCCGGCATTTGTCACGCCTGCGCAGCAAGCCCGGCTACTACGCATTTAAAAAGCGCTATCGTCAGGTGCTGGAGTCCTCCCAGACGGGACAGAGGCTCTATTCCGTCAGCCACGACGTGAAAACGGCGCTGAAAAAGTCCCTGCTTCCCGGCAGCACCCTGTTTGAGAACATGGGCTTTACCTATATGGGGCCGGTGGACGGCCACGATGTGGTCCAGCTGACCCGGATGCTGCGGGAGGCGAAAGATCTCCGCTGTCCGGTGCTGCTCCATGTCCATACCGTGAAGGGGCAGGGCTACGGCCCCGCCGAGGCGGATCCCGGCCGGTTCCACGGCATCGGACCCTTCGATGTCCGTACCGGCAGCGGCAAGCCCGCCGCACCCAGTTTTTCCTCCGTGTTCGGTGAGACACTGACCCGACTGGCGGGGGAGGACCGCCGCATCTGCGCCCTGACTGCCGCCATGGTGGACGGTACGGGGCTGACGAAATTCTCCAAGACCTACCCCAGCCGCTTTTTCGACGTGGGAATTGCCGAGGGCCACGCCGTGGCCACGGCGGCGGGCATGGCCAAGCAGGGCCTTGTGCCGGTGCTGGCGGTGTACTCCAGCTTTCTGCAGCGTGGCTATGATATGCTGCTGCATGATGTGGCCCTCAGCGGGCTCCATGTGGTGCTGGGGGTGGACCGGGCCGGACTGGTGGGGGCCGACGGCGAGACCCACCACGGCTGCTTCGACGTGATGTACCTGTCGCAGGTGCCGGGCATGAAGGTGTTCTGCCCCGCCAGCTTTGCCGAACTGCGGACCATGCTGCGCCGTGCGGTGCAGGAGGAGACCGGCCCCGTGGCGGTGCGCTATCCCCGTGGCGGGGAGGGGGCCTATCAGGAGGACCGCAGCGATGAAGCCATCGCCTGCCTGCGCCCGGGGACGGATATCACCCTCCTGACCTACGGCACCCTCATCAACGAAGCCCTGTCCGCCGCCGATCTGCTGGCACAGCGGGGTATCTCCGCTCAGGTGCTGAAGCTCAGCACCATCGCCCCCCTGGACCCGGAGACCGTCCGCACGGCTTTGACCGGCACGAAGCGCCTGCTGGTGCTGGAGGACTGCGTGGAGACCGGCTGCGTGGGCCAGCGGGTGGCGGCCGTCATGGCCCAGCTGGGCATGGCCCCCCGGCGGCTGGTGCTGAAAAATACAGGCGACCGCTTTATCCCACAGGGCAGTGTAGCGGAGCTGCGTCATCTCTGCGGACTGGACGCTGAGGGCGTCGCCGCTGCGGCAGAGGAGGCTGTGCATGAGCAATAAAACAAGGCTGGACATACTCCTGACGGAGCGTGGTCTGGCGGAGAGCCGCCAGAAGGCACAGGCCGTCATCATGGCGGGCCACGTGTTCGTGGCGGGCCAGCGGGTGGATAAGCCCGGCACGGCGGTGCTGAGTGATGCCCTCATCGAGGTTCGTGGCCACACCCTGCCCTATGTGAGCCGGGGCGGATTGAAGCTGGAAAAGGCCATGAAGACCTTTCCCATCACCCTGACCGATAAGATCTGCGCCGACATCGGCGCCTCCACCGGGGGCTTTACGGACTGTATGCTGCAAAACGGCGCCCGGAAGGTCTATTCCGTGGACGTGGGCTACGGCCAGCTGGACTGGAAGCTCCGCAGCGACCCCCGTGTGGTGTGCATGGAGCGCACCAACGCCCGGTATCTGACTCCGGAGCAGATCCCCGATCCGCTGGATTTTGCCAGCATCGACGTGTCCTTCATCTCCCTGAAGCTGATCTTCCCGGCGCTGTACGGCCTGCTGCGGCAGGGGGGTGAGATCGCCTGCCTCATCAAGCCCCAGTTCGAGGCCGGCCGGGAAAAGGTGGGTAAAAAAGGCGTGGTGCGGGATCCCGCCGTGCATCAGGAGGTGCTGGAGCACTTCCTGACCCATGCCAAGGAAAACCACTTTACAGTGCTTGGAATCACCTATTCGCCCATCCGTGGACCGGAGGGGAACATCGAATATCTTGGCTATTTGAAAAAGTGCGATGAGCCGGACGGCAGCTTTGACCTGCCAGCGCTGGTGGCGGAGTCGCACAGTCAGCTGAAGGACTGAGGAGGAGTAGATATGAAAAAAGTGATCCTCTGCCCCAATCCCTATCGGGATAGCGAGCTGCGGGTGTGCAAGGAGGCCAAAAAGCTGCTGGATGCCCTGCATTTTCAGACGGTGGTGTGCCTGCCCTTCCAGCGGGAGGGCTATGGTGCGGAGCTGGGCCTGCGAATCACCCCGCTGCATCAGGAGATCCGCTCGGCGGATCTGCTCATCGCCTTCGGCGGCGACGGCACCATTCTGCATCTGGCCCGGACGGTGGCACTGCACAGCGTCCCGGTGCTGGGAGTGAATCTGGGAAGCCTCGGATTCATGTCGGAGCTGGAGGTGGACGAGCTGGACCGCCTGCGGGATCTGGCGGACTGGAGCTTCGACGTGGAGTCCCGGATGATGCTGGACGTGTCCGTCCTCCGGGGCGGAAAGTCCGTGTATAACAACATCGCTCTCAACGACGCTGTTATCTCCAAGGGCTCCATTGCAAGGGTTGTAAGGCTGAATATCTTTACAGAGGAGGGCCAGCTCACCAAGGTCGGCGGCGACGGCGTTATCGCCAGCACCCCCACCGGATCCACCGGCTACTCCATGGCCGCCGGCGGCCCCATCGTGGAGCCAACCGCCCGGAACCTGCTGCTGACTCCCATCTGCCCCCACTCCACCCGCTCCAGCAGCTACGTTCTCTCACCGGAGCACGTCATCACCGTGGAGGCCCCGGACGCCAACCGCAAGTTCGTCTATCTGTCCGTGGACGGCGGCAAGGCGTTCTCTCTGAAAAACAACGATCAGGTGCGTGTCAGCACCTCCAAATACACCACCAAGCTGGTGCGGCTGTCCAAGAAGAGCTTCTGCGAGATTCTGGATAAGAAAATGGGCGGGGAGGTCACAAAAGCATGAAAAATCAGCGTCAGGAGCAACTGCTGCAAATCATCGCCGAGGAGACGGTGGAGACACAGGAGCAACTGCTGGAACGGCTTCAGGAGCGGGGAATCCGCAGCACCCAAGCCACCATTTCACGGGATATCAAGGAGCTGCACCTCATCAAGGAGCCGGTAGGGCAGGGCCGCTACCGCTATGCCGTGTCCGCCCATCGGACAAAGCTGAATTTTGCCGACCGCCTGCGTACCATCTTCCGGGAGGGTGTCCTCAGCGTGGACTACGCCCAGAATCTGGTGGTCATCAAGACCATGCCGGGTCTGGCCAACGGCGCCGCCGCAGCGCTGGACGGCATGGAGGTTCCCTATCTGGTGGGATCTTTGGCGGGGGACGACACCGTTCTGCTGGTGCTGCGTGACAACGCCGCAGCGGCGGAGTTTGCCGACGAGATCAAGGAGATGCTGCGCTGAAACAGCGCCTGTACGGAGGGATGACAGATGCTGGAATTGCTCCATATCGAAAATATCGCCATCATCGACCGGGCGGATATCACCTTTGAGCCGGGCTTCAACGCCCTCACCGGCGAGACCGGCGCCGGTAAATCCATCGTCATTGACTCGCTGAGTGCTGTGCTGGGTCAGCGCACCTCCCGTGACCTGATCCGCACCGGGGCCGACAAGGCCTACGTCAGCGCCTGCTTCACCGGCATCCCGCCGGAGGTAGGGGAGGACTTGGGTATCACATGGGATGAGGAACTGCTGCTGCAGCGGGAGATCCACGCCGACGGTAAAAACGTCTGCCGGGTGGGCAGCCGCCCCGTCACGGTGACGCAGCTGCGCACCTTGGGCAGCCGCCTGCTGAACATCCACGGTCAGCGTTTCGCCGGGGGGTCGCCCTCCTCGCGGAGGGCGTGGATAGAAATTTTGCAACGATGTTGCAGATGGTAACGATACGGCGTCGCCCTCCTCGCGGAGGGCGTGGATAGAAATCCCAGCACAGGGGAACCGAAAGAAGAGTATCAGAGGTCGCCCTCCTCGCGGAGGGCGTGGATAGAAATTGACGAGCTAAGAGAAGTACGAGCCAAGCGAAGGGTCGCCCTCCTCGCGGAGGGCGTGGATAGAAATTTATCAGCCGAGGAAACTACCGGGGCTGCCTGCGTCGCCCTCCTCGCGGAGGGCGTGGATAGAAATCTTCGTGGGGCAGCTCTCGGCCTGCGTCACCAAGTCGCCCTCCTCGCGGAGGGCGTGGATAGAAATGTCAATCCGTCGGTATCGTTGATGGCCGCCTGCTGGTCGCCCTCCTCGCGGAGGGCGTGGATAGAAATTGAAAGGGACATCCATCAGCTTTCCTCCTCGATTGTCGCCCTCCTCGCGGAGGGCGTGGATAGAAATATTGCCTCTTGCGCTTTGTCTCCCACAGTTTTTTGTCGCCCTCCTCGCGGAGGGCGTGGATAGAAATATAGCTATCCACAGCTAAACAAAGGCATCATAAGTCGCCCTCCTCGCGGAGGGCGTGGATAGAAATAGAAGCGCATACAGCGGACAGGTAAGGCATACGAGGTCGCCCTCCTCGCGGAGGGCGTGGATAGAAATTTCCCGGTCGGCGTTCCTAGCGCCGTTGCTAACAGGTCGCCCTCCTCGCGGAGGGCGTGGATAGAAATTTCGTACGGCCCGGGGCGACCGGGCCTAGCAGACGGGTCGCCCTCCTCGCGGAGGGCGTGGATAGAAATTTCTTCGTGCCGTCGCGCCTACTCTGGGAACACTTGTCGCCCTCCTCGCGGAGGGCGTGGATAGAAATGAGTCCCTGCTGGTACGTATGGTCGTGTCGGATGGTCGCCCTCCTCGCGGAGGGCGTGGATAGAAATCCTTGGCGGTGCGTCTCTGGCCGGAACAGTCGCGTCGCCCTCCTCGCGGAGGGCGTGGATAGAAATTACTCCATCGGGTTTGGTGTTCAAAATCATATCGGTCGCCCTCCTCGCGGAGGGCGTGGATAGAAATGATGATGCAGCGTTCCACGCCCCAACCGCCCGGAAGTCGCCCTCCTCGCGGAGGGCGTGGATAGAAATAAACGCTGTGTTGCCAGTATTAAGGGGCTGCTGGAGTCGCCCTCCTCGCGGAGGGCGTGGATAGAAATCTCCCCAGTACCTTGCCGGTGGCCCGAAAAATGGGTCGCCCTCCTCGCGGAGGGCGTGGATAGAAATAACAACGGTGCAGAGGAGCGGTGTCCGCTTCGCGTCGCCCTCCTCGCGGAGGGCGTGGATAGAAATGATCCGCCCCGCGATACCTTAAAGGATGCCCGCCGTCGCCCTCCTCGCGGAGGGCGTGGATAGAAATCCACAAATTGCCGACGCTCTGCGAGTTATGGATGGTCGCCCTCCTCGCGGAGGGCGTGGATAGAAATACCTCCAACGGCGAAGTCTCAGATGGGCCGCTGGACGTCGCCCTCCTCGCGGAGGGCGTGGATAGAAATTGAACTTTGCCTTTAGGATTGCGTGATTTATGGGTCGCCCTCCTCGCGGAGGGCGTGGATAGAAATTGCGAGAAGTTCGGCGGGGGTGAAGTTCCCGCTTGTCGCCCTCCTCGCGGAGGGCGTGGATAGAAATGGAATCAGCTACGATTCCGTATCTCACCCGGTGCGTCGCCCTCCTCGCGGAGGGCGTGGATAGAAATCGGGAGGACACCCGCTATCTGACCCACTACATCGTCGCCCTCCTCGCGGAGGGCGTGGATAGAAATTGGAAAGAATGTGGAAAGAAAAAGATGTGGTTGAGTCGCCCTCCTCGCGGAGGGCGTGGATAGAAATTCTACCAACTCCGAATCCACCATCTGCCGAGTACAGTCGCCCTCCTCGCGGAGGGCGTGGATAGAAATCACTCTGGAAGCGTCCTACCTCATCATAGAGCGCGTCGCCCTCCTCGCGGAGGGTGTGGATAGAAATCTGTCTGAGCTTCAGCGGATTCCGCACATCGTAAGTCGCCCTCCTCGCGGAGGGTGTGGATAGAAATAGCATCGACTTGAGGTAGGTGCCGGATTCTGCGGTGTCGCCCTCCTCGCGGAGGGTGTGGATAGAAATCCGGTTAACTCGCCGCCGACAGCGATTCCGGGGAGACGTCGCCCTCCTCGCGGAGGGTGTGGATAGAAATTAGTGGTTCGACGTAGCCGCTCACCATGCTGGTCAGGTCGCCCTCCTCGCGGAGGGTGTGGATAGAAATAGAATGCCTACGGCTACGATGAGATCACCGCCGACGTCGCCCTCCTCGCGGAGGGCGTGGATAGAAATAGGCCGTAGCTGAGCAGTGTCTGCTCGTCCTCGAGTCGCCCTCCTCGCGGAGGGCGTGGATAGAAATTGTGAACGTCCGGGAGCTATGCTTCTGACGGTCAGTCGCCCTCCTCGCGGAGAGCGTGGATAGAAATTTGGCAGGAGAGTACGGAGACAACACAGCAAGGCGTCGCCCTCCTCGCGGAGGGCGTGGATAGAAATAGCTCGTCCTCAACGACGAAACGGTCTGCCTCGGTCGCCCTCCTCGCGGAGGGCGTGGATAGAAATACCTTGGCCGCCGGAACGGCGGCGTGGATCGCGAGTCGCCCTCCTCGCGGAGGGCGTGGATAGAAATCTCCCTTGGTGGCCCGGCTGCTCTCACGGCGGCGGTCGCCCTCCTCGCGGAGGGCGTGGATAGAAATCACGATTCCGGGTGGATGCCCAGCTGCTGCAGAAGTCGCCCTCCTCGCGGAGGGCGTGGATAGAAATCGCAAGTGGGTAACGGGCGAGGTGCTGCCCTCTGTCGCCCTCCTCGCGGAGGGCGTGGATAGAAATAAAACGGACGCTCTCTGATGGCCGCCGATAATGGGTCGCCTTCCTCACGGAGGGCGCAGGTAGAAATCGACACAAAAATATGGTAAACTCTTATTAAGTTGTTGCCATGCGCTCTCTAAGAAACTGAGTATTTTGACCTACAATTCCGTCTCTTAAAGACGTTAGTTAAAATCAATTTGTGTTCCCCGGTGCATTCTTCGACTTGAAGTCGCTCCTATTTGAGGGGTGTGGATAGAATAACATAATAATCATATCGCGGTTCTCAAAGGCGTAACCAAGACGTCCTCTTCACCGAGGGCGCAGATAGAAATTGTCACAACCACGCCGGTCTTTTCAGCATCAAGGTTGCCCTCCCCGCAAAGGGTACGGATAGAAATCAGTTTCCACCTCGAATCGGGCATCGCCACAATTTTTCCAAAAAGGAGTTTTCCATGCATACCGTTTCCCTTACCCATCAGCTCGTCACCATCCAGGACGACTTTGACCTCGACAAGATCATCGAAAGCGGCCAGTGCTTCCGGCCGCAGAAACTGGCCGACGGGCGCTACCGTTTTCTTTCCGGCGGCGCACTCCTTTATCTGACTCCGCTGGGCGCTGGGCAATACGACGCTGCATGGTATGGCTCAGATTGGGAGTGCTGGGCCAACTACTTTGATTTGGGCCGGAACTATGCCGCGCTGCGGTGCAGCTTGGCGGGACAGAGCAACTATCTGGACAAATCGCTCGATTTCGGGCAGGGCATCCGAATCCTGCATCAGGATCCATGGGAAATGCTCATCACCTTTCTTATCTCCCAGCGCAAAAGCATTCCGGCCATCCGCACCGCCGTAGAACGCCTTGCCCGGTGCTGCGGCGAACCGCTCAGTGCCGAAGGCGATGAAGTCTTCCTCTTCCCCACCCCGCAGCAGCTCTGCGGCCTCTCTGGGGCGCAGCTGATGGGCTGTAGTCTGGGCTACCGCACCCGTTACATCCAGAACGCTGCCGCACAGGCTTCCAGCGGCACACTCGACCTCGGTGCTCTGGCGGCGCTGCCCGACGACGCGCTCTTTTCCTGCCTCCTCGAGCTGGACGGCGTCGGCAAAAAGGTAGCAAACTGCGTCTGCCTCTTTGGCTATGGCCGTACCGCGATGGCTCCCATTGATGTCTGGATACAGCGACTCATTGATGAGGATTTCGGCGGCCGCGACCCTTTTCCTTCCTATGGTCAGCAGGCTGGCATCGTACAGCAGTACCTGTTCTACTACAAGCGCAGCACCCGCCGCAGCGTCGCTCACAAAAAATAAAAAAGTTATTGACAACTCTCCTTTTGGCTGGTATAATAATATGCGTCGTCAGGAATGACACGTCAGCTATGGGGGATTAGCTCAGCTGGGAGCCCGGTTGGTATCAAAACACACCCCCAGTCAGATAGTCCTGCGACAATCAATTCCCAACAAAAAACTCCATCCAAGAGGTTCGCTTCTTGGATTTTATGGGGGATTAGCTCAGCTGGGAGAGCGCTTGCATGGCATGCAAGAGGTCACCGGTTCGATCCCGGTATTCTCCACCAAAAAAGCACTGTACTTCGTTTGAAGTATGGTGCTTTTCTTTTTGATTTCTTGGAGGCTACGGAAAAAATCAGTCAAAAGTCTGATTTTGCAGGCGCATGGACGGCAACCCCCAATTCTTGCTGTTTCGTTGTTTTTGAAAATACTTGTTCGATGCCCGACTGTTTTGCAGGCGGACGTATCACTCCCCCTCGATGTACGGAGTAAGGTCGAAGTTGAACGAGATGTTGATCTGGTATCCGCGATATACGTCTACCCTGCGGATGAGCTGGTTGACGATCATCTTCTTCGCTTCAAAATTTGCACTGTCGTACAGGTCAGCATAAGAAATCAGTTCATCATACAGCCGCGACACTTTATCCATCAGCTCAGCCGTTTTCTCCAGTTCTTCACTGGCCGCTTCGCAAAGGTTTTCCAGCTCCGTGAGTTTCTCTTCCTGCGCTGTAATCATTTCGGCAAGGGTTTCTCTCGGTAACACGCTTTCACCTTTGATGCAAGCTAAAACCTCGGTTTTCAGTGCCAACAGGTCTTTTTCTGCCTTGTTCCGCTGTGTCTGAAGGTCTTGCAGATGATTCTTGCGTTCCGCATTCTCTTTTTCATAGCGTTTTGTAACGATCTGCTCTTTGGGGATACCCCTCATCTTGGAGAAAATCTGGCGGACAGCTTTATCAATGATCTCATCCAGAATGTGGACGGTATATCCCGTCTGCCCGGTGCAGTTGGTCTGCTTGCGGAGCTTTCCGTAACAGGTATAGCGAATACGCAGCGTATCGTCTAACGAACCATCTGCCATTTTTCGCCATTTACGGCTGCTGGTCAGTTCCAGCTTTGCACCGCAGTGTCCGCAGTAAGCGTTGCCGGCAAGCAGCGACTTCCCATGGATGTTCAAAGGAAGGCGATTTTCGGCTTCCGCAGTTGAGCGCACAGAGCGTTCATTCCGAATGCGCTGTGCGTTTTCAAACTGTTCCTGCGGGACAATCTGCAAATCCGGCATCAATTCTGACCGTGCATCCCCACAACGGAGAACGCCGGTGTAGGTCAGGTTTTGTACCATCCCCCGAATACTGGATGGGTGCCAGCACTTTCCAGACCTTGCGCGATAGCCAGAATTGTTCAGATAGGTAGCAATGTGCTGCGGGCCGTAGCCCTCATACACATACTTGTCAAAGACAATCCGCACTACGGCAGCTTCCTGTTCGTTGATGTGCAGTTCGTACAGTTCATGCTTGCGCTTGTTGATACGCCCACTCCGTACAAGGTCATAGCCATAAGGCGCATTTCCGCCCTTGAAGTGACCTTCTTCTACAAGCTGGCGCAGACTGGTGCGGGTACGGACGGAAGTCTTTTCGCTTTCTCCGTCCGCCTGCCAGAATCGGATGTAGTTCAGCAGTTTGTCAGTGTGGTTGTCGAAACGCTGCTCACCCTCTTGGGTACTCCATACCCGGATGCCGTTCCGTACAAACCATTCCACAACAAAGGGCGTTTCATCTGCGATACGACCGATACGGTCGAACATGAATACCAGCAGGATATCGAACTTGCCCCTTCGGGCATAGTCCTTGATGATCTGTAGCTTGTCGCGGGCGGCGGCCCGGACTTTGTGGCCGGACACGCCTTCTTCCTGTTCTTCATGGACGATGACCCAGCCCTTCGATGCAGCGAATTTATGGCAAGCCTTTCGCTGCATGGGCAGGTCTGCTTCATGGTTGGAGTTGAAATCCACCTGCTTATCGGTGGAAACGCGGTACAAGCAGCACACGCGATTGTTGTTTTTTGTCATTGTAAATTCCTCACTTTCATCATAAAAGTGGGGATAGGCTTTATTTCGTTGTCAAAGAACGTCCGGCAATAGCTCGGTTTGTAATACCGCCCGTTACCGCACTCAGTATAGCGTTTGATTCTGCATTCGTCCATGATGTCAACCTACCTTCTTCGTATAGCTGGTGGCAAGCAGGATGTTCCGAATGCGCTCAAACGCTTCCGGGTTGGGTTCCTTGGAAAAGCTAAAAACGACAAGATAACCGTTGATTACATGATATTGCCGGTCGGCATCACGGTCAGCCGCAGGAAGGTTCTTTGCGACCTGTGAAAATTTATCGATCATAAGATTGTAACTCCTATTATGAATAAGTACTGTTGCCTTAATATGTAACAATGGGCATCTGCGTTGTGCGGATGCCCATTGTCTTTAAGGAGAGATTCCTGTAAATGTCAGAACTTCATCGGTAGCGCATCCTTACGGGATTTGCCGTTGTACGTCGCATAGATGGGGAAAACGTATTTCTTCCATCCGGGCAGCTTTGCCGGGTTGTCCATCCCGGTGCGGTAGATTTCCATGGGATGGACGCTGCGCAGGGCACGGATTAGCCGTTCCTCGCTGAACTCACCGTGATACACTTCCACGAAGTACATCACACCCTTCAGGACTGCGGCACGGAAGGAATCAGGTTTGCCCTCCCATGCGTCCACAATCAGCCGCAGAGCCTCGCAGTAGATTTTCTCGCCCATCTGGTTGTACAGCTTGAGTGCAGTGCCTACGCAGCTGATGCGGTAGTCGCTCAACTGCAAGCTGTCATAATTGAAGTCCAGACCCACCCGGTTGGTGGCTGCGAGGAATGCCATGGAAAGAGCATCCTCGCCCACGACCTTGGCACGGAGCTTGATGCCCGCCGTCAGCGGTGCAGCGTGACCGTTCTGCTCTGCGAAGAACAGGGCTTCCTGCTGCATCGTCAGACCCGTATACACCTTGCAGAGAATCGGGAGGTCTTTGCCACCGTTGCGCAGGATACGCGCTTCAATGGTGTGCTGGCCGTCCGTCACATAATACCGGCCATTGCGGAAGCTGATTTTCGGTTCGTTCGCCGTATATTCATTGAAGTCTCTTGCAATCAGCTCAACGCGCTTACGCTGGATGCCCCGCTGATAAAGCTCGCGCGGGTAGATTAGCTTGCTGCTGTGAATGACCACCATCTGATAAGGAGTGGCCACATTGAAAGATGCGGAAAAGTTGTTGGTGTTGCTCATTCGCATTGCATTTCCTCCCGGATTCTCCAGATGTATTTTTCAGCTTCTGCTAAAATCTCACTGACCTGCTGCTTACGCTTCGGGATGGTGAGCAGGCTGGGATTAAAGGTAAAGCTGTATTCGAGCCGCTGTATCATGGCATGAACAGCGGATTGCAGCTCGGTGTACAGCATCATTTCCTCCACGCTCCCTGCGTCCTCAAAGGACGATTGAATGGGTGTGTATGGATAGACAGGCGGCTTGCCATCCACTACTTCCGGCGGCGCATACGCTGCCGTGGAGCGGATGATGGGCTTGAGCTTCCGAATGCTGCCCAGTGGGTTCAAGGCAAGACTGTTCTTCAAGGCATAATCGAGCCGCTGCATATCTTCCGGGGCGAGATGCCCTAAGTATTTCAAAATGCGGCTTTTGTCGATGGTGAAGATCTGTTCTGCCAGAGCCATAGAGGACATAGACAGCCCTTCGTTTTCCAATAAGCAGTGTGTCGGCTGATTTACTTTCTTTTCCGTATTGCTTGTCAGAGGGACAACGATGAGGGTCGGTGCGTAGGTATTGCCCACATCATTCTGAATGATGACCGCAGGGCGGTCGCCGTGCTGTTCCGAGCCGGTACTTGTGTTTCCGAATTGGACGTAGTAAATGTCTCCGCGCCGGAACTTCCAGTTTTGCTGCAAATGTTTACCTCCATGTTTTGTTATGTACAAAGCCCGCTGCTTTTTCTTGGCAGCGGGCTTCGTTCAATTTATGGCGGCATTCATTTTAATGGGGTGTGTTATCACCTCCCCGTTGACAAAGTGCAGTGCCGGACTTACCGGTGCATAACAACATAGTCATGCCCACGGTTGGTCTGGCAGACCGTGCAGGTGTCCATGCTCTTGTCAGGGCTGGGCACGAGCGCAATTTTGAAAGCCTTAGCTTCCACGAAGTGCCGGAGGCAGGTCGCGCAGAGGGTTCGGATGGATTTGACCATTTCCGGGGTCAGCTCCATTTCCTCGTAGATCTCCTGCTCCCGCACGGTAGGATTCAATTCATCCATAGAGATGTCCTCCTATGTCGGGTAGTTGTTTTGCGGATAGATATGGATAAGTAAAAGTAACAGGAGTTGTCGGAGACCGAAAACGGCATCCGACTGCTCCTGCTTTATTGCAAACCAACGTGTTATTCGTTGGGGAATCGTGTTGGGATTGCAGATCACTGCTCTGCCGATTTGGCAGTGCGATGAAAATATGAATAAAGTTCTCTCATATTCGCCCTCGGCTCCCTGAGAGTGGGGAATCATCTGGCGACGGGCTTGTACCGTTCCATTGGCATCTCAGCCACCCCGTCTACTTTCTGACCGGGCCGCGAATTACGGAAGTATCATTGTTCTGAGTACCAGACGACTGAACTATTCAGCTTTCAAGGTTCGTGAGTGTGGACATATAACCAGCGGCGGTAGCCGTCCGGGAAATTGTCCCCTCACTTACTAGCTCACGAGAAAGCTCAATCCATAGCATCAAATTCAAAGTTTTTCAAAAATTTAGTAATTCGTTTGATTTTGATGCTAATTGTAGGCTGGGAGCAGCGTAAAACTTTAGAAATTTCAGTAACAGTGTAGCCGTCATAGGCATATAAGGTCAGAATTTTCAAATCCTCCTCTTTCAATTTCTCAAGGGCAGAGAGCAAGCGTTCATCTTCAATTTCGCCGATCCATGTAAAACGACTTTTGGTCTCCCTGTATGTGTCGGCCATCAAAATAGCTTCTTCATAGCGGTCGTTACTATGGGTGTCCTCCGTGTCTGCATCATTAAAGGCGAGGTATTTTGAATGTCGATAGTACCGCTGTTCGGAGTTGACCACTTGAACATCAAAGTTGTACATCTCTTGAATTGCTTCCTCTGACATTCCTGCTTCCCGGTACTGGATACGCAGTTTCTTCCACCTGTTTTCCAGACGTACACGCTCCGAGCCATTATTGAATTTCATGTAAACCTCCAAATTTTCGATAAAGCGTAAAAAGTCGAAATTTGGAGATTCTAGGGATACTTTGCGGCCAGTTCCAGCCACGAAAAGAGGGCAAAAAGAAACATGAAGTGTCCTTTCCGCTGGATGCGGAGGATGAGGACACTTCACTGCGGGACAGTTTGCGGGCTTTTCTAGGCAACAAAAAAGAGATGCACTAAAGAAAAGGGTACCGATACCTTTCCATCCGAAAATGGAAAGCAGTATAAGTATCCTCGGCCTTTAATGCATCTCAGGCTTCGATATGTTTTTGTTCTGGCGCATCGAAGCCCGTAAAAAGAAAACCGCCGTGCGATCAGCTTTTGCAGGGCATCGATTCGTGCCCTGTAAGCATATCACACGACGGTGTTATGAAAGTCATCTGGCGGTGTTATGAAAGTGTTATGGAGCCGTTTTTGCCCCTTTCTGAAGAATTTTAGGTGTTATGAAAGTCACATGAAGGTGTTACGAAAGTGTTATAGGAATTATTCTCACCGATTGACTCCAAATGCAAGGATTTCTTCGTATTCTTCCGTGGTAAGATGTTCCTTTGCTGCGGCCAGTTCATTGGTTGCAAGTTCATTCATTCCCTGCGCTTTCAGGGAGCGAATCAGCCAGCAGTATGCTTTCGGATTATCCGGAGCGATGGCCAGAGACTTCATGGCGTACTGATTGAGCAGGTCATAAGAACGCAGCGAATCCAGCTGCTTCAGCAGTTCACTGACAGCACTCATATAGGAAAGATGGTATTTTGTGGCAAACTGAATGAGCCAATGTTCTCCGTCTGCGGAGGACAAGACCCTTCCATGGTAGAGGTCAAGAGCATTTTTAAGGATGTCCACTTTGTTGATTACGGAGGACGCTCTGACAGAGGAAGATACAAGTTCATCAAAACGCTGATAATCCGTCATAATATGGAGTTCCGGGTTAAGCTGATATCCGGATGCGGAGGATAAAACCAATGGTTCATCCGAAATAATACTGAACTTCTGGCGTAAACGGTAAACCAGCCCTTTGACGTTCTTGGCGGGATTGTCTGAATCATCCGGCCAGAGTGTTTGCGTGATCTCCTGCGGAGAAATAGCATTTTTGCGGGAGATCAGCAGATACGAAATCAGTCGGCTGATTCTCGGAGAATTAAAATCGGCTTCTTTCAGAACGCCTTTGGACGTACTGATGCTCAGTTCGCCAAACAGACTGACATAGATGTCCTTGCTGCTTTGAATCGAAGTAGGAATATACGCCATTTGGAGCCGATTCAGCATTTTCTGTTCGTTGTACGATGCAAGCAGCACATAGGCCAGAATCCGCAGCATACTGGTCTGCTGGATGTACCGTTTGGGATTGCGGACGGCGAGCAGCGCGACCGGGCGCGGTTCCAGAGAAACGGCAATGACAGACCGTATGCCAAGCCGCTGGTACAGGTCGTACTCCGCAGGATAGGTTTCTTTTGTCGCCTCGGCATCCGGAACGACCATCGGAATACCCTTACGGACAGCCTGTACCCACCGATCCAGAAATTCAGCGGATTCATATTCTTCGGTCAAAAGCATTGTTTTGTCCGTTGCACCCGTGTTGAACCACCAGAAAGGTGTCCACAAGTTCAAATCAAGATCAACCTGAATCAACCCACACCAGTCAGCATCGTAGAATTGACAGGTAGCTTTCAGCACCTGCTGGGCAACTTCTTTCGGGGAAAGACGCCGGTAATACAATTGCGATTCTAGGTCGTTCATACTGTTATCAAAATCAATTGCACGTTGAATATCTCCAAAGCTCCGTTCTTCGTACTCATGATCAGACTGACGCATAAAATCTCACCTCGTATCAAATAAAAAAGCACAGCATCAGGGCTTCACTCGCTCTGTACGGTGAATCCCTATGCTGTGCTGGTATCAATCATGCAACCGCAAGAGCTGAACAAAGCTACATCATACGATTGTTTTATGAAGTACACACTTACTTCGATTCTTACTATATCACAAAAATTTTACAGCTGCCCAAAATGCAGTGAATGCCATATTTTTTGCAGTGAGATGGATATTGTCATATCAAACCATTGTAAGTATCAATTGGCACCTTCTCCTGCAAGAAGCAAAAACAACTCATGCGGATAAACGATATTGCTGATGGCTTCATGAGACTGTTGCAAAATATAATAGCTCCTTGTACAAAGAAATAGTGCAAAACAAGAAACCCGGAACTCTTTTTGAACCGTTTTGGATCCGAAAGAGTTCCGGGTTTTGAGCGTTATTTTTCCAAAGAGCTATTTTGCAACAGCCCCGTAATTGTGAAGACCAAGAAAATATTTGCTGAATCCGCACTTTAAAACTTGGAAGTTAAATGTTGTTATCGTTATTTACTTTTCCATGTTTATCGATTTTGCAAGTTGAAAGTTGAAGAACTAAAATGTTTAACCTCAAATCTTTTTCATGAGCTCGATCGCCGACTGTATATCGGATTTTTTCACATAAACAGAATAAGTTATCTTCGGTTTTTGATTACTCATATTTCCTAAATGTGCAGAGTCAAAAATATTATAGACCGACATAACACGAGGCTTTAATTGATAAGCAATTTTATTCTTAGACAACAGTTCCCCGATTCTGTTTGCCCTTTCATAATTCAACGAAGAGGATATTTTTTTGAATTCAAACAACAAAATACTTTGCTCCCTCGATTAATTATTTTGTGGCTGTCACAAACACCTCAATAGTATGCGAACTCATACCAGTTACAGATACTGTCGCAGTCGAGTACGCTCTTGCGCCACTCATTGCATCAGACGAAGCAGGATACCATGTCACCCATGGCCAGCCGGTTGTGTAGGAAAAAGAATTTGATGTTGGTTTTTGATGCGCACTATGACCACTGCTGAGAGGACCACCATCACCATAATCAACAGATCGGTTACTTATTTGAATTTGAGAATTATCGGGTATCCATGAACCGCTAACATTGGTCACTTGTATTTTATCACTAGAACGATTATAAGTGATTTTAATGGTTGCCTTAACATCTGTTTCGGAAATAGATGTATCCGAATAACAAGGTTGAATCTCGCTATTAGAAATCTTAAAGTATACTGTTGCTTTTTCAGTAAAACATTGTGAGGAATCGCTAGTTTTTTTTATGGAGCTTTCTGCCAAATTAATAGGCACGAAGGATTTTTCACCAGTATCAGTATTGGTTAGTACTGCCGTCGCATGCCACTGCGCAGGAGAATTGCTATGTACAGGAGCAGCAAATGAAACCAATCCTGCAGCAAATAAAACAAACGTGGAAAGAACCAAAGCAACAAAACGTTTCATTTTCTTACCTCTAAATTATGAAAAATCAAATATTTGAGTGTCTACATCTTCTTACCTTTCTGCATTGGTGTCACCTCAATCCATTAAAATGTATAACTGTACTATAACACACAAGGAGACAAAATTGAGAGATTTGCCGTAAAAGCCATAGTTTCTGCGGTGAGATGGCTATTCATATCAGCTGGATACAAGAATCGAAAAAGTTTAATAATTTTAAGACCCTCTACTTGGTCTTAGGAGTATTATAGCGATTTTCAAATATAGTGCACGGTACTTTACCTTTTCGCAAAAAGTGGCATAACAAAAGCAAAGAAGGTGGATGTTATGCTACGTAATGAAGCAAGAAAGTTGATTCTGGAGACATACGATAGAGGTATCAGTGTAAAAGAACTGGCAGAATGCTTTTCTGTAAACACCAGTTCGATCTACCGATTGCTGAAGCGCAGAAGAGAAACCGGCAGCTATGAAACGCAGACAAATCTCCGTGGATGTAAGCCCAAAATTACAGAAACAGAGGGTCAGAACATCCTGAATCTTCTGAATGCCCAGCTGGATATCACCTGTCTGGAAATCATTCAGACGTTGAATCTTCCAGCCAGCATTGATACTGTCTGGAGGTTTTTACAAAAGCAGGGCTGCCGCCGCAAAAAGAAATCCCTTCACGCTGCCGAACAGGAGCGTCCCCGATGTGGCGAAGAAGCGGAAAGACTGGAACGGCCTTATTATCTGGGTACAAAAGCAATGATCTTGTCTTTCTGGATGAAAGCGGTTGCAACACGGACATGACCAGACACTACGCCTATGCTTTGGGCGGAAACAGAGCAGTCGATTCTGCACCACTGTGCAAGCCGAAGAATACAACGATTCTTTCTTCAATTCAGGCAAACAGAATCTACCACTATACCACATTTCCCAGTGGAACTACCGTTGCCCGTTTTAAGGATTATCTTGAAAACGATTTGATTCCATATTTGAGCAAAACTTCGGTTCTGGTCATGGATAACATGAAATCTCACCATGCAAAGGCAGTCAAAGAACTTCTGGATAAATCCGGCATACACTGTCTTTACCTGCCACCGTACAGCCCTGATTTGAACCCGATTGAGAAACTCTGGTCGAAGGTCAAAGCTATCCTCCGCAAACTCAAAGCACGGACAGCCGATGCTCTGCCGGATGCCTTCCAGACTGCTTTTGCGCATATTTCGCAATCCGACTGTGCCGGATGGTTTCGTTCTTGCAACTACTCGCTTTAATTTTGAAAATTGCTATAATACGAAAAAAGTGCAGCAGTCACAAACCGCTACACTTTTCGTTTGGTTACTCCATCCCAAGAAGCCATGTGGGAGTAACTTTCAAAATTTTTGATAATTCGCGAATTTCGTAATCGGTAACAAATCGTGTTCCAATTTCGATACGGCTTATAGAATCGCGTTCCACGTCAACGCCTACAAGTTTAAGCTGAACAGCAAGATTTGTTTGTGTCAGATGGAGCCGTGTTCGTGCTTCTCGTATCCGTTCCCCACTAATGTTCTTCTTGCCGGCATAATCATATATCTTCATGCACCAATCCCACTTTATGCTAATAATCAGCATTTTTCTTGACTTTAACACATGAATGCTTGATAATTGTGCTAAAGATGCGAATTGCAAAAATAATGTTGACAATATGGAGGTTTTCGCGGTATGGTTAATCAATATAAGAGAAAGATACGGAGGTTCGATTGTGCCGTGAAGATTGTAATTCTTGACGATGAGTTGGAATTTTCTAAAATACTAGACAAGAAAATAAAGGAGTACTGCGCTAGAAAAGATCTTTTATATGATTGCCAAATTTTTTCCTCTAGCAAAAATCTACTTGAAGATGATTTATCATCTATACAGGTGGCCTTTCTTGACATTGATATGCCGGAAATTAACGGACTAGATGTTGCAAAGGTACTCCATCAACGATATCCAGAGATGATATTAGTATTTGTGACATCCTTTATTAAGTATGCACCTTCAGGATATAAGGTGAACGCTTTTCGATATCTTCTCAAAACACAATTAGATGAAGAACTTTCTGATTGTATGGATGATCTGCAAGAAAAACTATATGATAATAACCGCACTATTCAAATTCGACAAAGGGACCGAATCCTGCCTTTAGCTATAAAAAATATTCTCTACTTTGAGGGAACTTCTCAGCGAAGAGTACAGGTCTTTCTGTTGAATGGTGAAACCATAGAATGTCTTGGAAAATTAGAAGACTATGATAATTTCCTTTCCGACCAAGGCTTTATTCGGTTGCAAAAAAGCTTCTTGGTGAATATGCATTATATTGATAAGATAGCTAGCTACAGTGCGCAGCTTCGAAATAGTACAACGATTAGAGTTTCAGAAAAAAATTATAAAGAAATCTGTAGAAAATTCTTGCTTTGGAAGGGAACAAACCTATGAATAGACTTCTTCTGTTGTTGAGCAATACATTATTGGTACTACTTGAAGTGATTGTGCTAACTTTTTTTGCTTCAGTTTTTTTCAAGAAAAATCTATCAACAGTAAAGTTCCTGATTTCAATTATTTTGTTGGCGGTTTTTAATATTGCTGCCCTTGCACTACTTGATAAGTATTTTTGGCTCAAAGCATTTGTATTAATCATAGTGGATGCTATATGGTTGAAAATTTCTTATATAGACACCATCATACAAAGTATCGGAATCGCCGTTGGATTTTATTCATTTGTAAGCATATGGGATGTTCTAGTCCTTTTAGCTATTTCATTTCTATCCAAGAGAGAATTTTCCTCATACATGGAAAATCCAGTAGAGTATTACTTAATATGTTATGGAGTAAAATGCGTGGAACTTTTAATTGTTGCTATAATCGGGTTACTCGCAAAAAAGCGATTTCAATTCAAAAACACTATTTGGCATGATTGGCTTCGAGCAATGCTATTTCCACTAACTACAACCTTCTGTTCTGTAATGCTTTTTCAAATTTATGAAATTGAATCCAATGCTGGAACAGAGTTGCTCCTTTGCGAAATCGTTCTTTTATTCTTTGATGTAATGGCAATATGGGTACTCGATTATATGGATCAACAACAAGCTGCATTGCAGGATAATATCATCTTAAAACGTAGTATCAAGCAGGAAAAAGAGAGCATGGAGGCATTAGTGGAGGCCTATTCTGACCAGCGAAAAAAGACGCATGATTTTCAAAATTAATTAGCTATAATTTATGGATTGGCACAACAAGAATCACCAGATAGTCAAGTTCTAAAATATGTAAGGCCATTACTAAAAAAAGAAATGCTTCCAACATTGATTACCAAGACAGGACGCAATGTAGTAGATATTTTGTTGACTCAAAAATATTCTATTGCTGTCAAAAATCAAATTTCATTTCAACTACAGCTTGGGGATCTCACTACTTTTCCATTATCAGATGAAGAATTAATAGTTGTCCTTTCTAACCTTTTAGACAACGCTTTAAATGCCTGTATGGATATTTCGAATTTTGAAGAAAGAAGAATACTGTTGAAGATGAGAACGAAAGAAGCTGCAGGATTCTTATATCTTGAAAATCGTACAGCGCATAATGTAGAAATTCTTGATAACAAAATAGTGATTTCTAAAACCACATCAATTGAACATGGTTACGGTTTGAAAAATGTCACAGCTATTTTAGATAATATAGGGGCTCTCTATGTTTTTGATTATAGTTCACAGAAGCAACTTTTCTCTTTTTCTGCACAACTCCCAATCAGTCGTTAGTTAAATTGTCAAATCCCGCCTGTTATTTGCCTAAAGCATCGGACAGGTGGGATTTTTTTGTTAGCTTGAGAGATTTGAAACCACGAGTTAAGCAGGCAGAGGTTTTACTAATAAAATACATTTCTAAGGCTCACTCAAACCATTAGTTTTAACATCCTACAATTGACAATGCCCGTTTCACCGCACGATCTATGGCTTGTGCTGCATTTTTAATTTTTTTGCTCCTTATGAGCCGTACAATCGAGTATTCTGTTCGTATTATGACGGAGAATTTCATCATATTACAAGTGAAATTTTGGGGAACTTCAACTACGGATATACCGGCTCTTTTTTTGACTTAACAACTTTACATATGGGAAGTTTTGCAGCGGCAGGATTTTCAACAACGGACTATGACGACTGGGAAACTATTGCCGCAGGATATTATAACGCCATATAAAGGAATTGTTCTAAATAAGTAGCACCTTGATAGCTTTTTGGTACTGCTTACTAGAAGACTATGTGATTCCCGCCAACCATTATTTTGGTTGGTGGGAAATCAACCTTGCAATGCCAATTTCACTGCAAAAAATATGGCATTCACCGCAAAAGCGACAATCAGTCAAAGATTTGTAGTATAGTATCAACAGGTGAAAAGGAAATGATAAAGAAATTTTCAAAGTATCTATCTGACTATTTCATTAAAATTGGAATTGTAGAAAGAAAAAACAAGAGTTGGTGCCAATATGTTATAGAGAAGAAAACCATTCGGCTTATCTTTGGAATGACTGCATTGATTTTTTCTCTCTACATTAAAAGACCTTTAGAGACTGTTTTGTTTTTAATTATCTTCTGCTCAATTCGGAGACACATTGGGGGATGGCATGCATCTTCACCTTGGAAATGCCTTACTTTAAGCAGTGTAATGCTTTTACTAATAACAGTGTTCTTGGAGCCATTTGTTGAACGAGTACCGCCAATTATCACATTGATTTTGAATGCTGTATTATTTGCAAACCTTCTTCACTGTTCACCATTATATCCTCAGTATGTACATTTCGGAGAAAATGAAAAAAATGCAAATAATCAAAAGAAAAAAGTTGTCGTCTATATAATTTGGTTTTTTAATATGATTTTTTGCGAATGTCCAATTGTATTAAGTTGTACATTTTGGAGTGTGCTTTCTACCGTCGTGCTGCTCCAAATTGAAAATATAAAAAGAAAGGAATTTTATGATGAGCATTGATTTGATTGCAAAGAACCTTCTGGAATATATGATCGACTTGGAGCGGTTTGGTTGGCCTCCGACGTGTACTAGTATTCTCTATCAGCCCGAGAGGCCCCTTGAACTATATGATAAAACCGACCTCCAAAATATCAAAGGAACCAAATAAAAAACAAATAATAATTTTTCGAGTTGTCATTGCTGCCAAAACAATCGATAATGGCGAGATGAATCTCATGCAGATAATAATGATCAATCAAGAAGAATGGAGGAATAAAAATGGATTGGCTACAAAATCCCTTAGATATCGCGGAGTTATCTTCTTCCTGTCCATGCCAAGGAGCAAAATGTCTTGGACGTTGTTCTGCTTATGGCGTATGCCCGGTATATACTTCAAGTGATACCTGCCGTGGTATGATGATTTGTTTTATCCATGTACTTTCTACCGATGAATGCTTATAATTTTATATCATGAGTGAAGGTGTATTTTATGGAATGGTTACAGAGTCCGCAGAATCAAGACGATCTGTCATTAAGTGCTGTATGTGTAATGCGAATTTGCGTTGCTCGAAAGGATGATCCAGATTTCTGTCCCGTAAATGTTTGTTTTAAATGCCTGATCAATACGTGATGACCTGTCGTCATTTTGGTTGATTACATGTTTTTATCAAAGAGCAGTAGAAGATTCATATTACTTCTGCTGCTCTTTTGGAGGTTTTATTGTGAAAAAATCGAGGTACAACATATTGTCGAATTTTGGCGACAAACATTTATTGTATAATACCGTTACAGGTGCGACCGTTTTACTCAATGATGAATACTATTCTCAATATGTTTCAAATGATAAAAAAGCCGATATTGCCAATTATTTTTCCAACATGGAAAAAGGAGGATTCTATGTTGCAGATGAAATCGATGAATTTGCTCGTTTAACGAATATTATGCAAGATTCTATGAAAAGCAACCGAATTCTTTCACTTACGATTGCACCTACATTGTCTTGCAATTTCAGATGCCCCTATTGCTATGAAACAGGTAGAAAGTATAATACCATGACGCCTTCTATAGTTAGCGATGTAATTCATTTTATTCACGAAAGAATCGAAGCTACTCAGCTAATTGATGGTAAGCATCACGTTTCTATTTCTTGGTATGGCGGGGAGCCGCTATTACAGCCTAAAATCATTGAACAGATTACTAGGGCAATTGAATTACACAAAAATGTGGATCTTCATTCATCAATAGTTACAAATGGGTATTACCTAACCTCAGATATGGCAAAATATTTAAAAGAACTTAACGTTGTCGCTGCACAGGTTACAGTTGATGGCCCACCGGATATACACAATGAACGGAGATGTCTGCCAAATCATTCGGATACATTTTACAGGATCTTGTCAAATATTTCTGAAGCATGTGAATTTTTGAATATTAGTATTCGCATTAACATTGACAGAAAGAATATGGAACGAGTTGATGAACTGCTTGATTACTTTGATCAGTACAATCTTAGAGGAAAGGTGAATGTTTATATCGCTGCAGTTGACGATATTAACAATATTGGGAATTGCTACCACTCCGGCTGCTTGAATAGCCGCGATTTCTCCGAGTATGAATCGGCCTTCTATATGAGAAATTTAAACAGAGGGTACACGTTTGTTGGCCTTCCACGGTTCAACGGACAACTTTGTGGAGCCGTAGCATCTAACAGTTTCGTCATTGATCCATTGGGTGATTTATACAAATGTTGGGATGAGATTGGAATTAAAGAAAAATCCTCCGGTAACGTCAAAACCGGATTTGATACGCCGAATATGAAAAAATGGACATGTTATAATTTTACATATTATTCAGAATGCAAAGAATGTGCATTTCTTCCGGTTTGCTTAGGTGGATGTCCATACCACAATATCTCTTCCAATATTATGAATTGTGCCACAGTAAGGTATAATTACGTTTCCCTAGCTCAAATTTTAAACTCACGTCGTACTGAGGCACAAAATGTTTACAATGATTAAATTTGTTTGGAAAAAGGCTATCGATTGTAAAGCAGTTCTTATCTCGTCTTTTTTTTGCATTTTAATTTCTAACTTTCTGTCGCTAGTCATAATGTTTGTTACTGGTGCCATTTTTGATACTCTATATAGTGGAAAAGAAATCGATTTACTTGTTAAGTTTTGCGTTTTGTACACCGTTACTTTTATAGGAAGTATCGTTTTTAGCTTTCTCGGAAATCTCTTAACAGCAAAAGCCAACAACCAAATTATGTACAAGATCAACAGAGATGTTCTTCAAAAAATACATACAATATCTCTATTGGATGTACGATCAGAGAATGCTGCATCTTTGACTCAAAAAATCAATAATGATTCATATCAAGTATCTTCTTTTTTCTTGGAATTTTTCTCTAATTCCGTAATAAATTTGATTATGGGGTTATTTGCAATATGCTATACCTTTTATTACAATTTAGGGATTGCGCTTATCTTAATAGGATCAATAAGTGCATATGCATTACTGTATAGTTTGCTACGAAAAAAAGTTTATATATCTAGTTTATCATATAAAGAAGCACAAGGATTGTTTTTCGGAAAACTATATGAACAACTGGATTTTCTTCCATTTATTAAAGCTTTTGAAGCAAGTTCAAAAATGCTCAATCAATTAGATTCAGCCTTTTCCATACTATATAAAAAAGCGATTGTATATCAAAATACAAGTTTTTCTTTTTCGATGCTTGATAGCTTTTTTGAAATTGTTATACAAGTTTTATTTTTTATTGTTTCTGGCGTGTATATTTTTCATCAAAAAATGTCGATCGGAGAATTTTCAATACTTTTATCTTTAAGTAGAACATCTATGAGAGGCATCAAATATTTCTTCTCTATGGGTAAAAATTTGCAAGAAACCAAAGCATCGTTTGATAGAATAAGTAAAATTGTTTGCGCTTCTGTTCCTAAAGACGGTACATATAAGCTTGTTGAGATACATAGTATAAATCTAACTGGGCTGAATTTCCAATACCGTTCAAAGGTGGTTTTTAAAAATTTGAATTACTCTTTTTATGAGGGATATATTTATGGTGTTTTGGGTGAAAATGGAAGTGGAAAAACAACACTTGCATATATTTTAATGGGAATTTATAACGCATCAAATCTCTTCATTAATGGCATTTCATCAACTCGCATATGTTTTTCTAAATTAAGAGAAAAAAATATCTCTTATTGTGAAAGCGAACCGATTCTGCTAAATGAAACTATCGAATACAACATAACCCTAGGGGAAACTTATTCATCAACCGACATAAAAAAATTCACTGATATATTAGGCTTGTTTGACCAAGAAGAAAATGCGCATTTATGTCTAAATACTATCGTTGACTCTAGTCTTTCTAATATATCGAGCGGTGAAAAGCAAAAAATTGCACTCATTCGAACACTGATACGAAATCGACATGTAATGATTTTTGATGAACCAACTTCAGCACTTGATGCTAAAGCAAGATTAAATTTAATGAAATATCTTAAATCCGTCAAGCGAAACCATTTGATTATTGTTATTACTCATGATGACACTTTAATTCCATATTTTGATAAGATCATCACACTTCAACCCTGTATGTGATAACTTAAAAAGTATCTAGAAATAGTATATAACACTATCAACTAACTTTTCTGTCCACTCACGAGGATTTGTGTGTGGGCAGTTTTTTATAGGTTAGCTTGAACAATTCAAAGTCGCTAGCATAACGGAGGGTGCAAAAATGTTTTATCTATAAGGTTCAAGTAAGGTGAGATGACAAAGAACTTATCATCTTAGAAGATATGCTTTATGGGCACGGCTCGTTAGAGTGGTAAGACAGGTAATGTAGATGAAAATGCTCTCATTTAGTTGATAAAAAGCTTTTTCTGTCAAAGACTATAATTATTGCAGCCAATGGAAGGGGTGATTACATTTACAAGATTGATCGTCTAGTTGGTTTCAGTTCCGTAAGCAACGATGCTTCTGTCAAATAGATTGTGAATCATTGACAAGTGGAGAACACTCTCTTGAGTTTGAATGTATTTCTGAATCATAACAAAAATCTCTCTGTGTAGTTCTATTAGCCTACGCAGAGAGATTTTTGTTATAGCTTACTTTTTTAACAAAATGATATGTACGTAATTCTATCATCCTAATATTGCAATTATCCGAATCTCATACGTTATCTTCGCAGTATTCTAATAAATCGCCAGGTTGACACTTAAGAGCTTTACATAATGCATTTAGGGTAGAAAAGCGAATAGCGTTTATTTTTCCCGTTTTAATTTTTGACAGGTTTACATTTGTAACACCGACTTGCTCCGAAAGCCATTTGAGTGTCACCTTCCTATCAGCCATCACACGATCCAATCGAAGAATTATTGCAATAATAATCATCCCCTAAGTATTTATAGTGTTCCATCTGATTCGATTTGTAATGTCATTCCATACCCAAAAATGTAAGAAAAGGACAGGAGAATCCCACCGAGCATAATTGTTCGGAAATCAAAAAAGGTTATACTATATTTACCAAATCCCAAGAATTCTGCAATTATTGGATAGAAAACATTAATTATGACTCCCCATAAAATAGTTATCCAACCAGAACTATAGAAATATTGAACGACGCTTTCTTGAAACGGAGTACAGTACCTAGCCACTGTGCCAAAAAGTTCTTTTGTGTAATATAAAAGAACCGCTACAAGTCCTTGGCATAATACTTTTCTAAAATAATTTAGAATATAAAAGGCTTTTGGAGATGTAACCACAGATTCAGAAATTTTTTGATTTACTATAATCATAGTGCCTTGTTTTGCATATCGAGAAATTGCAACTATATCTTCTCCTGATTTAAATACATCACAAGAGAAGGCACAAGATGGTTTTGTAAAAAGAACAATCCAATAGATAATTTGAGCAATCAAAAATAACGATGTAAAAATAAATGCAATATTAATAACTGGTGTGATAGTGTCACATCTTGTTTTTAAACTTTTTATTGTTGAAGTCTGTGGTATCGTTCCTCGAAACATTATAAGCACCTCCTTACGCTACATCCCTATGTTACCACCGATATAAATGTTTGTCAATGGTTTATTATCGCTTAACGATAATAAACCATTGACAAACATTATGTTTCGTGAACTATCTTTTTGCCCAGCGAGCATAGCCCGTGCTTTTGCTCTCGGTCAAATTTAACTGAGCATCTATCAGCAGATTAAGGAGCTGCTCTTTAGGCGACTGTTTCTGGTGGAGTGATGTTCGGCTTTTCCGACAATATCAACTTTCAATTCGTATTCATTGTACACTGCATCCAAAATACGGAATCGAACAAACCATTTCTGTTGTGCACCCTTGAGGGAGGTATATTTTCCACACTTTACCTCATAACAAAATGACGCATAGTTGCGGCAAGCAGGGCTTTTGTCTATACAAATGCCATTTTTGCTTCGCAAAATGCTTGTTGGGCTGTGCCCAATCCCCTTCATTCTGCACCGTTCCGATGCAGGCTGCGTGTTTTTTCAAAACGCTTCTATTTATATAAGGTAGAGTTTCAAGACAGCTGCGCTCTGCAATTTTGATGGAGACATCTCAAGCCAAACGAACAGCCGGCAACGGCCTCAACGGTAAGTGAGGTCATGATGCTGGCTGTTCTTCGTTCAGAACGGAAAACATTCGACATTTTCGCTGGTTCATGGTACACTACATCCAATCCATGCGAATCCGTTGGAGGTGATTGTGTTGCTTTCCCTGTACTTAGCTGTTCTTGACGATCAAAGCAAAGAAGAACAATTTATAGATGTATATAATACCCACAAACGGCTGGTCTACCATACCGCTTACAAAATTATGGGCGATTCGTATCTGGCAGAAGATGTACTGCAAGAGGTGTTTTTGTACGTTGCCAAAAATTTTTCTAAAATTCATCGAGAAAACTGTCACGAACTCGCTGCTTATCTCGTTAGTTGTAGTAGAAGCCGTGCATACGATATGCTTCGCAAGCAGCGGGAAGAACCGCTGGAAGAAATCCCGGACGCACCAGATAGCACCCCGGTGCCGGATGATGCAACAGTCAGCACCGATAACATCCAACATCTGACAGAACTGATCGGACAGATGAAACCGATGTACCGTGATCCGCTGCGCCTTTTGGCAATGGGTTACACCAACCGAGAAATTGCGGAATCTCTTGGACTGACGGACGAAATGGTACGAATACGGATTTTTCGTGGGAGAAAACTATTGTGGAAGGAGTTGAATGGCTTTGAGTGAGCGAACAGAGGTTTCTTTTGATGTAGCTTTGATGATGGCACTCCGTGCAGATGCACAGAAGGAACTGGACGTGCTGCCAACTCCGGCACAGCTTAAAGAACGCTACCCGGACACTTCCCGATGGGATGCTCGTTTGAAAGCGGCGTTGCAAAAACGCCACCCGGTGCTGAAACGAGTGCTTGTTGCGGCCCTGACGCTGGTAATTTTAACTCTCGGCGCGCTTGCAGTAAGTGCGGACTTCCGAAAGGCAGTCTATACGATGATTCAGAAATTCCTGCCGATTGAGATGCAGCTGACGTATCAAGTGGACGGAGAGCCATTAGAGCAGCTCCCGAATGGATACAGCGACCATTATGTGCCGGATGGCTTTGAACGAGATTATGAACAAGGGTATGATGATGCACAAGCCTTTTTGCATGTTTACACAGATATCATGACGAACGATTTTTACACAGTTAGCTGCGCGATAGTGCAAAACCAAAATCAAAAGGAACTATTTGATAATGAACACACAAAATATAGAAAAGTTAAAATGGGAGATGTGGAAGCGCTATTAGGAGAAGACAAAAATACTGGATATTATTTGGTTTGGGAAGATGAGGGAATTACACATACAATAATTGGAAGAATTAGTATTAGAGAACTTATGTTAGTGGCTCAAAAAATTTACTGAGGTCAATTGCAAAACGAAAGGTCATGCGAAATTTGTGAGAAAGCACAGTTTTTGCATGACTTTTTTGTTTGAAACAACAAACTTGAAAAAATCCAAGAATTTCTGTAACAAAAAAGGCATCGACAACGTTGTCTAGATAGAAGTTCTAAAAGGGACTTCACATAGAAATGGAGGTTTGATATCTGATGGCAAGAAAACGGTTGCTAACATTGATGCTTTCGGCAATTTTTCTGTTATGCTTTGTTGGCTCGGCTTTAGCAGCTGGACCGGCAAGGAGATATGTCGGAAGTAGTACTGCGAAGGGGGCGATTTATCAAAGTTCGTATAGGGTTGATGCACAGTCTCTAACAGGAGTAAAAAGCATCAATATTTCTGCGACGCTGTATGAAAAAGGACGTATTGGAACATGGCAGGTAGTTAGTCGATGCTCAAATTCAAGCCAAATGCAGACTTGTGTTGCGAGTGCTAATTATAACATGAAGCCCGGAAAAAGTTATCGGTTGGATTTTTCAGCAACATTCCAGTATTCAAATGGAAAAAGTGAAACTATAACGGGAAGTACGAGTCACTAATAATAAAGTTTTGAAGGGAGATTATAGTATGAACTGTGTCAACTATGTAAAAAAGACTGTTTGTATGGTTCTTATGCTTGCATTTGTTTTAATCAGTTGCTTAGGAGCCTTTGCAACTTCAGAAAATCCGAAGAAACTTGGAATTTTAGCAAGCTCAATAAAAATAACTGATACAAAGGTTGAGTACATCGAGTATAAAGACGATGGAGCGTATTTTGTTGAAGAAACAATTTCCGGAAATATCATTACGTCCGATTTTTATAAAATAAGTAATGGAGAGAAGATTCACTCTTCTCAAATAATCAGCTCTGTAAGCGGAAAAAACGTTATCAGTCGAGAAACTGATGCAAATGGACAGGTTACGACATATTCCGTTAAAGGTATAGTATCTAGAGATACAAATGAGAAATCAATTGCTCCATATGCTATTCGAACGGATAACTACTCGATTTCACTGGTTGGAAAAAAGGTGACAATTGCATCAGCTGCGATGGCAATAACGCTGGTTTCAAATTATATTCCGACTACTGGAGCCGAAGATATTATAAAAAAGGCAATTGTTGTGGTAGCTGGAGCTGTAGGTGCGGGAGTGGCTTGCCTTCCGGATTATCTTTATGTGACGAGTGTCCTTTCAATGCATAAGAGCGTAGGAAAGATTTACTATGTTTATGACAACGATTATTACTTGGATTCTAATAAATCTCAACTTATTGGACATTGGACATTTAGACACCGTTCAGGACATTAAAGAAGGAAGTTATGAAAAATCACGGTTTTAAGTCGGTTTTTGAGGTTTGTGCAGCACTGCTTGCTCAATATATAGCATTCTATATGATTTCGTCTCGGTTGGGAAAGGAAGCGGAAATTGAAAATTTTTTGACCAATAAGTTTGTTATGATATTTTGGGTAATTTATTTAACAAATAAATTCATACGATCGTCGAAAACAAAGAAGTGAACAGGCTAAAAACGCTAAAGCAACAGCCATCAATTTTGCATTGATTGCAAGTGGATGGCTGTTGCTTTACTTAAAATGCAGTATTCTTTTTTCTGTTTCTGCTCCTATTCCTATTTTGTATATATACCGACAAAAGACCTTCACAGCAAGAATACCATGATAATTAGTGCTTGATGAAAATCTAGTCATGGATTTCCGCTATACATACAAAAAAAGCGCCGAGGACATCTTCCCAAAATGGGAAGAGTCCTCGGCGGTATTCGTTTATCGGTTCTGCGCTTTTTCGATGATGTCCTTTTCCTCCGCAAAAAATCGTTCTACGTTTTTCCGAGCCCGAACCAGTTCTTGCATCTCGTTCCGTGCCTTACGATAGTCCGGGTATGCTTCTTTCTTCTTTTTCAAAAGTTCAGCGTATTCGATGCTCAAGTCCTTGGCTTTTGGCAGCTTTTTCAATCCAGCTTCATCAAAAGCGGCTTTTGCAGCCTTGTGCAGCGTGATTTCTTCACGGTGGGCTCCGAGAAATTTCTTACTATACCCAGCCTTGCGGTAGGCATCATAAACCGGACGTGTCCGGGCGTAATTGACGATGTGCGTCCGCAGCACGGCAATCTCGGCCATGCGGGTTTCTGCGGCTTTGATGGAATCGCCCAACTCATGATAGCGAGCGGTGGCAGCATCCACGCGCTTCTGCATTTCTTCAATGCTCCCGATTTTGTTTTCCTGTAAGAAAATTAGCGTCTTGGATATCTCTTTCAGATTATATCGTTTTGCCCAGCGAGCATACCCCATGCTCTTTCCCTCGGCCAGCTTTGCCTGAATGTCCACCAGCATCTGAAACTTTTGTTCCGGTACGATGCGCTTCTGCTTCTGCCGGGGATGGTGTTCGGCTTCCCCAGAGATAACAGCTTTCAGTTCTTCTTCACTATATCCTGCGCCCAAAGTGCGGAACCGGATGAATCGCTTCTGCCGTGCGCCTTTGACGGAGGTGTATTTTCCACGCTTGACCTCATAACCCTGCTGCTCCAGTCCTTGCAGAAAATCTTCGTAGTCTTTGGGCTTTTCCGCCAAAATGGTGTCGATTACGCCGCATAGACGGTCACGATTGTTTTCTTTGGGCAGATAAAGTGTGCGCTTCTGCCGCTCCCGATAGGGTTTTATCTCAATGACAGAGAGTTGATATTCTAAGCAGATCAGGTCGCTCAACCGTTGCACAGCCAGCCCGGACAATAAAAAATCCCGGAATTTCCGGGTGCCGTCCAGCGCAGTGGAATTGTAAACGATGTGGTTGTGGATGTGTTCCCGATCCGTGTGGGTGGCAACAATAAAAGCATATTTGCCCTTTGTGAAGCGCATTGCCAGTTCATAACCCACCTTGTTGGCTTCTTCGGCGGTGATCTCGCCCGGTTTGAAAGACTGCCGGATCTGATAGGCGATCACGTCACTTTTTTGTCTGCGCCCAGTGACAAGTTCATACTGCCGTTTGGACAACATAAATTCTGCATCCACCGTCAAGGGACTGCACTCGTAGCTGCTGACCAGTTCGCCCTGCTCGGTCTTGTCGGGATTTTGCACATAGTCTGTGCGGCTTTTCAAACAGGCTGCAACGGTCTTGCCCTTATTCTTGTGCAGCGCAATCAAGCGTGTCGCGGCCATCCTGAATCACCTCCCATAAAAGAAAATGCCGCCCAAAGGCGGCAAAAAAAGATTGAAAATAGTTTTTACAGTTCGGCAAGCCATTCACTGAAACGCCCGATGCCCTCGGTGATGGCAGTTGCACCGAAAAAGAGGACAAAGCAGAGGAATTCGGCTACCAGCAATATAAGGAACTGATTCCAAGTCTGACGGTAAGCAGTGTAGATGCCGCAGCCGAAGATGTAG
>OLSJ01000419.1_pt1 | contig 33867 bp, 24 predicted proteins | sample 1672151 | NCBI WGS metagenome assembly OLSJ01 (sample SAMEA3136653, study PRJEB25190) | human gut metagenome | biome: human gut; feature: human-associated habitat; material: faeces | place: Austria | collected 2013 | reverse complement strand
AACTATTCATTACGCTGCTCGACCACTCCGGGTGCATCTGCTCCCGAAACTTTCTGCTGGCATCTGCATGGAATATCACAGTACCGATTCAAACGCGGACGGTCGATGTGCATATTGCAAAGCTGCGGAAAAAACTGGATTTAGGCCCGGATGATTTGAAAACCGTAATGGGACGGGGGTATGCGCTTTCAGGATAATGCGCGATGCCCGACAAATGGGTGAAATACATTTTGAAAGTCACATAAAGTATATCATCTATATTAGCGATTATTTTAGAGTTGACTCTCCCTTGCTTCCTTAAAGGAAGCTCTCGTGTTTAGCCTACAAGAGCTTCTGGAGAATACACAATTAGAACGATTTACCTGCTCAACTAGAAAGGAAAAGTGTAAAATGATTACGAAAGAGAAAAACCGCACCAAAATTATTTGTGCAGTAGTTACCGCCATTTCCGCTATTGTAGCAGGTGGAAGCGCTTTTCAACTTCATAATGTGCAGAACATATCCCAAACAGTAAATGGAAATGTCATCCAAATTTTAGGGGAAACTGGCAGCTATGTATCTGCCGGCACTGATTTAACAGACTCAACTGATGAGCTGATTTCCGCATACAGAAAGGTTCTTGACGAGAACAGTCAGTATCAGGCAAATCAATCAACGTTGCAGGGACAAGTCCAAAGCCTGCAAAACGAAAATGACGACTTGAAAAATCAAATTCAAATACTTAAGGGAACACTATTAAATACATATTCCTCAGACGAAATCAATAGCGTAATCGAGCAAGGCGGATTAAAGAGGGATATTTCTAAGCGCCTAGATAATTTGGAATGTCTGGACAGTGTTCATTGTGAGCAAGTTCCCTCTGTTAAAGATTTATATGGAACCACTCACAGTGTATCGTATCGCTTTGACGCGTCTGACACCGCATGGGCCAAGTTCAAGTTGGACGGACAATATGATACCTTCTCGGCAAATATTGTTACATCGGAAGATACAAATCGCGATGCAAATATGAGCGTGGAAATTTACCTTGATGATGTTCTTGTTGGGCGAGTTGACGATGTTGTACGAGATGAACATGTTCGCCCAATCAGTGTCAGTGTAAATGGTGGCAATGTTTTAATGATAAAGGTCATCCGTACAAATTCCTATTATAGCAGTTATGCTTATATTTGCGACACCTCACTGTCTGTGTTGCAGTAACTATTCGATTTTTTCAATTATACGGAAATAGTATTCTGTTTTAGCTCGTTTAATAAACGAGCTAAAACTAAAGCGGCCGTAAATATTTGCAATAAAGGAATAGAGTTGCTATAATTACACTAAAGATTGATTGGATATTTAATTATAAGCAGAAGATCGTCCTAAAACAGCACGAAAAAGATTGGAGATGTTAAACATGAAAAAGATGGATCTTCATATCCATACGGTTTCCACCAAAAGGGACAAACCATTTGAGTTTTCGATAGAAAAGCTCAAAGGCTATGTCATACAGGAAAAAGTAGATTTGATTGCGATAACCAATCACAATCTATTTGATGCCCAACAATTCAGCGATATCACGCATGCCCTACCCATTAAAGTCTTTCCTGGCATCGAAGTAGATATAGAAGGTGGCCACCTGATTGTCATTACCGATCCATCTGACATAGATGATTTCACAGAAAAATGCGCGAAAGTTTATCGCCTTAACGGAACAAGTGAGGATTCATATATTTCCGAAGCACAATTTATGGAAATATTTAATGATCTTGGGAAATATATCCTGATTCCTCATTACGAGAAGGAGCCAAAACTCCCGCTCGAGAGGGTTCCTCAAATCAGCCCATATATTAAGTGCGGGGAGGCATGCAGCGCAAAGAAATTCATCTATATGCAATCCCGAAGCGAAAAATTAGTTCCTGTACTATTTAGCGATTGGAGAGTTGAAGAAAAAGCTCCGTTTCCTTTAGGAAGGCAGACCTATATCGATATAGATGACGTTAATATGATGTCACTTAAATATGCATTAACCGATAAGGCAAAAGTATCACTGAAGCCGGAAGATGGAAACTCTCTATTCCAAATTCTCGACAATGGTTTGCAAATCTCAACTGGATTAACTGTACTTTTAGGAAAGCGTTCGTCTGGCAAGACCTACACGCTCGATCAAATCAATGCGCAATTTCCCGGCGGAAAGTACATCAAACAATTTTCGTTGTTATCGATGGATGATGAGCAATCTCAGCGAAAATTCGAGGCAGCATTAAAAAACAAGGGAAACTCTGTAACAGAAAGCTATTTGGGGCCGTTCAAAACGGTTGTTGATGATGTGCAATCCGTCAATCTGGAGCAAGATGCGAAGGAAATAGACGAATATTTAGAGACGCTGAAAAAGGCCGGAGAAGATGCACAGCGGCAAGACATCTTCTCAAAGGCAAATCTCTATCAAGAATCAAATTTTAGCATCAAAAATTTATCCTCCCTTGTCGAAATGATTGAAGCCGTAGAGACTTTACTGGGCTCAATTGAATACAAGGAGTTGGTTGAAAGGTATGTTGGTAGGAGTTCGCTTCTGCGTTTAGCCATTGCATTAAGAGAGCAATACATTCGAGAAAAGACAGATTCGTTGCACAAAGAATACGTAAATAGTCTTATCACATCGGTAAAGAAAGAACTAAGTGTTCGCTCTTCTACAACCGCTGTGCCAGATATAGACTTGTACCAAATCCTCATGAATCAGCACAAGGTACAGGTCTTCCGTGATGTGGTGAAAATGATAAAAAAGCCTCGTGTTATTCAAGCGCAGAATTTGTATTCTTACAGAGTAGTTGCCCAAAGTAGTCCGTTTTCAGGTGCACTGGCGATGCAGAAAGTTAGTCGAAGCAAGACCGTCTTCTCTGATGCATTTAAGGAGTACAATGATCCGTACAAATTCCTACAAGTTTTGAAAGGGAAGGATATTCCTGCATCGGAGTATTATAAGTACTTCGTTAACATTACCTATGAAGTATTTAACCAGTATGGAAGTCCTGCGTCCGGTGGAGAACGTTCCGAATATAATTTGCTTCAAGAACTGTCAGATGGAGTGAAAAACAGCATTTTGATTCTTGATGAACCAGAGTCTTCGTTTGACAATATATTCCTTAGAGATGGAGTAGATAGCCTGCTTAAAGACATATCAAAAACTATTCCGGTAATTATTGCAACGCACAATAATACAATTGGTGTTTCTGTTCACCCAGATTACATCGTTTATGCCTGCAAAGAGGTCTTAAGTGATGGAAAGCTTGAATATCATTTGTATTCGGGTTATCCCTCAAGTGAGGACTTAGTTGATTTAAAAGGCAATCATATATCACGAAAATCGGTTTTATTGGATTGCCTTGAGGCTGGTGAAGCAGCCTATATGGATCGGAGGAATTCTTATGAAATACTTAATGGTTGATAATGGAAGAGTATTCTATTCTTTGGATGGGAGTGCAGCAAGCAAAAAGCCAATCGATCAGATTAGCAAGGACGATTTGCTTACCCTTTTGAAACTAGCGGTTTCTGAAGAATCCTTTGAAATGGATCCCTACAGCACCGAATCTGTTCATAATGCAGCACACCAAATTATTTACAAAAATATCTATCAGAAATTTGAAGACATCAGATTGCATAGGGTAAGTTTCGAGGATGAAAAAGTAAATCTTTATCGAACCGCGATAAATAAGTACTCTTCTGAGCTTTCTGAAAACACGTAACATTATCATGTATCAGAATCTAACACAGTGGCTTCTTCGCTATACCTATTAATACCTTCTTCTCATAAAGTAATCGTCCTATTGACTATATTAATCGTATAGGAGGCCCGCTTACGCTAGGAACGAATTTCTCATATCACGTGCCAATCAGTGTATGGCATTTCAGCTGCATAAGTATAAATACTTGTAGCACTTGATGATATTATTATACACGCCAAACACAATGTTACAGCCGGAGTATTTTGTCGGGAAAGGGCGGCACTAACACACAACACATAAAATGGGTGGAGTCGATCAAATCGATTCCACCCATTTCGCATACTTCCAATATATCGGTAGCCCACGTACTATTTCACAGCTATATATAACACCTCCTTCTAGTTGAACACTTTGCAGTGTCTATGATTTATAATTGATTTTTTTGAATTACTAATCCTATATCATTCATAGGCCACTAATTTGTCTCACATAAAATCGAAAAAATCAATATATAATCGCTCAATTCGTTTTGAAAGCACTTGTTTTATACATCATTCCCTTTCAAATCGTTTTTTCTAATCGTATAACTTCATTTATCTTTTGGCTGGAATCACCACGTTTGCAAAGTGCTCGCTTATATCGGCCAATCTCATACCTGAAATCTGCTGTAGACGCATGGTAGCTTTCGCTATTAATTTTGTAATCCAACGCCTTATACTCTTGGATACGACTCTGGATGGCCTGCATAACAAATTCATGAACTTGATCCAGCCGCTCGCCAGAAGGAATTTTATCAGGGTAGCCCACCAGTTCAATCAAGTTCACCATCTTGGTATACGGCAATGGTTTTCTGCTGCTACGTTGCTCTTCAAAATCCATCTTGGAAACATTTGTTGCATCAAAACATTGAACTGCATTGCTCTCATAGAAGCCTGTCGTATCATGTACGCGAATTCCATGCTCCTGCCAGGCACGACCACGCCAATAAGTCGACATCACAGCATGATTGCGCTCTGCAATATCGATATGCTCCAGCATTAGTGTAAAGTTGTTGTCATCAACCTCCGGTTCTTTCGGTACACACTGTTGCGTCACCCGCTGAACAGGAACTCCATTTTCGAAGCCAACAAAATTTTTAAATACAAACTCTCCAACCTTTAAGCGAGAATACCCCTGCGTGGAGCGGAAGATACATGTGCCCGCGTAGAATATTTTCCATGCTGTAAGATAATTGTCTGTGTAATCAACTCCCTTTACTCGCGGCGGATTTGTTTTGTAAAGCGCCAGTCGACTGTCCTGCTCGCACTCATCCTGTTGATTCATAAACATCAGAGCAATCCGATTCATGGCACCAACGCTGCTGCCCAATGCAGCGAAAATCAACATTGCTTTGCTGATATACCCCAGGCCATAGATTTTCTTCCATGTTTCATCTGTTTCAGCATCATACTTATTCTTTGCTGTATGAAGCATGGTGAGGAGTTCTGCTGTGCAATCAAAAAATTCTTTGTTTGCAAGGCATTTTTCGCCAAATTCATTCTTCAGTGCTTCCTTGATTTCCGCTGTGTCCCGGCGCTTTTCGCAATTTTCCAGCAGCTGGTTGATACGGTTTGTAAGTTCAAGCCAGTCTTGGGCCTTTTCCCAAACATCCTCAAGCAGTTTTTCCGTGCCCTCTGCATTCAAGAACTGATCCATTGCGCTGGAGAGTATCAGGCCAATCTGCATACACCCGTCTGCGCGTGCTACATGTAGGTCTTTTTCCTCTTTCTTTGCCTCAGCAGCAATGTCTAAGCTTCTTAACAAATCCTTGCCTTCGCCGCGTCCCACACGTGAATCGCGCGCCAGAAGACACTTTACATACGTATAAAACGTAGCATAAATATTTCGGACACACTCATTTTTTTGGCATTCGAACATGTTGCAAAATGTTACAAAGCGGTCATGCAAATCTTTTTTCTCGTAATCCTTTGGCCTAGAACCACTTTCATCTTCCACAGATAGATTCGTCTCGATAAAGCGAATTGCAATATTTAAAGCAGTCAGACGCGCTACCGGATCCATATCATGCCGCAGGAATTCATCGATTTTTGTGTAGAACGTACTATCTTTAAGTTGAAGTCCTACACCATAATAGTTGTTTAGGATTTCTATCGCCATAATAAGAACAGAACGTTCTGTCGCATCAAGCTGCAAGCAGAAAATCTTATACTGCAATTCGTCTAACGTTTTCCAATCGTAGCGGCTGTGTAAAAGCATCCAATAAATATTTGCAATGTGGAAGGCCGCAAAAAAATCCCGATAGTTATCATGTGAAAACGAAAATATTTTCTTGCCTTTGCTTGCATCATAGGTAAGAATATCAAATGGCGTTTCGGTAACAGGAATGTAAGTGTTCCGCTTTTTTTCTGCCTTTTTAGTTTTAGTCTTAATAGAATCCTCAAAATCCTCCCACGACTCAAGCAAATTATTGAAGTCCGTCTCGTCTTCGTACTCCGGGAATCCCTGTAGTGTTTCTGGATAGGTTTTAAAAAAGTCCAGCATCTGATAGATGATGTCGTGCAGTGTTTTCAGCGTAACTTTCCGTTCAGAAAGAATAGCTCCACTATTTGCCAAATCCTCCTGTACGATTGCAATTTGATAAAGCTGATAGCCGATAACCGGAAATACTTTGGTCAAGACAAAAGCCTTTCGTTCCGTCCTATCAGTTCCTTGACCCTCCCCCAGTTTTTCTATTTCCCGAATCATCTGTGCAATCAGCAACGCTGTCTTGCTTTTCTTTCTTTCCTTATAAGATTGCTCTTGTGCCTTTGTAACCCATCTTTTTGTATATTCTCTTGTAATAGAATAATCTGTATTTTTGTACAATGTTATGTAGAACGGCGTAGACAATGTTTCATATTCTTCCTGCGTCTCGATTTTAGCACCAATCGCTTTCTCTATTGCAGCCCTTTCCAACACCAGAATGTAGCAGTGCTTGAGATCATTTAAGATTTCCAGCGAGGCATAATCGGCATCACCACTTACAAAAGCATGTGCATCAGCATACTGCATTTTTGTGCGGCTAGCTACTACGATAGTACTATTCGGATACTGTTCCTGGTACGATGCGATATCCAGAATAAAATTCATCTGACAAGTGATTGACGGTAATTCGTTATAGCCATCCAAAAGAAGAAGCGCATTATTGCATTCGTCTTCCTCCAACTGCTTTTTAACCTCTGCCAAAAGTCGATTTCCGCTCCGACTTTCATCGGAGAACCCGCTGTAAACCTTCTTTAACAACAGATAAACCGCCGGATTTTTCCCTGCGTTGTTCACCTGATTCATCACCCCATACAGGGTATACGTTTTTCCTACACCACCACATGTCTGTGTCCCGATTCCCTCAAGTTGAAAGAATCGAGATTCCTGATGTTCTTTCAAAATTCGCAGCATCGGATACACACTATCTTTTTCGTCATCCTTACCATAATCATACTTTTCATTTTCAGGAACTTTTTCACTGCCTACATATTCAATCGGCGGAATCAGTTCATTGCTAATATTCTGCGGTTGAACAGGGCAAGGCTTCACCTTACGTTTTTTGGGCATAAGCTCTTGTATAAGTTTTTGAATTGCTTCATTAAGTTCCTTTTTGACTTGACAAATAATATCGCCTGCCTGATCGTTAATAACCATTCTCAGAGAAGGCTCAATTTGTTTGCTCATATATTTCAGCACCGCTTCGATGCCGATAAGCATCAACTCTTTTGCCTGCTCCTGTGCAATCGTATCACTCTTTTCAATGTAGCTAATACCCTCTGCAATCAACTCACTTTTTCGTTTTTCTCTTTTAACATAGTCCGTTTCTACAAGGATTTCTTCCACTTCATTTATAAATGCTTTACTGCTGATATACTCCATGAATCCCTCGTAGGCGAATTTCTTCGAGGCGTAAACGATTGTCTGCCGATTGTATGCCTCTTTCACGTAATTTTCAAGCTTCTCCTTATCGATATGCAATTTAATTTTTCTCGTAACAAAGTTTTTGCCTTCATTGTATACTGCTTGTGTTGGATTTTCGCCCAGAACATCCAAAATTTCCTTGACTGGCATTTAAATTCCTCCTTTTGGGGCACAATTTTCTTGATATTCCTGTCAAAAAATGTTACCATACTGCGTAAAGTATTTCTTCTTTAATTCTACAAAAAATCCTGATGGCTTTCAATTGTGATTTTCACTGAATAATTCATCTTATTTTCGGCACACCAAAAAGCTGTTATGTTTATTCGATTGAATTCAAACCTCAGGCTCTATTGCAATCGCACTTATTGTAGTGATTGCAATAAAGTTTTTTCTTAAAATATAAAATCATTTTCTAAAAGTGCATCAAAATCGTTTCTTTCTCTCTGTTTAGTAACTGAAAGAATTCTTTCGACACACTAAAACAGGGAGTATTTTTTATGCCATTTAAAAGACAGAAATCTAATGTATCTTCGCATTACCACGACACGCGTACACTTTTAAGGAAGTACCGAGATGTCATGTGGAATTTGGAAGTATCCGATCTCGATTTGCAGGAGGAATTCAAGGCTGAGTACGGGTTGTCTACGGATGCACTGTTTGTGGACAGCGAGGTCAATAAGGGCGGCAACCGCCTGGAAAACTATGCCCGCGCCCTGGAGCGCAGCAAAAAGATGATGCAGATCATCGACACTGCGATTGACCTGATGCGTCGCAAGCACAAAAAAGGCGAGTTTTATTACTGGATTTTGTACTACGCCTATCTCTCCCCGCAGCAGTGCGAGAATGCGGGTGCAATTTTGCAGTCGCTCGAAACCAAGGGAATCTCCATTTCTCTGCGCACCTACTATGTCCACCGGGATGAAGCTATCGAGGTTCTCAGCTCGATTTTGTGGGGCTACACCTCCCAAGAGTGCGAAAAAATCACCAATCTGCTGACTCCCGATTGACCCTGCACAACATCCGCACAAAATCAGCAGAGCGAAAGCCTTTTTTTCTGCACAGCTAATTTGTTATCATGGTAATGGCCTACTTTTGGCCATTCTTAAAGCATTTTTGTACACAGGAGGTTTCAATGACTAAGAAAAACACACATTCATGCTCTCATAAGCGCATAAAAGCAGCCCTTTGCGCTGCCATGTGCAGCGTACTGACCGCGATGCCCGCTTTTGCAACCGGCGAGGATAATTCCTCCGCCACAACCGGCACCACCGTCTGGACAAAGGCCAGCGAGATCATGCAGGATGTCTACTCGCAAATCATTTCTATCTCCACCGTCACAGCCGTGGTCTGCGCCGCCGTTGCCCTGCTGCTGATGAACTTTTCCAAGAACGGCAAGACCGTAGACGACTCTCGCGCATGGCTCAAGCGCATTGCCATCACCTGGGCGATTCTGAACGGTCTCGGCTTCATCATGGCTTATGTCACGCCGTTCTTTCAGGGCGGCACTTGGAACCCGTAAGCGCTCCCCTGCTCACAAAAGGAGGTGACGGCCTTTGGGCATTTTAGATGGCATTGTCGATTGGCTGGCAACGCAGGTGATGAACCTGCTGGATTTGGCATCTACATCGGTGCTCGGCGCGTTGGGCTGCAATATGGACACGTTCAAGCGGTACTTCCCTGCTGCTTCGGCTATGTATGAAATCTTCATTTGGACGGCCATCGGGCTGGTACTGCTGAACCTTGTGTGGCAGCTTTACCGCTGCTATGGTGCCGGGTTTGACATCGATACCGAGAATCCCATCAATCTGGTGGTGCGTTCTGTGATTTTTCTGCTGCTGATTTGGTACTGCGACGACATCGTCAACCTTGCCTTGCAAATCGGCGGCACGCCCTACAACTGGATTCTGGACAGCAGCCTGCCCGGCGTGCAGTTTGGAGACTTCAATTCCGTACTGCTCGTCATCATTGGCGTGATTGCCAACGGCTCAGTAGCGCTGATTGCTCTAATCCTTGTTGTGATTCTTGCATGGAATTACTTAAAGCTGCTTTTGGAAGCTGCCGAGCGATATGTTGTGCTGGGAATTCTGGCCTTTACTGCGCCGCTTGCCTTTGCCATGGGTGCGGCGCGCGGCACAAACAACATTTTCAAAAGCTGGTGCCGGATGTTCGGCGGGCAGCTTCTGCTGCTGATTATGAACGCATGGTGCTTGAAGCTGTTCGTCAATATGGTTGGGGAATTTCTCGCTAATCCTCTGTCCTTATAGGAGATTTTTTACGTGAAAAAAACTCTTTTTTCTTTATTCACCGCTGTTAGCCTTGCTCTCCTGTACTGCCCGGCTGCTTTTGCTTTGACCGAGGATGAAGCTGCTGCGGCCGTGGACGCACAGGGTAAGGATGCGGTCTCCGGAAATCTGTTCCTGTGGCTGCTGTGTGCTATCGCGTTTCTGAAAGTCAGCACCAAGCTGGACGGTATTCTGCACTCGTTAGGCATCGGCGTTTCACGCTCGCCCGGCTCGATGCTGTCCGAGGCATTGTTAGCCTTTCGTGGTTTTGAAATCGGCAAAGCCTTTATGGGGCTGGGCGCTGCAAAAGCCGCCGCTTCAACTGCTACCGCAAAAGCCACACCCAGCAGCACTTTTGCGGGCGGGCTTTCCGGTATGGTGAGCCGTCATGTGCAGCAAAGTACCGCAAGTTCCATCAGCGGGCAGTCCGGCGGCATCGGCGCATCACTGGGCGGAACCATGTATCACAACAGCCTTGGCAAAGATGGCGGTTTTGCCAGCAAGGTCATCGGCTCCATCGCCACCGGGCAAACCAGCGGCTGCATTACAGGTGACAGCGCCGTGGAAGCGCTCAATGGTTATTTTGCAGGTACCAGCGACATGGACGCTATGCAGATTCCTGCCACCGGTGAAAATATTCCCACTGCAATGGCAACAGCTGAAAGCGATACCGTAACAGACTCTCCTATCCCCGCCACGCCGCTGGCGCTGGAGGGCGATAGCACGGTTGATGTTTCGCCTACCCGCGACAGCGAAATTACCATGCACGCCGGTGGCAGTCCTGCTGTTACGGAGCAGACCACCATTCCCACTTCGTCCTCTATTCAGCAGGCCGCCATGAACCGCGTGTTGTTGGGGCAGATGGGCAACAGTGTCACGGACGTAGAAATCGGCGGCGGAAAAATTCAGGGGCGCGAGATCATCCCCGGACGCGGTCAGATTCAGTTTGCCATGTACAATGCCCGTCAGTATGAGAAGCCGGAGGGTCACTTCACAGAGCAGACTTCCCGCGACGGCGAAAAGTGGTACAAGGTCTATGCCACGACTCGCGTAGAAAAAACGCCCACCATTCAGGACGAACGTGGGCGTATGCAGTATGATGAGCGCAAGGTCGCCGCCATGCCCAAAGCCCCGGCGCGGAGACACTAAATGATTGAAAATGATACTCAAAATTCACGGCAGGCAGCCTCAGCAGCACTTCGTAACGCGCCCAAACTTGCCAAAATCGCGCAAGCGGGAGTGCAGGGCGGCCCCGCTGGGGCTGCTGCCGAAGCTGTGGTGCAGTATCGCAAGGAAGTACTGGTCGTTGTCATTGCTGTCTTGCTGCTGCCGGTTCTGGTTCTGCTCATGCTTCCCGGTGCGATTTTCGGCACGCTAACGCAGCCCAGTACGGCGGTCAACAACGATTTAGAAGTTGCCGCCAACGTGATACAGCTTCGCAATGCCGTATCGGATATTTTGCAGGAAGCCTACGAGGATACCCTTGCCGAAATAGAATCCGAGCGTGCAAACCTTACCTACAGCGATGTGGTCGATTCCGTGGGCGGTCATGTCTCCTACAATGCCTTTCAGCTCATTTCCATGTATTGCGCCTATCAAGGAGAGGACGACTATACCAAAATCAGCCTAACTGACCTTTCTGAACAGGTGCAAGCGCACCAGACAGAATATTATGCCTACACCACTTCCGAGGAAGTCCGCACTGAGCCTGTACAGAAAGAGGTGCGTGGGCAGACTATAACTGTACAAGAGGATCACACCTACACCGTTTTCGCGCTTTCCTATGTGGGCGATGACTACTTTGCCGACACGGTCTGGCAGCTTGACGACAAGCAGAAAAGCTATGCCGATGCCTATGCGCATAACCTGACCGTCTACCTCCACGAAATTGAAGAACGCGAAGGTATCTCGATTCTGGGACAAATCAACGATGCACTTATTGATGATGACTCCCCTGCCCCCAACGGCGTGTTCGGCAATCCGTTCAATGACCCCAACTGGGAACAGCACATTACTTCTTTCTTTGGTAAACGTGATGATGTCGGCATTCCCGGCAAGGATACCACCAACCATAATGGCATGGACATTGCGTATCCTTACGGCACACCAATTCTGGCGGTGGAGGCCGGTACGGTCATAAAGGCCGGCTACCATGTCAGTTATGGAAATTATCTCGTCATCAACCACGGCGGCGGGTATTGCACCCTTTACGCCCATTGCAGCCAGCTTTTGGCTCAGGTTGGCGATACGGTGAACAAATACGACACCATTGCCAAAGTCGGTGCTACCGGCGATGTGACCGGAAATCATCTGCATATCTGCGTCATTATCGACGGGGTCTACGTCAACCCAAAAGGGTATCTGCACTAAAACAAAGAGGGCTGTTTCTGCCAACACGCAGGAGCAACCCTCCTATTTTTTATTTATCCGAACAATACAGACAAATAATCTGTCCTGCCGTCCAATACTCGAAGAATCTCTATCGTGCCGCTTTCCTCATCCACATGGTAGAAAATCAGCTGCTTTGACACCACGAAATAACGCACATCTGTGGTGATCTCAAACTTTTCTGCCAGTGCCGCGCCCATATAAGGATTATCCGCCAGCAGGGATATTGCTTTCAGCAGTGCCGTCACCAGCTTTTTGGCGGCTTTGGGATTTTTCAGCCGTCCGGCGATGTAGTCGCGGGTTGCTTCCATATCCTTAACGGCGGTTCTTTTATAGATTACCCTCATTTCTCTACTCCGAACATCTTGTATACTTCATCCTCGGAGTAAGAAACAGGGTCATCCTGCGCTTCCTGCAACTGCTTTGTCAGGCGGGAGAGTGCTTTTGCCTTGATGATCTCCGCGTTGTCCTCGGTTACGGCAAAGGGAAAGCCTCCCGCATTCAGCGACTGCTGGAAAAACACGTTGATGGCATCGGTCAGGGTAAGGCCGTTCTTTGCATACACAGATTCCAGTTCCTGCTTGATTTCCGGGTTGATGCGAACACGGAACACATCCGTTTTGGCTGCCGAAACAATATTTTCCATAAAACAAACTCCCTTCCTGCCGTGGTTTTCTTCTTATCTCCATTATACGTTCATCTTGTCGGGTTGTCAATCTATGTAGCTACATTGATGCCACAAATATGCATTTGAAAATTTATCTGCCGAAATGCAGTAAATCAGCACAACATCCGCACAGCAAAAGTCTTTTTTGCTGCAATATGACTCTGCTATAATAGTATCGTCAAAATTGAACAGAAACGCAAGAGCGCCTTTTTTCGAGGGCGCTCTTTTTGTTTGGAGGTGGTCGAAATTTCACGCGAAGAGCGGGATGTTTACCTGATCCCGCAGAATTTTGTGGACACCGGCACGATTCTCGGCGGTACGGTCAAGCTGCGCAATGCAGTGGAGGCAGCTGTGCTTGCTGTGGGCAGTGCAGTACCGCTGTTTTATCTACCGCTGGCGTTCAATATTCGGCTGATGATTGTCATTGCGGTGTCGGTGCCGCTGGGCGTTTTCGGTGTGGTCGGCATTGGCGGCGATAGCCTGACCCAGTTTGTGGCACACTGGTTCCGCTTTATGAAGCGCCGCCGTATCGTTACGCCTACACCGCAGGGCAATCTCGAAGCCAACCGACATCGGCATCTGCGGTTCATCAGCAAGCGGTACCGTGTTGTCTACTATGACGACCCGGATACCCTGCCCCACAACGCGCAGGTCTTACAGCGCAAGGCAGACCGCCACGGAAAGCTGGTAAAGCGGCAGACGCTCTACGATTTGCTGCCCATCGAGAAAATCGAGAACGGCATCCTGCACACCACAGATGACCACTACATCAAAATTCTGGAAATCGACCCCATCAACTTCCTGCTGCGCTCCCCACGGGAGCAGCGCAGCGTCATCTACTCGTTCGCCAGCCTTTTGAAAGTCAGCCCAGTGCGGCTGCAATTCAAGTCATTCTCCCGCAAGGCCGATGTTAATGCCTATCTGGACAAGCTGCGGCGGGATGCCGCCAACGAACCGGACGCAGCGGTGCGTAAGCGCCACATGAGCTATATCCGCTTTGTCAAGCGGCTCGGTTTCCGCGATGCTGTTAGCCGTCGCTTCTTCGTGATTTTCCAGTACGAAGCCCCTACGAATGAGCGGAACATCGCCTACGCTGAGATTGTCTCCACGCTCGAAACCACCGCCCGAAACTTTCGTACCTATCTGGCGCAGTGCGGCAATGCCATCGTGGAACACGAAAATGAGGACGAGTTCCTCACCGACGTTTTCTATACCTTATTAAATAGGCGAACGGCGGTACAGGTGCCATTGCAGGAGCGCATCCAAGATGTGCTTGCCAGCTATCTGGCCCAAAACGATGTCACCGCGCTGGACAAAATACCGCCTGCCGCCTTTATGATTCCGCCCTCACTAGATTTGAAGCATGGGCGTTATCTCTATATGGACGGCACATACCACGCCTACTTGATGATTCCCGCCGATGGCTACCGCGCACAGGTCACAGCCGGGTGGATGGCCCTGCTGGTGAACGCCGGCGAGGGCATTGATGTGGATCTGTTTCTGGAACGACAGCCCAAAGAACGCATGATGCAGAAAATCGGGCAGCAGATTCGCATCAACCGCAGCAAAATCAAGGACACCAGCGACACAAACTCGGACTTTGATGACCTCTCCAACGCTATCCGTTCCGGCTACTACCTGAAAGACGGCCTCGCCAACAACGAGGATTTCTACTACGCCGCCATCCTCGTGACCGTCACCGCGGCCAGCGTCAAGGATTTGGAATGGCGCATCGGGGAGATACGCAAGCTCATGGTCTCACAGGATATGAATTTGCAGCTGTGCAATTTCCGGCAGGAGGCGGCCTTCCTCTCTTCTCTACCGCTGTGCGCCCCGGATGCGGCACTGTTCAAGAAATACCGCCGCAATATCCTTACCTCCACCGCAGCCAGCTTTTATCCGTTCGTCAGCTTTGAGTTGTGCGACACCAACGGCGTATTACTGGGTGTGAATAAATATAATAACTCTCTCGTCAGTCTCGATAACTTCAACACCCGCATCTATAAAAACGCAAATATGGCAATCCTCGGCACCTCCGGCGCTGGCAAGACGTTCACCATGCAGCTTATCGCCCGCCGTATGCGGTTGGCTGGAACACCGGTTTACATCATTGCACCGCTGAAAGGGCATGAGTTTTATAGGCAGGCCAAGGCGTTGAAAGGCACCATTATTCGCATCGTGCCGGGCAGCCCGGACTGTATCAACGTCATGGAGATTCGCAAAAACGACCACACCAGCAGCGAACTGCTGGATGGTCCCATGCCGGAGCAGTCGGAGCTGGCCGCTAAGATTCAGAAACTGCACATTTTCTTTTCCTTGCTGATCCCCGATTTGAACAACGAAGAGCGCCAGTTATTGGACGAAGCCATCGTTATAACGTACCGAAACAAGGGCATCACCTACGACAATGCCAGTCTGGATGACCCGGCAAACCCCGGTCAATACCGCGAAATGCCGATTTTGGGCGACCTGCACACTGTTTTGTCCGCCGCCCCGGAAACGCGGCGTATCGCCAATATTCTGAATCGTCTTGTACACGGCTCGGCATCAAGCTTCAACCGCCAGACGAACGTGAAACTTGACAACAGCTATGTTGTCATCGACATCAGTGAGTTGTCCGGCGATCTGCTGACCGTGGGTATGTACATCGGGCTGGATTATATGTGGGATAAGGCCAAAGAGGACCTGACCCGCCGCAAGCAGATTTTTATAGATGAGGTTTGGCAAATCATCGGCGCATCGTCCAACGCTTTGGCGGCCAACTATGTGTTCGAGGCCGTCAAGACGATTCGCGGCTATGGCGGCGGTGTGCTGGTTGCCACGCAGGATTTGAACGACTTCTTTTCCTTGGAAGATGGAAAATACGGCCGCGGCATCCTTAACAACTGCAAAATCAAAATCATTCTGAATCTGGAGGAAGAGGAAGCGCAGCGCGTACAGAGCGTCTTGAAGCTGACAGATGCCGAAATCGACAACATTACCCGCTTCGAGCGCGGCAGTGCGTTGATCGTCACAAACTCCAACAATGTCACCGTTGATATGCGATGCAGCGAGGAAGAAAAAGACCTGATCACCACTGACCGGGACGAGCTGCGCCGTATTGTAGAACGCAAAATGCAAAATCAAACCGAAACGGAGGAATCCTAATGAAGAAACCTGTTATCGCCGCCCTGTGCTGCTTTCTGGCATTGGGCACCGCCACCGCAGCCTTTGCCGAGGAACCCACACCCACCCCTGCCCCGGAGTTGGTTGAATTGTCGCCAGAAGATACTGCGCCGCAGTTTTACCCGGATAGCATCTCATGGCAGGAGGACGGCGGCCAGATGCTTGTCATCAAGCAGTACAACGTGCCGTATGACACAGCCGTTGCCGATCTGACCGAAAGCGGTATGCAGTGGGGCGGCTCCGATTACACCTTATGGGGTGTCACGCAGTCTGTGGAGGGCGGTGTGACCGAAGAAAAAGAGGTTACGCAGGATTTTGAATTGTCTGTGCGCAGCGCCGATGCCGAAACTGCCCGCAATGATGTGAAAGAGTCTGTGGCCTACGACGATGAGTACGGCTTTTCCGGCTCACTGACCTTGCAGGACATTACGATTGGCGAAACCTTGCAGGCGGACAGCACCTACATGGCAACGGCACACTACGCCGGAACGGTCACCCGTACCGAAGCCGGAACCGTGCATTACACACTGCTGTACGCCCCAGTTTCTGTGCCTGTGGTGGCTGCTGCGGCAGAAAGTGGCATCACCCCTGCCCTGTTGATTATGGGGATTGCCTGCGCATTGCTCTTTATCGCGGTGCTGCTGATTATCACCCACCTGCTGCGCAAAGAACCCTCCCATGCGGCAGGACCCGCAAAGCCCACCACTGCGCCGAAAGTCTATGTACCGTCCGGGGACATTGTCCTTGGCGGTAGAAATGAGGATGACGATGAAGAAAATCTCTGATTGGGCAAAAGTTCTGCTGCCGCTGGTCGGCAGCGGGATGGTTCTGCACTACCTGTTCCTATGGCATGAGCGCCGCCATGCGGTGGTGCTGCACAAAGAAGTCTACCACAAACCGCACCATTAAGGAGGAAAACACCATGATTGCACAATGCCTTTACCAGTCCGACCCAAAGAATCTTGCCAGCATGGGCAGACAGCGCCTTGCCTGCCAGCGCGCCGCCCGCAAATTGCAGTGGGGCGTGCAGAAAGAACGCATTTCCGAGACAAACGAGCCCGTGCCGCTGCTCATGCGTCCCGCCGTCAAGGAAATTTTGCAGGATGCCGAGCAGCATCGCTTTGATGTACTGCTGATTGGCAATCGGGACTCGCTCTGCTGTGATGCCGCCGACATGGAGAGTTTTTTGACTGTACTGAACTCGTTCAACATTCATATCTTTGCTGGTGGCCAGGGCAGTTGGGTCGAGCCGAACGGCCGTCACTATGCCCCCCTGCCCCGCCTGCCGTGGCAGGAAGATGATGTTGCGGAGGTGCCGCAGTGAGAGAAAAATTCAAACGGTTTTGGGATACCGCCAACCCTGATTTGCTGCGACTTGTCATTATTTTTGTTTTGGTTGGGCTGCTATTGGCCGGTTTTCTGCTTTTCGGGCGTTCAGGCAAGATTGGTTCTGTCCTGCCCGCATGGACACAGACTGAGCACGTGGAACCGCCCGATGAACGGCTTGCCGCCGCGCAGAAAGAAAACCCGGACACAGTGGCGTGGATTACGATTCCCAGCACGAACATCGACGCGCCTGTGCAGCAGTACGGAGACAACGACTATTATCTGCGCCGTGATGAAAAAGGCACCGAGGATTACCACGGCTGCATTTATGCCGACTACGTCTGCCGTATGGACAGCGGCGTAAAAGTTTCTCGCAATCTGATTTTTTACGGCCACACCTTTACCGACGAGGACTATACCGGTGGGTTTGAGGATCTGCACAAGTACCGCGTGTTCGAGTTTGGGCAGGAAAACCCATACATTTATGTTTCACTGGCAGATGAAAAGCTGACGTATCAGATTTTCAGTGTGTGGGTCTGCGACGCAAAGGCTGACACCGACTGCATTCAGGCAGACCCGGACGATGCTGCATTCCAGCAGATTCTGGATAAGGCTGTTGCCAGCTGTGCATTCGACTACGGTGTGGATGTGACGACCGATGACCATATTCTGACACTCTCCACCTGCACGGCAGACCCCAACAGCCGCCTGCTGGTTGTTGCTAAGCTGATTGACGGAGGTGGTGCAGATGTAAAATTGTAAATCGCACGCACTCTTTTGAAGTATAAACCCACACAAGGAGATATGCAATGCAATACAAACTCAAACACCGCTTATCTGCGGCGCTCATGGCGGGTGCTATGTGCTGCACGATGATTCCTGCCGCTTCGGCCGATGAGATTGCCACGCCGGAAACGGCAGAAGCCGCAGCCGCAGAAGCCACCAACCAAGTAGAGCAGCCTGTTGCATCGGGCGGCGGGCTGTCCGTGGAAGAAATCCAATCTCGGATGTATCCCAGCTTGCCGCAGACGGCCACCGGGTACTACCTCGACTCCACCGGTCTGCCTGTACTGACCGGCGAAACAAAAATCAGTATCGAGGGCTGGGGCAACGAGGATTACAGCGCCTACGATGCCGACAGCACGATTCAGGTCGCACTGGATGAGGCATTGCTCAATACCGACAGCGCCACAGCCTCTTTTCCCCGCATGGACGGCGAGGACTATGCCATCGTCCCCATCAGTATGCAGGTGCTGTACCCTGCCAACGGCGGCAGCGCGGACATTACGCTGCCCGACAATGTAGAACTGCTGGGATACAACTTTACCAGCGATGACTTGTGCTCTGCTACCGAAGAAGAACGCCAGCGGCAGCTCCATTATGATTTTTCCGAAGGCACGGCATCGGTGGCGGGCATCTATGTCAAAGCTACCGAGGATTTCAGCGTCACACTGACCTATACAGACTCGGAAAAGAGTCTGACAAAAGCGCTCCATGTCACGCTCGACGATTCTGCGCCGTTCCCTGGCATCCTGCAGGATCGTTTTGCACAAGAGGCACAACCTGCCACCTGCTCGGCGGACGCAGGTGTTGCAGCTTACGCAGGTTTGCAGGTCACGCAATGTGTCTACACCAGTGTCGGCTGGATGAACTACCTTGGCGGACAGCCCGCCCTATGCGCCGATAGCGGCAAATGGGCATGGGGTCCCGGTGCGACTTACGCCAACAAGTATCCGCCGGTAGCCAATTATTCCTCGGCAGGCAGTGTCTGGGTATTGGCCGAGTTCTTTGGTAAAGGCTGGACGGCGGATCAGGCAACCATGTGGGCACAGGGCTTCAACAGCGGCGCACCGTCCGCGGTTTTTACCTGCGCGGCCGAGGATGCCACCGACAACAACGCCTATCTTGACCGCCTTGCGTGGCAGGCAGAGCAGTTTCCGGACAGCCTTGCCGGTGAAATCGTGAACGGTGCGGCGACCTATGCCGATGATACCGCCGAAACGGTGTACATTGGAACACTGTACGTTCCTAGCAACGCTGCGTGGCAGCGGTTTGTCATTCTGGATTATACCCCGGTCACGCTGGGCGGAGATAACGAGATCCCCGAACTTACTCCGGAAGGCCAGCCCATAGATAAACCGTGGAGCGCCAGCTATGAGCGCACCGAAACGCTGGATTTTTCGTATACCATCAACACAAACAAAATTCAGTTGGAGACTCTCGAAAAAGTTGACGGTGCAGGCATTGACATCGCCCCGATTCTGGATGGCATCCCTTCCGATATCAACGGTGGCAGTTGGACGATTACCCCGGCTGGCAAGCAGTCGGTAACCACTTCTGGCCACACGCAGGATAACAGCTACCATCTCAATGGCGGCGATGCCTCCGCTACATGGACGGTGCATTACAGCGTCAGCAAGTCGGCATCCCAAAGCGGCAGCGTAACGACCAACAGTGAGCAGGATGCAGACGCACAGGCCTCTGCGGCACAATCTGCTGCGCAGAGCGCCTGTGAAAGTCAGGTCAATGGTGAAATCGAAGCAGCGCTGTCGGCGGTACACGGATACTTCGATAGCTTGAAATTCAGCTATGACGAGGTCACCATCCCGCACGGTTTTGATTCAACGCCCGGTGCGCTGGGCAGCCACCAGACCATTACTGTTCCTGCCAACAGTTCCAACGACTATAAAATGCAGAACGATGAATGGTCGGTAAAAGTCAGCATCGACAAAATCGACAGTGAAACCAAGCAGCGCATCAAGGGCGATGCCGAGTTTAAGATTTTTGAGTGGGACACCGTTCGGCAGTGCTATATTCCGGCAGGCGGGTATAACCAGTACAAAGTCGAGCGCCAGTCGGATGGCACCTATAAGGTCATCAACCACAGTGGCTATGCAAACGGCTCGGATAATGTTTACTTTACCCAGCGCAACGAGGGCCGTTTTGTCATTGTCGAGCGCCGCGCTCCCAGCGGGTACTACGGCGATTGGACGGATGTAGCCAATCCCGGCACGGCTGGTTCCGTGTTGGGCAAACGCGCCTACGCCTTTGAAATCACCCAGGCACTGGACGGTCAGACCATCCAGTTGGGCAACGCCGATTACAACGCCGACGTTGGTACAGCCAATGAGAGCGGCACCCTTATCGACACCGGCGAGGGCATTGTTAGCATTACGTTCGGTGACCGCAACGGCGACAAAGCCTATAATACTGACCCTACCGACATCGCCAGCAATGAGAAGTTCTACACCATGCGCGCTGATTCCGTCACCATGCAGAATGACCGCACTCTCGGCAGCATCACTCTCTCCAAAGCAGACTTGGATGCCGCCCGGTATCTGGCCGCAGGCAATAATGGCGACTCAACGCTTGAAGGTGCCGTGTACGACCTGTACGCTGCCGAGGACATTCATCATCCGGACGGCGTTTCCGGCATCATCGATTACTCCAAAATCACAGATGTCAGCGGCAACCCTATCTGGCATACTACCGTGCTTACCAACGGCGCATGGAAGTCCGATTATCTCCCGGTGCTGAAAAAAGACAATCTCGTCGCTTCTGCCGCCATCAAGGACGGAAAGTTGGCTTTTTCTAATCTCTACTTAGGACGTTATTACCTTGTAGAGCGCGCCACAGGCATCGTGATTCCGGTGAATTCCAACGGGCAGTATTACCTCTCCGGCCAGTACCCCCTGCTCAACAAAAAGTTAGAGCCTACCGGCCGCTATGCTTCTCTTGCCAGCAACGGCACAGAGTACACCGACTACGTCTACTGCAACCAGTATTCTGCTGTTGCCGAGAGCCGCGCCTTGGACGGCAGCAAGACCTATGACGGCTACTACCTGTCTTTTGCAAAAGGCTATCTCTGTGATGAAGTCAACCACTATCAGTCCCTTACTTATGCAGATGAATCAACTTACGTTGTCCGCACCGAAGACCAGACGCAGGATGAAGTGCTGAAATCCGGGTTCAGCCTGCAAAAGCTGGTGTCCACCACCGGGCAGCCCTCGCCCGCCATCAAACTGAGCGGTGCCGGGTTCAAAGTGTACCGTGTATCGCTGCTGAGCAAGGCAGACCAGTTCACCAAAAATGCCGATGGCAGCTACGATGCCGCCAGCATTCTGGATGCCTACCGTAAATCCAGTTACGATCAAGACACGCTGAAATTTGATTTTTCTAGCGAGGAACAGGCCATCGCCACGATGTACGAGAGCGACACCGCCGCTGTCACCCGCTATAACGCCACCTTGACCGCAGACGGCGATTTTGCCAATGGGCAGGGCCTCGGCTGGGTTCCGACCAACAATGCGCAGGAATACCGACTGTCCGAAATCTTCACGAACGAGGAAGGCATTCTGCGTGTGCAGGGACTTCCCTACGGCCAGTACATCGTCGTGGAAACGACAGTGCCGAAAGACGTTTTTCAGGCCGAACCGTTCCTTGTCACTGTCAATGCGTCCAGCCCTCAGAGCAGCTTTACTGTTCCCGCCGGCAGCATCACAACGCCCAGCGGCAGCAACATGACCTACAACATTCTGGACGAAGAGTTAGAGGGCTACTTGCAGCTTGTCAAAATCGACATTGAGACGGGCAAGCCTGTCAAAATTGCCGACACCGCGTTCAACCTTTACTATATTGCCGAGGGCGGTCACGAAACCCTTGTGGAGATGAACGACCCGAAATCCGGCAATGCCTGGGCAAAGACCAGCACTTTCTATACCGATTCCAACGGCGAAATGAAGAACCCCGAAAAGCTGCCGCTGGGCAAATATCGCATCGTTGAGGTCGAAGGTCCGCGCGGGTATTTCAATGACCGCCAGTACAATGTTGTGTTTGAGCTGACCTCGGACCGTGTGTATCAGGTCAGCGGCGGCAGCGCCGATGGCATGGATGACTATGTTGTCACTGAAAACTACTATAACCACGAGACACTGGGGCAAATCAAGATCTGCAAAATCGGCAACGTGCTGACCGGGTATGAGAATGGGCAGTTCGTGTACGAGACGGATAACCTTGCTAATGCCACCTATGAGATTCACGCGCAGGGCGACATTCCCACGCCGGACAATCAAGGTACGCTCTGGTACGCAGACGGCGACCTTGTCGCCACCGTTACCACTGCCGAAGATGGACAGGTGGACGAAGTCCGGTTCAGCCCCACGCGAACCACTGCAACCTACGATTTTCTGAAAGTGACCCACGATGGCACCAAGGGCGAAGTCACCATCACACTGCCGCTGGGTACCTACACAATTTCTGAAGTGCAGGCTCCTTACGGTTTTGTCCACACCGACCACACCTACACCGTGGTGCTGGACTGGGATAACCAGTACAACGATCTGGTCCTTGCGAAGACTATCATAGACCACACGCAGGACGGCGATGTTGTCTACGACTACTCTATTATAAATGTAGGCAATGCCAGCGCCGAACAGATTGAAAAGCAGATTCTCGTCTTTGAGAATGCCCGCGTGCTGCCGGTCGTTGATGAGGGCAAAGTCGGTGTTGGCCTGTATAAGCTGGACCGCGACACCTGCGATTTGACTGACGAAGCACCCTATGCAGACGGCTGTAAGACCCGCGTCTCCCTCTTGAATGGCGGCAGCAACCGCGCCGACATCCCGGCAGATGCCAAGATGGTCGCAGGTGCAGTCTATGAACTGTACACCGCAGACGACATTTACAGTATCTCCGGTGAACTGCTGGCAGTTGCTGATACGCTGCTGGGTACAGCCGCCACTGATGAAAATGGTCTTGCCTATTTTGATGTGGATGTTCCCCTGCGCGGCGAACATTACAGTAGCAGCGAAGCCCACGACTGGACGACCAACAGCGGTCGCTACTATCTGCGCGAGGTCAGCGTGCCGGACGGATACCTGATCGAGCAGAGTGTGATTCCTGTAGAATTCACCTACGAAAATCAGTTTATTGCATGGCAGGTCGTTGACTGCCTGCATTCCGACAAGCAGACCACGGTGGAGATTGACAAACGTGCCTTCACCTCTGATTCTGATAACACCTTTGCCCTGCCCGGTGCCACTTTGACCGTGATCGATTGGAACGGCAATGTGGTGGATACTTGGGAGAGCGGTGACACGCCCCATGTGATTCGCGGTCTGCACCTTTCCCACGACTTTGTCGGAAACCGCGATACCTCCAAAATCTATACCCTGACGGAGACTCGCCCGGCAGACGGTTATACCACCGCCCGCTCGATCCAGTTCCGTTTGGAGCAAGCCACGGACGGCAAAGGCTACTTACAGGAAACGGCGGTCTGGGTGCTGCGTGAATCCGAAGATGCCGAGTACCGGTCCGGCAGCATTATCTCCCCCACCGCGTTTTCTGACGATACCGTGGTTACGATTCCCGCCAAGCTGCGCGCTTTCTGGGATAAGCTGATGGGCAAGAATCCCGATGCAGACGGCGTTGTCATTGCCAACTGGTACTGCGTGAACGGCACGCTGATGGTGAATTTCACCGATGCCGCCAACGACCGCGCGATTGTCAAGTGCCTGCGTGAAAGAGATTTCGACGGTTTGACGTTTGATAAGGTCTACTTGACCGGCGCAGCGGCACCTGCGTTCTTTGCCGATAAGCAGGTTGCAGAAAAGCCCGCCGATGCCGAAATCACCTATTCCGCAAGCTGGATTCTGCTGAAAGATTCCGATGGGTTCAGTCAGACCTTAACGATGCTGGATGCACCGACCCGCGTAAAAATCAGCAAGGCCGATATTACGAACCACGAGGAAATTCCCGGTGCCACGCTGCGCGTGCTGGATAAAGACGGCAATGTTGTGGACGAGTGGGTGTCCGAGAAGACACCGCACTACATGGAGGCTGTGTTGATTGCGGGCGAGACATATACGCTGGAGGAGACCCTTGTACCTGATAATTCCGGGTATGTGCCCACCAATGCCATTCAGTTCATGGTCGAGGATGGCGGCAAGGTCCAGCACGTTTTCATGCATGATGACTACACGAAAGTGCAGATTTCCAAGACCGATATTGCCACCGGCAAAGAAATCAGCGGTGCAAAGCTAAAAATCACGGACACAGACGGCAAGACGATTGCCGAATGGGTCACGGATGGTACGCCCCACTATATGGAGCGCATCCCGATGGGCACTTACACCCTGACCGAGACGATGGCTCCCACCGAGCAGGGCTATATCCGCGCCGAGAGTGTTACATTTGAGGTTGGTCCCACCGGGGATATTCAGCGCGTGGAGATGAAAGATGACATCACCAAGGTCGAAATTTCCAAAGCCGACATGACGGACGGCCGCGAGTTGCCCGGTGCAAAGCTGAAAATCACCGATGCCAGCGGCAACACCATTACCGAGTGGGAAACCAACGGCCAGCCCCACCGTATTGAGCGCTTGAAGCCCGGCGATTATACACTGATAGAAACGACCGCCCCGACCGGATATCTGCTCAGCGAAGAAGTACACTTCACCGTGCAGGAGACCGGGGAGATTCAGAAAGTTACGATGTACGATGCCCCGGCACATTCGCTGATTCTTACTAAGCGGGATATTGCCACCAATGCAAAGCTGGCAGATGCCCGCCTGACAATCCGCAATGCCTACGGCACGACCATTGACCGCTGGACAACTACGGACGGCGACCATGCTATCCGCGTGCTGCCGGAGTGCTCCGCCGCCAAGGACCCACACAAGAATCTGCTGCTTCTGTCCGATGACACCAGTGAACACGTCTACACGATGGTGGAGGAACTGGCCCCGAACAGCTATGTGGTTGCCGAGAGTATCACGTTCAAGGTCATGCAGATGAATGACGACCTTGTTGTATTTGTCTGGCAGGACGGCGGCTGGCAGAAATCTTCCGAGGGATATCTTGGCATGTACGATGAGCGCACCGATACGCCCGTGCCGCTTATGAAAACTTTCCCGCAGACCGGCAGCATTTTATAAAAACTGTGCCGAGTTGTTACGCTGCGCACAATTTGAGATAGGAGTGATATTTTTGTCCGTTTCCTGTTTTACTTCCACCAATTCGCATCTCTGCAAGTTCCTGCGCACCACAGGCCGCGACTGGCGCAACACCATCTATATCGAGTGCGGTGACTGTCAGCGAGCCGTGAGCCGCAACTGCAAAAATCTGCTCTGCGCCTTTGACACAGCCGGTGCGCCGGTAATCGTGCCGGTGCATGATGTGGAATACCTGTTCAGTACCACCGTGGACAAGTCTGAATGTCGCGCCATCCTCACGAAAGCGAACTTCTGTGAGCTGTACAAAGGCTGGATCGACGAGCATATCCGTGATCCCCACGCCTGTCCGCTGAATGATCTGTACGTCAACTGGGAGATTCCAGACCCTAGTGCAGCGAGGATCTTTCTGAATCGGTAAATAGGCGCCAAATAACAACAATCCCCAAGGTGACATCATGCCGCCTTGGGGATTTTATTGCGTTTACTATATACTAAGTCAAGTACCACTTTTTCTCAATCCATATATAATGAACGCCGAACAAGGCTTTGCTGCTTAGTTATCCCTCAAAAGTACAACTCAAATCCAGCCCTGTCTCGTCATCTACTGTATTGCTACTTGGGCACCAAACGAGGACAGAACGCCTATCCGTTCCAGAAGAATTGCACGCACTGCACTGCCAATCTTGAGAATATACTACTATGCAATAGCATGGATGGCTTGTAGCAGACTGATGAATTCTGGTTGCATCAACGGTGCCATAATAATGTTTGCTCGTATGATTACCGTTACCAGCGCTGCACGGTGCATTTCTACTGCAGCGTTTTCTCCGTTGTGCCCAAATCTAAGACTATAATTGTAGCGAAAATGCTCAAGTTGATTCACGCCAATGAGAGAAAAAAGGCGTACACGAGAAGGCAAAGGTTGTGGTCGTTGAGCTGCGCGTCATGAAGTTGGAGAAGGTTGCCAAGGAGGTCGAGGACGGCATTGAGGGAACGTTGACCTACTGCGATTTTCCCGGCGAGCATGGGATCCGTATCCGCACCAATAACGTAATCGAGCAGCTGAACTGGGAGATCTGACGCGGGAACCGCGTGGAGGGGACGTTCCCTGACGGCAACGTCGCTCTGATACTGGTCTGTGACCGACGTCATTTATTATGCGCTTACTCATATCCGGATAGATTTATTTTTTAAAATGATGTATAATAGGATTTAATTATTTTATATGTTGCATTTATTTCAAAAATTCAAATTGCTTTAGGGAGATAATAGCTATGGCATATGAGTGGGGAAAATATATCAACGGTGAAGTTTTCATAGAAGATCCCATTATTATAAACAATGGAAATATTATTTCGACAGAGGAACTTGAAAACAAAGAGAACTTCAATATTAAACAAATTAAATATGAGGATTTTCCTGGGATAGAAGAGGGATATTGGTTTAGTAATTATTGGGAAGAAACTCCCAAATACATTATTCAAAAATGGAAAAAGGAAAAAATCCAGACAGAACCTTCTAGAGAATTAAAAGTGATTCGGAACCAATTTGAATATGCGTATTTCGAAATTTTGGAAATGATAGATTTGCTTGAAGATGAAAACAAAAGAATATTAAGTAAACATTTGGAAAAGCACAAACTACTCGAACCCGTTTACGAAGCATGCGCTGATTTATGGGGGGTTGGAAATGTTTTCAAGAAATTTGTTGGCAATAAATACACGCTTAAACAACTGTTTGAGGAAATTGATTTGCATCGGTATCTTGAAGAAAACGGCATGAAATTTGTCGAAGATGGTGATTTTTATTGTGATGCTTCAGGAACCCCCATAGTGAATTACTGCTATTTTAAAAGTAACTTTTTTAAAATAGATTCTCTCATAAATTTCACGACCACAAGAAATACAACATATCTAAAAATGTCTTATATATATTTGTATACCTTGCTTGATGAATACTTATTGAAATTGATCGGATTTATTTCTAGAATTGATATGAGGACAATGATAAAGTATATCCCGAATATTTCGATAAAAGACGTCATCGAGGCACAGAACAGGAATGATCTTGTTGGAAAAATTGTTGAACAACTTATCTATAAAATGGGCTGGAATTCAATGCAAGACAAAATTGAGTTTTTCGAAAATTGTGGAATAGGATTAGATGACACGCTTGTGGATAACTTGATTCTAATAGGTGAAAAAAGGAATATAATTGTTCATAACCAAGGGGTAGTAAATTATGATTTCATAAAGAAATTATCCAAAACACATCATAAAGATACATATAAAGTCAATGACACAATTGAAACAACAGTAGATATGTTGAAAGCTGATGCTTCAGTTATGAAGAAATATGTTGAAGAAATTTATAATGCTATATGTAACAAGTATTCCCTATTGCCTTTTTGTTGAAATTGACTATCTACTGTTCATTGATTGATATGAGCCGTCAGCTGTTAGCTGATTCCAAATGGCCGAACAAAGTTGCGGCAAAACAAAATCAAAGATTTTCATCACTGTGTTAGTTGCAACAATTTGTTAGTGCCATATAAAGTATAGACCTCGGTTCAGTCTGAACCGAGGTCTATACTTTCTCAATAAAGACATTTTATATGCAACAAATCAAAAAAACGCAGTATTGAATCTCCGCATTATAATTATTATCATAATGTGTGAACCCTTTCCAAGTATTCGCTCTCTTTTGCAAAAACCATTTCGCTCGAAGCATTCCATTCAAGGGTGTTAAACGCTTGAACATCATCCGATGTGATTTTTAGCATCTTCTCATTTTTATATTGTTGTTTTTTTGTCACAAGTAATGCTGTTTGCGGCGTAATTGGGTAGAATAGTTCTATATCTTCAGGCGGTCCGTTCCTATCAGATACTGAATAGGTATTTATAACGGGCTGATCTCCAACAATAAACTGGCCATTATCCGTATGAAGCAAAACTATAGAATAGTCGCTTATAATGCCTGCTCCTGTATAAGAAGCAAGTATTAGTGATAACGGTATCCACATGTTTTCCGGACGGATATCCTTAAAATAGGGGTTCATATTCCGAGCATTCTCTAATGTATACAGTATTCTGTTGCGCATTTTCTTCGTTCGAAAATACTGATTTGCAAGAAAAAAGGAGAAATCTTCTCGGCCTATTTCGCTCTCCCAAAAGCCTATATTGTCCTCTCTCAGCAACTTAACATATTCCATTCCTTGAGTTTCTATTTTTCCATGTAGCTTTTCTATCGATTCTATATTATAATCTTTAAATTCCTGCGTTGCTGTTATCGCTTCAAACACTTTCTCATCATTTTCAGGCAAGTATTTTCCAACCGCTCTTGCAAATTTAAACGATGCACAATATAGATTCAGCCAATTCTCTCCCACGGTTTTTTGTATTCCTGTTTTTCCTCTAATCGTCATCCCATAAATAAGTTCTATTTCTCTTTTTGAAAGCTCTTTTACTTCATAAAAATAGTTAGGTTTCTTTACAAAGGCATAATCATAAATCACAACAAAAACCGAGCCAGCCTACACTAAAACGTCGCTTTTTTCAAGGAAAAGGCGGCGTTTTTTTCATGGCCCGGTTTTGGAAAGGAGTGGTGCTGACTTAATACTAAAACGAAAGGGGGAATTTTTTTAGCTGGCCGGGCCGGGAGGTCTGGCCTTTTTTCATCTCACGAAAAAGGAGGTTAGCCAATGGCAGATGAAAAAGTAAACGTGAGCCCGGAGGAAAGCAAAACCCCGGAAGCTCCGGCCCCGTCCGGGCCGGGCGAGCCGCCCGCGCCGGAACACACCGAGGGGCCCGCTGTTCCTGGTGGGGATCAAGCGGCTCCCTCTCATGCGGAGTCTGCCGCTGGGGAACATACCCCGCAGACCGTTCTCCCCGGTATGGGTGAGGACGCTCCCGCGCCGTCCGGCAAGGTGATCAACCTCTCGGACATCCAGGCCGCTGATAAGGGCGGCAAAGAGGCTTCTGCTCCCGCCCCGGACAAGAAAGCGCCGGAGGCGGATAAGCCGCCGAAGCGCCGGGGCCGTCCGCCGAAAGAGCAGGCCGGGCCGACTGTGGAGAAAAAGTCGAAAGCGGCGGAGCCCCGCACAGGCCGCCCGTCTAAGGTTGACAAGACGGCCCGTGAGGAGGCTCCGCCCTCTGTTCGGGACAAAGTGTCCAGAGGTAAGAAAGCCGACAAGGGCAAGGAAACGGGTTCCGGCGGTGCGCCTGCGTCTAAATCCGCTAAGACGGTAAAGCCGGGCAAGGCCGCTCCCGTCAAGGAGGCGGCAGTCCCGCCGCCGGAGATCAAGCTGCCGCCTACGCCGGAGGTGCCGCCCCGCCCGGTGGAAGAGGGAAAAATCGTCTATTTGAAGATGTCGGAGCTCCATCCGTTCCATACGTTCCGGGAACACCCCTACAAGGTGCAGGACGATAAGGCGATGGACGATCTGGTGGGGACGATCAAGGAACACGGCATTATGACACCCGCCACCGTCCGCCCGGAAAAGGACGGCAAGGGCTATGAGATTATCGCAGGCCACCGCCGCCATCATGGTGGTGCGCGGGCCGGGCTGGAGGAAATGCCCTGTATTGTCCGGGAGATGACTGACCTTGAAGCTGTCCGGGAAATGCGGAACAGCAATAAACAGCGCGGCGATCCGCTCCCCAGCGAGCTGGCAAAGCTCCTGGATTTGGAGGTGGAGGCCATCAAACGCCAGGGGGCCCGCCCGAAAACGGAGAAAGAGGCCGAGGCCCTGGGTAAGCTCTCGGTGGAGATTGTGGGTAAGGAACACGACATGAACTATAAAAAGGTCATGCGGTATATCCGCCTTAACTCCCTGGTGCCGGAGCTTCTGGACAAGGTGGACGCAAAGCAGATGGGCTTTATGCCTGCGGTGGAGATCTCGTATATCAGGCCGGAAAACCAGCGGCTGATTGCCGTTTCCATTGACGGGGAGCAGTCCTCCCCCTCGGTGGCCCAGGCGAAGCGGCTCCACGAGCTGGACAAGGAGGGCAAGCTCAACGGCGATGTGATTGACGGTATTTTGAGTGAAGAAAAAAAGGAGGATCGCGGTGTGATTATTTCGACTGCTGAACTGTCTAAGTATTTCGGCAAGGAGGTCACTCCTGCCAAAATGAAGGAGCAGATCATGGCCCTGCTGGACGAGTGGAAAGAGAAACAGCCGCCCGAACTGGCGAAACCGGACAAGAAAAAGGACTTGGAGAAGTAACCGGGCCCCGCTTCTGGACATTTTGTCCAGAGGTAAGCGCCTCGCGCTTGGGATGGGCTCTGTGGTGATATATCCCCCGTCGCCGCCTATATTCCTGCACAGCTGGGAGTGGGCCGTCAAGGGTGCAACGCACCGCCGCTCGCGGCGGCTTGCCCTTGACGGTCTGCCCCGGCTGTGCTACTTCCAGCGGCGCGGCGGGGGTATATATCCTCCAGAGCCGCCCCCTTTCCCTGGATAGGGAAAGGGCGGGGGGATAGGGTCGAACTACCTATTATAAATATCGGAGGTGTTGAAGATGAAACGATCCCTTGCTTATATTACCGCCGCATGGCGCGGCGATCCTGCGGTGGACATGGAACAGGCGGCGCATTTCTGCCGTGTAGTTTACGATGCGGGCTATTCCCCCATCTGCCCCATGCTCTATCTGCCGCTGTTTCTCAATGACGCGGTGCCGGAGGAGCACAAGAACGGCATCGACATGGGCCGTGACCTGCTCCGGCGTTCCCGTGTGCTGGTGGTGTGTGGTCATACGATCACCGAGTCTATGAAAAATGATATTGCCGTGGCCCAGCGGCTGGGGATCACCGCTACCACCCTTGAGGGCATCCTGAGCGTCAAGGGCCAGGGCCGCCGCTGATATGGCGTCCTTGTTTGAAGCCTACATCACCAACCTGGGAAAATACAACGAGGGCGAGCTGGTCGGTGAAACCTTGAAATTCCCCACTACCACGGAGGAGGTGCAGGGACTTCTGAAACGCATCGGCGTGGACGGGGTGCGGTATGAGGAATTTTTCATCACCAGCTTTGACGGTGACGTGCTGGGGCTCTATGACTACTTAGGCGAGTATGAAAACCTGGACGAGCTCAACCATCTGGCCTGTTTGCTCTCCGAGCTGGATCAGGGCGACTTGGAAAAGTTTGAGGCGGTCATTGACAGCGGCGAACATACTTCCAGCGTGGCTGATCTGATCAATCTGGCGCAAAACCTGGATTGCTACGAGTTTTATCCCGGTGTGGAGGACGATGAAACATTGGGCCGCATCTATGTGGAGGATATGGAGGCCATTGACATTCCCGATCACCTGCTCCCTTACTTCGACTATGAAGCATACGGGCGGGACGTGCGGATCAACGAGGACGGCCACTTTGCCCCTGGCGGCTATGTGCTGAACAATGGCGGCAAATTCATCGAGCACTACCACGGGATCGAGGACATTCCCGCCGAGCACAAGGTTTTCGCGTTCCCGCAGCTCTCGGTGCGGGAGCAGATGGCGGCCTACAAAGAAATTATTGACGGCTCCTCCCTGGAGGGCTATCGGAAGATTGCCAAAAAGGAGCATGAGGAGCGATAGCGGCACTTCTGGACACTTTGTCCAGAGGTGCCTTTTTCATGGAAAGGAGGGATACGGCTGATTGATGAGGACGTTTCCAGACGTACCATAGCAGTTTCCATCAAGGCGACAAAGCTCACGGGCCGGGTGCTGGCCCAGGCGTGTCTGGCGGTGGGCCGGAAGATCAAAAAAGCTCACCGGGCCCGCCAGACACCCCACGGCAAACAGACGGTGCGCCAGCTCATGGGCCACGGGGCCGCCACGAACAGCATCGAGGTGGAGTCCCCAAAGGACTTTGACCGGGTGGCCCGGAAATGGAATGTAGACTATGCCTTTTATAAGACCGGGCCGGACAAGTACCTGCTGTTTTTCAAAAGTGGGCAGGCCGATGCCATCACCGCTTGTTTTTCGGAATACTCCCGGCGCGTGATGAAGCGTTCCAAGTCCCGGCGCGTCCCGATCCGGGAACAGCTCAAACGGGCCGCCGCTGAACTGGCCCGCCAGCCGTCCCACAAGAAAGAACATGCAAGGGAGGCGGTGCATGAGGACAGATAGCGTTAAGAAATATGTGATACCCAACATCCCGTACCTGTTTATCCTGTGGGCTTGCCTAAAGCTGGGGACGGCCTACCGCCTGGCTCCCGGAGCGGACTTTGCTCACAGACTGATGGGCCTGGGCCAGAGCATCGGCCCGGCCTTTGCCGACTTTGCGCCGGGGCTCCATCCCTTTGACTGGCTCATTGGCATTGTGGGCGCGGTGGGCTTCCGCCTGCTGATCTATATGAAAAGCAAAAACGCAAAGAAATTCCGGCGGGATGAAGAGTATGGATCGGCCCGCTGGGGCACCGAAAAAGACATCAAGCCCTTTGTCGATCCAAAGTTTGAGAACAACGTCATTTTGACAAAGACGGAGTTTCTCACGATGAACACCCGGCCCAAAATCCCGGCCAACGCCCGCAACCTCAACGCCTGTATCATCGGCTCATCCGGGTCGGGCAAAACCCGCTTCTGGCTCACGCCCCAGCTACTCCAGGCGCACAGCTCCTATGTGTGCGTCGATCCAAAAGGCGGGGTGCTCTCTCAGGTGGGTGCTTTCCTGCAACGCCGGGGCTATAAGGTCAAAGTGTTCAACAGTATTGACTTTTCAAAATCCATGCACTACAATCCGCTGTCCTATATCCACAATGAGGCGGACATCCTCAAATTCGTGGATACCCTCATAGCAAACACAAAGGGCGAGGGCAAGGAGGGCGATCCGTTTTGGACAAAGGCAGAAACGCTCCTTTATTGTGCGTTGATTGCCTATATCATCTTTGAAGCTCCTGCCGAGGATCGGAACATCAATACCCTGGTGGACATGATTTCCGGCATGGATGTGAAAGAGGATGACGAGTCCTATATGAACGCGGTGGACTATATGTTCAAGGGCCTGGAAAAGCGCAAGCCGGATTGCTTTGCCGTGAAACAGTACAAAAAATACAAACTGGCCAGCGGTGTTGTATGCTCTAAAAGACTTCTTAATCAAGCAGTTGGGAAGTCTCTTAGAACACACAACCTAAAACCGAAGAAAGGAGCGCAAGTTATGAGAAAAAACGAGAAAATCACAGCTCTGTACGAACGACTGAGCCGTGATGACTTTGGCAAAGATGATGACCAACAGCGTGAGAGCAATTCCATTTCCAATCAAAAGGCTATGTTGGAGGAGTTCGCCGCACGGCAGGGCTTTACGAACATTGTCCATTTCACGGACGATGGCATTAGTGGTACTTGCTTTGACCGTCCCGGATTTTTGGCAATGATGAAAGAAGTGGAAGCCGGGAATGTGGAGTACCTGTGTATCAAGGACATGAGCCGCATGGGTCGTGACTATCTGAAAGTCGGTCAGA
>OLSJ01000418.1_pt1 | contig 33878 bp, 30 predicted proteins | sample 1672151 | NCBI WGS metagenome assembly OLSJ01 (sample SAMEA3136653, study PRJEB25190) | human gut metagenome | biome: human gut; feature: human-associated habitat; material: faeces | place: Austria | collected 2013 | reverse complement strand
TGTACATCGACGGCATCCTGAAGGTGCTGGATCACGACATCAACCGTCTGGGCGTCGTTCTGGACGAGATCGCTGCTGCCGCCGGCGACTCCATCAAGGTCACCGTCACTGTCAGCGCTGACGAGGCTGCTCTGCCCCACGATGTGAAGAAGTACCTGTAAAATAACTCTGAAATTTCTGATTTGAAGCATCCCAGACAGGCAGGAAACCGGAGAATTTGAAATTTTTTCGGTTTTCTGCCTGTTTTGGTGTTGACAAAGGGCTGTGTTGGCGCTATACTAACAAAGCAGCCTTTTATGAGGTGTACTATGCAATTTGACCTGAGAAAGTTTATCGTATCCGGCACGAAGCCTTACGTCGCAGAGTTTCAGTGTGATTTGTCTGCAAAGGATTTTGCCGGTGCAAGGATCGAGCAGCCTGTGACGGCCCGCTTTGAGGCGGTGCCGGATGGCGAGGAGATCCGGATGACGCTGCGGGCAAACGCATTGGTGCACGGAGAGTGCGCCCGCTGCCTCGACCCCGTCGAACGGGAAGAGACGGTGCAAGCAGAGTGGATGGTCAGGGAGCGCGATCTGGATGACCCGGATTTCGACCTGCCCCTCAACGAAAAAGGACATCTGGATGTGGATGAATGGCTCTGTCAGGAATTCATGTTCCAGATACCGACGGTGCTGCTTTGCAGCGCTGACTGCCCGGGCTTGTGTCCCCGGTGCGGGAAGAAGATGGCCGAATGTACCTGCCCTCCGGCAGAAGTTGAGGCCGAACCCGCAGACGCAAGGCTAGCGATACTCAAATCACTGCTGAACTGAGAAACCCATCAAGGAGGTGCAAAAATATGGCAGTACCTAAGAGACATCTTTCCAAGGCCCGCCGCGACAAGCGTCGCAGCAATGTTTGGAAGCTGGAGGCCCCCGCACTGGTCAAGTGCAGCAACTGCGGCTCTCTGAAGCTCCCCCACCAGGCATGTGGCAACTGCGGTTACTACAAGGGCGAGGAAGTCATCAAGAAGGGCTAATTTGCGCAGAATTGGTGGCACATTGGTGTTATGTACAGAAGGGGAGGGCGCAATGCCTTCCCCTTCTTGCTTTGTCTTGAAAACGAAATTGTGAGGTGAAAGCATGGCCATCAGGATCGACCGCGTGGACGCGGGCAGCGAGGCGGAAGCCCTCGGCCTCGCTGGCGGCGACGAGCTGCTGAGCGTGGACGGCAACGAGCTGAACGACACGCTGGACTATGATTTTTATACCGACAGCAAGAGCTTCCACCTCAAAGCGAGAGTGGCGGACGGCATCCGGGAGTGGGACGTCCGGCGGGAAGAGCGCGGCCCCTTCGGCTGCGACTTCTCCACCTATCTGGGCGACCAGAAGCACTCCTGCTCCAACCACTGCATGTTCTGCTTCATCGACCAGCTGCCCCCGGGAATGCGTGAGAGCCTCTACTTCAAGGACGACGACGAGCGCCTGTCCTTTTTGTTCGGCAACTATATCACCATGACCAACATGCAGGACCACGAGATCGACCGCATCATCAAGATGCATATCTCGCCCATCAACATCTCGGTCCACACCACCAATCCCCAGCTCCGTGTGCGGATGCTGGCGAATAAACGGGGCGGCGAGGTGCTGAAGTACCTGCCCCGTCTGGTGGAGGGCGGCATCGCCGTCAACTGCCAGCTGGTGCTCTGCCGGGGCATCAACGACGGCGACGAGCTGCGCCGCACCCTCACCGACCTGCTGGAGCTGACCCCGATGGTGCAGAGCGTGGCGGCAGTCCCCTGCGGCGTGACGGATTACCGCCAGAACCTCTTCAAGCAGACGCCCTACGACGCTGAGACCAGCGCCGCCGTCATCGACATCATGGAAGAGTTCGGCGACGAGTGCAAGCGCCGCCACGGCAAGCGCATCATCTACCCCAGCGATGAGTGGTACCTCAAGGCCGGCCGCCCCATCCCGGAGCCGGAGTTCTATGAGGACTACGACCAGCTGGAAAACGGCGTGGGCATGATGAGCCTCTTCCGGGAGGAATTTCTGGCCGAGCTGGAAAAGCCCCACCGCATCTATGGCACCAAAAAGATGGATGTCGTCACCGGCACCATGGCCGCGCCCCTCATCACCGAGATGATGGACGAGCTGCGCCGTCAGTACCCCATGATAGAAGTAAAAGTGCATCCCATCAAAAACAACTTCTTCGGCGGCAACGTCGGCGTGGCGGGCCTCGTCACGGCGACCGACATCATCGCTCAGTGCGAGGGCCGGCTGTCCAGCGGCACCCTGGGCGTGCCTGCCGTGATGCTGCGGGAGGAGAAGGACACCTTCCTCGATGATATGACCATCGAGCAGCTGGGCCAGCGGCTCGGCGTGAAGGTGGAAGTCCTGCCCACCAGCGGCGGCGATGAGGCCAAGGCCCTGCTGCGCAGCGGCCTGCATATCGCCCGCCGGAGAAGACCGTAATTTTACCCCTTTTGTGAAAGGAGGAACCCCCTATGAGCAAACCGATCGTTGCTGTGGTGGGCCGCCCCAACGTGGGCAAGTCCACCCTGTTCAATAAGCTCTGCGGCCAGCGTCTGGCCATCGTGGAGGATACCCCGGGCATCACCCGCGACCGCATCTTCGCCAACTGCGAGTGGAGCGGCCACGAGTTCCTGCTGGTGGATACCGGCGGCATTGAGCCCAAGGCCACCGAGGGCATTCTGGCCCACATGCGCGAGCAGGCCCAGATCGCCATCGACACCGCCGACTGCATCGTCATGGTGGTGGACGTGCGCAACGGTCTGACCGCCGCCGACGAGGACGTGGCCCATATGCTGCGCCGCAGCCACAAGCCCATCATCCTCGCCGTCAACAAATGCGACAACGTGGGCGAGACCCCCATGGAGCTCTACGAGTTCTATAACCTCGGCTTCGACGAAGTCATGCCCATCTCGTCCGTCCACGGCCACGGCACCGGCGACCTGCTGGACGCCGTCTGCGCCCACCTCGATTTCAGCGAGACCGTCGTGGAGGAAGACCGCATCCCCGTCGCCATCATTGGCCGCCCCAATGTGGGCAAGTCCAGCCTGACCAACCGCATCCTCGGTGAGAACCGCATGATCGTGGCCAACGAGGCCGGCACCACCCGCGACGCCATCGACACCCCCGTGGACAACGCTTACGGCAAGTTCATCTTCACCGATACCGCCGGTCTGCGCAAGCGCAGCAACATCACCGACGGCCTCGAGCGCTACATGGTCGTCCGCGCACTGGCTGCTGTCGAGCGCAGCCGCGTGGCACTCATCCTCGTGGACGCCACCGTCGGCTTCACCGAGCAGGACAGCAAGGTGGCAGGCTACGCCCACGACCAGGGCAAAGCCTGCATCATCGTCGTCAACAAGTGGGACGCCGTGGAGGGCAAGGAGACCAACACCATGGAACTGCAGCGCCGGGGCTATGCCGAGTGCTTCAGCTTCATGGGCTACGCTCCCATCATCTTCATCTCGGCCCAGACCGGCTACAACGTCAACAAGCTGATGCAGCTCATCCGCGACGTGGACAGCCAGAACGGCGCCCGTGTGCCCACCGGTGTGCTGAATGAGATGCTGGCCCGCGCCACCGCTCGGATGCAGCCGCCCAGCGACAAGGGCCGCCGCCTGAAGATCTTCTACCTGACCCAGGCTTCCACCCGTCCGCCGACGTTCGTGGCCTTCGTCAACGCAAAGCACCTGTTCCACTTCAGCTATCAGCGGTATATCATCAACCAGATCCGCGAGAACTTTGGTCTGGAGCACACCCCCATCCGCCTTGTCGTGCGTGAGCGCGGCTCCGGCGAGGTGGGCGCGAAGGACGTATAAGGAAGGGAGACTGGTTCGATGACCGCATTTCTCATTGTGCTGGCGGTCGCTGCCGAAGCCTATCTGCTGGGCAGCGTGGACACCGGCATCCTCGTCAGCAAGTATCTGTACCATGACGACGTCCGCACCCACGGCTCGGGCGCTGCCGGTATGACCAACATGCTGCGCACCTTCGGCAAGAAGGCCGCTGCTCTCACGGCGGTGGGCGATGTGCTCAAGGGCGTCGTGGCCGTCTGCCTTGGCCGGTGGCTGTTCGGCCATCTGCCCGCCGACGCTGCCGTCTCGCCCTATCTGGGCGTCTACCTCGCCGCCATCCTCGCCGTGGTGGGCCACTCCAAGCCCATCTACTTCGGCTTCAAGGGCGGCAAGGGTGTGCTGGTGGCTGCCGGTGCCATTCTGGCAGTCCAGCCGGTGCTGCTGCCGGTGCTGGCACTCATCTTCCTCGTCTGCCTGGTCCCCACCGGCATGGTGTCGCTGGGCAGCATCACCATGGCCGCGGCCTACCCGGTCCTGACGCTGGTGTACAGCCTCATGCGCGGCCTGCCGACTCAGGACGTGGTGGTCTGCACCGTCGGCGCTGCCATCATGGGCGGCATGGTCATCTGGATGCACCGTTCCAACATCCAGCGCATCCGGGACGGCAAGGAGTACCGTTTCGGCCAGAAGCACAAGAGCAACTAAGCATAAAAAATGCCCCGCAGGCAGCTCTCAACGAGCGTCCTGCGGGGCATTTTACGTTGTCAGGCTCATTTCGGGTCTGCTTCCAGCAGCGTGTCGGTGTTGTCCTCGTACTTGGGGTCTTCGATGGCGACTTCAAGCTCCGTGTCGGTGTCGTCATGATGCAGGTGCTTGCGTAGCCGGGAGGCGAATTCCTCTGACGGGATGCCGCTCTGGCTGGGGGAAAGGTCGGGTGCGGGGTGGCCGTCGGGCAGATGAGCGCCGAAGGCCGGCACGAAGAAGAACCTCCGCACGATGAAGATGAGGGCGATGGCGCTCACGCTCAGCAGGTTCTCCATGGCGGATTCGTGTCCCACCACCATGTGGCGGGCGATGGCGTAGAGCAGCACTTCGAGGCTGGAACCGGGGCTGTGCTTGGCCAGCATCTTGATGAACTCGATGCCGATGACGATGTCCAGCGCCCGCTGTAAGAAGGTGCTCACCTCGACGTCGTTGCCGTCGAACAGCAGGCCGGGCATCCACTGCAGCAGCGGCACCATCGACAGCAGCAGGCCGATGAGGACGAGGCCGGACAACAGGATCTCGAGCAGGGTGGCTGCGCTGATGATCTTGTTGCGCAATTCGGCGCGGCTGTGGCTTTCAACACGGGAATTGGACATGGGCAGGGACCTCTCTTTCAAATTTGACCGGAAATCTTTTACAACAGTTTGATTCTATTGTAACAAAAGCGAAAAACGAAGTCAATTTCTCCGGCTGGGAAAGTTAGCCAGAATGAAAAACTGGAATCGAAGGCAGACAAAAGGGGCCGTCCGCACCCGGAATGGAGTGCAGACGGCCCCTCTTTGTGCTGAAAAGGCGGCTTAGGCCTCAGCGATGGCTTCGATCTCACAGAGCACGCCCTTGGGCAGGTCTTTCACGGCCACGCAGCTGCGGGCGGGCTTGGAGGTGAAATACTTGGCGTACACCTCGTTGAAAGCGGCAAAGTCGGCGATGTCGGCCAGGAAGCAGGTAGTCTTGACCACCTTGTCAAAGCCCACGCCGGCAGCTTCGAGGATAGCGCCCACATTGCGGCAGCTCTGGTCAGCCTGTGCGGCGATGCCCTCGGCGACTGCGCCGGTGGCGGGGTCTACCGGGATCTGGCCGGAGGTGAAGACGAGACCGCCCACGGTGTAGCCCTGAGAGTAGGGGCCGATGGCGCCGGGAGCTTTTTCGGTGCTGATGATGTTCATATCGATTACCTCACATATCATAAATAGGGGAGTCTCCCGCCAAAAGGGGAGCCGATGAAAAAAGTCTACCACCAACTGTCCCCGCCGTCAACGGGCAGCAGGGAACGGTCCCGGAATTTCCGGAAAAAGGGAATGTAAAATTATTTGGAAAAATCTGTGCAAATCATCTTGACAAGAAATAAACTTTTATGATAAAAATAGAGCATGAAAGTAACATTTTTGCAGGAAAAACGCGGGCGCAGCGCAGGCAGGAAAGCCAGCTTTGCGCAGGCGCGTTTCTTTTTTGCAGAAAAAGCGAATTTCTGAACCCTCGGAAGGGGCAGAAAGGATAAGATATGTCGATTTTGGTAGATGATTCAAATAAAACAGCCTGCCGTGCAGCGGAGGCTGGACTGCAGCAGAAAAAATGTGCTGCGCTGGTGCGTCCGGCGGGTACGGGCAAAGGCTGCATCGTGTGGGAGCTGCTGGACGCCCACCCCGAGATGCGCGTGCTCTGGGTGGTGTCCTGCGCTGCCCGTCTGGAACTGCGCCGCGCCCTGACAAAGCGGCTGGGCCGGACGCTGGGCGGCCGGGTGCGGCTGATGAGTTGCGAGCAGCTGGCCGTGCAGAATGCGCTGGGCTGGGTGGCGCTGGCTGAGTTCCGGCCCGGCCTGCTGGTGCTGGACGGCTGGAGGGAGATGAGCGCAAAGGACTGGACCGACTGTGTCCAGCCTCTGTTTCGCCTCTGCCCGGGGGCAAAGCTGCTGGCTCTGGGGGAGCCGGACGCCCCGGGCGACAGCTGCCGCGCCGCCGAGGAGATGCTGGCCGACGCCATCGTGGAGCCGCTGGCACTGGGCGGGGCGATGGCCGAGGGTCTGCTGCCCATGCCGGCCTCCTATACGGCCCTGCTCTGGCCGCTGGAAGATGCGATGGCCCGCCTCCGTGCTGAGGTGAAGAACCTCCATCTGCCGGGCTGCCCTGACCCCAACGCCGAGAAATATCAGGCTCTGAGCCTCGCCGTAGAAAAGTTTCCGCCGGTGGAACAGCTGCTGGCGCAGTGGCTCCCGGATGCTGCCGGGCGGTATCTTGTCCTCTGCGAGGATGATGCAGCGGCGGCGCAGACCGCAGAGCAGGCCGAGAAGCTGTTTGGTGCAGGAACACATATTTATAAGGATGCAGAAGGCTTTGCGGCCGATGAAGCGGCCACCCTCCGGCTGCTGGTCTGTGCCAACGGCCCGGCGGTGCAGGCTCCTCTGGCCGGGATCTCGGGCGTGGTGCTGGTGCGCCGCAGCGCTGAACCGACCGCATGCCGGCAGATGCTGGCCCGCGCCCTTGCGGCCTGCGGCAGTGTGCCGGTGGCAGAGCTGAGCGCGGCCTTTGAGGCGCTGACCTGTGTGCAGCAGCTGCGGAAGGAGTGCAGCGCGGCGGGGGCAGAAGCCTTCCCGCTGGAAGAGCCCCTTTCTGCCTGCCGCCGGGCTTACCGGCAGCTCCGCCGCGCGCTGGACTCCGACTGGGAGCGCTATTATGCCGCCGCAAAGCAGATGACGGCAGAGGGAAAGACGCTGGACGTGCCTCGCTCCTACAGCTTCGGGGGCGTGGCCGTGGGCCGCTGGCTGGAAAACCAGCGCCTTGTCCGGGCCGGAAAGAAAAAGGGACGCCTCACCGCCGCGCAGGCTGCCCGGCTGGACAAAATCGGCATGAACTGGCAAAAGCGGCTTGAGCTGGCGTGGGAGAACGGCTGTGCTTCGGCCCGGCGGTACCGCGACAGCCACAGCGACCTGCTGGTGCCGGTCCATTATAAGGATAAGGACGGCTTTGCGCTGGGCGAGTGGATCGTCTATAACCGCCAGCGCTATCTGGGCGGGAACCTGCCGTCAGACCGCGTCGAGCGCCTCGAGGCACTGGGCATGGTGTGGGACACCGGCAGCATCCTCTGGGAGAAGAGCTATGCCGCCGCCGTCCAGTATTATTTGGAAAATCACACGCTGGAAATTCCCGTCAAGTATGTCACGCCGGACGGCATGGCGCTGGGCGTCTGGCTGGGCAGTCAGCGTGCCGCTTATAAAGAAGGTGTGCTGACCGACGCCCAAATCGAAAAGCTGGAAGCGCTGGGAGTGGACTGGACGAACCGGAACGACCGCAAGTGGCAGACCGCCTACGAGGCCGCCGTGAAGTACCACGCCGTCCACGGGAACCTCGACGTTCCCACCGAGTACATCGACGAAGACGGCATCCTGCTGGGCAAGTGGGTGTCCCGGCAGCGGTACGCATGGCAGAACCCCGAGCGCAGCAGCGCCCGGGTGACGCCGGAGCGGAAAGCTCTGCTGGACGAGCTGGGCATGAACTGGGAAAAGACCGACTCGTGGCAGCACCGCTACGAGCTGGCCGTGGAATACAAAAAGGAGCACGGCAGTCTGGCCGTTCCGGCCCAGTACCGGACGGAGGACGGCATCTGGCTGGGCAGCTGGCTGTCCCGTCAGAAGCAGATGCTGCGGGAGGGCAAAAAGCTTTCCGCCAAGCGCCGCGCGGCCCTGAAAGAGCTGTTCAAGGGCGAAAAAGGCCGACGCCTCAGCGCCCCGGTGCCGCCCGCGTGCAGCGTGCGGGAGCAGAACTGGCTGGATAACTACCAGAGCGCCAGGCTCTACGCCGAGAAGAAGGGCAGCCTCCTCGTGCCTGCCGGATATGTGGACGAGAACGGCTTCCGTCTGGGCGTCTGGATCTCGAACCTCCGGGCTGCCCGCAAGGCCCGGCCCGGCTCGTTTCAGGTGACGCCGGAGCATATCGCTCTGCTGGATGCCATCGGGATGCAGTGGGACGCCCGGGAGGCCAAGTGGGCCGGGGCGTTCCGCCGTGCTGAAGAGTACTGCGCCGCCCACGGCAATCTGCTGGTGCCGGTGAACTATAAGACCGAAGACGGCTTCTGCCTCGGCGACTGGGTCCGCCGGATGCGCGAAAACTACGCCTGTGCCGAGAAAAAGCTGACGGCGGAGCGCATCGCAAAGCTCGAAGCGCTGGGCATGGTCTGGACCGTGCCGCAGGAGGGCTGAGATATTGCATTTTAGGGCGGAGTGTGGTATACTTCACCTCGTCTGAATAGAAAACAGCAGGTGCCTGCCGCCGGGGCTTCGTCCCCGGCCGGGAGGGTAAAAGGGAAGCGGGTGCGAGTCCCGCGCGATCTCGTCACTGTGATAAGGGAGTCCGCTGCCTTGGCGCTCAGCGCCGGTCACTGGAGGCTTTGCCTCTGGGAAGGCGGCAGCGGGCGGTGAGCTTTCAGTCAGGAAACCTGCCCGCTGTTGGTACAGGAGCGTCCGGCTCCGGATCACGAGGAATTGGTCGTACCAAAAAGCCCGAAAGTTCAAAGGGTCTTTTTGCTGTGCCTTCCGCGCGGTGAAAAGGCTCTTTTTTCGTTTGAGCTGGCCCCCGTTTCGTACCCTTTCTATCGGAAACGTACATTCCACACAACAGAAAGGACTTAAACAATGCGTAAGGCAACCAACAAGAACTGGCAGCGCGTCACCGCCGCTGCCGCCGCACTGGCCCTGTGTGCCGGTGTGCTCACCGGCTGCGGTGCATCTTCTTCTACTGCTGCCAGCAGCGCCGCAGCAAGCTCTGCCGCCGCCAGCGAAGTGAGCAGCGAGGAGGCCGATGAAATGGCAGCAAAGAATGTGGCAGATCTCATCGACGCCATCTATGTGCAGGAGCGCAACGAGAATACCGACGCTCAGTGTGAGGCTGCAAAGGCAGCATGGGACGCTCTGACCGACGCTCAGAAGGAGATGGTCGAGGGCGAAGAGGCAAGCCCCGAGTACTTTGGCCGCGACACCGGCGACGCCTCTAAGGACGACCCCCGCAATGAGGACAACATCGGCGACAACGAGATCCTGGTCGTCAGCTTCGGCACCTCGTTCAACGACAGCCGCGCAGCGGACATCAAGGGCATCGAGGATGCCATCCAGGCCGCTTACCCCGACTGGTCTGTCCGCCGCGCCTTCACCGCACAGATCATCATCAACCATGTTCAGGCCCGTGACGGAGAGAAGATCGACAACATGGAGCAGGCTCTGGAGCGCGCTGTTGCCAACGGCGTGAAGAATCTGGTCGTCCAGCCCACCCATCTGATGCATGGCGCTGAGTACGACGAGATGATGGAGATGGTGGACAGCTACCGCGATAAGTTCGAGTCCGTCGCCATCGCCGAGCCTCTGCTGGGCGAGGTGGGCAGCGATGCTACCGTCATCAACGCCGACAAGGAAGCTGTCGCCAAGGCCATCACCGCTGAGGCCGTCAAGACCGCCGGTTTCGACAGTCTGGACGCCGCTGCTAAGGACGGCACCGCTTTCGTCTTTATGGGCCACGGCACCTCTCACACCGCAAAGGTGAGCTACACCCAGATGCAGTCTCAGATGAACGCTCTGGGCTACAAGAACGTCTTTATCGGCACCGTCGAGGGCGAGCCTGAGGAGACTGCCTGCGAGAACGTCATCGAGGCTGTCAAGGCCGCCGGTTACACCAAGGTCGTCCTGCGTCCCCTGATGGTCGTTGCAGGTGACCACGCCAACAACGATATGGCTGGCGACGACGAGGATTCCTGGAAGAGCCAGTTCGAGGCCTCCGGCGAATTCGACTCTGTGGATTGCCAGATCGCCGGTCTGGGCGAGGTCGCTGACATCCAGCAGCTCTACGTCGCACACACCAAGGCCGCTGTCGATTCCCTGAACGGCTGAGCATAAGTTTATGATTGCCCGGAAAGGAGTGCCTTTTCGGGCAATTTCTTTTTCGGCCTGCTTTGAATTCGGCCCATTGCGTGTTATAATCTTTTCTGTAAAATAGATACTTCGAGGTATATCATCATGAAACTGAACCATAAATTTGCTCTTTTGCTGGCCGGCGCTGTGCTGGCTGGTTCTCTCACCGGCTGCGGCGCATCCGGCACCCCGGCCAGCTCTGCCGCTTCCTCCGAGGCTGCGGCTTCCTCCGCCGTGAGCGAGGCAGCTTCCGAACCGGCGGCAGAGGCCGCTCTGCCCGACGGCGTCTACACCGCCGACTTTGACACCGACAGCTCCATGTTCCATGCCAACGAGGCCAACGACGGCAAGGGGACCCTGACCGTGAAGGACGGTCAGATGACCTTCCACGTCAGCCTCGTCTCCAAGAAAATCGTCAACCTCTACGTCGGCATGGCTGCTGACGCCGAGGCCCACGAGGGCGACTGGCTCCAGCCCACCACCGACACCGTCACCTACTCCGACGGCACTTCGGATGAGGTGTACGGCTTCGACATCCCGGTGGAGGCTCTGGACGAGGACTTCCAGCTGGCCATCCTCGGCGCCAAGGGCAAGTGGTACGACCATACCGTCCGTGTCGCCAACGCCCAGCCTGCTGCGGCGGAAGCACCTGCCGACGGCACCTACACCTGTGATGTGACCCTCGAGGGCGGCTCTGGCCGCGCCACCGTGGAAAGCCCTGCGGCCCTGACCGTGGCCGACGGCAGGATGACCGCCACCATCGTCTGGTCCAGCCCCAACTACGACTATATGCTGGTGGACGGCGAGAAGTATCTGCCCACCAACACCGAGGGCAACTCTACCTTCGAGATCCCCGTCGCGGCTCTCGACACCCCGCTGGATGTGGTGGGCGATACCGTCGCCATGAGCACCCCGCATGAGATCGAGTATACGCTGACCTTCGCCTCTGCATCCCTGATCGAGGCAAAGTAACGATGAAACGCCGCAATTTCCTGAAAGCCCTGCCTGCCGCCGCCCTCACCCTTGCGGGCTGCGGGCAGCACAAGACCGCCCCGGCCAATACAGCATCCCTCGTGTTCGACCACAGCTATCCGCTGGACTATGCCACCCAATTTTCCGCCGACTGCTATGAGGGCGGCTATGTGATGATCGACATCCCGGACGCCGGGCGGTTCCTCGTCGTCCCCGAGGGGGCCGCCGAGGTGGACGACCTGCCCGAGGACGTCGTGGTGCTGCGCCAGCCGCTGGATCATATTTATCTCGTCTCCACTTCGGTGATGGACCTCTTCGTTCATCTGGACGCCCTGGACAGCATCGCCCTCTCCGGCACGAAGGCCGAGGGCTGGTATGTGGAAGAGGCCAAACAGGCCATGCAGGAGGGCCGTATCGCCTACGCGGGCAAGTACAGCGCCCCGGACTATGAGCGCATCCTTGCCGCCGGCTGCACCCTCGCCATCGAGAACACTATGGTGCTCCACGACCCCGAGGTCAAGGAGCAGCTGGAAAAGTTCGGCGTGCCGGTCCTCGTGGAGCGCTCGAGCTACGAGAGCGGCCCGCTGGCCCGGATGGAGTGGCTCAAGCTCTACGGCATCCTGCTGAATAAGACTGAGATGGCGGAAGAGGTCTTCCGCCAGAAGGTGGAGCAGGTGGCCCCCATCCTCGAGCAGGAGAACACCGGCAAGACTGCGGCCTTCTTCTCCATCACCACGAATAACCTCATCACCGTCCGCCGCACCAGCGACTATGTGGCCCAGATGGTGGAGATGGCCGGCGGCGTCTACATCTTCGACGACCTCGAGGGGGAGACGTCGGCCCAGTCCACCATCAAACTGCCGCTGGAGACGTTCTACGCCCGGGCCAGGGACGCCGACGTCCTCATCTACAACAGTACCATCGAGGGCGTGATGGAGACCCGTGACCAGCTCATCGAAAAATGCCCGATGCTGGCGGATTTCAAGGCCGTCCAGTCCGGCGACTGCTGGTGTACGGCCCAGAGCCTCTTCCAGCAGAGTATGGAGCTGGCCGACCTCATCTCGGATATGAACCTCGTCTTCACCGAGGGCTCGCCCGACCCGGCGTCCCTCCGTTTCTTACAGCGCATCGTATAAAAGGAGCTTTGTCATGACCACCACCCGCCGCCTCAGCCTCGCGTACCTCGCCCTCACGGCGGGGGTTGCGGTGCTGTTTGCACTCAACCTGTTCTGGGGCAGTGTGTCCCTGACGCCCGGCGCGGTGGCGGCGGCTCTACTGGGCCGGGGCGAAGATGTGCTGGCCGTGGGCATCGTGCTCCAGCTCCGTCTGCCCCGGGCGGTCATGGTCGTGCTGCTGGGCGCGGCCCTCTCGGCTGCAGGCTACCTCCTGCAGACCTTCTTCGCCAACCCCATCGCCGGCCCCTTCGTCATGGGCGTGTCCAGCGGCGCAAAGCTGGCAGTGGCCCTGACGATGGTGGTGTTTTTACAGCGGGGGCTGCTCACCGGCTCGGCCACCCTCATCATCGCCGCCTTTGCAGGCTCGATGGCGGCTATGGCCTTTGTGCTGGTGGTGGCCCGGCGGGTGCCGCGGATGAGCATCCTCGTCATCTGCGGCATCATGATCGGTTATATCTGCTCGGCTGTCACCGACATCGTGGTGACTTTCGCTCAGGACTCCAACATTGTCAATCTCCACAACTGGTCGATGGGCAGCTTTTCCGGCATGACCTGGGCCAACGTGGGTGCAGCGGCCTGCGTGGTGCTGCCCGCGTTGGCGGCGGCGTTCCTGCTCTCGAAGCCCATGGCGGCCTACCAGATGGGCGAGAGCTACGCCAGGAGCGTCGGCGTACCGGTGCGGGCCTTCTCGACGGCCCTCGTGCTGCTTTCCAGCCTGCTTTCCGCCTGCGTGACGGCCTTTGCAGGCCCCATCTCCTTTGTGGGCATCGCGGTGCCGCATCTGGTCAAGAACCTGCTGGGCAGCGCAAAGCCCCTTTATGTCCTGCCGGGCTGCTGTCTGGGCGGGGCAGCGTTCTGTCTGCTCTGCGACCTCATCGCCCGCAGCCTGTTCGCGCCCACTGAGCTGTCCATCAGCTCGGTGACGGCGGTTTTCGGTGCGCCGGTGGTCATCTGGCTGCTGGTGCGCCGCCAGACACAGGAGGGCCGGGAATGAGCGATTCGAAATTCTACTGCCGCGCCGAGGACCTTGCCATCGGCTACGGCAAAACGCCCCTGATGGAGCACATCGGACTCGGCGTCGGGAAGGGGACCATCCTTACCCTCATCGGCCCCAACGGCGCGGGAAAATCCACCCTGCTCAAGACGCTGGCAGCGCAGCTGGCCCCCCAGGGGGGCGCTGTGCTGCTGGACGGCAAAAATCTCGCGGACTACTCCGGCCCGGAGCGCGCCCGCAAAATGGCCCTGATGGTGCCTCACACCCGCCGCACCGAGCTGACCACCTGCTTCGAGATGGCGTCCGCCGGGCGCTACCCCTACACGGGGCGGCTGGGTGTCCTCTCGGCAGAAGATAAGCGCCAGGTCCATGCCGCGCTGGCCCTCGTGGGGGCCGAGGCGCTGGCGGGCCGGGACTTCAACCGCATCAGCGACGGCCAGCGCCAGCGCGTCCTGCTGGCCCGGGCCATCTGCCAGCAGCCGGAGCTGATATTATTAGACGAGCCTACGTCTTTCCTCGACATCAAGGGAAAGGCCGAATTGCTGGCCATCCTGAAAAGCCTCGCCCGGGACAAGAAGATGGCCGTCATCCTGAGCCTCCACGAGCTGGAGCTGGCGCAGAAAGTTTCCGACAAGGTCGTCTGCGTCTCGGCGGCGGGCGTCTCGGACGTCATGACGCCGGAAAAGGCCTTTGCCCGGGAAAACATCTGCAAAATTTATGCTCTGAGCGATGAGCAGTACGCATTCCTCTACGGCGAAGAAAAAGCGCCGGAGGAAAAGCGCCCGCTCTTTGAGCACTACGTCCGCAGCGGCCAGAAGCTCCTGCGCTGCGGCTATACCACCGGCACCTGTGCGGCGCTGGGCGCGGCGGGCGCGGCACGGTTGCTGCTCACCGGCCGCACCCCCGAGACGGTGGCCCTCCGCACCCCGAAGGGCATCGTGGTGGAGGTAGAGCCTATCTTCTGCCGCCTGTCCGGCGAGGGGGCCGAGTGCGCCATCCGGAAGGACGGCGGCGACGATGTGGACGTGACCACCGGTCTGCCGGTCATCGCCAGTGTCGCCCTCCGGCCCGAGCTGTCCGGCGAGGTGCGCATCCACGGCGGTGAGGGCGTGGGACGGGTGACAAAGCCCGGTCTCGACCAGCCCGTGGGCGAAGCTGCCATCAACCACGTCCCCCGGGCCATGATAAAGGAAGCGCTGGAAAAGGAGGCCGAATCTGCCGGGTACGCGGGCGGCTTTGATGTCACCATCTCCATCGAGGGCGGGGCCGAAACGGCGAAGCGCACCTTCAACCCCCATATGGGCGTGGAAGGGGGCCTCAGCGTCCTCGGCACCAGCGGCATCGTCGAGCCCATGAGCCAGCAGGCCATCCTCGACACCATCCAGCTGGAAATGGGGCAGGCGGCGCTTCGGGCCGGAAGCCCCCGGCGGCTCATCCTCGCCCCGGGCAACTACGGCCTCGACTATCTCCACGAGAAGATGCCCGCCCTGAAGAATATCCCGGTGGTCAAGACCTCGAACTTCATCGGGGATACGATGGATATGGCGGCGGCATCCCACTTCGAAGAGGTGGTGCTGGTGGGCCACATCGGCAAGCTGGTCAAACTGGCGGGCGGCGTCATGAACACCCACTCCCGCACAGCCGACTGCCGCACCGAGCTGCTCTGCGCCCACGCCGCCCTCTGCGGTGCATCCCGGGACGTCTGCGCGGCCCTGATGAACGCGGCCACCACCGACGCCTGCATAGAGATCTTAGACGGAGCAGAGATGAGAGAACCGGTGCTGTCCAGTCTGCTGGACGCCATCCAGCTCCACCTCGACCGCCGCGCCGCCGGGGCGTTCCGAGTGGGCGCGGTGCTCTTCTCGAATCAATATGGCCCGCTGGGCCAGACCAGAACTGCAAAGGAGCTGCTGGACGAATGGAAAAACGGATAGGCACTTTTTACGGCGTCAGCGTCGGCCCGGGCGACCCGGAGCTCATGACCCTGCAGGCTGTCCGCTGCCTCGAAAACTGTCCGGTCATCGCCGCGCCCCAGACCCCGAAGGGCGGGATGCTGGCGCTGGACATCGCAAAAGCTGCGGTGGATCTGAGCGGCAAGACCATCCTGTCGCTGCGCTTCGCCATGAGTCTTGACCCGGCGGTGCAGAAAGCCGCCCACATCGAGGCGGCCCGGGCCGTGAAAGAATATCTCGACGCCGGGCAGGATGTCGCCATGCTCAACCTCGGCGATGTGTCCGTCTACGCCACCTTCGGCTACCTGCAGGAGATCTTGGAGGCCGAGGGCTGCAAGACCGTGATGCTCCCCGGCGTGACGAGCTTCTGCGCCGCTGCGGCCCGGCTGGGCCAGTCCCTGACGGGCGGCATGGAGCAGCCGCTGACCATCGCCCCGGGGCGCTGCGCCGCTGAGGTGCTGGCCGCACCGGGCGCGAAAGTACTGATGAAATCGGGCCGTCAGCTGCCCGAGACGCTGGCCGCGCTGGCCGACGCCGGGCTTCTGAGCCGGAGCGCGATGGTCTGTAACTGCGGCCTGCCGAACGAGGAGGTCTGGCCCGACCTGGCCGATTATGACCCGGCCCGGTCGGCGGGCTATTTCGCAACGATTTTGGTGAAGGAGGGGTAAGATATGGTCCATTTTGTAGGAGCCGGGCCGGGCGCGCCCGACCTCATCACCCGGCGGGGCGCGGCCCTGCTGGCCGATGCCGACTGCATCATCTACGCGGGCAGTCTCGTCAACCCGGCCCTGCTGGGGCTGGCGAAGCCCGGCTGTGCCATCTATAACAGCGCCGAGATGACGCTGGAACAGGTGCTGGACACCATCCGTGCCACCGAAAAGGCCGGAGGCACCACGGTCCGCCTCCACACCGGCGACCCCTGCCTCTACGGGGCCATCCGGGAGCAGATGGACGCACTGGACGCCGACGGCATCCCCTATGACGACACGCCGGGCGTGTCCAGCTTCTGCGGCGCGGCGGCGGCGCTCTGTGCCGAGTACACCCTGCCCAACGTCAGCCAGACCGTCATCATCACCCGGATGGAGGGCCGCACTCCTGTCCCTGAGGCCGAACAGCTGGAAAAGCTGGCCGCTCACGGGGCTACCATGGTCATCTTCCTCTCCATCGGGCTGGTGGACAAAGTCCAGCAGGCCCTTCTCGAGAGCGGCGGCTACCGCCCCGATACCCCTGCCGCTGTGGTCTATAAGGCCACCTGGCCCGAGCAGAAGGTGGTGCGCTGCACCGTCTCCACACTGGCCGAGGAGACCCGCAAAAACGGCATCACCAAGACCGCCCTCATCGTCGTAGGCGACTTTCTGGGCGAAAACTACGAGCGCAGCAAGCTCTATGACCCCGCCTTTACCACCGAGTTCCGGCAGGGGACGGAGGCCGGGCAGTGAGCCGAGCATATCTGGCCTTCACCGCAAAAGGCGAAGCGCTGGCCCATCGGCTGGCGGAAGCTCTGCCCGGCAGCGTGAGCCGCTGCGGCGGAGACGTGACCCTGAAAGGCTGGACGGCGGAGCATTTTGCACAGGATGAGGCCCTGATTTTTGTAGGAGCTGTGGGCATCGCGGTGCGGGCCATCGCGCCCCACTGCAGGAGCAAGGCCGCCGACCCGGCGGTGGTGGCCGTGGACGAGGGCGGGAACTTCGCCGTGCCGCTCCTGTCGGGCCATCTGGGCGGTGCCAACGCGCTGGCTCGGGCGCTGGCAAAAGCGTGCGGCGCGGTGCCGGTCATTACGACGGCCACCGACGTCAACGGTCTCTTCGCCGTGGACCTCTGGGCCAAGGCCCAGAACTGCGCTGTCCTTGAACCGGAGCGCATCAAGCGCGTCAGCGGCGCCCTGCTGGCCGGGCAGACTGTCCGGTACTGGTCGCCGTGGCCGGTGGCGGGGGAGACCCCCGCCGGAGTGAAAAAGGCTGACGCACCCGAAGCCGCCGACTTCGCCCTGACCCTCACGCCGCAGGGCGAGGCGCTCCACCTCGTCCCCCGCATCGGGGTGCTGGGGGTGGGGTGCCGCCGCGGCACGACGGCCCAGCAGCTGGAAGAAGCCTTCGCGGCGTTCTGTGCCGCGTCCGGCCTCAGCCCGGCGGCGGTCTGCGCCGCCGCCAGCATCGACCTGAAAAAAGATGAGCCGGGGCTTGCAGAGTTTTGCAAAGCCCACGGCTGGCCCATCACGTTCTATCCGGCCGACGAGCTGAGGGCCGTGCCGGGACAGTTCACCCCGTCGGCCTTTGTGGCAAGTGTCACCGGCGTGGACAACGTCTGTGAGCGCTCGGCGGTAAAAGCCTCGGGCGGGACGCTCTTTCTGCCCAAAACGGCAGGCGGCGGCGTGACGCTGGCGCTGGCCGTCCGCCCCTTTGCACCCGATTGGAGGACAGAGCAATGAGTGAGAGTAAAAAGACCGTGTTCGTCGTGGGGCTTGGCCCCGGCGGCGGACAGTTTCTGACCGTGCAGGCGCAGAGCGCCTTGCAGCAGGCCGAGGTGTTGTGCGGCTATACGGTCTACATCGACCTTGTGCGCCCCCTCTATCCGGAAAAGGAGTGCTACACCACCGGCATGACCCGGGAGATCGACCGCTGCCGCTGGGCGCTGGACACCGCCCGAGCGGGTCGGGACGTGGCGCTGGTCTGCTCCGGCGACGCCGGGGTCTACGGCATGGCCAGCCCGCTGCTGGAGCTGGCCGAAGAGTACCCGGATGTCAATGTGGAGGTCGTCCCCGGCCTGACCGCCGCCCTCAGCGGCGGCGCGGTGCTGGGTGCGCCGCTGGCCCACGATTTCTGCGTCATCTCGCTGTCGGACCGTCTCACGCCGTGGGAGGTCATCGAAAAGCGGCTGGTCTGCGCCGCCCAGGGCGATTTCGCACTGGCGCTGTACAATCCCTCGTCCAAGGGCCGCCCGGACTATCTGCGCCGGGCCGTGGACGTCCTGCTGGCGAACGGCAAAGCCCCGAACACCCTCTGCGGCTCTGTGCGGAACATCGGCCGGGAAGGGCAGGAAAAGCACATCCTGCCTCTCAGCCAGCTCCGGGACACCGAGGTGGATATGTTCACCACCGTCTTTGTGGGCAGCGCCGCCACCCGCGCGCTGAGCGGGCGGATGGTCACGCCGCGGGGGTACCGCCGATGAACGTCGTCGTTTTCAGCGGCACCACCGAGGGGCGGGAGCTTTCCCGCCAGCTGGCGGCACTGGGCATCGAAGTCACCGTCAGCGTGGCCACCCCGCTGGGACAGGAAGAGCAGGGGAGCACCCCCGGCGTCACCGTCCGGTGCGGGCGGCTCCTGCCCGATGAGATGGCCGCGCTCTTGGGGGATGCCGCCCTCTGCATCGACGCCACCCACCCCTATGCGGTGGAGGCGACCAAAAACATCAAAGCAGCGGCAGAGAAGGCCGGGGTAGAATACCTCCGCCTGCTGCGCCCGGCCAGTCCGCTGCCGGAAAACTGTCTCGTCTTTGAGAGCGCAAAGCAGGCAGCCGAGGCGCTGGCCGCAAAAGAGGGCAACCTTCTATTGGCCACCGGGGCCAAGGAGCTGGCGCAGTTTGCGGCCATCCCGCCCGAGCGGCTCTACCCCCGCGTCCTGCCCACGCTGGAAAGCATCGCGGCCTGCGAGGCGGCGAACATCCCCCATCGCAACATCATCGCCATGCAGGGCCCCTTCAGCTTTGCCCTCAATCAGGCCATGATGGAGCAGTTCCATATCCGCTGGCTCGTCACCAAGGACGGCGGCGCAGCCGGAGGCTTCGACGAAAAAGCCGCCGCCGCCTCTGCCGCCGGGGCGCAGCTGGTAGTCATCCGCCGCCCGCCCGAGCAGGGCGAGACGGCTTCCGAGGTGTTGAAACGCTGCAAGGAGATGATAAGATGAACGTGACACTCATCGGCATGGGCTCCGGCCAGCCGGAGAACCTGACCCTTCAAGGCCTGGCCGCACTGCGGCAGGCCGACCTCATCCTGGGCGCACGGCGTCTGCTGGCAGTTCTGCCTGCCGGCTGCACCGAGAACCGCGCCGCCGCCTACCGCCCCGACGAGGTGGCAGAGCTGCTGCAAACTTCCGGCGCAGAGAACGCCGTGCTGGTCTACAGCGGCGACACCGGCTTTTACTCCGGCGCGTCTGCCATGATGGAAAAGCTGGAGGCCCTCGGCGTCCGCGCCCGGGTGCTGCCCGGCCTTTCCAGCATCCAGCTGCTGGCGGCGGCGCTGGGCCGTCCGTGGCAGGGGTGGAACCTTGTTTCGGCCCATGGCCGCACCTGTGACCCGGTGGCCGAGTGTATGCAGGGCAGACCCACCTTCTTCCTCACCGGCGGCAGCGAAGACCCCGCCACCCTCTGCGCCCAGCTGGCGGCAGAGGGCTTCGGGGACGTGCAGGCTGTTGTGGGCCAGTGCCTCGGCACGCCGGAAGAGAAAATCTTCCGCGGCAGCGTCAAAGAGCTGGCCGCAGGCCGCTTCAACAGCCTGAGCGTCCTTCTCGTGGAGGCGGCGGAGGTGCTGCCCCGCCGCGCCCCGGGCCTGCCGGACGAAGCCTTCGAGCGGGGCGACGTCCCCATGACCAAGCAGGAAGTCCGGGCCGCTGTGCTGGCGAAGCTGGCCGTCCGCCCGGAAGACATCCTGTGGGACGTGGGGGCCGGGACGGGCAGCGTCAGCGTGGAGCTGGCATTGGCCGCGCCCCGGGGCCGGGTGTACGCGGTGGAGTGCAGGCCGGAGGGCTGTGCGCTCATCAAAGCCAACCGCGAAAAATTCAGGACCCGGAACCTCGTCCTCGTGGAGGGGCTTGCCCCCGCCGCGCTTTCGGACCTGCCCGCGCCGGACGCTGTTTTCATCGGCGGCAGCAAGGGCAGCCTTGCCGCCATCGTGGACGCCGCGCTGGATAAGAACCCCGACGCCCGCATCTGCGTGTCGGCCATCGCCCTTGAGAGCCTTTCGGCGGCGGTGGCCGCGCTGACGGCCAAAGGCCGGACCGTGCAGGTGAGCCAGATCGCCGTCAGCCGGGCCAGGGCCGTGGGCGGACTGCACCTCATGATGGCCCAGAACCCCATCTACCTCATCACAGGAGAATGACATGATACAGTTTCTGCTGGCGGCGCCCCGCTCGGGCAGCGGCAAGACCACCATGACCTGCGCCCTGCTCATGGCGCTGAAGCGGCGGGGCTGTGCGCCCTGCGCCTTCAAGAGCGGGCCGGACTACATCGACCCCATGTTCCACCGGGCCGTGCTGGGGGTGGAGAGCCGCAACCTCGACCTCTTTTTTTCTGCGCCCGAGACGGTGCGCACCCTCTACGCGAAGGGTGCCGCCGGACACGGTGCGGCGGTGTGCGAGGGGGCTATGGGCTTTTACGACGGCCTCGGGGGCGTCAGCGACAGGGCCAGTGCGTGGCATCTGGCCGACACGCTGGGTCTGCCGGTACTGCTGGTGGCAGAGCCGAAAGGTCAGAGCCTGACGCTGGCCGCAGAGCTGAACGGGCTCGTAAACTTCCGCACTCCCAGTCACATCGCAGGCATCCTGCTGAACAACTGCACGGCACGGATGCACGCTCTGCTGGCCCCGATGCTGGAAGAAGAGACGGGTCTGCCGGTGCTGGGCTTTCTGCCGAAACTCCCGGAGGCCGTCATCGGTTCCCGCCATCTGGGCCTCTACACGGCGGCGGAAGTGGAAAATTTACAGCAGAAGCTGGCCCTTCTGGCCGACGCGGTGGAGGAGCACATCGACTGGCCCCGCCTGCTGGCCCTCTGCGAAAAGGAGCCGCCCGTCCTGCCGGTGCAGCCGGAGACGCCTCCGGCCCGCGTCCGCATCGCCGTGGCGCAGGACGAGGCGTTCTGCTTCGCCTACGCTGAGACGCTGGAAGCCTTCCGGGACGCCGGGGCAGAGGTGGTCTTTTTCAGCCCCCTTCGCGACACGGCTCTGCCGGAAAACATCGGCGGGCTGTATCTGCCCGGCGGCTACCCGGAACTTCACGCAAGAGAATTGAGTGAAAATACCTCGCTTCTGCGCGAGATAAAGCAAAAAATCGAGTCCGGTCTGCCCACAGCGGCCGAGTGCGGAGGCTTCCTCTATCTGGGGCAGAGCCTCACGGACGCCGAGGGGCAGAGCTGGCCGATGGCGGGCGTTCTGCCGGGCAAAGCAAAAGATGCCGGACGTCTCGTCCGCTTCGGCTACGCCGCGCTGAGCGCAGACTCGGACAGTATGCTCTTCCGGGCCGGGGAGAGCTTTCCCATCCACGAATTCCACCACTGGGATTCCACCGCCAACGGTGTGGCTCTCGCGGCAAAAAAGCCGGTGGGCGGCGCAGAGTGGCGGTGCGGATCTGTAAACGAGCATTTCTATGCGGGCTTCCCGCATTTGTACTGGGCGGGTACGCCCCTGCCGCAGCGCTTTGCCGCCGCGGCTGAAAATTACAGGAGAGATCATGACTGAGAAAGAACTGGCCGCCCTCTGTGCGGCCATCACGCCGCCGGACGAAGCCGCCCGGGCGGCGGCGCACGCCCACTGGGCCAGCCTTGCAAAGCCGCTGGGCGGGCTGGGCAGATTGGAAACGACCATCGAGGACGCCGCCGCCCTCACCGGCAGCGCAAAGCTGGATATTTCCCACCGGGCGGTGCTGGTGCTCTGCGCCGATAACGGTGTGGTGGCCCAGGGCGTCAGCCAGACCGACAGCAGCGTGACCCGCGCCGTGGCTGAGAACCTCGCCGCCCGCCGCACCAGCGTCTGCCGGATGGCACAGACCGCCCGGTGCGAGGTGGTGCCGGTGGATATGGGAATCGCGGGCGACCCGGTCCCGGGCGTCCTCGACTGCCGCATCGCCCCCGGCACAGCGGATTTCACCCTCGGCCCGGCTATGAGCAGGGCTGAAGCTGTGGAGGCCATCGGCAGGGGCATCCGGCTGGTGCAGGAGCAGAAGAAAGTGGGCGTCGGCCTGCTGGCCACCGGTGAGATGGGCATCGGCAACACCACGACATCCAGCGCCGTGGCCGCTGTGCTGCTGGGCCAGCCCGTCGAAGTGATGACGGGCCGGGGCGCGGGCCTTTCGGACGAGGGGCTTGCCCGGAAGATCGACGCCATCCATCGCGGCATCGCAAAAAATCAGCCCGACTCTGCCGATGCACTGGACGTGCTGGCAAAGCTGGGCGGTTTCGATATTGCCGGGCTCTGCGGTATCTTCCTCGGCGGTGCGCTGGAAGGTGTGCCGGTGCTGGCCGACGGTTTCATCAGCTGTGTGGCGGCGCTCTGCGCTGTCCGGTTCTGCCCGGCAGCGGCCAAGGCTGTTTTTGCAAGCCATTGCTCCACCGAGCCGGCCGCAAAGCTGGTGCTGGACGCTCTGAACAAAAAAGCCCTCATCACGGCGGGCCTGCATCTGGGCGAAGGCACCGGCGCGGTGGCCGCCATCCCGCTGTGGGACATGGCGCTGGCCGTCTACGATGGCTGTTATTCCTTTGAAGAGGGCGGCATCGAAGCCTACACGCCGCAGGGGGGTGCGGGATGCTGACGCTGGTGCTCGGCGGCGCGGCCAGCGGTAAGAGCGCCTACGCCGAGAGCCTTGTGCTCAAGACCGGCCTGCCCCGCTATTACCTCGCCACTATGCAGGTCTGGGATGCCGAGTGCGCCGCCCGGGTGGAAAAGCACCGGAAAATGCGGGCACAAAAGCAGTTCGAAACGCTGGAATGCCCGCTCCACCTCGACCGTCTGGCTCTGCCCGGCCGGGGGACCGTCCTGCTGGAAGACCTCGGCAACCTCGTCGCCAACGAGCTTTACAGCCCCGGCGGGGCAGGAAAGCACACCGCCGAGGCCGTTTTGGCCGGGCTGGAACGCCTCGCCGCCGGGTGTGATAACCTTATCGTCGTATCGAACGAGGTGTTCAGCGGCGGTGCCGACTACGCAGGCGACACCGACCAATATCTGCTGGCGCTGGCGCAGGTGAACAATGCCTTCGCCGCCCGGGCGGACAACGTCTACCGGGTGGTCTGCGGCCTGCCGGTGTACTACAAAGGGGGAGAAAAACTGTGACTGTTTTGCAGACCATCGCGGTGGCCTTTGCGATGTTTTCGGCCCTGCCGGTGCCGCAGTTCGAGTGGAACGAAAAAAATATGCGGTACGCCATGTGTGCCTTCCCCCTCATCGGGCTGGTGTGTGGCGGGCTGTGGTGTCTCTGCGGCGTCCTGCCCCTGCCGGAGCTGGCCCGGGCGGCGGCGTTCTGCCTCGTGCCGGTGGCCGTCACCGGCGGCATCCATCTCGACGGCTACGCCGACACTTCGGACGCCCTCTCGAGCTACGGCGACCGCGAAAAAAAGCTTGAAATCCTGAAAGACTCCCACTGTGGGGCCTTCGCTGTCATCCGGCTGTGCTGCTACTTTGTGGCCTACTTCGGCCTCTGCGGCAGTGTGCGGTTCACACCCCGGGCGGGCCTGTGCTGGACGCTGGCGCTGGTGCTGGAGCGGGCGCTGTCGGGCTTTGCCGTGGCGGCGTTCCCGCTGGCGAAAGACACCGGCCTCGCCCATACTTTTGCCACAGCGGCCGACAAGCAGACCGTCCGCCGCTTCCTCTGCGGCCTGTCGGCTCTGCTCATCCTGGCGCTGACGGCACTGGGCGGCGGCGGGCTGGCGGCGGCGGCGCTTCTGGCGCTGTGGCGCTATTATTTCGTGGCAAAAAAGCAGTTTGGCGGCATCACCGGCGACCTGGCCGGGTGGTTTTTACAGCGGGCCGAGCTGTGGATGCTGGCGGCGCTGGCCGTCAGTCAGTGGGGAGGAGTGCTGTAAATGATGTTCATCACAGGGCCGCTCTACAGCGGCAAGCGCACCTTTGCGCGGAACTTCCGGGGCAGCGTCATCGCCGATGTGCAGGACGCCGCCGCCGAGACTCAGACCCCGGAGCAGCTCGAAACGCTGGCCCGGGAGCTGGCGGAATATGATATTGTCATCGCCACCGAGGTCGGCGGCGGTGTTGTCCCGATGGATGCTGAGGAGCGCGCCGGGCGGGAGGCCGCCGGACGGCTGGCCTGCCTGCTGGCAGAGCGCGCCGACTGCGTGGTGCAGATGTTCTGCGGCATCCCGACGGTATTGAAAGGAGAATTACCCCAATGTTGATCTATCTGCTGCGTCACGGCCTGACCGAATACAACGCCCAGAAGCGCTATCAGGGCCAGCGCGACATCCCGCTCTCGGCGGAGGGCCTGAGCCAGCTGCGCCGGGCCGACATTGACCCGAAGGTGGTCTATATCACCCCGCTGCAGCGGACGGCCCAGACGGCCCGGGTGCTCTTCCCGGAGGCAGAGCTCGTGGTCGTGAAGGACCTGCAGGAGATGTGCTTCGGCAGCTTCGAGGGCAAAAACTACGTCGAGATGGAGCACGACGCCGATTATCAGGCGTGGGTGCAGGCCAACTGCGAGAGCAAATGCCCCGACGGTGAGCGGAAGGACGACTTCTCGAACCGCATCTGCAATGCCTTCTCTGCTCTGGTGGACAAGGCGCTGGCCGACGGCGAAGAGCTGCTGGTCATCCTGGCCCACGGCGGCACCCAGATGGCGGCCATGGAGCGGTACGCTCTGCCCAGGCGCGGTTATTATGCGTGGTGTGGCCCCAACGCGGGCGGCTATGTGCTGGATGCCGCCGACTGGGCCGAGAAGCGCCAGCTCCACCTCGTGAAGACCGTGCAGTACACGAAAGACGCGGAGGCCGGCGTATGATGACCGTCTGGGCTGTGCTGGGGGGCTTTGTGCTGGATGCCATCTTCGGCGACCCGGCGTGGCTGCCCCACCCGGTGGTGTACATGGGCAAAGCCATCTCTCGGCTGGAAAAATTCCTCCGCTCCCGCCTGCCCAAAACGCCTCAGGGCGAGCTGCTGGGCGGTGCGGTGGTGGCGTTCTGTCTGCCGGTGGGGACGCTGCTGTTCACGGGCCTTGTCTGCTGGGGCACGGCGATGCTTCACCCGCTGCTGGGGCTGGCCGTCCAGATGTTCTGGTGCGGCCAGGCGCTGGCCGCAAAGGGGCTGGCGCAGGAGAGCACGAATGTCTATGTCGAGCTGAAAAAAGGCAGCCTGCCCGCCGCCCGGAAGGCGGTGAGCCGCATCGTGGGCCGTGACACGGAAGCGCTGACTGCTGAGGGCGTGACCCGAGCGGCGGTGGAGACGGTGGCCGAAAACGCCAGCGACGGCGTCATCGCGCCGCTGCTCTATATGCTGCTGGGCGGTGCGCCGCTGGCCCTGACCTACAAGGCCATCAACACCATGGACAGTATGCTGGGCTACAAAAACGAAAAATATCTCTACTTTGGCCGCGCCGCCGCAAAGCTGGACGATGTGGCAAACTATATCCCGAGCCGTCTGGCGGCGCTGCTCTGGATCATGGCGGCGGCGTTCACCCGCAATGACGCCAAGGGCGCGTGGCGTATCTGGCGGCGGGACCGCCGCAATCACGCCAGCCCCAACAGCGCTCAGACCGAGAGCGCCTGCGCCGGTGCGCTGGGCGTTCAGCTGGCCGGGCCGGCCTACTATTTCGGCGAGTATTACCCGAAGCCCACCATCGGCGACCCGCTGCGGCCCATCGAGCCGGAGGACATTCTGCGGGCAGATCGGATGATGTATGTAGCCAGCGGGTTTGCGCTGGCGTTTGGAAGTGCGATACGGGGGTTCTTGGGATGAAACAACTGGTCCATGGCGGTGACTGGATGGGCTACCGCGAACGCTTTGGCCGCGACGCGCTGGATTTTTCGGCGAACGTCAGCCCACTTGGTCTGCCCGAAGGGGTGGCGCAGGCCATCCGGGACGCTCTGCCTCTGGCCGACCGCTACCCCGACCCCCTCTGCCGTACCCTGCGGGCGGCGCTGAGCCGGGCCGAGGGTGTGCCGCAGGAGCGTATTCTCTGCGGCAACGGCGCGGCAGACCTCATCTTCCGGCTGGTCTGGGCCATAAAGCCCCATAAGGCGCTGGTGACAGCCCCGACTTTTGCCGAGTACGCCTCTGCATTGGATACGGTGGAGTGCGAAGTGAAACGCTTCTTCCTCGATGAAACGAATGATTTCGCCCCGACGGACGCCCTCGTGGACGCCGTGGACGAGAGCATCGACATGGTGTTCCTCTGCCAGCCGAACAACCCGACGGGGCAGCTGGCCTCACCCGAACTGGTGAAAAAGCTGCTGCGCCGGTGCGAGGAGTGCCACACGATTTTGGCCGTAGATGAGTGCTTTCTGGACTTTCTACCCGACGCCGACGGGTGGACTGCGAAGCCTCTGCTGGAAAGTGGGAACCTCGTCATCCTGAAAGCTTTCACCAAGCTCTACGGCATGGCCGGCGTCCGGCTGGGTTACTGCCTCTGCGGCGACGAAACGCTTCTGGAAAAAATGCAGACAGCGGGCCAGCCGTGGGCCGTGTCCAGTCTGGCGCAGGCGGCAGGCGTCGCGGCCCTGAAAGAAACCGCTTATGTGGACGAGGTGCGCGCCCTTATCGCCCGGCAGCGGCCCGTTCTGACGGCGGGCCTGCGGGCACTGGGCCTGCGGGTCATCGATGGAAAGGCGAACTATCTGCTCTTCCGCGCGCCCGCCGACCTGAACGAGAGGCTTCGCCCGCTGGGAACACAGGTGCGCAGCTGCGCGAATTATCCGGGCCTCGGGCCGGAGTGGTACCGCACGGCGGTGCGCACGGCCCCCGAGAACGCCCGGCTGCTGGAACTTATGAAAGAGGTGCTGGGATGAGCAGGGCAAAATGCATCATGGTGCAGGGTACGATGAGCGGTGCAGGCAAAAGTCTGCTCTGCGCGGCGCTCTGCCGCATTTTTGCGCAGGACGGCCTGCGCGCCGTGCCGTTCAAGAGCCAGAACATGGCCCTGAACAGCTTCGTCACCAAAGACGGCCTCGAGATGGGCCGGGCGCAGGTGGTGCAGGCGCAGGCCGCCGGTGTCGAGCCGGACGTGCGGATGAACCCCATCCTCCTGAAGCCCAGCAGTGACGTGGGCAGTCAGGTCATCGTCAACGGCGAGGTGCGGGGCCAGATGAAAGCGTCGGAGTATTTCCGCACGAAACGGCAGCTGGTGCCGGACATCCTGAAGGCATATGACAGCCTCGCCGAGGAGGCTGACGTCATTGTCATCGAGGGCGCGGGCAGCCCGGCGGAAATCAACCTCAAGAGCGAGGACATCGTGAACATGGGCCTCGCCGAGATGGTGGACGCGCCGGTGCTTCTGGTGGGCGACATCGACCGGGGCGGCGTGTTCGCCCAGCTATACGGCACGGTGGAGCTGCTGGAAGAAAAAGAACGCCGGCGCATCAAGGGACTCGTCATCAATAAATTCCGTGGAGACGTAGAAATTCTGCGCCCCGGCCTTTCGATGCTGGAAGAAAAAACCCATCTGCCCGTGGTGGGCGTCGTACCGTACCTGAAGGTGGACATCGAGGACGAGGACTCCCTGAGCCAGCGTCTCGAGATGCGGGACGGCAAAAAGCCGCTGGATGCGGCGATCATCCGTCTGCCGCATCTGTCCAATTTTACGGACTTCATGCCGCTGGAACAGCACCCGCTGCTGGGCGTGCGGTATGTTTCGAACGCTCATGAGCTGGGTGCACCCGACCTCATCCTGCTGCCGGGCACGAAAAACACGGTGGACGACCTGCTCTGGCTGCGGCAGTGCGGGCTGGAAACGGCTTTGCTCAAGCTGGCCGCGAAAGGCACGCCGGTGTTGGGCGTCTGCGGCGGCTACCAGATGCTGGGCCAGACCCTCGACGACCCCACCGGCAGCGAGAGCGGCCGGCCGCAGACTCTGCGGGGGCTGGGTCTGCTGCCCACCCGGACCGTGTTCAGCGAGCAGAAGCGCCGTGTACAGGTCAAAGCGACCGTCGCCGCCGCCCCCTTTGCGGGTGCAGAGCTGGAAGGCTACGAGATTCACACCGGCGTGACCGAGGCTGAGGGCGAACCTTTCGCCCACTACCCCGACGGAGGCCGGGAGGGCTGTGTGCAGGGCAATGTGTTCGGCACCTACCTCCACGGTCTGTTCGACACCGGCACGCTGACTGAGGCGCTGGCGGGCTGGCTCTGCCGCCGGAAGGGCATCGACCCCTCCGACGCAGCCCTTATCCCGATGGAAGAGTACCGCCGCCAGCAGTTCGACATCCTGGCCGACGGTGTGCGCGGGGCGCTGGATATGGACGCGGTGTATGCCGCGATGGGAATGGAGAAGCGCTGAATGGAACAGGGACTTTTGCATCTGTACTGGGGCGACGGAAAGGGGAAGACCACCGCCGCTATGGGTCTTGCGCTCCGTGCGCTGGGGTCCGGGAAGCGGGTGGTCATCGTCCAGTTTTTGAAGGGCGGGAACAGCGGCGAGATCCCGCTTCTGGCCCAGCTTGGCGCGGAGATCTACCGGGGCAAGGCCGGGCAGAAATTCGTCTTTCAGATGACGCCGGAGGAAAAGGCCGCGACCCGGGAACTGCAAAACCAGAACCTCGCCGCCGCCATAGCACAGCCTGCCGACCTGCTGATACTGGACGAAGCCGGGAGCGCAGAAGAGCTGGATATGGTGGACGTCGATCTATTAAAAAAGGCCGTTCTGGAGCGGCCTGCTGGGTGTGAGTGCGTCCTGACGGCCCACACGCCGCCCCAGTGGATGCTGGACGCCGCCGACTACTCCACCGAGATGAAATGCCACCGCCACCCCTACCAGAAGGGGATAAAAGCACGAAAGGGGATAGAATATTGACGCCGCAGCATCATTTACCTGCTGACATTGAGCGGACGAGCTTCCACATCATCACCGAAGAGCTGGAAATGATGGGCCTGACCCCGCCGCCCGAGCACGAAGCCGTGGTCAAGCGGGTCATCCACACCACCGCCGACTTCGACTATGCACGGAATCTCCACTTCACCCCCCGCGCGGTGGAGCAGGCCGTCAAGGCCCTCCACGCCGGGGCCGTCATCGTGACCGATACGAATATGGCGCTGGCCGGCATCACCAAGCCCGGTCTGGCGAAGCTGGGCGGCACGGCCTGCTGTTATATGGCTGACCCCGAGGTGGCCGCCGCCGCAAAAGAGGCTAGCACCACCCGGGCCGTTGCAGCGATGAAAAAGGCAGCGCAGGAGCATCCCGGGGCCATCCTCGCCGTCGGCAACGCGCCCACGGCTCTGCTGACGATTGCAGAACAAATCGAAAGCGGCCTGCGGCCCGCACTGGTCATCGGTGTGCCGGTGGGCTTTGTGAACGTGGTGGAGAGCAAGGAGCGGCTCTTCTCCGTCTGCGAAAAGCATGATGTACCGGCCATCGTGGCGATGGGCCGCAAGGGCGGCAGCAACGTCGCTGCGGCCATCTGCAACGCCCTTATCTACTCCGCCGCCGAGATGCTCGACCCCTCGGCCCGGGGATGGAAGTGAGCGATAAGTTTTGGAGGAGCGCAATGAACCCTACAAGAAAGACCGATGAAAGCTTTTACCGGTTGTTTTCCGCGTCTCACACCGTTTCAGAGCATCTGACCAAGCGGGAGGACAGCGAGCTGCGCGATAAATACGACCACAACGCGTTCTGCTATTACAGCCAGCCCTCGGCAGATGAAGTCCGGGCCGCGCTGGCCTACCAGAAAGAGAGGGGAGACACCTTCCTCAAGCTGGAAGGGTACGAGCCGCTGGCCGATGCATTCGGCATGGAGTGCGAAGAGACCCTGACGATGGTTCTGCCCCCGGAAACAGACATCCGCAGCTGGAAAACGAACCCGGACGTCTCGATCAAGGCCCCGGACGCAGACCAGCTGGAACAGCACGAACTGAAATACTACGGCCCGTTGTACGGAGATGATTTTACCGTGCGGAACAACCGGAACCTCCGGGGAAAGCTGACCTACCTCGGCGCGTATCTGGGCGGGAAGCTGGTGGGTGATTGCTATATTTTCGCATCCGATGGGTATGTCTGCATGGACGGCCTGCTGGTGGACGAGGATTTCCGGCACCAGTACATCGCCATGACCCTGATGAAGCATATTGCCGAAAAGGCGCAGGAGCGCGGAGAAATCCTGTATCTTCACGCTGACTCCGAGGATACACCGAAGGAACTGTATGCGAAGATGGGATTTCAGGCCGTTGACAAGCTCTATGAATATCTCTGCACCGATTTCTCGAAACTGAAAATATGAACGAATGCGCGCCGGATACGGCGATGGGCCTCCCAATGCGGGAGGCCTTTCTTTTACACCGTCGCCAGCACGGCGAGAATGCTCTGCCAGCGTTTGTTCTCGACCACAGGCGCACGGCGGACGGGCCGGGACTGTACAGACTGAGGCCGCTGAGCCGTCTGGGGCAGGGGAGTGAAAAGCGCGGCCTGCCATGCGGCGGCAAGCTGCATGGCCTCCGGGCAGCTCTGCAGGGTGCGGCGCTCGGCCCCGGCGAGGTAGTCGCCCAGCCAGCAGAGGATGGCCGCGATGTTCAGCTGCTCGGCGGCGCGGGTGCTCCAATAGCTCCAATGGGCGGGACGGCCCACGAACCGCTCCACCGTGATGAGCGCACCCTCCCGGGCGGCAGAGGGGGAGACCGTTCCACAACCACCGGCAGTATGGGCCAGAACATCCAGAATGCGCGCCATCCGACCGCTGTCGAGGGCGTCGTCCCGGACAAAAGCAGAGAAATCCGTCTGGGCCAGCAGACCGTCGGCGGTGGCGGGGAAGCGCCCCGTCAGCTCGCCCGAGGCGTTGTGGCAGCTCTGCCACCCTTTGCGGACGAGCTGGAAGTTCAGCTTCTGACGTCCCATCGTGGAATAGAACACCCGGGCCTTGCCGCTGACCGGCTCCTGCCGCAGCTCGAGATAAGCGTCTGCGCCTCCGAGGTCTTGGACCTTGACGCTGAGCACAAGGCGGTACTCAGGCTTCTGGCTGGACATGGAAAGATGCATCTCTTCAAAATAACGTGCGGCATCCATAGCGGTTCTCCTTCCTGTGGGCGCGGGGTGATGTGTAGGTGTGCGGCCCTTCGTTGGTTGTAGTATATCATAAATTGCGCCAGAATACAACTATAAGTTTGCAAATAAACCAAAAAACTTTTTGATTCTTCTGCAATGCAAAACAAGATGGTTGTGAATGACAACAAAAATACGGGGCCGCTGGCAGCAGATACAACTGCACAGCGGTCCCGTACATTATTATGATTCAGTCGCCCAGCTCCCGTATCTCGTTCTGGATGAGTCGGCCTGCGGCCCGGGCCAGCTGGTCCATGCCCCGGATGCGGGCCATGTTCTTGCCGTAGATGCGGGAGGCGTCGGCGGCGCTGGCGTCTTCGCCCATAAAGACGGCGGAGACCCGCAGACCCTTCCGCTGCAGTGCCCGCACCTCGGCGGCGGCGTCCTCCACGCCCGCGCTGCCGCCGTAGTCGCGGCCCAGCGGGTCATCGGGAGAGGGCGGGATGCGGCGGCTGTCGTTGGGGGAAGCGTCCGTCAGAAGGATGAGCAGGTGACGCGCGGCGGGGCCGGGGTCGAAGCCGATGAGGTCGCCTGCGGCCCGCAGAGCCAGACCGTCCCGGTTCCAGCCCGAGGCGAAATACTGGCAGATGCCCTGTAAGCTCTTCTCCTTGAAGCCCTTGAGCACCCGCAGGACGGTGTAGCCCCGCAGGCTGGAAAAGCAGCTCACCCGCACCGGGATGCCGCAGGCCGCGAGGCTCTGGGCGAGGATAGACCCCTGCGCCGCGATGACTTCCTGACAGTGGAGGCGGGAAGCCGAAGCATCCAGCAGCAGGTCAACGGTGAAGGACGGGTGGTTCTCTTCCTCCGCACAGCGGAACACCCGGTCGTCGTCCATGACGGTGCGCCAGACCCGCTCCGGGTCGAGGTTACCGCTGCGGGCGACCCGGGCGTTGGGCTGCTGGTGGACGAGGATGCAGTTGCGTATCTGTTCGGTCAGCCGCAGCACGACGCTGCGGTGAAGCTCGAGGTTTTTCGAATAGTACGCCCGGTTCCGCTCAGCCTGAAGCTGGGCCTGTTCGGCCAGGTGCTTTGCCTCGGGGGTAGGGGCCTGCTCCGGGCTGGGGACGCCGGAGGCAAACCAGAGGTGACAGCCCAGATGCTCCCCGGTGCAAAGCTCCTGCTCGGCCTTCCGCAGCCGTTCGGGCGGGTAGAGCGACCGGCCAAAGCAGCTTTCGATGTAGGCGTGGTCTTCCTCGGCGCGCTGGCGCAGGGTGATGTGGGCCAGCCGCTTGTCGGCGTGGATGCCGCTGCCGGAGGCGTCCACCGAGCCGGAATGCTCCACTGTGACCCGGTCGGTCTTTATCATCTGGGTGGGCATGGTGCGGGTCATGAGGGACGCCAGCAGGCCGTCCAGATGGAGATGCAGCCCGGCCTTCTGATGTACCGTGCCGTTGAACAGCTCGAATTTGGCGTAGACGGCCAGCAGTGCGGCTTTCAGCTCGTCCGGCTTCGGGGGCGTCTCGGGACTGAGGGCGGCGTCGAGATTCTTTTCGTAGGGGGTCATGACCGGCGGCGTGCGCCCCTGCACAGCCCGCCAGCGCGCGGCCTGCATGGAGTAGACCAGCTGGTTCTTCGCCATCCACTCCTGCCGCGAGAGCTTGTACTGGATGCCGAAAAAGTAGTCCGCATGGGCGCGGCGGAGGGCCGAAAGCACCGGGCGGCGGGGCAGTTCCAGCGCGTAGACCGCGCTCTCGAGGTAGAGCCAGGTCAAATCGTCCAGCATGGCCTGCCGGATGTCGCCCTCCCATGCGTCAAAGAGGCTGCGCACCAGCTCGTCGCCGTAGTATTTGTGGACCAGCCCCACGACGCAGTTCATGTAAAAATCAATGGTGCCGTCGGTGTTCCGGGCGAGGAACAGCGGCTCGAAGCCGTAGGCTCCTGCCGCCGCCCACACCTGATTGGCGGCCCGCCGCTCTTCGGCGGTGTAGCTCTGCGCTTCCATAAAAACGCCCCTTTTTTTAATCGAAGAGCTTTGCGGCGGTGAGCTGGGCCGGGATGCGGGCGGCAATGGCGTCCCGGATGAGGCCCTGTTCGTAGGAGTCGAAGGCTTTGTTGGTGATGCCCATGTCCAGCGCAGCCCCGGCAGCGACGCCCCGGCGCATCAGGCGCAGGGCATCCAGCATACCGCGCAGGTCGAGAGCTTTGGTGGAGATCTCTGCGCTGTCGCACTTTTTCTGCAAATCGAGGAAGAGCAGGGCGAACTGCCTGACATACTTGCTGTTCAAATCGGGGAACTGGGTGCGCAGGAGCTTTTCGAGGTTTTCCTCGGTGATGGTGGGCATCTGGATGACCACGAAGCGGGAGGTGAGGGCCTCGTTCAGCTCACGGGTGCCGGCGTAGCCGTAGTTCATGGTGGCGATGAAGCGGGTCTCCTCGGCCAGCGGGA
>OLSJ01000416.1_pt1 | contig 34029 bp, 21 predicted proteins | sample 1672151 | NCBI WGS metagenome assembly OLSJ01 (sample SAMEA3136653, study PRJEB25190) | human gut metagenome | biome: human gut; feature: human-associated habitat; material: faeces | place: Austria | collected 2013 | reverse complement strand
TGGGGCACTTGAGGTATGCCGTGGTCTTGCGACCCTTCCACATCTTCTTGGCCGTGCGCTTGGCACGCTCAAAGTCTTCCTTGCTAGTACCGGCTGCGCGCGAGGCGTTGGCCGCTGCAGCTCCGCCGCCCAAGCTAGCTACAAACTTGCCCAAGCCGGGTACGTTTGCAGTCGCGGCGACAAAGGCCTCGTTCTCCTTACGACGTGCGTCGATATTTTTGGATAGGCCGCGCAGCACGCCAATCACGATTACGGCGATGGCAATCCAGCTGAGCCACTGGATGCGGGCTATCGATCCGATCATCGCGATGACGATGCCGGCAAAACCCATCACGATGGTGAGTTCATCGGCACCATTGCGACCCTTCATAAAGTCATTCATGCAAATTGCCTTTCATTCGATATACCGCACGCCTTTATACCCGATTTAGAGCAAGGGGGACAGGTTAATTTGCACCAATGTGGTGCAAATTAACCTGTCCCCGGAATACCAAGACGATGCAAAGAAGTCTGTCCCCAATGTCCCCAATTACTTGGAGAGCTTGTCGACGACGCGTTCGATCTCGGCGAGCTTGGCGGCTTTGAGGTCTTCGTCTCCCGATTCGATTGCCGAAGTCACGCAGCCCTCGATATGCGCCTTGAGCACGTCGGCGTTGATGCGCGCAATGAGCGCCTGTGTGGCCATGAGCTGCGTGGAAATATCGACGCAATAGCGGTCCTCATCGACCATCCGCAAGATGCCGTCAATCTGGCCGCGTGCCGTCTTGAGCATGCGGGTCACCGATTTGTGGTCTGCCATCATGGCGGGTCCTCGTTTCTGGTCGATCTTCCGGATGCCCCCGTCAGTTGCGGTGAAATACGGACTGTTTAAAGGCCTAGGGCGGCTCAACAGTCCGTATTTCACCGCAACTTCTGAGGATTGAGTAGGCAGCGACTGCTATGCGGCGGTCACCGAAAGGGCGTGGAACTTCTCGCCGGCGCCCTCGACAGCGGCGGTGAGCTGCTCGACGGTCACGGTGTCGGCGCACTCCACCTGGACGGTCTGGGTCTCGTGATCGGCGTCGGCGTCGGTCACGCCGGCCACGTTGAGCAACGCCGTCTCGACGGTGGCGTCGCAATGGCCGCACATGAGGCCGGAAGTCTTGATTGTGTATCGCATGGGTATTCCTCTCTGTTGTGTCGGCTTTCCCAGGCACCCGACCTTGACCTTCAAACCGTCGCTCGCATACCAAAGTACGCGTCGCTCCTCTTTCAGGTCAATCTCGGGCACCTGGAAAACCCGTTCTAAATGGACTTAATGGTGAGCTTATTTTGCCACTTTTGGCTTAAAGGATTTTAAGCGCAGCGCGTTGCTTACGACGCATACGCTCGACAGGCTCATGGCCGCGGCGCCAAACATCGGCGAGAGCTGCCAACCGGTGAGGGGGAAGAACACACCCGCGGAGAGAGGAATGCCGATGCCGTTGTAGAACAGCGCCCAGAACAGGTCCTGCTTGATGTTGCGAATTGTGGCGCGCGACAGCTCGATGGCACGGGCGACGTCCATGAGGTCGCTGCGCATGAGAACCACATCTGCCCCTTCTTTGGCGATGTCGGCGCCGGTGCCGATGGCAAGGCCCACGTCGGCGCGCGCCAGGGCGGGGGAGTCGTTGATGCCGTCGCCCACCATGGCGACCTTGCTGCCCGCATCCTGCAGCTCGCGCACGTGGCGTTCCTTGTCGGCGGGGAGGACGTCGGCGATGACCTGCTCGCTGCTCAGTCTCACGCGGCGGGCGATCGCTTCGGCTGTCACGCGGTTGTCGCCGGTGAGCATGCACACGTCGACGCCAAGCGAGCGCAGTGCGGCGATGGCCCCGGCGCTCGTCTCCTTGACCTCGTCCGCCACGGCGATGGTGCCGACAAGCTCGCTGTTCTTGGCAAAGAACAGTGGCGTCTTGCCCTCGGCCGCGAACTGTTCGGCAAGGCCGGCGGGAACCTTCACGCCCAGCTCGTCCATCAGACGCACGTTGCCGGCGGCGATGACATTCTGCCCCTCGCGTGCCGTAACGCCTCGCCCGGGCACGGCGGCAAAGTCCTCGACCATGCGTGCGACGATTCCGCGCGCCTCGCACTCGGCCATAATCGCCTCGGCCAGCGGGTGCTCGCTTGAGCGCTCCAGCGCAGCGGCCAGCTTGAGCAGCGCCTTTTCGCTCATGGCGGGCGATCCGTCGGCACGCGTGGCTACCACGATATCGGTCACGGCAGGCTTGCCGCGAGTGACCGTTCCCGTCTTATCGAGCACCACGGTGCCCACGCTGCGCAGATTCTCCAGCGCCTCGGCGCTCTTGAACAGAATGCCCATCTCGGCGCCCTTGCCGGTGCCCACCATGATGGCGACGGGCGTGGCCAGACCCAATGCGCACGGACAGCTGATCACCAGCACGGCCACGGCGGAGGTGAGCGCCTCGTTTATGCTGCCGGTCAGTGCCATCCACGCCGCAAAGGTCACAGCCGAGATCACGAACACCACGGGCACGAACACGCCGGCGACTTTGTCGGCCATGCGGGCGATAGGCGCCTTGGTGGCGTTGGCGTCCTCGACGAGCTGGATAATCTTGGCGAGCGACGTGTCGGCGCCCACGCGTGTGGCACGGAAGGTAAACGAGCCGGTGCGGTTGACAGTGGCGGCGTTGACGGTGTCGCCGGCGGTCTTTTCCACGGGGATGGACTCGCCGGTGAGCGCGCTCTCGTCCACGGCCGAGCTGCCCCCGAGCACCACGCCATCGACAGGGATGGACTCTCCGGGGCGCACGCGCAGGACCTGGCCGGGAAGGATACTGTCGACGTCGACGGTGGTTTCGGTGCCGTCGTCGGCAACGACGGTCGCGGTCTTGGGTGCCAAGTCGATGAGTGCCTCGATAGCGCTGCCGGTTTTTGACTTGCTGCGCGTTTCGAGATATTTGCCTACGGTGACCAGCGACAGAATCGTGCCGGCGCTCTCAAAATACAGGTTGTCCATGCTCGTCATCATGGCCTCGTGGACCTGACCCGCGGCTAGCTGGTCGGCCATGATGAACATGGCGTAGAGCGACCAGGCGATGGACGCAGTGGCGCCGACGGCGATGAGGGCGTCCATGGTGGGCGCGCCATGCGCGAGCGATTTAAACCCGTTGGTAAAGTATGCGTCGTTGACGTAGACGATGGGGATGAGCAGGACGAGCTCGGTGAGGGCGAGCGTCATGCTGTGGGTATGGTCGGTGAAAATGCCGGGCAGCGGCCAGCCGAGCATGTGTCCCATGCCTATGTAGAACAGTGGGACGAGGAATACGATCGAGACGATGAGGCGGGCACGCATGGCAGAGGCGGCGGCCTCCAACTTTTTGGTCGGCGACTCCATATGGGCGGCGCCGGACCTGGCTTGTGCGCCGTCGCTTGAGCCGGCGGCACCGGTGCCTGCGTCGACGGGCGAGGCCGAGTAACCCGCGCGGTCGACGGCGGTGCAGATATCGTCGGGGGAGACCTGCGCGGGGTCATAGTCGACCATCATGGAACCGGCGAGCAGGTTGACCGCGACGCTCTCGACGCCGTCGAGCTTGCTCACGGCGCGGTCCACATGCGCCTGGCAGGCGGCGCATGTCATGCCGCCCACGTCAAACTTATCTTGAGCCATGGCTTCTCCTTTCTGTGGTTCGGTGTTGGAATTGTTAACCTGCCGATACAATACACCCATACCCCCTGGGGGTGTCCAGTACAGAAAGAAATGTATGACATTTCGTTACAGATGAGGATAGTTGGTTGGCCGATGGACCGTCCCAACCAATCATCTCAATCTGTAACGTCTGGACCGGTTTTTGAACCATAGCTGTTACAGATTTAGACAAACATTTCAGCCGAAAACTAACGTCTCGATCTGTAACAACTAGACCCCGTTTTACCGAGTATTTGTTACAGATCAAGACAAACAGTTGGCAGGAAACTCAATGTCTCGTTCTGTAACATCTAGCAGCAAATATGACCTCTAACTGTTACAGATCGAGACATTTGCCGGGGAGGGGTCCCGTCACGGCAAGACGCCCGCTCTCTAGATACAGAATCCGGGGATCACACAGGTTCGTTTGTTTGGCTTGTCCGCAGGCGTTGCATACGTAAAGACGTCGCCGTCGTGGCCCACACGGTTTATGTAGAGCGTGTCTTCGCTCTCCGATGTGTCGGGGCTCACCGTGCGCTCCCACCAGCAGGTGTCCTTGCCCTTCCACTGGCGGACCATCGTCTCGTTCGTGGTATACGGACTTACCTTGAGCTCGCGGAAGAGCTGATACTCCTTGCCCTCGCCGTTGTAGATGTCTGCCAGGTACTGAAAGCCCTCGGCAAACGACTCGGGCGGCTGCACTCCGCACAGCTCGACCATGGCGGGCAGCCAAAGGGTTGCGGGCAACTCGCTCAGACACGATGCACTGTTGGCGGCGCCAGCGTTATTCGAGACCTTTTTGACAGATTTGATGAGTGCGCGTAGCTCATTGGGCAGCAGCTTAAGGCCGTCGCCGTCGAGCCATTTTCGCAGCTCGCAATCTGCCCAGCCGGAGCTCGGCGGTTCAGCCGCAGCGTTGCGCTCGGCAATACCGGCGTCGAACATAAACGTTAGCCCTGCCTTGCCCGTACCGTCCAGAAGCTCATCGTGAAGGATGCCCACAAGCTGCGCGCCGACCTCCAGCCCGTTGGTGAGTTTCACGCGCTTGGTACACGGATAGGGGATATGCCCATCGGCATCGAGCAGGTGGTAGCGCTTGGCAATCTCGCGTGCCTCGCTACGGGTCTCGGCGGCCTTAATCTTGAGCGAAATCTCCTGCAGCTGATCCCAGGTGTAGTCGTCAAGCGAACCGCGGATGCCGTCCAGGTAGTCGGGGATGCCAAAGCCATGGGTCGCCGCCCCAATGACGCTGAGCCCCGCAACGGCTGCAACGACGCCACCGATAATAAACCGGCGGCGGGTCATGGCATCGTGCCGGGCCTGCTCCAGAATCTCTCGCGCTCGCTCGCCGGCGACGTCGACCTTAAGGTGCGTACCGGAGTCGATGTCGATTGCGGCGTCACTGCCCGCGCCCTCGCGGCCCTCGGATTCGGCATCGGTGAGGTATGCCGAGAGCACCTCGAGCATCTGCTGCTCGGTGGGACGATCGCACTGCTCGACTGAGAGACCCTTCATGATGATTTGGACGAGCGCTTCATCGCCCTCGCAGCGCGGCTCGAGCGGTGCCGGCTTGGTCTTGGTCTTTACGAGATAGAACGAGCCGGTTGCAGCGGCGTCCGTCGACTCAAAGTCAAACGGTTTGCGACCGCTGTAGAGCTGGTACAGAATGCTCGAAAGCGCATAGACGTCGATTGCCGGCGAACGGCGAAGGGCCGCGATGCCTTCGATATCCTGCGTGAGCATCTCGGGCGCGGCGTATGCGGGCGTGGCAAAACGCCAGATGTCGGCGCGCCGGGTGATCGTGTCGTCGCCGAGAGCCATGGTCGCGGAGCCCATGTCGATGAGGCAGGGGTCAAAGGAGCAATCGGCAATCTGCTGCTCGAGCGTTCGGCTGGTGGTGCGGAACATGATATTGGCAGGCGACAGGTCGCGATGGATGACCGGATTCACGAGGCCTTGGGTCATCAAGAGCGCACGAAGCACGGCGTTTCCGACGGCGCGACCATCTGGGTGGTCAGCCCGCCCGAGGCGTCGTGCGGAAGCAGGGGCAGCGCCTGCTTGAGCGAGGTGCCCTCGACCCACTCCATGAGGATGAGCGGGTCATCCTCACACGAGCCGTAGCCATAGACGCGCGGAAATCCGCGCAGGTTCGAGACGGTACACAGATGACGGTACTCCTCGAACAGCGCAGCGGTGTTGGCCAGGTGCGCGGCCGATTGCTCGGCGGAGCGGTCGGGGGCTTGGCCGGAAAGGATAGCGTTGTCCTTGAGTAGCTTGACGGCAAAGACCTCGCCGCTCGTGTTGGTCGCGCGCAGCACGTGCCCGATGTTGCCGTTGTTGCGGTGGGCCGTCTGGAGAATAAGCGTCATAAACCGACGTTTGGCGTCGTCCTCGGCGCTGGGGTCGACCGCCACGGCGGTATCGAACGTATCGAGACGGATGAGTTTGTCGCCATAGGCGCTATCGGTAGTATCCATGGCGTTCCTTTGTCTGGCATGGGTTGCCGCACGTATACGTGAGCAGTGCGGATATCGGTAAAGTACCATGATAGCCGCACTGCCCACGTATACCGCTGAGCATTGTCGTTTACGACGCAGAAGGTAGAAGACGAAAGACGGACGGCGACCGTCTTTCGATCGCCGTCCGCGCTAGTCCACAATGACAAGGAATGTCGTGTAGAGACCCAGATGGAGCCTGTCGCTGTTTTCGATTTCCACTGGGGGATAGATCTTGCCGGGCTCGCGTTGGTCGCGCGGCGGCTCAATCACAATATCGCCGTTGCCTGCACCCGATTCGAGTACCGTGCCGTTGGTCGATCCAAGGCCCTGGGCGTACCAGTGCTCACCCTCAAGACAAATGCGAAGATGCTCGCGCGATGCGTCGGCGCCCACATCGGTGATGCTGGGCGAGGTTTTGGGCAAAGAACCAATTACGGTGCCGCGCGGATCGCGTGTGAGGGGATGGATTTGCATGTCGGCGCAGTTGTCGGCATGGGTTCTGAGCAGACCGAGGTTGGGGGCGACGGTGCGCGGCTGCTCCAGGCTGCTCATAAAGCCACGTCCGACGGTAGTTTCGGTGGTGCCAAAGTGCTCGCCCGTCTTGCTGTCGCAAAAGTGCTCGACGGTGGCCACGCCCTGAACGGGATCGGCGAGCGCCCCCGTTGCCACAAAGAGCATCAAGAAGAGCGTGCTTTTCTCACGCACGGCATTGCCGTCAAAGATGTCGATGCGATTGAGGGCATTTGCATATAGGCGGCTGTCCAGTTTGTAGCTGGCGAGAGCCGACATCATTTCGTTGGCGGCCGGACCGCGATAGTGCTCGGCGATTGCCCGATAGGCGGACTCGCCGCCGCCGAGCTTGCTGCAGATTGCCGCGGAAAGGTTGAGCGTGGTGACGGTAAAGTCGCTGTAGATGGAGGGCGCGCACTGGTCAGGCTTGCGATGGACGATGTAACGGGTGAGATACGAGCGGTTGGAAGAGCATTTCTCGAGCAGGGTACTGCCGAGATAAGAGTTTCCATTGATAAGCATTCGGGCGATCTCGAGATGTTTAAGACCGCCGAACGAGCGAATATCGTTATAGAGGACCGAGCAAGGCGTCTCTGCTGCCACGGATACCTCCTTTGATTGCTTCCTAGCCAATATGGCGATAGGAATTAATGGCTCCCGGTGGGCGATGTATTAAATGGCTGCGCAATATATAGCGTAACCAAAGCAACATTATAGGCCACATGTTCGAAATTGCAGGAAGACTGAGAGATTTGGTTTGGACTGGACGGAAATCCCCCTCTGTCTTGATCTATAACAATTAGGGCCGATTTTACTCGTTAACTGTTACAGATTGAGACGTTTGTGAGCCGTGTCGACCGTTTGTCTCGATCTGTAACACGTAGAGGAAGATTTGCCCTGTAGATGTTACAGACCGAGACAATCAGCCGGGCTCACCCCGTCCGCCTCGTCATCTGTGGTTTACGTGGGGGCATACGGAGTGCGGGTATACTAACCGGCGGCGAATCTGCTCCATCGCTTAGAGTTGCTGCGTCTGGACGGCGCGTGATAGGGCTGCCAAAGCGATCGCCAGCGTGCTGAGCAACGTCCTCTCTGTGCGCACCTGTTTTTGTATGTATTAGCGCACTACCAAGCACGCCCGCGCGGCCGCATGCCGCGCCCATGACGCGTGCAGATAAGGAACAACAACATATGCGTAATTCTGTATCCGACGTCACCGACGCCGAGATTCTGGACGAAGCCCGTGAGGCCATGACCCAGGCTGCCTTCGATGCCGCCGATGAGGCCAATGCTGCCCAGGCCGTCGAGTCCGCTACCGAGAGCCTGCCCGCCTTTGACGAGCTGGGCCTTTCCGACGAAATGCTTCGTGCTATCGAGAACCTGGGCTACACGGCGCCCACGCCCGTGCAGGCCGGCTCGATCCCCGTAGTGCTCGAGGGTCGCGACCTGCTTGCCGCCGCTCAGACCGGCACCGGAAAGACGGCCGCCTTTTTGCTGCCGACCATGAACAATCTGGAGCACATCGCTCCTCCCAAACCCGTGCGCGAGCGCGGCGGCCGCAACCGTCGTCGCGGTGCTAAAAAGCCCGAGGGCAACGGCCGCGGCCCCGTGATGCTCGTCATCACCCCTACGCGCGAGCTTGCCCAGCAAATCGACGAGGTCGCGAGCAAAATCGCCGACGTCACGGGCCACGTTGCCGTGACCGTCGTGGGCGGCGTGAGCTACAAGCCGCAGACCGCGGCGCTCAAGTACGGCTGCGACATCCTGGTTGCCACGCCGGGCCGTCTGGTCGATCTGATCGAGCAGGGCGCTTGCCACCTGGACGAGGTCAAGGTGCTGGTGCTCGACGAGGCCGACCGCATGCTCGACATGGGCTTTTTGCCCGCCGTCCGCCGCATTGTGCGCGAGACGCCGGCCGAGCGTCAGACACTGCTGTTCTCGGCGACCCTCGACGAGGAGGCCGTGGGTGAGATCACCGACCTGGTGAGCGACCCGGCCCGCGTGGAGATCGCGCCGGCCACGTCGACCGCCGACACCGTCGACCAGTTTGTGTTCCCGGTGTCCATCGAGGCCAAGAACAACCTGCTGCCCGAGTTCCTCAAAAAGGAGGGCCCGGAGCGCACCATCGTCTTTATGCGCACCAAGCACCGCGCCGACAGCTGCTGCCGTCGTCTGGAGCGCAAGGGCATCAAGGCCGCCGCGATTCACGGCAACCGCAGTCAGGCTCAGCGCGAGCGTGCCCTTTCGGCCTTCCGCGACGGTACCGTCGACGTGTTGGTGGCAACCGACGTGCTCGCCCGCGGCATCGACATTAGCGACGTGCGCTACGTCGTGAACTTTGACGTGCCGGCCGAGCCGACCGACTACATCCACCGTATTGGCCGTACGGGCCGCGCCGGCGAGCTGGGCTGGGCCATCACGTTTGTGACCGAGCAGGATGTCGATGAGTTCTACGAGATCGAGAAGCTCATGGACAAGACCGCCGACATCTACGAGGCCGGCGACCTGCATGTGGGCCCCAATCCGCCCGCGGTTGACCCCGAGCGCGATCCTGCGGCCTTTAAGGTGAAGAAGAAGACCAAGCGCGGCAAGTCCAAGAGCAAGAAGAAGCTTGAGCAGGCGCGTCGCGACGGCAAACGCAACGGCGACGATTACGGTGATGTGGCCGGTCGTTCCAACCGCGGTCGCGACGAGCGCCGCGGCGACGGCGAGCGTCCGAGCCGTCTCAAGCGCGGCGGCAAGACCCGCGTGCGCGAGGGCGTTCAGGCTCGCGTGGACGAGGCTGTGGAGAGCGTGGCCCGCGAGGTGGCTGCCGAGGAGCGCGGCGGTGCTGCTGTCGTCGAGCAGGCCCCGCGCGGCAACCGTGCCGAGCGCCGTGCCAAGCAGTTCCAGGGCGAGGCGCATCGCCGTCGCCGCGAGGACGAGGACCGTGGCGGTCGTCGCCGTGTTGAGCGCGAGGACGAGGGCCGTGGCTCGCGTGGCGGCAAGCGTGGCTCGGGCGATCGTCGTCGTTCCGGTCGCAATGACGAGCGCGGTGGCCGTGACGAGCGTCGTGGCGGCGAGGGTCGTGGTGAGCGTGGCGCCCGCAGCGGTGAGTCCCGTGGCGGCAAGCGCTTTGAAGAGCGTAGCGGCCGCGGTGGCGAGCGTCGCGAGGGTGCTCGCGGCAATGGCGGGCGCAGCGGCGCCGGCCGTTCTGGCGAGTCGCGCGATCGCCGCGATCCGCGTGCCAGCCGCGATCGTCGCGATGACTGGCGCAACTACGACGATACCCGCGAGGATCGTCGCGGCTATCGCGGCGGGCGTGGCGGCAACCAGGCCGGCTCCCGTGGCGGCCGCGCCGGCGGTCGCGATAACCGTGGCAGCTATGGTAACAGCCGTGGCGGCAAGCGCGGCGGCAGCTCCCGTCGTCCCGGTGACGGCGGCGGCAAGCGCAAGTAACATACGCGTCGTGCGATAAGGATACGAGTCGCGCGGTAAGGCGAGATGAGTTTGGGCCCCGAGCAGACTATGCTCGGGGCCCTTTTTGGTGCAAAGAGGTCAGGTTAATCTGCACCAACGTCTTGAAGTTGCGGTGGAATACGGACTGTTTTGGCCTTTTGAGCGGCTTTTCAGTCCCTATTTCACCGCAACTCATGATTGGTGCAAGGCGGCCTGACTCCTTTGTACCAAAAATGATCCGGTTTCCTTCGTCCCCTTCGGATCACATGACCCCTTGGGGACGGAGGAAAACGGATCAGATAGGAAAAATAGTAAGGCGTTATTTGCCCACATGGGCTATTGCTATTTGGTAACGCGTTTTATCAAATATAGCATTTATCTGCGGTAATGTTCTTTTTTCACCGCTGGGGACGACGTTTCATACCGCCTGCCGAACCGTGTTGCTGCCAAACAACTTTATAGGTCAGTGTTGTGCGTGTAGCAATTTCGCCCGGCCTCGCCTCCGGGCTGCCATGCGAGAGGGGATCTTATGGCTCGACTGCATGTAATGGAACGCAGCCACGCTCAGGCCGTCATGGACGACCTGCACGATGCGCTCGGACGCCGTCTGGCGGTGAGTTCGCTCGCCCCGTGTCCCGTCGAGTTTACGGCGGCGCTCGTCAACCTGTGCTCCACCCAGAGCTGCGGCAAGTGCACGCCCTGCCGCGTGGGCCTAAGCGCGCTGAGCGACCTGCTCGCCGATGTGCTCGAAGGGCGCGCCGATGAGTCCACACTCAACCTGATTGAGCGCACGGCCCGCACCATCTACCTTTCGAGCGATTGCGCCATCGGCTACGAGGCCGGCGCCATGGCGCTCACGGCCATTCGCGGCTTCCGCGACGATTTTGAGCATCACATCCGCGAGCACTCCTGTGGCTTTGACCGCGAGGCCCGCGTCCCGTGCGTCTCGGGCTGCCCGGCGCACGTCGACATTCCCGGTTACATTTCGCTGGTCGAGGCCGGCCGCTATGCCGATGCCGTCAAGGTCATCCGCAAGAACAACCCGCTGCCGCTCGTTTGCGGCCTGGTGTGCGAACATCCCTGCGAGATGCACTGTCGCCGCGGCATGGTCGATGATCCCATGAACATCCTTGCCCTTAAGCGTTTTGCCGTTGAGCACAGTGACCTCAACGACCACAAGCCGCATGTAGTGGACAACACCGGTAAGCGCGTCGCCGTGATCGGCGGCGGCCCGGCCGGCCTTTCCTGTGCCTACTACCTGGCCGTGATGGGTCATAAGGTGACCATCTTTGAGCAGCGCCACCACCTGGGCGGCATGCTGCGCTATGGCATTCCCAGCTACCGTCTGCCGCGCGAGCGCCTGCAGGCCGAGATCGACTGGATCTTGAGCGCCGGCATCGACGCTGAGCTCGATCACTCCGTCAACGGCGAGGAGCTTGCCTGCCTGCGCGACGAGTTCGATGCCGTCTACCTTGCCATCGGTGCCCACAGCGATAAGAAGCTCGGCCTTCCGGGCGAAAATGCGCCCGGCGTGGAGTCGGCCGTCAAGATGCTGCGTGCCATTGGAGACGACGAGCTGCCCGACCTGAGCGGCCAGCGCGTGTGCGTCATCGGCGGCGGCAATGTAGCCATGGACGTGGCGCGCTCTGCCGTGCGCTGCGGTGCCGAAAAGGTGAGCATCGTCTACCGCCGTCGCATCTGCGACATGACGGCCCAGGATGCCGAGATTGCCGGCGCCCAGGCCGAGGGCTGCGAGGTTCTGGAGCTCACCGCACCGCTCGCTATTGAGACGGGCGAGGAAGGTCGCGTGAGTGGCCTGCGCGTGCAGCCGCAGATTATCGGCGAGCCCCGTCGTGGGCGTCCGGCCCCGCGTGCCGCCGCCACGCCCGAGCGCGTCATTCCCTGCGAGCGCGTGTTTGTGGCCATTGGCCAGGACATCGATTCCAAGCCGTTTGAGGACATGGGCATCGCCTGTAAGTGGGGCTGCGTGGTCACCGATTCGGATGGCGCCGTGCCTAACTTCGATGGCCTCTTTAGCGGCGGCGACTGCCAGACCGGCCCCGCCACCGTCATCCGGGCCATCAACGCCGGCCGCGTTGCTTCGGCAAATATCGACCGCTACCTGGGCTTCGACCACAAGATTAAGCTCGACGTGGAGCTGCCGACCGTGCAGTTTAAGGGCAAGCACGAGTGCGGCCGCTGCGAGCTGGGCGAGCGCGAGGCCGGCGAGCGCATCCACGATTGGAATCTGGTCGAGCAGGGCCTTACCGAGGAGGAGGCACGCCAGGAGGCAAGCCGCTGCCTGCGTTGCGACCACTTTGGCTTTGGCGCGTTCCGCGGAGGGAGGAACCTGGAATGGTAGAGCTCAACAAAACCACCGTCGGCGACAACAGGGAAAACGGAGCGCACAACATGGTCAAGCTCACTATCGATAATTGCGAGGTCGTGGTGCCCGAGCGCACCACGATCCTGGACGCGGCCAAGTCCGCCGGCATCCAGATTCGCACCCTGTGCTACCTGCGCGATCTAAACGAGATCGGCGGTTGCCGCGTGTGCGTGGTCGAGGTTGAGGGCTGCGACCAGCTGGTCGCCGCCTGCAACAACTACGTGCTCGACGGCATGGTGGTCCACACCAACAGCCCCAAGGCCCGTGAGGCGCGTCGCACCAACGTGCAGCTGCTGCTGTCCCAGCACGATTCGCGCTGTACGAGCTGCGTGCGCAGTGGTAACTGCAACCTGCAGACCATCGCCAACGACCTGGGCATCTTCTATTTGCCGTACGAGCAGCACCTGGCGCGCGAGGGCTGGGACTTCGATTTCCCCATCATCCGCGATAACGACAAGTGCATCAAATGCATGCGCTGCATCAAGGTGTGCGAGAGCGTGCAGGGCTTAGGGATTTGGGATCTGACCAACCGCGCCACGCATACCGCCGTGGGCACCCGTGGGCGTGCGCCGATCGGCAAGACCGATTGCGTCGCGTGCGGTCAGTGCATCACGCATTGCCCGACGGGCGCCCTGCGCGAGCGTGACGATACCGAGACCGTATTCGACGCTCTCGCCGATCCCGATAAGATCGTGCTGGTGCAGATCGCGCCGGCCGTGCGCAGCGCCTGGGGCGAGGAGCTCGGCATATCTCGCGAGGAGGCCACCGTTGAGCGCTTGGCCTGTGCGCTGCGCCGCGTTGGCTTTGAGTACGTGTTCGACACCGATTTCTCGGCCGACCTCACCATTATGGAGGAGGGCTCCGAACTGCTCGAGCGCCTGGGTAAGGCCGCCAAGGGCGAGGACGACAGCCGCGGTTGGCCCATGTTTACGAGCTGCTGCCCGGGCTGGGTACGCTTTGTGAAGGCACGTTACCCCGAGTTTGTCGACAGCCTGTCCACGTCAAAGTCGCCGCAGCAGATGTTCGGCGCCATCGCCAAGACCTACTACGCCAAGGTGCTGGGCGTGGAGCCCGAGCGCCTGTTTGTGGTGTCCGTGATGCCGTGCACGGCCAAGAAGGCCGAGTGCGCGCTACCGAGCATGGTGGGCGAGGACGGCACGCCCGATGTGGACGTTGCGCTGACGGTGCGCGAGATGGTGCGCATGATCCGCGCGAACCACGTGAGCGTGGACACGCTTACCGAGGAGCCGCTCGACACACCGCTGGGCTTTGGCACGGGCGCGGGTGTGATCTTTGGCGCCACGGGCGGCGTGATGGAGGCCGCCGTGCGCTCGGCCTATTACCTGGTGACGGGCAAGAACCCCGATGCCGACTTCTTTACCGACGTGCGCGGACTTGACGGCTGGAAGGAGGCCGTGGCCGATATCGATGGCACCAAGGTGCGCGTCGCCGTGGCACACGGGCTGGGTAACGCTGCCCGTCTGCTCGACGCGATTCGCGATGGCCGTGTGAGCTATGACTTCGTTGAGGTCATGGCGTGCCCGGGCGGCTGTGTCGGTGGCGGCGGTCAGCCCATCCACGACGGCTGCGAGCTGGCAGCCGAGCGTGGCCAGGTGCTCTGGGGCCTGGATGCCGCTGCGGACATTCGCTTCTCGCACGAGAATCCCGATGTCCAGGCGTGCTACCGCGAGTTCTTGGGCGAGCCGCTCTCGCCGCTGGCCGAGGAGCTGCTGCATACCGACCATCACGCATGGACGATGCCTAACGAGGGGACGTGCTAGCGATGCGCGCGTTTGATTTTGAAATGTCGCGCCGGGGGTTTGCCTCGGCGCTCGCCGCGGGCGTCCTGTCGCTTGCGCTCGCGGGCTGTGGCGGCGGGGCTGCCAGTGCCGGGTCTGCCGCGGGCTCGGCTAGCACAGACGGCGCCGGTGCCGCTGCCGAGCCGGTCGAGGTGCACGTCGCCTCGCTCAAGGGGCCGACTTCGATTGGCCTGGTGCAGTTTATGGATCAGGCCGCAAACGGCGAGACGGACAATGAGTTCGACTTTGCGATCGACACTGCCGCCGACGAGATTGTGCCCAAGGTCATTCAGGGCGATATCGACATTGCCCTGGTGCCCGCCAACGTGGCGAGCGTACTCTACAACAAGACCGAGGGCGCGGTGCAGGTCATCGACATCAACACGCTGGGCGTGCTGAACGTGGTGACGGGCGACGCGAGTGTGACCTCGTTTGGCGATCTGGCGGGCCATACCGTCTACATGACGGGCAAGGGCACCACGCCGGAGTACGTCATGAACTACCTGCTGGAGCGCGCGGGCCTGACCGGCCAGGTGACGCTTGAGTTTAAGAGCGAGCCCACCGAGGTGCTGTCGGCGCTGCTTGCCGACCCGACTGCCGTGGGCGTGCTGCCCGAGCCGTTCAAGACCGCTGCCATCGCCAAGAGCGAAGGCAAGCTGTCGGCGCCGGTAAGTCTGACCGATGTGTGGGACGAGCTGGCAGGTGACACGGGCTCGCGCTTGCTGACGGGCGTGACCGTGGTGCGCCGCGCGTTTGCCGAGGAACATCCCGAGGCCGTGGCGGAGTTCTTGAGCTGTCATGCGGCGAGCGTGAAGGCCGTCAATGCGGCGCCGGCAGACTGGGCGCAGGCCGTGGTCGATGCCGGCATCGTGGACAACGCCAAGATCGCCGAGAAGGCGATTCCCGGGTGCATGCTTGTGTGCCAGACGGGCAAGGATATGAAGGCGGCACTTAGTGGGTATCTGCAGGTGCTGTCCGACGCGGACGCGAGCGCCGTGGGTGGTAAACTTCCGGCTGACGATTTCTACTACATGGAGTAGCCCGTGCGTGCGTTTGCTCGACACATGACAGAGCGTATGAAGGCGGCGGCGGCAGCAGGTGCCGTTGCCGCCTTTTGGCTTGCCGTGTGGGTGCTGGTAGCGGGTCTTGTGGCGCAGCCACTGATCTTGCCGGGGCCGGGTGCTGTTGTGGTGGCGCTGCTGCGCCTGGTGTGCGATGGCGGTACCTGGGCGATTTTGGCGGGCTCGGGCGCGCGGATATTGGGCGGGCTGGCGCTTGCCGCGGTGTGTGGTGGCGTGCTGGCCGGGATTTCGTCACGTTCGCGTGCGTTTGCGCACCTGGTGGCTCCGGCGCTGTCGTTTGTCAAGGCGACGCCGGTTGCCTGCGTGGTGGTCCTGCTGCTCATTTGGCTGGGATCGGCGCGCGTGAGCATCGCGGCGGTCTTTTTGATGGCGCTGCCGGGCGTATATTTCTCGCTGGTCGAGGGCTTGGCACAAGTGGATAAACCGCTGGAGCAGATGTTTCGTCTGCATGGCGTGCGGGGCTGGCGACTGTTTTGTGCCCACACCTGGCGCGAAGTCCTGCCGTTTGTGCTTTCGTGCGCCCGCGCTGTGATCGGCATGAGCTGGAAGGCCGGCGTGGCGGCGGAGCTGATCGGCATGGCGGTGGGCACCGTGGGCGAGCGCATCTATCAGGCATAGCTTTTGATTGAGACGGCTGATCTGCTGGCGTGGACCGTGCTGGTCGTTGCCGCCTCGTGGGCGTGTGAGCGCGTGCTGGTGTGGCTTCTGCGGGTTTCGGGACCCGTGGCGTGGCGCGCGGCCGTGCGGGCGCATGGGCGTGGTAATCGCGGGCGTGCGGGCGGCTCTGCTGGTGGCGGGGCTGCGGCGGAGCTTGCGCTCGCCGTGGGCGATCGCGCTCCCTGGGCGCCGGCGCTGGACGGTCTGGTGCTCAATGTGCCCGCGGGTGGGCGCATCTGTGTGATGGGTGCTTCGGGCATGGGCAAGTCGACGCTGCTTTCGTTGGCAGCGGGGGAGTGCTCGCCGTGCTCGATGGTGTTTCAGGATGCACGCTTGGCCGAGTCCGCCTCGGCGCTGGATAACGTGCTGGTGTGCGCCGATGCGTGTGTGGATGCTTCGAGCGCCGCGGCATTGCTGCGCCTGCTGGTGCCGGGAGTCGATGTGGATGCTCGCGTGGCCGAGCTTTCGGGCGGGCAGCGCCGTCGCGTCGAGATTGCCCGCGCCCTGCTGTGCCCGGGCGGCGCGGTGATTCTGGACGAGCCCTTTACCGGCCTGGATGCCGCCGCGCGCGATGCGACGACCAAGGTCGTGCTCGACCTGCTCGACGGCCGCACGCTCTTGCTTGCCACGCACGACGCCGCCGACGCTCAGGCCCTCGATATCTCGGACATCATCACGCTCTAAAAACTAACTCAGCAACAAAATGATTCGTTTTCCTCCGTCCCCATGGGGTCGGGTGTGGTATTCTATCTGCGTGGTAATACTTAGGAATACCAAGTAATACCAACGCCGCAGAAACAAACTCCGGATGCGGGCCAATCGGGTTGCCTTCACAGCCCGTCGCCCAGCCGCGTGGCCCGCATCTATCCGCACCACCGTCGTTTCAAAAAGGAAGCGCCATGGCAGAACACATGACCCCCGTAGTCGCGAAGGTCTTGCCCGAGGAGAAGGCGGCCTTCGCGGCGGCAACTCAGCTCGTGGGCACCACGCCGTCCAACGCCATCCGCATGTTTATCGCCGCGTTCAATCGCTGCGGCACCTTCCCGTTCGACATCTCGCCCAACGGGGCTTTTGGTAAAGACTGTCCCCAGCAACTAGTCGTTAAAGAACGTCCCCAATGACTAGTCGTCGGGAGGAGGTTGGCATGCTCAATGCGATGATTTGGGCGCTTGCCTGTTTTGGCGTCGTCGCTGCCGATATTGCCCTGAGCATCGTTTTGTTCTCCGCCCTTGGCGTCGCATCGGTGTTCATGGGCTTTTCGATCGATGACCTCGACATTCAATTGCTTCAGGCCGTCGCGCAGACGGCATCGTTTTTGATGGCGCTACTGTGGTGGCGTTATCTGTGGCCGCGTTCGTTTATGGCGCGCTGGCAGGGCGAACGCCCACTTGGCGGGGGAGCGCGTGGGGCGTGGAAACGTATCGCCTGCGTTATCGTGATTGGCCTGGCCCTGCAGGTGGTTGTTGGCTACGTGACCGACGCCGCGCTGTCGCTGTTGCCCGATGCCGCGGCCGACTACAGCGAGCTTGTCGAGGAAACAGGCATGGGCGACACCAGCTATCTCGCCGTCCTGACTACGGTGCTCGGCGCCCCATTTTGTGAAGAGCTGCTGGTGCGCGGCATTATTTTTGAGTTTTCGCTCCGAGCGTTTAATCCGCAGTGCCGCCCACTTTGGAAGCGTCGGCGTCGTGCGAGCGCGCAGGACGGCGCCATGGTACCCTGGGCGGCCCCAAGCACGTGGGGTATCGTCGCGGCGATTGTGCTGCAGGCGGTAATCTTCGGTTTTATGCACATGAATTGGGTGCAGGGTTGCTACGCGGGTGCCGCCGGCCTCATCTTTGGTTGGGTGCTCGTGACGACCGGAAAGCTCCGCTACACGATCCTGCTGCACTTTGCCTTTAATGCCGGGTCGTATCTCATGACGTTGCTCTGGTTTGTGAACACGCCGCTCGACGTGGTGGTCACGGTTGCCATCGCCGGCTTTGTGCTGGTAGAGGCAATGCGCTCGCTGCGCCACGCGTGTGGGATGGACGCAGCGAGCGCACAGCTTCCCTAGTTGCGGCGTCCGCCTCCGTTGGCACCCTGACGCCCCTGAGCTGCACGGTTGCGCCCGGCAGTGTTCTGCGCGCGCGACATGCCGCTGTGCCCCTTGCTGCCCTTAGGCCCCTTGCCAGCGGCGCCACCGTGGGCCTTGCCGCCCTTCTTGGCTGCGCCATGCCCACCGCCAGCAGACGTCTCGCCCGGGCGCGGCGGCACGGGACGGATCAGGCAATGCTTGGTGTAGCCGATCAGGTCGCGACGGCCAGCCTTTTCCAGCGCCTCGCGTACCAGCTTGTAGTTCTCGGGCTTGCGATACTGGATGAGCGCGCGCTGCATGGCCTTCTCGTGCGGGTCGCGCGCCACATAGATCGGTTTCATGGTGCGCGGGTCCACGCCGGTGTAGTACATGCACGTCGACATGGTGGACGGTGTGGGGTAGAAGTCCTGCACCTGCTCGGGCATGTAACCCATGTCGCGCACGGCTTCGGCAAGGTCCACGGCTTCCTTCATCGTTGAGCCGGGGTGGCTCGAGATCAGATACGGCACCACGTACTGCTTGAGTCCGTATTCGCGATTCAAGCGTTCAAATTTACGGCAGAATGCGTCGTAGACAGCTCGGCTCGGCTTGCCCATCACGGACAGTACCGCGTCGCTCACGTGCTCGGGCGCTACGCGCAGCTGGCCCGAGACATGGTGTTCCAGCAGCTCGCGCAAAAACTCGTCCGAGGCATCGGCCATGGTGTAGTCAAAGCGGATGCCGCTGCGGACGAAGACCTTCTTGACGCCCGGCAGCTGGCGCAGGTCGCGCAGCAGCTGCGTGTAGCCGGTCTCGTCGACCACCATGTTCTTGCACACGCTCGGCCACAGGCAGCGCTTGTTCTTGCACACGCCGTGCTTGAGCTGCTTGTCGCAGGCGGGGCGGCTAAAGTTGGCCGTCGGTCCGCCCACGTCGTTGATATAGCCCTTAAACTCGGGATCGCGCGTGAGCAGCTCGGCCTCGCGCATGATCGAGTCGTGGCTGCGCATCTGCAACACGCGGCCCTGGTGGAAGGTGAGGGCGCAAAACGAGCACTCACCAAAACAGCCGCGGTTGGAGCTTATGGAAAACTTGATCTCAGCAAAGGCCGGCACGCCGCCCGCCGCGTCGTAATCGGGATGCCAGTCGCGTGCGTAGGGGAGTTCGGCCACCTCGTCCATCTCATCGGTAGTGAGCGTCGCCGACGGCGGGTTTTGCACCACATAGACGCTGTTGGGGTAGGGCTCTACCAGGCGATGCCCGGTGATGGGGTCCATATTCTGTTGCTGCACGTTAAAGCTGCGCGCGTAGTTGAGCTTGTCGGCGGTAAGGTCGTCCCAGCTGGGCAGCAGATCGTAGTCGTAGACCTCGTCGAGCGAGCCTGTGCGGTAGACGGTGCCGTTGATATAGGTGATCTGATCGACGGGCAGTCCCGCGTCGAGCGCGTCGGCGATCTCGACGATCGCGTGCTCGCCCATGCCGTAGATGAGGATGTCGGCGCCCGAGTCGAGCAGTACCGAGCGCTTGAGCTTGTCCTGCCAGTAGTCGTAGTGGGCCAGGCGGCGCAGGCTCGCCTCGATGCCGCCGATGATGATGGGGGCGTCCTTGAACGTCTGGCGGATGAGGTTGCCGTAGACCGTGACAGCTCGGTTGGGACGGTGCCCCTCCTCGCCACCGGGAGTGTAGGCGTCGGTGTGGCGGCGGTGCTTGGTCACCGAATAGTGGTTGACCATGGAGTCCATGTTGCCGGCACTGACGAGAAAGCCCAGGCGCGGCTCGCCGAGCACGGTGATGCTGGCGGGGTCGGTCCAATCGGGCTGGCAGATGATGCCCACCTTGTAGCCGTGTGCGTCGAGTACGCGGCTGACGATGGCCATACCAAAGCTGGGATGGTCCACGTAGGCGTCGCCGCAGATGTAGACAAAGTCGCACTGGTCCCAGCCGCGCGCATCCATGTCGGCGCGGCTGACGGGGAGGAACTTATCGCGGCCCGGTCGCCAGGGGCGGGCGGGCGTCGCTTGGGAATGCTTGGTGCGGGCGACCGTGGCCTGCGCCTTACCGCCACGCTTTTGCTGCTGGCCCTGTTTGCCCTGTTGACTGCGCTGGTTGTTCTGAGCGTGCTGAGGCTTTTTTGCCACGATCCCTCCCGGTGTCTGTATGCTGCACGTAATTGTAACCAGTCTTTTTGGGACGGCGCTAAAAAGACTGGTGGAGTACACGAGGCGTCGGGTGTCGGCGCCGCGCCCGCTGTTTGTTTCCAGACTGTGTATCTGCGCGTTGGAGAACCCGTCTCGCGCGCACGCCATGTTGTCAATGGGTTACAGTATGAACGGCGGCTATGTTTCCGCCAACGCACGAGAGAGTCGTCAACAAGGAGGATGCACGACGATGCAGCGTGCCAAACAGATATCGGAGTCCATCGAGCTGGGCATTATCTTGGCGCTCGCCGGTGGCTTTATGGACGTCTATTCGTACATTGGGCGCGATCATGTTTTCGCCAACGCGCAGACAGGCAACATCCTGCTCGTGGGCGTGAGCATCTCGGAGGGCAACTGGGCACTTGCGGGACGCTATTTCTTCCCCGTGGTGTCGTTTGCCGTGGGCATTATGCTTGCCGATCTGGTACACGAGCGGTTTGGCAGCGTGATTCACTGGCGCCAAGTGACGGTGTTCTTTGAAGCCGTTATCTTGCTGGGCGTGAGCTTTATCCCCGGCGGCAATTTCAACCTGCTCGCCAACTGCCTCACCTCGTTTGCCTGCGGTATGCAAGTTGAGAGCTTCCGCAAGATCCACGGTCACGGCATCGCTACGACCATGTGCATCGGCAACTTGCGCAACGCGCTGCAAAACGTGGACGATTACATCATCACCCACAGGCGCGGCTTTTTGGAAAACGGCCTGCTGTACTTTGGCGTGATCTTTACCTTTGTGTTTGGCGCCGTGTTGGGCAACTGGTGTATTGAGCGCATGGGCCTGCACGCCATCGTCGTGGCGAGCTTGCTGCTGTTTGTCGCGTTTGCCATCATGTTCATCGACCGCGAGCGCGATTTGCGCTTACGCTGGAAGGTTGCGGCCGAGGCTTGGAAAGAGGGCTGCCGAAAGTAACCGAATGCGGCAAAGGGGCTGTCCCTTTGCCGCAATATTTTTCATCATCTGTTGAAACGCTTTAACACTTTTGATGTTCTCACGCGTTTTTTGTTTCAAAAGCGTTAGGATGGGACTCATAGCGTGGGGCGTAATGGATGCCCCGCACACGATGGGAGGCTATCAATGGCTAATCGTTTCGTTCTCAATACCATCTCTTATCATGGTTCCGGCGCCATCAAGGAGATCCCCGGCGAGCTCCAGCGTCGCGGCTACAAGAAGATCTTCGTCTGCTCCGACCCCGATTTGGTTAAGTTTGGCGTTACCGCTAAGGTGACCGACGAGCTCGACGCCGCCGGCATCGCTTGGAGCCTCTACTCCGAGATTAAGCCCAACCCCACTATCCAGAACGTCAAGGACGGCGTCGAGGCCTTCAAGGCCGCCGAGGCTGACGCTATCGTGACCATCGGTGGTGGCTCCTCCATGGACACCGCCAAGGCCATCGGCATCATCATCAACAACCCCGAGTTCGCCGATGTCCGCAGCCTCGAGGGCGTTGCTCCCACCAAGAACCATGCCGTGTTCACCATCGCCGTGCCGACGACCGCCGGTACCGCTGCCGAGGTGACCATCAACTACGTCATCACAGACCCCGAGAAGGTCCGCAAGTTCGTGTGCGTCGACACCAACGACGCCCCCGAGGTCGCCGTCGTCGACCCCGATATGATGGCTTCCATGCCCGCCGGCCTGACCGCTTCCACCGGCATGGACGCTCTGACCCACGCCATCGAGGGCTATACCACCAAGGGCGCTTGGGAGCTCTCCGACATGTTCCACTTTGAGGCTATTAAGCTGATCAGCGAGAACCTGCGCGACTCCGTCGCCGAGGCCAAGTCCGGTCAGCCCGGCTCCGGCCGCGAGGGCATGGCCCTTGGCCAGTATGTCGCCGGCATGGGCTTCTCCAACGTTGGCCTGGGCATCGACCACGCCATGGCTCACACCCTGTCCGCTCACTACGACACCCCGCACGGCGTCGCTTGCGCCATGCTGCTGCCGATCGCCATGGAGTTCAACAAGCCGGTTTGCGCTGAGCGCCTGGCCAAGGTTGCCGTCGCCATGGGCGTTGACACCACGGGCATGAGCACCGCCGAGGCCGCCGATGCCGCCATCGCCGCCGTCAAGCAGCTTTCCGCCGACGTGAATATCCCGCACGTCTGCGAGGCTATGAAGGCCGACGAGATCGAGGTTCTGGCCAAGGACGCCATGGCCGACGCCTGCTTCCCGGGTAACCCGCGCGAGGCAACGCTCGACGACGTCATCGAGCTCTTCAAGAAGATCTGCCCGGCTGCCTAGCCCAGTTTGGTGGTCCTTCGCCCGTAGGTGTATGGTCTTTTGACGTGCCGCTGGCCCCGCCGAGCTACGCACGGCGGGGCTTTTTGTGCTGCGTCGATGCCCTGAGACGGACAAAACCAAGGCGTACTGCCCGCTGCGGATAGGTGGTGCACTTCCCAGCGTGCATTTTTGGGAGTATTCAGCAAGCTCTTAAAAATGCATAACGTTTTGAATGGCCCGTAGTGGCCCGCAGGCGCCCATCGACAGCCATTGTGGGCGGGCTATCGATGAGTGGAGGGGGTTGTTACTGAGTTTTTGCTTTGCGACGACCTGCAACACTGCTGTAACCACGTCGTTTTGTCGTTCGTGATGGGGCCGTTGGGGCCCACGGTGCTGAATACTCCGTTTTTTGCACGGCCCAAGGTGGGGTACCCTGAGACGAAGCAAAAAGACTCCTCATTTCTATGCAGATACCGATAGGATTTATGCAAGATTGGGATTGTAAGCCGTGCGCGTGCGCAAAATCGGCGCGAGGACGTCTGGAGGTGGCTCGGCTCCCAGAGCCTTGCGCGTGCAGAACGGTTAAAATCGGGACTCGGTCTTAGTTTTGCTTGGAAGGATGCACATGGCTTCTGTAATCGATGCTTCTCTAGAGGAGACGCTCTCCTATATCGCGGGACAGCTTAAGACACTGACTTCTATTGCTTCGCCGACGGGCTATACCCGTGCGGCGACTGATTATCTGATGGAGACCCTGCGCGATATGGGGTTTGGGCCTGAGCGTTCCAATAAGGGTAACGTGCTCGTTGAGCTTGGTGGCGAGGGTGAGCCGCTCGTACTGGCGAGCCATGTCGATACCCTGGGCGCCATGGTGCGTTCCATTAAGGACAATGGTCGCCTGCGCCCCACGACGCTCGGCGGGCATCAGTGGTCTACGGCCGATGGCGAGAACTGCACCGTCTACACGCGCGACGGCAATGTCTACACGGGCGTGGTCCTCAATACCGAGCCTTCGGCGCATGTGGCCGACGAGCCGGTCAAGACCATCGAGAAGAACATGGAAATCCTGCTCGATGAGAATGTCGACAGCAAGGACGATGTGCTTGAGCTGGGCATTCAGACCGGCGACATCATCGCTATGGATCCGCGTACCACGGTGACGGAGAGCGGCTACATCAAGAGCCGCTTCCTGGATGACAAGCTGTCGGCGTCGATTCTGCTGGGTCTGGCCCGCGCTGTTGCTGACGGCGAGGTGTCGCTTTCGCGCAAGGTGTCGCTGCTCTTTACCGTGTACGAGGAGGTCGGCCACGGCGGTGCTTTCGTGCCGGCCGACACGCGCGAGATGATCAGCGTTGACATGGGCTGCGTGGGCGACGACCTGGGCTGCACCGAGCGCATGGTGTCGATTTGCGCCAAGGATTCGGGCGGTCCGTACAACTACGACCTGGTAACCACGCTGTCCAACATCGCGCGCGAGCTGGAGCTCGATTACGCCATCGATGTGTATCCGCACTACGGCTCGGACGTTGAGGCCACGCTCTCGGCCGGCTACGACATCCGTCACGGCCTGATCGGCCCCGGCGTGTACGCGAGCCACAACTACGAGCGCAGCCACATCGACGGCGTGCGCAATACCTACGAGCTGGTCCGCGCCTACGTACAACGCTAGCGATGCAGCGGCCTCGGCTGATACGGCAGTACCGACCGAGGCCGTCCTCTCTAAGTTGCGGTGAAATAGGGACTGTTTGGCGGTTTTAAACGCTTAAACAGTCCCTATTTCACCGCAATTAATGAAGGGGATGGGGCTACTTAAGTGCGCCGGTCACCGTGCCGCCGCCGAGGACGATGTCGCCGCGGTAGACTACAACGGCTTGGCCGGGGGCGATGGCGCGCTGCGGGTCGTCAAAAGTTAGCAGCATTTGCCCGTCTTCGCCGCGCGCAAGGGTCGCTGCCTGGTCTTTCTGACGATAGCGGTACTTGGCACCTACGCGAATGCCACCGGACGTGAGCTCTGCCTTCATGCGGTCGGCAGGGGCACTCCAGATCCAGTCGTTGGCCGTGAGCGCTGTGGCCGTTAGGTCCTCGGCCTCGCCCAGATGCACGGTGCTGCTGTCGGCGTCGACGCCCGTTACGTACACGGGATGCGCCATCGCGACGCCCAGGCCCTTGCGCTGACCGATGGTGTAGCGCAGCGCACCGTTGTGGCGCCCGACCACGCTGCCGTCGCGCCACACAATGTCGCCCGGTGCAGCGGGATGTCCGCAGCGGCGCTCGATATAGCCCGCGTAGTCACCGTCTGGAATAAAGCAGATGTCCTCGCTTTCGGCCTTCTTGGCGTTGGTAAAGCCCTGCTCGGCGGCAATGCGGCGCACGTCGCGCTCTTTGTCCAGCCCAGCCAGCGGAAAGATCGTGTGCGCCAGGCGTTCCTGCGTAAGCGAATACAAAAAGTAACTCTGGTCCTTTTTGGGGTCCTCGCCGCGGTACAGCTGCCAGGTTCCGTCGGACGCCTGGCTCGTTTTGGCGTAGTGGCCCGTGGCGATGTAGTCGCAGCCCATATCCAGCGCCGCATCCAGCAATGCGCCAAACTTAATGTGGCGGTTGCAGATGATGCATGGGTTGGGCGTCAGCCCCTCCTGATAGGCGGTCACGAAGCGCTCGATAACGTTGCGGTCGAAGGCCTGCTGCAGGTCGAGCACATGGTGGGGCATCCCCAGGCACTCGGCGACAGCCTTTGCATCGGCGATGTCGCGGTCGACCTTACTCATGCCCGTGACGGGATCGGGCGCGGGGCAGGTGAGGCGCATGGTGGCGCCGACGCATTCGTAGCCCTGGCTTTTGAGCAGGTACGCGGTCACGCTGGAATCGACGCCGCCGCTCATGGCGACGAGCACGCGCTTGTTGTGCATGGGGAGGTTCTCCTTGGTGGCATGTGGCCAAAAAAGAAAAGCGGCGCGGGAGGCTGGTTCCGCGCCGCAGACATTGTAGCAAGTTCGGACGTCTCGTGGGACACCCTGATTGGATGGGCTCAGGCTGCCGGGAGAGAGGAGACCGGCTCGTCCGCGGGCTCAACCTATGGGCGACAGGCCCTTAGTCCTGGAACAGTGCCGTGGACAGGTAACGCTCGCCGGTGTCGGCAAGCAGGGCCACGATGGTCTTCCCCTCGTTCTCGGGGCGCTTGGCCAGCTGCAGTGCGGCCCACACGGCGGCACCGGACGAAATGCCCACGAGCACGCCCTCCTTGTGGCCCACGGCACGGCCGGTGGCAAAGGCGTCGTCGTTCTCGACGGGGATGATCTCGTCATAGACCTGGGTGTCGAGGACGTCGGGCACAAAGCCGGCGCCGATGCCCTGGATCTTGTGCGGGCCGGCCTGGCCCTTGGAGAGCACCGGGGAGGTGGCGGGCTCGACGGCGACGACCTTAATCTCGGGGTTCTGCTCCTTGAGGAACTCGCCCACGCCGGTCACGGTGCCGCCGGTTCCAACGCCGGCGACGAAGATGTCGACCTCGCCGTCGGTGTCATCCCAGATCTCGGGGCCGGTCGTGGCCTTGTGGATGGCGGGGTTGGCGGGGTTCACAAACTGGCCGGCGATAATGCTGTTGGGGGTCTCCTTCTGCAGCTCCTCGGCCTTGGCGATGGCGCCCTTCATGCCCTTGGAGCCGTCGGTGAGCACGAGCTGTGCGCCGTATGCCTGCATAAGCTTGCGGCGCTCGACGGACATGGTCTCGGGCATGATGATGATCACCTTGTAGCCGCGGGCAGCCGCCACCGAGGCGATGCCGACGCCGGTGTTGCCGCTCGTGGGCTCGATGATGGTATAGTCGCCGCCGCGCACGAGCTTGCCGGCCTTCTCGGCCTCGTCGATCATGTTCTTGGCGACGCGGTCTTTGACGGATCCGGCGGGGTTGAAGTATTCCAGCTTGACGAGCACGCGGGCCTTGAGGTCCTCATCGGCCTCAAAGTGAGTGAGCTCCAGAAGCGGAGTGTGGCCGATAAGCTGATCGATGGACGTGTAAACATTGCTCATGGTGAACCTCCAAAGTGTTCAAATGACTGGATACCGTGTGGTTTTACGGTGTGTATAGCAGCGAAACCCACAAACCTTATGGGTTGTTCGTTTTGCTGTTGGCAAGCATAGTAGACAGTAAAGCCTAGTAACGCAATAGGAAATAGAAGATTATTACGAGTCGATTAACCATCTTGACCGGAACGGGTATTTTCAAAACTAATTTTTCGGCTAGAATTTCTACGGACTAAATGACCGAAAGGCAGCACTATATATGTTGGTTTCTACTAAGGGCAGATATGCCCTGCGCGTTATGGTCGATCTGGCCGAGCACCAGGCGGCCGGTCGCATCCCGCTCAAAGAGATCGCGGCGCGACAGGGGATTTCCGAGAAATATCTCGAGAACATCTTGGCTACGCTCGTACGTGCCAACATGCTCTCGGGTATGCGTGGCAAGGGCGGCGGCTACGTGCTCACGCGCCCGCCCGAGCAGTACACGGTGGGCGAGATCTTGCGTCTGACCGAGGGCAGCCTAGCACCGGTCGCATGCCTGGACGGCGACTGCAAGGGCTGTTCGCGTTCGGACGAGTGCCCCACGCTCGACGTGTGGAAGAACCTGGACAAGCTCATCAACGACTACCTCGACGGTGTGACGCTCGATCAACTTGTCGCTCCCAACCATGGCTACGACTATGTCATCTAACCCACACCTGCATTTGGGGACGGGGTAGAAATGGTAGATTCTCTCGTCCTTTGAGACTTGACAAATAAGAAGGCCGCCCATTTTTTGTGATGGGCGGCCTTCGTTTTGGGTCGATATGACGGTTCGTATTGAACAGTTCTAGCCCTCGGCGATGCTGTCGAGAATGCTGCGCATGATGGATACCAGGATGCTGCCCATAAAGGCCGATCCAAAGCCGGCAATGGAGATACCCGCGCCCAGCAGATTGACCGACAGGTAGCTGGCCAGCTCGAGCATAAAGCTGTTGACTACGAGCTGAAAAATACCAAGCGTGATAATAGTGAGCGGCAGCGAGATGACCGTCAGGAACGGCTTGACGAGCGAGTCGACGATGTTGAGGAACAGTCCCACAAAGGCAAAGCAGACCCAGGCCTCGGCAAAGCCGAAGGGTTGGATACCGGGGACGAGGAACGTGGCGATCGCGATGGCGATCGAGGTGAAGAGCCAGTTAAGCATAAAGCGCATGGCGTGAATCCTTTCTTGCGCCGGGGTTGCTGGCGTCGCGTGAAGCGGCTTGCGGCGGCGACCTGGATGGTTGCGCGGGCGCGCCGCGGTGTTTGGGCGCCCATTGTCTCAAATATTCGTGGAGCTTACGTGCGCATACGGTTTCTAAACGGCGTTCGTCCTGAAAAACGCGCCGCTGGCAGAGAGTCTTGTCGCTTTAGTTTGGTGGTGTGCTACACTGCTACGGGCAAAAGCCACAGGCGTTGCCCTATTGCATAGAACGGGCGAACGATGCCCGATGTCAGTATCAACTTCGATGCCTTTTGGCGGGTTTGGCGGTGATCGATGAATATCGAGAACATGTTTGACAAGCCTGATGTCAAGCAGCTGGTCCACGCATTTAGCCTTTTGGACGACGAGAAGGATATCCAGGCGTTTTTGACCGATATCTGCACGCCGCGCGAGATTTGCGATCTTTCGCAACGCCTGCAGGTCGCGCGTTATCTGGATGAGGGCGAGCCCTATGTTGAGGTTCAGGCCCGCACGGGCGCTTCGTCCACCACGGTGAGCCGTGTTTCCAAGGCGCTCAACGGCGAGTACGGTGGCTATCGCAAGATCCTCATCAAGCTGGAGGATGGCGAGTAGGCCAGCGACAACATTGAATTACGAAGAACCGTCCCTCCGGGGGCGGTTTTTATATGCCCGCAATCGGCTGGTGCGTTGGGGTCAGGTTGCTTTGTACCAAAAGATGGAGCTGCGGTGGCAATGTGTCCGCTTGGGCGGGTAGGATGGATGCATTGATTATTGCGAACAGTTTGAGCGGAGGACCATGCCTGTTCGAATCTATACCACCAATGCCGGCACGGATTTGAGTGATGCCGAGTCGGCGCTGCTTGCCGACCTTGTTGGCTGCCACGGACGTGCCGTGCTGCTGGCACCTACGTTTGCCGAGCTCGACCTGTGCCGTCATGATGCGGCGGAAGCCGGGATTTCGCTGGGTATTGACTACAAGACGCCTACATCGTGGATTCGCTCGCTTTGGGAGCTTTTGGGCGACGGGCGCGGTTTCGTTGACAACCTGCAGCGCCAGATGCTGTTCTCGGACATGGTCACGCGTCTCGACGATGCCGACCTGCAGCCGCTTTCGCGTAGCCAGGGCACGGTGCGCATGCTCGCGCGCATGGCCCGCGATGTGCTGCCGGGTGTGGCGGGGACGACGGCCGAGCGATGCGGTGGCAACAATTGCCAGCCTGAGCCAAAAAGCGATGCCGAGGCTCGTGTGTTTGAGCTTTTGCGTGCCTACGCGGGCGGTTTGGACCGTCGAGATATGGTCGAGCCCTGCGAGGCAGCTGACATTATGGCCGGTGCCCTGGCCGATAGCCTGCCGGCGTGCGCCCGCGCCGTATGCGTGCGCGGTACCACGTCGTTTACGCACGGTCTACTCGAGCTGCTGTCTGCCGTGGCGAACAATGGGGGAGAGGTCGTCGTGCTGCTTGCCCGCGAGCAGGCGGCGATGCGCGAGGAGCTTGCCACGGCATTTGATGCCCGCGGTGTGCTGTTTGAGATCGCGCCGCTGGGGGAGGACGCCGTCGCGTCTGATGTCGTTTGCGGGGCCGCCGCTCAGCCTGTCTTTATTGAGGTCGCCGGCCCCCATGCCCGTGCTCATGTCTATGCGGACGCCATCGATAAGTTGGTGAAAGCGCGCAAGGAGTCCAAGGCCGATAAAGCTACTGCAACGCCCGCCGACCCCGTGCGCGTGCTCGTCGTTTCTGCCCGGGCACCCCAGCTGTTCGGCGAGCTCGCCGCCCGTTTTGCGGCTCGTCATATCGCTGCCGAGACAACTGAGTTCACGGCGTTTTCCCAGTCCATCGCGGGCAGGCAGTTTGCGGCGCTTGCCGGCCTGATCGAGCGCATGAAGGCCGCCGATGAGGGCATGGCGTCAAAGACCGAGTGGTGGCCCGCGCCGGAGCTTACCGACTGGATCTACAGTCCGCTTTCGGGTGCCGACGCCGCGAGCGCCCGCGGCTTCGACAAGAACATGCGCCTGTCGCGCAGCAAGACCGCTGCGGGCGTCAAGAGCCTGCTGCAGAGCGTGCAGGGCCAGGTGAGGGGCGCCCGCAAGGCCGCCAGCGACGATAACTGGTTTAAGAATGTGCCGTGCGTGGTCTCGGACGTGTTTCAGGCGCTGTGGCGCGACAAACCCGTGACGGCGCTCAAGGCCATGCTCGCCGTTGCAGAGGCGCTGCCCGATCGTTTGCTGGGCGGCTTGGATGGTCAAGCCCGTCGCCAGGCGGAGGCGGCCCTGCTGCGCCACGCCATCGACATCCTTATGAACGATGCTCGCGCGCTCGACGTGTCGCAGGCTGCGACCGTGCCGGTTCTCGATGGCGTTCGAACTAAGGTGGACAAGCGCAGCACCGCTTACGATTACGAGACCTACGAGGTCGATCGCACACCACGGGCACAAGTGCGCTTCGTGTCGCTTGCCGATGCGTCGGTTTTGCGTCCTGGCGGCTACGATGCCGTGCTGTTTGCCGATGTCGACCTGGACAGCTATCCGCTTTCGCACGAAGAGGGCCCGCTTGCCACGTTGACGGCCGAGCTGCGCCGCGACGGCGTGTCTTTGGAGCCCGCCGCCCTGCTGCGCGTGCGCTTTGGCCGTGCAATGCAGGCGGCGAGCGGTCCGGTAGCGCTCGCCCGCGTGGCACACGATCGCCAGGCGCGCGAGTGCTACCCGGCAGCCGTATGGACCGAGCTGCGGGCACATGCCGAGGCCGCTGGCGCTGCCAAGCCCACGTGCGTGGGCGAGGGCGATATCATCGCCGACTTTGATCCCGCGGCAGGCGAAGGTCTTAGGCGCGAGCGCGTGACCTGTGAAGCCCCTCAGCATCTGAGTGCCGAGGCCGTGCCGTATTTGGTCCTGCGCCGTCGCGAGGGTGAGGACGCGCCGCTCGTGCCGCGTCTGACGTCCGCCTCGCAGATCGAGGCCTATTCTACCTGTCCACTGTGCTGGTTCGTGTCGTATCGCGTCAAGCCCCAGTCTATCGACGCGGGCTTTGGCAACATGGAGAAGGGCAACTTTGTCCACGACGTGCTGGAGCATCTGCATGCCCGTCTGCCCCAAGAGGGCATGGAGCGCGTGACGCCCGAGAATCTGCCGCGTGCACAGGAGCTGCTGCACGAGGTCTTTGACGAGACGTTGGCCGAGCATGCCTCCAAGCGCGGCACGGAGGGCCCGCTGGTGCCGCTCTCTGCGGTGGAGGAGCGCCAGGTGACCGAGATCTTGCCGCAGCTGGAGGGTGTGCTTGCCTACGAGTCCGAGGCACTTGCCCCCTTTGCCCCGCGCTACCTGGAGTTCGCCTTCAACGAGCTTAAGGTCGAGTATGCCGGTTGGCCGCTCGGCGGGCGCATCGACCGCGTGGATGTGGACGCCGAGAACCGCGCCGTGGTAATCGACTACAAGCATCGTTCGGGCGTTGAGGAGTTTAAGCTTGCCGACCCCACGGTGCGTGACGAGGAGACGGGCGAGGCTCCCATCGACGACCCGCGCTGGCTGCCGCCCCATACCCAAACGCTCATCTACGCGCAGGCCATGCGTCGGGCACTGGGCTTGGATACCCGTGCAGCGCTCTATTTTTCGACCAAGGGCGGCAAGCCCGCGCTGCGCGGTGCGGCGAGCGCCGAGTTGCTCGAGGAAGAGCGCGGTGACGGTCGCATCCCGGGCCTCAAGAAGGGCTTCCCGGGCGAGGGCGGCAGCATGGACTTCGATGCCCTGCTCGATCGCGTGGAGGCCGGCATCGCCGAGCGCCTGCGCGAGCTCGAGGCGGGCAACGTTGCCGCCGTCGACCCGGCGTCGGCTCAGGCCGCGCATGCGCGCTGCTCGTATAACCACGAAGGAACGTTTGTAAGGAGGGACGTGTAGACCATGGATCTTTCGACTTTGATGCCGCAACAGCTGCAGATTGTCAAAACGCTCGACCGCCCGCTGTTTGTCTCGGCGGGCGCCGGTTCGGGTAAGACCTTTACCCTCACGCGCCGCATCGTCTATGCGCTCTCGCCCGAATCCGGTCCGTTCGTTGAGCATCTGGACCAGGTGCTCGCCATTACCTTTACCAAAGATGCCGCGGCCGAGATTCGCGACCGCGTGCGCCGTGCGCTTATCGACGAGGGCATGGACGAGGAAGCACTGACCGTCGACGACGCGTGGATCTCGACCATTCACGGCATGTGCTCGCGTATCCTGCGCGCGCATGCGCTGGAGCTGGGCATCGACCCCGAGTTCACGGTGCTCACCGATACCGACGAGCTTATGGACCAGGCTGTTGAGCACGTGCTGGCCCGCGCGACGGCACCCGATGCCGCCCCCGAGCTCGCGGCATCGCTCAAGGCCCTCTATGCCTGGTATCCCATGGCGGGCGAGGGCGGTTCCTTTGGCACCGGCACGACCATCAAGGGCCTGGTGCGCGACCTGCTGGAGCTGTCGAGCCAGTTGCCGGGCGGTATGGACGACGTGCGCGTGGCGCGCGGCCAGGCCGATACCTCGGCGCTCGCCGATGCCTATCGCGCGGCGCTGGGCGCAAGCAAGTCCTCGACCGAGAAGGCGCAGGCGGCGCTCGATGCCATCGACGCGTTCGAGGCGAGCGACAAGACCATGGTCGATGCGGCGCGACTCATGATGTCGTGCACCATGCCGCGCGCGAGCAAGGCGTTCCCCAAGGAGCAGGTCGAGCTGCTCAAGGCCGAGGCCGCCGATGCGTTTATCAATATCGTGCTTGCCTGTGGTGGCCCGGCGCTCGATGCGTTGGTGGGCCTGGCCCGTTCCGTGGAGGCCGAGTATCGCGCGCTGAAGGCTGCCCAGTCCGCCCTCGATAATAACGACCTGCTGCGTATGGCTTACGAGGCCCTGCGCGATTACCCTGCCATCCGTGCTGCGTACGAGGGCCGCTTTAAGATGGTCATGATCGATGAGTTTCAGGATACCGACCAGATGCAGGTCGATCTGATCCGTTACCTGACGGGTGCGGGGGAGCGCGCGCTGTGCACCGTGGGCGATGCGCAGCAGTCCATCTATCGCTTCCGTGGCGCCGAGGTCGAGGTGTTCCGTCGTCAGGAGCGCAAGGTGGGCGCTTCGGGCGCGGCGGCAGCTGCCAGCACCCCGGGCGCCGTCCTCGCTTCGTCCGAGGTGTCGGCCTCGTCCGGGGCACCGGCCGGTGAACTCGTCAAGCTCGTGCGCAACTTCCGCAGCCACGACGAGGTACTGCGTTACGTGGCACGCGTCTTCGACGGCGATGACGGCGGCCTGATGCAGGGCTTTTTGGATCTTGAGGCGAGCGACGGCCGCAAGGACACGCTGGTGGCAGACGCCTCGCGTCGCCAGGCCCTCTTTGTTGCCGGCGGCAGTACGCAGGAACGCACACAGGCCAAGGCCCGTGCGATCGCCGAGCGATTCCGCGCGCTTGCCGATGCCGGCCAGCCCCAGGGCGGCATGGTGCTGCTGCTGGGCCGCATGACCAACGCCGACGTCTACGCCCAGGCCTTCCGCGACCAGGGGCTCGACTGCGTCATCGCGGGCGGCTCGGTCTTTGCCCAAGCAGCCGAGGTGCAGACGGTGCGCGCCCTGGTTTGTGCGCTCGCCAATCCGGCCGATACGGCGCAGGGCCTTATGCCGCTGCTCGCCTCGCCGATGTTTGCACTCGGCGCCCAGGAGTTCCTGGCGCTGGCGACCAAACTCGACGATCAGACGGGCGAGACGTCGCGCCGCAACATCGATGCGGGCATCATGAGCGATTCCGATGTGCCGGGTTTGCAAGACTTGCCGCTCGTGACGCGCGCCCGCGAGGTGCTGCGGTATGCGCTTCGTCGCGTGGGCCGCGATTCGTTCGCCGCCATCGCGCACGACGTGGTCAACGCCTCCGGCTGGTTTGTACGTCTGGCACAGCGTGGTCCCGAGGGCAAGGCCATTGCCGCCAACGTGCTCAAGGCACTCGACGCCGTGGCCGAGGAGGAGGCCGAGTTCGGCAACTCGCCGCGTTCCATCGCGCTGGCCTTCGACCGCTTCTTGGCGGGCAAGGAAGCCCCAGGTGCCCTCAACGAGGAAGGCGACGGCGCGGTGCGCATCATGACGGTGCATGCCTCCAAGGGTCTGGAATATCCGGTCGTGGCGGTCGCCGAGTGCTTTGGCGTGCGTAAGTCCTCGGGTGCGGCACAGATGGGTCGCGTCGAGGGCGGAGCGCAGGTCGTGGCACTGCCGGCACGCTTCGGCGGCGTTAAGCTCGCCGACGGTACCTTTGTGAAGGGTGACGACGTCAAAAAGCAGTTTGAGCACGCGT
>OLSJ01000382.1_pt1 | contig 36175 bp, 33 predicted proteins | sample 1672151 | NCBI WGS metagenome assembly OLSJ01 (sample SAMEA3136653, study PRJEB25190) | human gut metagenome | biome: human gut; feature: human-associated habitat; material: faeces | place: Austria | collected 2013 | reverse complement strand
GCGGTTGGGGCTGGCGGCGTAGGCCGCTGTCCAAGTAACTGTCCGCACCCCCGGGACGCTTACAACTCGCGATCTCGTGCATTTTCAGGCAGTTCGTCGCTCCCAAGTTCCAAACCTCCGGATATCGACACCGGTTCGCGACACCCGATCCTCCAAAGGCAGTCGCGCGGATCCGATACCAGCTCCAGAAAAGGCCGCCCTTCGGTGTTGCCGTACGATTGCCGTGCGTGGACCGCTTAATGGATTATTCATCGGATTTGAGACGAAAGCCTTGAGGATTGGGGTATAATCCCCTCTGCCTCTGCGGGTGTAGTTCAATGGTAGAACTCCAGCCTTCCAAGCTGATAACGCGGGTTCGATTCCCGTCACCCGCTCCAGAAATGCCACGGCCCCGTCACTGCGACGGGGCCGTTTTCTTTTCTGGTGCGCCCAGTAGGAATCGAACCTACAACCTACGGATTAGAAGTCCGTTGCTCTATCCGTTGAGCCATGGGCGCTTAACGTTCGCCGGGGTCGCCCGGTCGCAAGCCATTATAGCGCATCTTCTCGCGCAGCAAACCTCGAAGACGAACCCGCGCCCTCAGCGTTCGAAAGCGCCGCTATTCGCAGGGGCAGCCCTTCCCTACCCCCACGTCTCGCGCATGTAGGACCAGCGCTCGTCGCGAGCGCGCTCGATGAGGGCCAGATCGGCTCCGTCGTCGGCGGAGAAGCGTCCCTGGCGGCGCAGGTAGGGCTCGATGGGCTTGAACGACTTGGGGTCGCGGTTCAAGTGGAACGTGCCGCCGGGCGCCCCCGTGAGCGCGGGACCCTCGTACTCGGCGAGGTACCACAGGCCCGTATCCACGATCTCGCGCGCCACGTCTACCATGTCGGCCGAAGGGAAGCCCCAGCCCACGGGACACGGTGCCATCACGTGGATGAAACGGGTGCCCTTGATATCGCGCGCTCGTTCCACTTTCTTGATGAAGTCGTTCAGATACCCCACCGAGGCCGTGGCCGCGTAGGGGATGCGATGGGCCGCCACGATGTCGAACAGGCTCTTCTTCTGCGTGAGGCAGCCGTGCTCGCGCTTGCCCGCCGGTGTGGTGGTCGTGGAGGCGCCGAAGGGGGTGAGGCTCGACTTCTGGATGCCCGTGTTCATGTAGGCCTCGTTGTCGTAGCAGATGTAGAGCACGTCGTCGTTGCGGTCGATGGCGCCGGAGAGCGCCTGCAGGCCGATGTCCGCCGTGCCGCCGTCGCCGGCGAAACCCACCACGGTGACGTCCTCGGGCGCCGCCCCCTGGGCGCGCAGGCCCGCCTCGATGCCCGAGAGCACCGCCGCCGTGGCCGCAAAGGGCGTGATCATCGCGTTGTTGCCGAAGGCCAGCTGCGGGAAGTTGAAACCGGTGGCGCTCATGCAGCCAGCGGGCAGCGCCGCCACCGCATGGGGTCCGAGCACCTTGAGCGCTTGGCGCACGGCTAGGGCGCCTCCGCAGCCGGGGCACGCCTTGTGCCCGTAGAAGAACTCCTCGTCGGTAATGGTGCGCGCGTTCACGGTCATCGCTTTCCCCCCTCTTCTTCCACGCCGAAAAAGACGACCTCGCCCGAGGCGCCCTCCCCTGCCGCCAGGGCTTCCAAGTGGGCGAAGGCGCCGCGCATGGCCTCGCGGCTGATGTCGTCGCCGCCGAGGCCGCCGATGAAGTTCGCGCTCGGTCGCACAACGCCCGCACGGGCGAGCGATGCCAGCACATTCGCGTACACGGTGCCGGTGCCGCCGAAGGAGATGTCCTGCTCCAGCACGCCCACGGCCGCCGCGTCGACCAACGCCCGAGCAAGAGCGGCATCGGGCATCGGCCGCAGGTAGCGGATGCGCAGCACACCGGCCCGCTTGCCCGCCGCTCGCAGCTCGTCGGCCACATCGCGGGCAAGGCCGGCCGCCGAGCCCAGCGTGACGAGCACGAAATCGGCGTCCTCGCAAAGGTAGGCGTCCACCATGCCGGGATACGCCCGACCGAACACCTCGGCGAAGCGCGCCTCCACCTCTTCCACCACCGCCCCGACGGCCAGCATGTCGCGATGGTGCCAGTACTGGTAGTAGCGATTGAAGTCAGGTCCTGCCGAGTAGCCAATGTTCACGGGGTTCTCGAAATCGAACTTGTTGGCCGTGCGGTAGGGAGGCAGGAAGGCGTCGGCCTCATCAGCCGTGGGCACCTCCACCGACTCGTAGGTGTGGGTGAGCGCGAAGCCGTCCACGTTCACCATCACCGGCAGGCTCACGCGCGGATCCTCCGCCACGGCGTAGGCCATGAGCGCCAGATCGAGCGCCTCCTGATTGCTCTCGGCGTACACCTGGATCCAACCGTGGTCGAGCAGCGACAGCGAGTCGCGCTGGTCGCCGTAGATGTTCCAGGGCAGCGCGAGCGCCCGGTTCGCGTTCATCATCACAATGGGGAACCGGCCGCCCGAAGCGTAGGTGAGGCACTCGGCCATGTACAGCAGCCCCTGGGACGAGGTGGCCGTGAACGTGCGCGCGCCCGTGGCCGCGGCGCCGATGGCGGCCGCGAGCGCCGTGTGCTCGCTTTCCACGTGCAGGTACTCGGCGGAAAGACTTCCGTCCTCCACCATGGAGGCCAGCGCCTCCACCACCGTGGTCTGGGGCGTGATGGGATAGGCGGAGATCACCTGGGGCCGAGCGAGCCGCACCCCCTCGGCGAAGGCCTCGTTGCCGGAAAGGAAATTCCTCATGCTAAGCCTCCCTTCCCAGTGGGGGTTTCGGGAATCTCGATTCGCTCAGACAGTCCTCGCTTTGGGGAACAGGACATTGAGTCCTGTTCCCGTCGCTGCGGAACTCGCTCGGTCGAGACACCCGAAACCCCGGCAACGCCACTCGAGGGCGAGGTCTCATCCAGAGTCTCGGCCGTCTCAGCCGCCCCTTCGTTCTCGCCGGCGTGCTCGTCCACCATGGCGATGCAGGGCACGGGGCATACCTTCGCGCACACGCCGCAGCCCTTGCAGAAATCGTAGTCGACGACGACGGCCACGCACACTCCCTCGTCGTCGCGCACCTTCGCGATGGTGCCGTCGGGACAGTACATATAGCAGTTAAGGCAGAGCGTGCACTGCTCGGCATCGATGACGGGCCGCACGCTGCGCCACCCGGCGTTCACCGAGGTGAGGTGCCCCGCCTCAAAGCAGGTGGAGCGGGCGAACTGGCTCGGACGCGCGGCGAGTCCTTCGCGCAACGTGGGCGTGAAGGGGCGGCGGCTCTGACTAGCAATCGCGGACATCGAAATCCCTCCCCTCTCCCTCGACGAGCATCTCGGCGGCCAGCGAGAACATAGCGTCCTTCTCGGAAAGCACGGCGGTCACATCCGTCGCCGCCTGCTCGGCGGCCACCAGGTCGCGCGTGGCGGCGATCTCGCGGGAGGCCACCTCGGCGAAGGCGGCATCCACGATGCGTAAGTTCTTCGCGTGCAGCTTCTCGGGCATGGTGGCACAGATGCCGGCATGGATGTCCTCGATGGTCACGGCCGCCGCAAGCGCGGGGATGACCCCGAGAAACACCGTGTTGGGAATGGGGCGGCCGAGCGCGGCAGCGGAAATGCCATCGGCGTCGATTCCCAGAATGCGCGGGTCGTCAAGGGCCCGCTTCGTGTTCAGCAGCATGAGGCCGCCGGGGGCGAGCTCGTCCTCCCAGCCGTCTTCCACGAGCGTCTCGTCCAAATAGATGACGAACGCGGCCCGATGCACGGCGCTGCGGTCGCCAATGGGAGCGGTGTCGATCTTCGTGAACGCCCGCATGGGGGCGCCGCGCCGCTCGGGGCCGAAAGTGGGGAACGCCAGCGCATAGGCGCCTGCCGACAGCGCTGCGGCCGCCCCCAGGCACCGGGCCGCCGTAAAGGCCCCCTGCCCACCCCGGGCATGCCAAATGAATTCCAGCACGCTACCTCCTCTTCAACAAAATGGGCGACCGCTTGATCGCCCATTGTCGCTCAATCTCCTTTTTATTTTACGCCACAGGTAGTTCGTAACGTCAGCGAGGTTTCGACTGGTGCCTGCAATTGACTTGAAGCGCGGCCGAACGGCCTTCGGGCCGTGAGGGAAAGCGCTGAATGGCAAGGGCAGGTGCCAGTCGGAACCGCAGCGTCGGCTCGTCCGTTCGTCCCGTCAGGGCGAACGGAACCACCACCTTCCCTATCGATTGGCATACAGGTCGAGGCTGCGCTTCAGGTGGCTTACGAAGCGCTCGCCCATGACGGACAGCTCGCGGTTGTCGGCGGTCACGTAGCCCAGGTGCAGCTTGAGGTCGGTCTCAAGCGGAATGGTGGTGAGCGCGCTGCCGTCGGTGATGCCCACGAGGATGCCGCTCGTCACGGTGTAGCCGTTGATGGCCATGATGAGCTCGGTGAGCGAGGCGCGATCGGTGCAAGCCACCTTCTTGGCGCGCGGCACCTGCGAGAGCGCCTCCTCAAAGAAGGCGATGGGGGCGTCCTCCCCCTGATCGAAGTACACATAGGGGAAGTCGGCCAGCTGCTCGAGGGTAAGGCTCTTCGCGTTCACGAAGGGGTGGCTTGACGGCAGGGCCACGAGCGGCGCGGAGACGGCCAGCTCGTGGAAGGCAAGCCCCGCCTCGGCCAGCGCCCCGTTCAGGGCGCTTTCCGTCTCGGAGGTCTGCATGATGACACCCAGCTCGGCGGCCCCGGAGGCCACGTCGTCGATGACGCCCTGGGTCGTGCGGTCCAAAAGCGCGTAGGAGAAGGCGTCGCCGCCGGCCGCCAGGATGGTGTGGGCGAAGGACTGCACGTCGAACAGGTAGTGCTGCCCGGAAATGGCGAAGTCGTAAGAGGTCATGTAGGTTCCCTTCTTCGGTGGGATCTCTTCAAATGGAATGATACCCGATGGCCGGACGAAAACGCCCCGCCCGGCCATCGGTTTGCACGTTCGTTGCCTTACTTCGCGCTGCCGCGCTCGTCGATGAAGCGGCTCGCCTTGTGCTCGGAGGACGTGCCGAGCTTGCCGGCGTCGTAGACGATGACGCGGGCCGGCTTCACGCCGGTGTGGGCCTTCAGCGCCGCCGTCACGCGGGCGGCCACGGCGTCGAAGGGCTCGTCGGAGCCCTGGGCGCGCTCCACGGACACCTCGTAGCGGGTGGAGAAGTTCTCGTCGTACACGCGGATGAGGTACTCGCCGGTGAGCCCCTTCTCGGCGCGCACCACGTACTCCACGTCGGAGGGGAACACGTTCACGGCGCCCACGATGAACATCTCATCCTTGCGGCCAGTGATGTGGATGCGGCCCAAGGTGCGCCCGCACTCGCACTTCTCGGTGGAGAAGTAGCCGATGTCACCGGTACGGAAGCGGATCATGGGACGAGCCTTCTTCATGAGCGTGGTGTACACCAGCTCGCCCACGCTGCCCGGCTCGAGCACCTCGCCGGTGACCGGATCCACCGTTTCCACGAGGATCTGGTCCTCCACGATGTGCAGACCGTCCTTCGCCTCGCACATGGCCGCGCAGGCGCCGTAGATGTCGGAGAGCCCAAAGAAGTCGACCACCTTCGCGTCCCACAGCTCCTCGATGGCCTCGCGGGTGCTCTGGATGGAGCCGCCCGGCTCGCCGGCCACGATGATGGTGTGGATAGAGAAGTCGGTACGCGGGTCGAGGCCCTTCTCCTTGATCTTCTCGCCGAGCGTCCAGGCATAGGACGGGCTCGTCCAGATGATGGTGGGCTGGTACTGCTGCAGCACGAAGATGAGGCGGTCGCTCGGCACCGCGCCTACCCAGATGGCGAGCGCGCCCAAGCGCTGGGCACCGATGACGTCCGGGCCGCCCACGTACAGGGCGAAGTTCAGGCCGTGCACGTAGCGGTCGGTCGGGCGCATGCCGGCCTGCCAGAACAGCCGCGCCTCGGTGTCCTGCCACAGATCGAAGTCCTCCTGGGTGAACGGGCTCACTGTGGGCACGCCCGTGGAGCCGGACGAGGTGGCCATGAAGATGACATCCTCCTCGGGCACCGAGCACATCTCGCCGAAGAAGCTGCCCACGTGCTGGGTCTCGCGCTCGGTCTTCTTGTCGATGAAGGGGAATTTCTCCAAGTCCTTGAGGGTCTTGATGTCCTCGGGTTTCACGCCGGCCTCGTCGAAGGAGCGCTTGTAGTACACCGTGTTGTCGTAGGCGTAGCGAACCATCTCCTGAAGGCGCTCAAGCTGCATGGCCTCCAGCTCCGGACGCGGCATGCACTCGATCTCGGGATCGTAGTACTTCTGGTCGTAGGGAATGTTCTTCTTCGCCATCACTGCTCCTTGTCCGGTGTCGGTCTTCTGAATGCCGGGCACGCAACGCCCGACCGGGTAGCGCCGAGCGCAATTCACCCGGCAGAGTTTCGCGTGGGTCAGTATGATGCCCGAAGCCGTCCGCGCGCACAAGGGGAAACGGCATACGGAATAGGAAAAGCCCGCCATCGGCGACCACGATAGCAGGCTTTCATCTGGCAATACATTGCAGTGAATCCTCGCGGTCGGGAGCGCGCGGCATTCTGATTCGCTCAAACAGTCCTCGCTTTGTGGAAGTGCCCACTGGGCACTTCCAGTCGCTGCGGAACTCGCTCGGTCAGAACACCCCGCGCTCCCTCTACGCCGTCACTTAGCTGATGGTACCCTGAGCGGCCAGCACGGCTTGGGACATTTGGTAGGACAGCACCACCATGCCGATGATGACGATGGTGACGACCACCTTCACCACGGTGTTCCAGGCGCAGGCGCTGCGCCACATCATGACGAGGCCCACGGGCCACAGCACGATGAGGAAGAACACGATCCAGAAGGTCTGGTCGTACCACTTCTTCTCGTCGCCCGTGGTCACGATGTCGTTGGCGTTCTCGCGCGTGCGCCCCTGGCCGCGATGGGCCCAGTCGCCGTAGCTGTTGCCGTTCTCGTCCTTGAAGATGCCCATGGAAGATCCCTTCGTCAATGCTGACCTTATGACTTTTGATTGGGATTCTACCATTGCCGCCACGCAGGGGAACCCGAGCGCCTCCCCTGTCACGAACCCGTCACAGCCAACCGCCGAGGTCGGTGGCCCCTCGCTACCGGTCGCGGGCGTCGCGCTCGGCTTCCACCAGATCGATCAGCTCCTGCTGGGAATGGACAAGCAGCTTGCGGTACACGTTGCCCATATGGGTCTTCACCGTCTCCTCGGCCAGGCCCAGCTCCTGGCTGATCACGCGCTTGTTGCGGCCGCGGGCCAAATACTCGGTCACCTCGGTCTCGCGGGCGGTCAGGCCGTAATCGCTCGCGATCTTCGCGAACAGCGCGCCCTCCCCGTCTTCCTTGCGAGCGCCCGGCCGAATGGCTCCCCAGCCCGACACGGGATTATCGTTGCTCAAAAGCAGCAGCGCCACGGTAGGCATAAGAAACGCCATGGCGCCGGAAACAGCCACTGGCACCGAGGACGCCACCGTGCAAGGAGCAGCGGCCAGAATGGCGGCCAGCATCTGACCAGCCACCATGCACAGGGTTGTCAGCGACACGATCCAACCTGGGGAACATTTCAGGCAGTTGCTGAAATAAGAGCAGATGCAGGTCATGAGCACGTACACGTAGCAATGGGCCACGGCAAACAAGAAACTCGCCGCCATGGCGTTTCCCGGCAGGCACACATGGGCAAGAAAGCCAAGCCCCATGAGCGAAAAACCCAGCTGATAGAGCAAATGATTGAAGTCCATCTTGAAGGTGCCCGCCGTAGCGAAGATAAGCATCGCGCCGAGAGCGAAAGCAAGCGCAGACAGGAGGCTCATTTCGCCCGCATAGCCCGCTCCCGCTTCACCACTTAGCAGCGACATGAGCCCGAGGGCTACCCCCTGCACGAAACAGGTAAGGGCGAGCTTCACGGGAAAGCGCACCTTCTCTTCCAATCCCCATGCGTAGAAGCGCTTCTTGGGAAACGGTCGCCTCGCCCCACGAAGAAAGACCACCGCGGCCAGAGCGGCCAGAGCCAGAAGCACAATGCGGCCGCACCAAGGAGCGAGCGACGCCCCGAGAAGCAACACTACCCCTGAGAAAATGCTCGCCACGCCCAGCAGCAGGGCAAGACGAGGGCCCAGTTGGGCGAACACGCGACCTGCCTCCACCACGAAGAGGGCCGCGCCGACGCCCATAGCCGCCGATCCCCCGTCGCAGAGAATCGCTCCGGCCGTCCCAGACGCCAAAGGCGACAGCCCTTGGGCCGCCGTTCCCCCTGCCATGCAGACACCGATGAGAACCAGATAGCGACGGCGGGCAGCCCACGAGGCCATACGGGCATCTTCGCGGTACACGAAGAGGTACGTGAGCAGACTCGCCCCGAGCAGCAACAGCGCCGACAGCGGCACAGGACTCATTCCGTCGACGGGAAGCACCGCTAAGGGACTTTGGAAGAACGAGAGCTGCCACGCCCAATAACAGGTTAGCGCAAGAAACAGAAAGCGATGGCGAAACACCGCATCCCTCAAAGGGCGCAGGGAAGCTCCTCCCTCGTCGGACGGATCGGCAATCGTTCTCTGCTTCTCTTCGTAAGTCTCATAAGCCATAGAAAGCCCTCCTTGGGTAAAAAGTATCCCCGAAATGGGCAGAAATCGTATCCCCCTAGAAGGGCCAATTCGCCGATTTGGACAATTTGGCGGCCTACGGGGGTTTCATCGCGACCGAAATGGAGCTTCAATGGCGGCAGCTCGACCATTGCGACAACCAACAGGAAGGGGAACTCATGACGAGCAATGCAATAGGACGCCGTTCCTTCTTGAAGGGGGCACTCGCCTCCGGAGCCATTGTGGCCGGAAGCGCCCTGGCCGGCTGCGCTCCCAGCGCACCCAAAATCGAGGGCAGCGACGGCGCCGCCAAAACCGAGGGCGGCAGCGCAACGGAGGGTTCTGCCGGCGCAGGCGCCCAAACCGCCGAGACCTCCCAGAAGGAATGGGCCTTCGAGATTCCGCCGGAGCCCATCGCCGAGGATTCCATCGCCGAAACCGTCGAGGCCGACCTTGTGGTGGTGGGCGCCGGTACCGCAGGGCTCGTGACCGCCGTGTCCGCCGCCGAGGAAGGCCTGAACGTTGTGGTGGTATCGGCCTCTGAGAAACCCGTTTCCCGAGGCGGCTCCAACAACGCTGTGTTCTGCAAGGCCATGCAGCGCGAAGGCTTCGACAAGCTCACTCCCTTCATGTTCCAGAAGGAGATTTTCTACGCTGGCAACCAAGTGGACGAGGCCAAGTGGTACAAACACTACAACAACAGCGAGACGGCCATGAACTGGATCATCGACATGATGGAAGGCGCCGGCTACGCCGTGAAGGTGGAGAAGGGCACTCCCGGCTCCCCGACGAGCCTGTACTACGAGACGTGCTCCATCGGCTGGGACTACGGCCCGGGCCAAGAGCCCGATCCCGACCTTGTTGTGAGCACCGGCATGATGCAGCCCCTGCTCGTGAACGAGCTGGCGCGTCGCCTCACCGAGGAGCTCGACGGCCGCATCGACTTCAAGACCAAGGGCGAGCAGTTGGTACGCGAGGATAACAACACCGGCCGCGTGACCGCCGTCATCTGCTCGCGGGAAGACGGCAGCTATGCGAAGTACACCGGTTCCAAGGCCGTCGTGCTCGCCACCGGCGATTTCTCGGCCAACCGCGACATGATGTACCGTTACGCTCCCAGCTACGCTCCCTATATCGCCGACGAGGTGTACGACAGCGAACCCAACTACGACGCGGGCTTCCAGTACGGCGGCCTGTTCAAGGGCGATGGCCAGCGCATGGGCCTGTGGGTCGGCGCCGGCTGGCAGAAGATCTTCCCCAACTGCGTGATGGGCGGCTTCTTCGGCCCCGGCCCGCGCAACCTGTACAGCAACTTCCTCGGCCTGCTCGTGAACACCAAAGGCGAGCGCTTCATGAACGAGAACTGCCTGTCGCCCTGCGCCGGCATGAACAACTTCGGTCAGCCCGGCAAGACCGTGTTCGCCCTGTGGGGCCACGACTACGCCTCCCAGGTGGAGCTGTCCGGCAGCTGGAACAACGATTCGATGCTGGAAGGCGACCCGGCGGCGAAGGCCGCGGCTATCGTGGAGTCGTGGGACGCCGATGTGGAGGCCGGCGCCATGGTGAAGGGCGATACCTTGGAGAGCGTCATCGAACAGCTGGGGCTGCCACCCGAGACCATTGAGACCGTGAACCACTACAACGAGCTGTGTCTGGCCGGCGAGGACACCGACTACCATAAGGACCCCAGCTGCCTGCACGCCTTCGGCGACGGCCCCTACTACGGCCAGTCCAGCGGCGGCATGCTCATCTTCCTCACCGTGCTGGGCGGCCTTTCCACCGATCCGCAGATGCGCGTGTGCGATAAGGAGGACAATCCCATTCCCGGCCTGTATAACGTGGGCACCATGGTGGGCGATATGTTTGCGACTAACTACACCTTCATGGTGGAAGGCGCGAACTACGGCGCCAACTGCATCACCTTCGGCTATCTCACCGGCAAGCACATCGCCGAGAACGAGTAACCCCCGACCGAGCCCTCCCCTCCCAAAAAAGGCCGCGTCCCTCCCAGGGCGCGGCCTTTTTCACGGGAAGCTACTACAAACCATACTTCCGAAGAAGTTCCTCGGCCGCCACAGGATCGGCCATGACGGCTAGGGCGTCTTCGGCGCGGCCATCTTCTGCCAGTTTCGCGGCAAGGGCAGCCATCCTGGCAACACCTTCAACACGGCCCTCGGCGCGGCCCTCAGCCAAGCCTTCGGCAATGGCGTCGGCACGAGCATCATCCAACAGATCTCCTACGGTCATCACGGAACCCACCCACTCTCTGTCCTCGTTGGCCGCGGAAACTGCTGCGTCCATGGCACTGATAAGTTCGTCATCGGGGGCTACCGCACCCTTTCGAATATATTCTAGCAGATTCCGCAGACCCTCATTGGGCGCAATGGCTCCAGCACAAGCGTTCAGCACCACCCACGTAGAGCCCGTCTGGGCCGATAGGGCGGAATTCTCGCGACAAAGACGATCAAACGTATACACCGGGAAACCAGCTCCAAGCCAATCGAAATCGCAGGCAAAGATGATGTAGCTGTCGCGCAGATCCCTCCATGACGAGCCCTGGTCGAGAAGTCCCGAATCGATGCTCGCCTGGTAGTAGCGCAGGCGACGCCCCAAATCGGCGTGGGGATTGGCTTGCATCTCTACATCGATGACGCCCAAGGCAGTCTCGGCGTACACGTCAAGCCGCACACCGCGGGATGCCACTGTAGGCTGAAGCACCTGCTCCCGGTTGAGATAGGCGATAGAGCCCACTTCGGTGCCGAGAACGCGCTCCAAGAACCCGCGGCAAATGTCTTCGCGACAGAGCACACGCCCGAACATGAAGTTGTTGGATATGGGTATACGGCTGGTCATGGCAGCCCCTTTCTCCTCAGCGGCTGTCCCCGTTTCCGGGTTAGGGGCTCCCCAGCCTCGATTTCACCTCTCATGAAACCGTAAGAACATTTGTTCTATTATAGGGTTTTGAACCGATGATTGCAAGAGGAAAGGAGATCAAATTTGAAAAATTCGGCATCCTTCTTAACGAAAGGCCGCACCTTGAAGGGCGGCCTTTCGCAACTTAAAACAAATTGACGACTTCGCTTCCCTACCCCAGTTTCTTGGCGAGCAGCTCGTTGATGATCTTGGGGTTGCCCTGGCCGCGCATGGCCTTCATGCACTGGCCGACGAAAAAGCCGATAACCTTGGTGTTGCCGTCACGGTAGCGGGCCACCTCATCGGGGTTGGCGGCGATGACCTCGTCCACCACGGCCTCGATGGCACCGGTGTCCGACACCTGCTTCATGCCGCGGGCCTCCACGATGGCCTCGGGGTCGGCGCCCTCGTCCATGATGGCCGCGAACACCTCCTTGGCCTGCTTCGAGGAGATAGTGTCATCCGCAAGCATCTTCACAAGCGAAAGCGCCCGGGCCGCCGTCAGCGGCGTGTCGGCGAGCAGCGTGCCCTCGTGGGCGTTCAGCCACGCGGCCACGTCGTTGATGATGAGGTTCGCGAGCGGTTTGGCAAACTTGCTGCCGTCCGCCTCGGCTTTCGCAAGCGCCATGCACTCGTCGAAGAAGTCGGCCGTAGCGCGGTGCTCCACCAGATGGCGCGCATCGTAGGAAGTGAGCCCGAAATCGGCGGCGAAGCGCGCGGCCTTCTGGTCGGGCAGCTCCGGCAGCTTCGCCCGCACCCCTTCGATGAACTCGTCGGACAAGTCGTAGGGCGCCAGATCGGGTTCGGGGAACAGGCGGTAGTCGTCAGCCGTCTCCTTCACACGCATGACGATGGTGCGCTTGGCGGACGGATCCCAGTGGCGCGTCTCCTGGTAGATGACGCCGCCCTCCTCGAGCACCTCGGCCTGGCGGCAGATCTCGTAGGCCAGCCCGTCGTGCAGGTTCTTGAAGGAGTTCATGTTCTTCAGCTCGGTCTTGGTGCCGAACGCGGTGGCGCCGCGGCGGCGCAGCGACACGTTGCCGTCGCAGCGCAGGGAACCTTCCTCCATGGAGCAGTCGGAGATCCCTAAGGCCAGGTAGATCTGGCGCAGCTTCTGCATGAACAGACGCGCCTCCTCGGGCGTGCGCAGATCGGGCTCGGTCACCAGCTCGATCAAGGGCGTGCCGGCGCGGTTGTAGTCCACGAGCGACTGCGTGGCCCCGGCGATGCGACCCTCGCCGCCTCCGAGGTGCACCATCTTGCCGGCGTCCTCCTCCATGTGGATGCGCGTGATGCCCACATGCGCCACGTAGCCGTCCTCGGTGCGCGTGATGTTGTCCTCCGTCTCGCCGGGGGCGAGCGCGTCCAGGCGGTAGCGCTCGGTCGCGCCCCTGCCGTCCACGTCCAGGTCAAGGTGGCCCCGCATGCAGAACGCGATGGGGCCCTGAGTGGTCTGAAAGTTCTTCGCCATATCCGGGTACATGTAGTTCTTGCGGTAGAACATCGAGTGCTTCTCGATGTCGCAGTTGGTGGCAAGACCGGCCAGCACGATGGACTCGATGGCCGCGCGGTTGGGCACGGGAAGCGCCCCGGGCAACCCCAGGCATACCGGGCAGGTGTGGGTGTTGGGGGCCGCGCCGAACTCCAACTTGCAGCCGCAGAACATCTTGGTTTCCAGCGTGGTCAGCTCCGCGTGGATCTCCAGACCGATGACGGCCTCCCAGGTCTCGAATACCTCTTCGAGGGTCTTCATTTACGCACCCACCTTTCCGTCGGCGAAATCGGGGGCAACGGGCGCCGGGCCGTAGTGCTGCTCCAAGGCCGCCGCCGCCCGGAACATGTTCTTGTCCTTGAAGGGAGGCGCGATGATCTGCACACCCACCGGAAGGCCCGTGTCGGCGCCGAGGCCGACGGGGAACGACAGGCCGCCGTTGCCGGCGATGTTGATGGAGATGGTGAACATGTCCGCGAGGTACATCTCGGTGGGGTCGCAGATCTCGCCGATCTTGAACGCCGTGGTCGGCGCCACCGGCGACAGGATGACATCCACCTTCTCGAAGGCCGCCGCGTAGTCGCGCGTGATGAGGGTGCGCACCTGCTGGGCCGGATAGTAGTACTTGTCGTAGACGCCGGCCGACAGAAGGTAGCTGCCGAGCATGATGCGGCGGCGCGCCTCGGGGCCGAAGCCCTTCGCGCGGCTGGCCTCGTACTGGCTGGCCAGATCCTTGTGGCCCGGGTCGCAGTAGCCGTAGCGCACCGAGTCGAAGCGGGCGAGGTTGCTGAAGGCCTCGCAGGGGCCGAGCACGTAGTAGGCGCTCATAGCGGCCTGGGCGTGTGGAAGCTCCACTTCCACCAGTTCCGCGCCCATATCTTGAAGAACAGCCGCGGCCTCTTCCACCTTCGCCCGCACCTCGGGCGCAAGACCGGCCGCCTCCATGAACGCGGGAACGATGCCGATCTTCATGCCGCGCGCGCCCTCAGCGAGGTTGGCCGTGAAGTCCACGTCGCACGGCTGGCTCGTGCAGTCCAGCTCGTCGCGGCCGGAAAGCGCGTTCAGCGCGAGCGCCGCATCCTCCACCGAACGGGCGAAGGGGCCCACCTGGTCGAGCGAGCTGCCAAAGGCCACCACACCGTAGCGCGACACCACGCCGTAGGTGGGCTTCACGGCCACCAGACCGCAGAACGAGCCCGGTTGGCGGATGGAGCCGCCCGTATCCGACCCGAGCGACACCGGCACAAAGCCCGCCGCCACGGCCGCGGCGCTTCCGCCCGAGCTGCCGCCGGGCACGCGCTCGACATCCCACGGGTTGAAGGTGGGGCCGAAGGCGGAGGTCTCGGTGGAGCCGCCGAAGGCGAACTCGTCCATGTTCAGCTTGCCGATGGGAAGAGCGCCGGCGCGCAGCGTCTTTTCCACGCAGGTCGCCGTGTAGGGGGACACGTAGTCGCGCAGCATGTTCGAGGAGCACGTCGTGTGCGTGCCCGTGAGGTTCAGGTTGTCCTTGTAGCCCACGGGAACGCCCGCGAGCGGGCCCATCTCGGCGAGGCGCCCCTCGGCGACGGCGGCGTCGATGCGAGCCGCCGCGTCGAGCGCGAGTTCCTCGGTGGTTTCCAGGAAGGCATGCACCGCCCCGTCGGCCTCGCCGATGCGCTCGAAGGTGCCGCGGGTCACCTCGGCGGCCGAGAACTCCTTGGCGGCGAGACCGGTTTGAATCTCGCGAATGCCCATTTCTCCGAAGGTGCGCGCCATTAGCGATCGCCCCCTTCCCCCAGGATGGACGGGATGAGGAAGCTGCCGTCTTCCTGCTTGGGCGCGTTTTCCAGCGCCACTTCCTGGGTGAAGCTCCCGCGCACCTCGTCATCGCGCATGACGTTGGACAAGTCGCCGATGGGATGGAACGTCGGCTCGACCCCGTCGAGGTCGAACTCGGTGATAGGCGCCAGGCTGTCGATGATGGCGTTCAGGTCGGCCGTCATGGCGACGACCTCCTCCGCGTCAAGGCCAATGCGGGTGTATTCCGCGATGCCCCGCACATCGGCCTCGGAAAGATGCTGCGTCATGAATCGCGCTCCTTCTCTGGGAGCGGCCGCGCCGTGGCGATCGGCACTCCCCGGTTCGTTAAGTCAACCGCTCCATGATAGCAAAAGGCGCGCCACCAGCGCGCCCCGCGCCCACCGAGCGCGAAGATTTAACAGAGCGGGCGACTCACAGTCCGCGCGATCGGGCGGCCTCCCGCAAAGACGCTTCAGTGATCGACTCGCCTTGGGGCACGTAGACGGCCAGGCAGGGGAAGCTCGGCTTGGCGGACATGAGCGCGCCGGACGACAGGCCGAAACTCTCTTCCAAGCTGGCGAGCACGTGGCGCACGTTGGCCTTGGTCATGCCGGCGCGGCGCAAGGGCGACACCACCCCGGCCTCGGCCAGCGCCTTGAAGCCGGGGCGCCGCTCGGGATCGTCGGTGGCGTTGGTGCCGTCGACGATCACCGTGAACCCGTCAGCTGCCGCGGCCCGGCGCACTTCCCCGAAGATGAAGCGCTTGCAGAGATAGCAGCGGTCGGCGGGATTCGCGCAGATAGCCTCCTGAGCCAGCACGTCCGCTTCCACTACCGTGAGGGGCACATCCAGCGCCGCCGCCACAGCACGGGCGTCATCAAGCTCGAAATCGGGCTGGAAGGCAGTCTTCACCAGATAGGCGCGCACCTCGCACCCCGCCAGCTTCGCCGCCGCCAGAAGCAGCGCCGAGTCGCAGCCGCCCGAGAAGGCCACGGCCAGCTTCGGCTCGCGCAGAAGGTACATCTCAAGCGGCTCGCCGAACAGGTGCTGGCCCGGCCCCACATCCTCGGTGTCCTCGGCGACAACGCTTTCGGAATCCACCGCCGCTTCCGCGCTCTTTTCCTCGATCTCTGCGACTTTCGTTACTTCCATACTCGCCTTCTGTACTATATCGGGCGACGCGCCGAAGCCACACGCCGCCCGATTCGTTCTCTTCTATGCTCTGCCCCTCAAGGAGCAGCCATCCTTAGCGCAGCGTGACGCCCTCGGGCAGTTCCACGTTGCGCCAGTCCTCGTCATCGCCTTCGCGGTCGTTCTCGCCCTCGGCGACAACGACCGGCGCGGGGCGCTCGGGCTCCGGGGCGCCGAAGGCCTCGCGGAAGGCATCGGCGTGCATGCGCGGCACGGCGAACACCACGTTCGGCACGGCGCCAGGGTGTTCCGCGATCCAGTTCTGGATGAGCTCGATCACCTGCTCGACAGGGTAGCCGTTGCGACCGCAGCCGAAGGCGCCCACGATGAGCGTCTCAGTGCCGTTGGCGGCGGCGATGCGGAAGATGGCCTCGATGCGGTCGGCGAGCGCCTTGTCGCACTCGCGTTCGGAACGGTGGTTCTCCAGGGCGAAGGCACGGACGGGTTCGGCGATGACCAGCACGTCGGCGCGGCGCACATCGCCCCCGCGGGAGAACAGCACCTCGGGCACGTACAGAGCCCGGTCGGTGAACAGCGAGCCTCGGCGGTAGTCACGGTTCTTGTCGTAGAAGTCGCGCTTGTGGGCTACAAGGATCGGGTACAGGTTGCTCTCGGAGCACAGGATCTGCTCCGGGCCGAAGGCGCCGTCCTCGTAGGCGCCGCCGGGGCGGGTGAAGGCGCCGGGATCCGCGATCATCGTCTTGCCCGTGGCATCGCGGTAGAGCGCCTCGGGGGCGAAAGAGGTCACGACCTTGACCGTCGTCTCCGTAGCCTGAGGCGTCGCAGCGCCCGCGGCTCCATCGGAGACCATCGCCTCTTCGGCTTCCGCAGCCTCGGCGTCTTCCTCGGCGATCTCGGCCACCTCGCGAGCCTCGACATTCCCCGCTTGGGCGCCATCGGCGTCGGCCTCGGCCATCTCCGCTGCGCGCTTCGCCGCCTCGGCGGCCGCAGCGGCCTCGGCGCCCCACAGAAGCGAGCGCCCCTCCCCTTCCTCGTAAATGCGCGCGTTCTCGATGGCCTCGTCCGTCTCGCGCCCGAAGGCGGCCTTCATGAGGCCCGTATGCCGCGCCGCCTCGCGCCGCCGCTCCTCCCGCTGCTCGTCCCGATTCGGACGACGCATATCGCGACCGCCGCGCCCTCGTTCGCGACCGCCACGCCCATCGTGCTCGTTGAACTCCGCCATACCGCTCTCCTTCCATTCAAATGATCCGCTCGCCATGATAATGCAATTCCGTGTCTCGCGCATCTTTTAGCGGCGCTGGACTCTCCCCCGCAGGCTCCATCCCAGAGCGATGGCCAGCGTGCCCAGGGCGGGCACGATCATGACGAGCCACATGAGCCCGTAGCCGCCCGTGATGCCGCCGGCCGCAGGCGCCAGAGCCTCGGCTACCGCGCCCCCGGTCACCGGCCCCACAAGCATTCCCAAATCGAGGCCCGTGAACATGGTGTTGCTGGCCGCCCCGCGCCGGTCGATGCCCACCGAGGCGAGCCCCATGGACTGAAGAAGCGGCGCGCAGCAGCCGAACCCCGCCGAGCCGATGACGGCGGCGAGCAGAAAGCCGGGCAAGCCCTGCGCGTAGAAGAGCGCTACATAGGAGGCAGCGAAGCAGATCGTCCCGAAGACGAGCACCCGGGGCGTTCCCACCCTGTCGGCAAGGCCGCCCAAAGCCGGCCGCGTCACCACCAGGCACAGCGCGTACACCACGAAGAACAGCCCCATGTCCGCCACGCCGCGCCCATAGCCGTAGAGCACCACGTAGGAGCCCATGCACGAGAACGAAACGGCGATGAGCATGAGGGCGGCCGCCTTGCCCACGGCCTCGCGGGCGAACATGCGGGAGAGTTTCAGCTGGTAGGGCAGGCGCTCGCGATAGGGCTCGCGGATGGCGAAGATGCCGCCCATGGCCACCACCAGAAGCGCCGCAGCCAGGAAGTACGCTGCCGAGAATCCTACAGCATCCACCAGGTAGAGTCCCGTGGCCGGCCCGATGACCTGGGCGAAGGACTGCGCCAGCGCGTAAATGCTGATGCCGCTGGCAAACTTCGTCGCCGGCAGGTACTCGGACACGAGCGACATCGCCAGAGGACCGCTGCACCCGATGCCCACGCCGTGGAAGAGCCGGATGGCGATGAGCACGCCCAGCGAATCGACGAACCCGTAGGCGAAAAACGACAGGCAGATGATGCCCTGGGCGATAAGCAAGAGCCGCTTGCGCGAGAAGCTATCGAAGGCGGGGCCGGCGAAGGGCCGCACGAGCAGCGCCGACAGCGTGAACGAGCTCACGACGACGCCCACCATGGAAGCCGTCGCCCCCAGCGAGTCGGCGAACACCGGCAACGTGGCATTGGCCATGAACGCCGCCATCGACTGGAAGAAGTTTACCGCCATCAGAATGACAAAGGGCGCACTCCAAACGGAGTCGCGCCCTTTCCGTTGTTCGGTATCAGCCTGCATCTTTTCCAGAATGCGACGTATTACACGTTGAACTTGAAGTGCATGACGTCGCCGTCTTGGACGACGTAGTCCTTGCCCTCTTGGCGGAGCTTGCCCGCGTCGCGGCAGCCCTTCTCGCCGCCCAAGGCCACGTAGTCCTCGAAGGAGGCCGTCTCGGCCTTGATGAAGCCGCGCTCGAAGTCGGTGTGGATGACGCCGGCGGCCTGGGGGGCCTTCGCGCCCACGGGGATGGTCCAGGCGCGGGTCTCGGTCTCGCCGCTCGTGAAGTAGCTCTGCAGGCCGAGCAGGTGGTAGGCCTCGCGGATGAGCCGCGCCAGACCGCTGTCGGTGAGCCCCAGCGCTTCCATGTACTCCTTGGCCTCGTCCGGATCCATCTCGGCCAGCTCGGCGATGTCGGCCTCCACCTTCGCGGAAATCGGCACCGGAGTGCAGCCGTCGATCTCGGGCAGCTCGGCGTCCACGGCGTCCTCGTCCACGTTCGCGATGTAGAGCATCGGCTTCATAGTGAGCAGGTGCAGCTCGTAGATGGCCGCGACCTCGTCCTCGGTCAGCCCCAGGGTGCGGGCGCGGTGGCCCTCGTTCAGCCCCGCGAGTACCTTCTTGGCCGCCTCCAACTTCGCCACGCCGGCCTTATCGCGCTTGGCCTCCTTTTCCAGACGCGGGATGGCCTTCTCAACCGTGGCGATATCGGCCAGGATGAGCTCGGTCTTGATAGTGTCCACGTCCGACTGCGGATCCACCTTGCCGGCCACATGGGTCACGTCCGGGTCACCGAAGAAGCGCACCACTTCCGCGATGGCGTCGGTCTCGCGGATGTTCGCGAGGAACTGGTTGCCGAGGCCCTCCCCCTGGCTCGCTCCGGCCACCAAACCCGCGATGTCGACGAACTCGACCGTGGCGGGCACGATCTTCGCCGGATGGTCGATCTCGGCCAGCGCCTGCAGGCGGTCGTCGGGCACCGGCACGATGCCCACGTTGGGCTCGATGGTGGCGAACGGGTAATTGGCGGCCAGACCGCCCTTGTTGGTCATCGCCGTGAACAGCGTGGACTTGCCGACATTCGGCAGCCCCACGATACCGATTGAGAGAGCCATGAAAATCCTTCGATCTAACTAATGTTTCAGTAGTTGACTATCCTACCGCAAAACAACGAAGAGCGCCCACAAGGACGCCCTTCGCCATGGAAATCTCGTTGACCAGCGCGGTTTACATGGAAAAGAAGCCGAACTGAGCCGCCACGTAGGCGACCAGAATGATAATCACCAACACCGGGGCGATGTACTTGATCATGATCGTCCAAGCCGGCGCGGCCTTGAACGGGGCGGAGACACGCACCTCGTCGATGATGGTCTTGGGCTTCACGATCCAGCCGACGAACACGCAGGTAAGCAGCGCCACGATGGGCATGAGCACCGAGTTGGAGATGAAGTCGGCGAAATCGAGGATCGAGGAACCGGCCCCGAGGGGCTCGATGAACGACAGCCCGTTGTAGCCCGCATTGATGATAGCTCCGGCGATGACCACGAACGCGATGACGATGCCGAGGGCCTTGGCGCGCGTGCACTGAAGGCCGTCGTGCACAATGGAGACGAGCGTCTCCACCAGCGAGATGGCGCTCGTCAGCGCGGCGAACAGCACCAGCAGGAAGAACAAAAAGCCGATGATGGTGGCCATGCCGCCCATGTCGACGAACACTGTCGGCAGCGTCACGAACATGAGCGAGGGACCCGCCTTGGCGGCCACCGCGTCGCCGGAGCCCATGGCCACGAAGGCCGCAGACACGATGAGCAGGCCGGCGATGAAGGAGACGCCCAAATCGAAGCCGCCGATACGCACGACCGATGAGGTGAGGCTATCCTGCTTGCGCATGTAGGAGCCGTAGGTGATCATGATGCCCATGGCCAGCGACAGGCTGTAGAACATCTGCCCCAACGCGCCGATCACGAGCTCCGGCGAGAACTTGCTGAAGTCCGGCGTGAGGTAGTACAGCGCGCCCTCCACGGCACCCGGCATGGTGAGCGTGTAAATGGCGATGGCGACGGCCATAATGATGAGCGCGGGCATCATGAACAGGTTCGCCTTCTCGATGCCGCCCTTCACGCCCAGGCCCACGATGACGAACACGATGGCCATGAACACGAGCATCCAGATGTAGCTCTCGGCGTTGGAGGTGATGAAGCCGGTGAAGAAGTCGCCGCCGTCGGCTAAGGCCTCCGGTCCGTTCACCAGGTAGGCCGCCGTGTACTTCGTCACCCAGCCGCCGATGATGCAGTAGTAGGGCGTGATGATGAAGGGCACCGCCGAGGCCAGAATGCCGATGAAGGCGTACTTCTTGCCGAAGGCCTTGAAGGCACCGATGGCGGACTGGCCCGTCTTGCGGCCGAGCGCCGTCTCCAGCAGCAGGAGCGACACGCCGAAGGTGAACACGAGCACCACGTAGGTGAGCAGGAAGGTGCCCCCGCCGTACTTCGCCGCCAGATAGGGGAAGCGCCACATGTTCCCCAGGCCCACCGCCGAGGCGGCCGCGGCCAAAATAAACGCCCACTTCCCCGACCAGGAAGCGCGCTGCTTCTTAATCTCTCCTGCCATAGTCTTCCTTTCCCATTTCCAAGGCGCCCGCGCGCCCTCGCCTACCTTTAAGGAACGGGCGGCTGCATCGCGCACGGTGCAGCCGCCCGTTGAAACTGTGTGATTATAGCGTGAAATTGACCTGAACACCCCGTGTTTCCGAGAAACGGAGAGCGCGGGGCGCTGGGGGCGAGGGTGCGGGGTGCTACTCGAACAGCTTCACCGCGCGCTCAAGCTGGCTCACGATTTCGATATGCTGGGGGCAGACGCTCTCGCAGGCGCCGCACTGGATGCACGCGCTCGCCTTCCCGTCGCCGGTGTTCCAGTCGTAGTTCTCCTGGGCGCGGTAGGCGTCGCCCATCTGGTCATAGATGTTGAGCGACTGCATGATGTTGTTGATGTGCACGCCCTCCGGGCAGCCCTTCACGCAGTAGCGGCAGTCGGTGCAGGGCACGCCGGGCAGCGACTCCAAGGCCGCCCGAGCCGCGTCGATCACCTCGTACTCGGCCGGCGTGAGCGGCACGCCGCCGCGCATGATGGCGGCGTTCTCGGCCACCATTTCCGGCGTGTTCATGCCCGAGAGCACGGCGATCACGTTCGGCAGCGAGCCGGCGAAGCGAAGCGCCCAGGAGGCGAGCGGGGCGCCGGGCTCGGCCGCGCGCAGGATATCGGCCACCGAATCGGGCAGCTTCACCAGCGTGCCGCCCTTCACCGGCTCCATGATGACCACGGGCAGCCCGCGCTCCTGGCATACCTCATAGCATTTGCGCGACTGGATGATATCGCTCTCCCAGTCCACGTAGTTGATCTGCAGCTGCACGAAGTCCACCTCGGGGTGGGCGTCCAGCACGCGCTCAAGCTCCTCGGCGTTGTCGTGGATAGAGAAGCCGAACTTCTTGATCTTCCCCTCGGCCTTCTTCTCGGCGCAGAACTCCCACAGGCCGTACTCGTCGAAGGGCGGCGTGAGGGTCTCGCCCAGGTTGTGCAGCAGGTAATAGTCGAAGTAGTCGATGCCGCACTCCTCAAGGGAGGTGTCGAACATGGCGCGGGCCTCGTCGGCGTCCTTCGCAAGCCACGCCGGCAGCTTCGTGGCGATGGTGAACGAGTCGCGCGGGTAGCGCTCCACAAGGGCCTTGCGAAGGGCCCACTCCGACTTGCAGCCGTGGTAGCCGCGGGCCGAGTCGAAATAGGTGAACCCGGCGTCCATGAAGATGTCCACCAGCTCGCAGACCTTGTCAATGTCGATGGACGTGGGATCATCTGCGTCCTTAAGCGGCAGCCGCATGAACCCGAACCCGAGCGGAGCCAACTTCCCTACAGTCTCCATGGCACTCCCCTTTTCTTGTGCGCACGCGCAAAAATTACCGATGCGCTTATCATAGCAGGTTAGTACCCTACCGACCAGAAGATGAGGCCGCAGGCGGGGGCGTTTTCGCCGGCGGCCTGGCGGTCGCGGGCGGCAAGCACCTCGGCGACCCAGTCGGCGTCGCGCTGGCCGCGGCCCACCATGACGAGCGTGCCCACGATGGTGCGCACCATGGAATGGAGGAAGGCGTTGCCCCGCACGGTGACGACACGGTGCGGCTCGCCCAGAATCTCCTCGGAGGCGATGGAAATCTCCTCCACGTTGCGGCAAGTCGGCTTGCCGACGGCCGAGGCGGCCATGCAGAAGCTCTTGAAGTCGTGCTCGCCAATGAGGTGCAAGGCGCCCCGTTCCATGGCGGCGATGTCCAAGTTCGGGCCCACGTACCAGGCGGTGCGATCGGTGAATACCGGCGGCGTATCCCCTGTGGCGAGGAAGTACTTGTACTCGCGCCACTGGGCATCGAGGCGGGCCGAGAAGCCCCGCGGCCGCTCCTCCACCGCGCGTACAGCAATGCCCTCGCAGGTGAGCGCGTTCAGCGAGCGCCGCAGGTTGTAGGGCGTGCGGTCGCGCAACTCGCACCTATCGACGTCGAAGGAGACCACCTGCCCGCGGGCATGCACGCCGGCATCGGTGCGCCCGGCGCAGACCACGTCCACCGATCGGCGAAATAGCAGCGAAAGCGCCTGTTCCAGCTCCCCCTGCACCGTGAGCTGCCCCGGCTGCTTCGCAAACCCCGCAAACGGCGCCCCGGCATAGGCCACCGTCGCCGAGAACGTGAGCTCCCGCTCGCATGCGCCCGCCCGCTCTTCCAAACTCGGTCTATGCAATTCCTTCCAAATCACTTCACTCATTTACTACTCACTTTTCGTTCGTAAAGTCAGCGAGAGGCTCTGGCGCGTTTCAGATTCGCCCGCCTTTGGGCCAAGTTGGCTTCGCCAACGCCGAGCCCAAAACAAGGGTGAATATGAAATGCACCAGAGCCTCGCAGCGTCGAGCAGTCCGTGCGTCCCGTCAGGGCGCACGGAACGACTAGGCGATCATAGCTTCCGGGCCGAAGAGGTCGCGGATCTCCGCTTTCAGCACCGTGGACTGGGCATCTACCGACACCGGCAGCTCGGCGCGGAAACGGCGGCCGTCGGCCTGCTGCACGAACAGCACTACGCCGTCGCGGCCCGGGTACGAGCTCAGGATGCGGCTCAGATGCGCCGAACGGTTCTGGTCGAAGGAGCGCGAGGGCACCCGCAGCTCCAAATGGCTCGGCCGCGCGTCCTCCTCGTTAAGCTCCAGCGCCTCCAGTTCGAAGGCCATGATCTGGTTGCCACGGTCGCCGCTCTCGAACTTGCCCTTGATCTTCGCGATGACGTCCTCCTGGATGACCTCGGCGAAGTCGTCATACTTGAAGCAGATGCATTCGATGGAGCCGGTGGTGTCCTCCAGCGTGAACGTGGCCATCTTCGTGCCGCGCTTCGTGAGCTTCGTCGCCACATTCGAGATCATGCCCACGAACACGCCGTTCTTGATCTCCTTGGTCTGCTCGGAGAGCGTGCCCATGTCGTAGCGGGACATACGGCGCAGCGTGCCCTCATAGGGGGCCAGCGGGTGCTCGCTCACATAGATCTTCATGATCTCCTTCTCGTAGGCGAGCTTGGTGCGCTTGTCCCATTCCACGCCGTCGGGAGCGGGCACGTCCTCCTGGAAGCCGGAGTCAGCGTCGTCGGCGAACATGTCGAACATGGACACCTGGCCGGCATCGCGGTCCTTCTGACGCTTGGCTGCGCCCTCGAGCAGCGGCGTCTCCTCCACGAAGTACATGAGCTGCTTGCGGGTGTAGCCGGTGGAGTCGAAGGCGCCGCCCTTGATGAGGGCCTCGAGCGTCTTGCGGTTGTAGCACTTCGCGTCGAGCCGGTTCACGAAATCGTGCAGCGACGTGAACGGGCCGTTAGCCTCGCGCTCGGCGATGATCTCGTCGGCGACGTTCTTGCCCACGCCGCGCACGCCCACCAAACCGAAGCGGATGCCGCCTTCGACCGGGGTGAACTCGGCACGGGAGGCGTTGATGTCTGGCGGCAGTACCGGCGTGCCGTTCTTGTTGCAGCTGGCGATATAGCGGATGAGGCGGTCGGTGTTGCCCATGTAGCTGGTGAGCACGGCGGCCATGAAGTCGTTCGGGTAGTGCGCCTTCAGGTAGGCCGTGCGCATCACGAGGATGGCATAGGCGGCCGAATGCGATTTGTTGAAGGCGTACTTCGCGAACTTCTCGGCGTCGGCCCAGATCTGCTGGGCGATCTCGAGCGGGTAGCCGTTGGCCACGGCGCCCTCGTCCCAGTCGGCCTGCAGCTGGCGCATGATGTCGAGCTTCTTCTTGCCCATGGCCTTGCGCAGCTTGTCGGACTTGCCGGCGGAGAAGCCGGACATGGCCATGGAGATCTGCATGATCTGCTCTTGGTAGACCATGGTGCCGTGGGTCTCTTCCAGAATGGGGCGCAGGCGGTCGTCGTAGTAGTGCACGGCCGCCGGGTTCTTCGCCGCCTTGATGTAGTCCTCCACCATGCCGGACTCGAGCGGGCCCGGGCGGTTCAGGGCGATGGAGGCCACGACGTCGGAGAACTGCTTGGGAGGCAAACGCTTGAACAGGCTCACGTACAGGGCGCCCTCCACCTGGAACAAGCCGTCCATGTTGCCGGACTGCATAAGCTTGAAAGCCAGCTCATCGTCGGTGGGAATCTCCTCCGGAACGATCTTCGTGCCCGTGCGCTCCTCGATGTTGCGGCAGGCGATGGAGAGCACGTCCAAGGTGCGCAGACCCAGGAAGTCCATCTTGAGCAGGCCCAGGTCCGGCGTGTAGTGGCCGTCGTACTGGGTGATGATGCCGCCGCCCTTGGTGTCGCGCTTCATGGGCACGTGATCGCTCATGGGGTCGCGGCAGATGATGGTGGCGCAGGCGTGCACGCCCTCGCCGCGCACGTGGCCCTCGATGGACTTCGCGGCGTCGATGATGCGCTTGACGTCCTCTTCGGTATCGTAGGCCTTCTTCAGGTCGGGATTAGTCTCCAGCGCCTTGTCGATGGTGATGCCCAGCTCGTCGCCGATCATCTTGCAGATGCGGTCGCCCACCCCGTAGGGGTAGTCCAGCACGCGGGCCGAGTCGCGCACGGCGTTTTTGGCCTGCAGCGTGCCGAAGGTGATCACCTGGGAGACGTGGTCCTCGCCGTAGACGTCCTTGATGTGGTTGATGACCTCTTCGCGGCGCCCCTGCTCGAAGTCGACGTCGATATCGGGCATCTCCACGCGCTCGGGCGAGAGGAATCGCTCGAACATGAGGCCGTTGGGCATGGGGTCAAGGTCGGTGATGCCCATGGCGTAGGCCACGATGGCGCCGGCGGCCGAACCGCGGCCGGGTCCCACGCCGATGCCCTGGCTACGCGCCCATTCGATGTACTCCTGCACGATGAGGAAGTAGGCCGGGAAGCCCTGCTGGATGATGATGCCCATCTCGTAATCGGCCTGCTTCTGCTCGCGCTCGGGCACCGGGGTCCCGTAGCGCTTTTCCAAGCCCTCTTGCACGCGCTTGCGGAACCACGATTCCTCGGTCTCGCCCGCAGGCAGGGGGAACTTCGGCAGGATGGGCTCGCGCTCTAACGTGACGTCGCACTTCGCCGCCACTTCCACCGTGTTGTCGCAGGCCTCGGGGAAGTCCTTCATGGCCTCGCGCATTTCCTCTTCGGTCTTCATGTAGAACTGGTCGTTCTCGAACTTCATGCGGTTCGTCTGGTTGACCGTGCTTCCGGTGCCGATGCACAGCATGATGTCCTGGGCCTCGGCGTCTTCCTTCAGCAGGTAGTGGAAGTCATTGGTGGCGATGGTCTTGAGTCCCGCGGCCTTCGCCACGCGGGTGAGCTCGTGGTTCAGCTCGGTCTGGGTGAAGCCGGCGTCGGTGCGGATGCCCTGGTTCTGCAGCTCGATGTAGAAGTCCCCCTCATCGAAGCAGCTGGCGAACTTACGGGCCCATTCCACGGCGTCGTCGAAACGGCGCTCGTCGAGCAGCTTCGGGATAACGCCGGCGATGCAGGCCGACGAGCCGATGATGCCGTGGCCGTACTTCTGCAGCATGGAGAAGGTGGTGCGCGGCTTGTAGTAGAAGTTGTCCACATGGGACTCGCTGACGAGCTTCAGCAGGTTATGGTAGCCCTCGTTGTTCTTCGCCAGAAGCAGCAGGTGATACAGCTTCGGCTTCACGTCCTTGCGCAGGGACTCGTCGGGAGTGAAGTACACCTCGCAGCCGAAGATGGGCTTCACGCGCTTGCCCGTCTCCTTCTCGACGGCGTCGCAGGCGTCGGAGAGCTCCACCATGCCGGACATGACGCCGTGGTCGGTGACGGCCACCGCCGGCATATCCAGCTCGGCGGCGCGGCGCACCATGTCCTTGATGTGGGTGAGCCCGTCGAGCAGCGAGTATTCCGTATGGTTGTGCAAATGGACAAATGCCATCGTCAGCCCCTTCGATAAGGTCGGCGGCGCACGAGTTCGTTTATGGTGTGATTACGCGCACTGTGTCGTATCATGCTGGGTCGAAAGCGCGCGGCTGACGTGAGGACCTCCCCGCTGCTTCGCTTCCCTTTCGACCGCTCTCAAGTTTCGTCGTTTTCTCGGCTGCCATGATACCAGCCTGTCGCCCCACGGTGTGCGAACAAACAGTGAGTTTTGCATGGAATGCCCTGGGAGCGCAAGCCAGCGGAAGCACCATCAAACCTAGAATTCAATCTCTCCGTAGTCGAGGCCGTGCATATCACGCATCCATTGGAAGAATTCGTCGCAGTTCATGACGGGAACGAGGCCCTGGGGGAAATCGAGCTGGTTGCGGGTAATAAGCGCGTCGGCTCTAAGCGCCAGGGCGATTTCGTAAAGGAGATAGCCCTCCGGGTCGTGCCACGAGGCGGCGAGCATCAGGTCGATCTCCCTCTCGCTCGCTGCGAACACGTTGACGAAGGTGCGCAGGCCCCGCAATTGCCCCATGACGGCGTCCATCTCGCTCGCTCGTCCTCCGTTGGAAAGAATGTACACAAGAGCGGTCACCTGAGACGAAGAGATCCATAGCTCGAACTCCCCCACCCGACCGCCAATCATCAGCAGCCGAGCCTTCTCGTAGAACGGCTCGCGTTCATTCAGGTAGTCCACAACCACGTTGGTGTCGAGAAGTAGCTTGGCTTGGGCCATGTCACACCAGCCCCTTGGCGGCGAGACGGTCAAGCTTGATCTCGGCCTTCGTCATATCGTCGAACCGTGTTGAGCGCTTGCGCGAGAGGCTGTCGACAAAGTGCGCCGCCGATGCCCACCGCTCGCCCGCAGACGTATCGCCATCTTGCAAAAGGAAGTCGGCGCTCCCCTCCTCGATCAGCCGGTCGAACAAGAGGTTCACCGCCTGGGAGGCGTTCATTCCATCTCGCTTGAGCACACGAAGCCCCTGCTGCTTTTTCCGCTCCGGCATCCGCCCCGTCACCATCGCATCGGTCACAGTGACCTCCTTTCCGATGTACAACATTTTGAGTACAACCTTTGAGAAAGTCAAGACTACTGTTTATCACTTGTTCGGTCGACGAACTACCCCGAAATCGCATGAAATCTCGAGTTGTTAGCGTCTCGGGAGTGCACCTGAACGGTGAGCTCGGAGCTATCTCTTGGGAGCAAGATCCTGACCTCGTATTTTACGAGAGCGCATTTGGCGCGCATCTTCCCGGTCTTCTCGCGCAGCGGCCCTAGACGCTAACAACTCGAGATTTCATGCAAAAACGGGGGGGTTCGTTGACTGGGAGGGGTGGCCGTTGGGAAGGCTCCGAAAAATTCCGACTCGCTCGAGCGTAGGGAAAAGCCGCTGAGCATGAAGCGAAGTCGGTTTCGTACGTCGGACATGAAGCGAAGTCGGTTTCGTAGTTAAACGACGAGAGGCGCCCGGGGTGGGCGCCTCTCGAAACAGGCTCAAAATTTGGGGCTGCGCGTGTCGCGGCTCCCTTTCTTGGCTCGGCTGGGCCTTACGCGGCCTGGCCTACGTGCGCAAGCTGGGCCTCGCACCACTCGAGCTTCTTCTGCCAGGTCATAAGCGTGGCCTGATCCTGGGGATCGTTCTTCTGCTCCAGCTCGGCGATGGCACTCTTGCACTCGTCGGCCTCGGCGCGCACGGCCTCGGCGTCGATATCCTCGACGGCCGTACCGAAACGGGCCAGCACCGTCACCTTGTCGTCGAGCACGGAGGTGGCACCGCCCATCACGAGGAACTCGCGCTTCTCGTTATCGTCGATGGTCAGCGTCACCAGGCCGCCCTCGCGGTTCAGCGACACCGTCAGCTCGTGCCCGGGCAGCACGCCGAAGTAGCCGTCGGTGCCCGGGATGTTGGCGTAGGTGATCTCGCCCTGGAACAGGGCCTTGTCGGGAAGAGCCACGATGCAGCCCATGGAGGCCATTAGTTACCTTCCTTCTGCATGGCGTCGTAGGCCTCGTACACCTGCTCGATGGCGCCCTTGTTCACGAAGCACTGCTCCGGAATGTGGTCGCACTTGCCATCGAGAATCTCCTTGAAGGAGCGCACGGTATCCTCGACCTTCACGTACACGCCGGGCAGGCCCGTGAAGACCTCGGCCACATGGAACGGCTGGCCCAGGAACTTCTGCACCTTACGGGCGCGGTTCACGGTCAGCTTCTGATCCTCGGACAGCTCGTCCATACCCAGAATGGCGATGATATCCTGCAGGTCCTTGTACTGCTGCAGGATCTGCTGCACGCCCATGGCCACGTCGTAGTGCTCCTGGCCCACGATCTCGGGATCCAGCGCGCGGGAGGTGGACTCCAGCGGATCCACGGCCGGGTAGATGCCCAGCTCGGCGATGGAGCGGGACAGAACGGTCTTGGCGTCCAAGTGGGTGAACGTGGTGGCCGGGGCCGGGTCGGTCAGGTCGTCGGCGGGCACGTACACGGCCTGCACGGAGGTGATGGAGCCGGTCTGCGTGGAGCAGATGCGCTCCTGCAAATCGCCCATCTCGGTGGCCAGCGTCGGCTGGTAGCCTACGGCAGAGGGCATACGACCGAGCAGAGCGGACACCTCGGAGCCGGCCTGGGTGAAACGGAAGATGTTGTCGATGAACAACAGCACGTCCTGGCCCTGATCGCGGAAGTACTCCGCCTCGGTCAGGCCGGCGAGGCCCACGCGCAGACGGGCTCCCGGAGGCTCGTTCATCTGGCCGTAGACCAGGCAGGTCTTCTCGATAACGCCGGAGTCGGTCATCTCCAGGTACAGGTCGGTACCCTCGCGGGTGCGCTCGCCCACGCCCGTGAACACCGACGTGCCGCCGTGCTCCTGGGCCAGGTTGTTGATGAGCTCCTGGATGCAGACCGTCTTGCCCACGCCGGCGCCGCCGAACAGGCCGGTCTTGCCGCCCTTGACGTAAGGCTCGATGAGGTCGACGACCTTGATGCCGGTCTCGAAGGTCTCCGTGGAGGTGACCAGGGTGTCGAACGGCGGGGCCGGATGATGGATCGGGCGCCACTCGACGTCGGCGGGCATGGGCTTGCCGTCGACAGGCTCGCCCAGCACGTTCCAGATGCGGCCGAGGGTCGCCTGGCCCACGGGCATCATGATGGGAGAGCCAGTGTCGGTGGCCTCCAGGCCGCGCACCATGCCGTCGGTGGACGTCATAGCGACGGTACGGACGATGTCACCGGGCAGGTGCGTCTGCACCTCGAGCACGGTGGACACTTCGCCCGAAGGGGTTTGTGCCTTCACGGTCAGGGCGTTGTAGATGGCCGGCATGGCGTCTGCCGGGAACTCCACATCCACAACGGCGCCGACGATACGGACGATACGTCCGGTCGCGCCTCCCTTGGCCGCTTCAGTAGAAGTGTTATCAGCCATTTAATCCTCCAAAGCTGCGGCACCGCCGACGATCTCGGTGATCTCCGTGGTAATGGCGCCCTGGCGCACGGTGTTGTACACGCGCTCCAGGGTGGAGACCATCTCGTTCGCGTTGTCGGTAGCCGATTTCATCGCGTTGCGGCGGGCGCCTTGTTCGCCCGCTGCGGAATCGAGCATCGCGTAGTAGAACGCGTTGTTCAGGTAGGCGTTCATCATGTAGGACATGACCGACTCCGTGCTCGGCTCGAAGTCGATGTCGCCCGGGATGGCGGAATCGTCCCGTTCGCGGAAGGACTTGAAGATGTCCTCCTGCTTGGCCGTAAGGCCCAGAAGATCCGCGTAGGACTCCTCCTTGACCGGCAGCACCTGCTGCTCCACCAAGGTCTGCTCGGCGGCGTTCTTCGCGTGGTTGTACACGATGAACACCTCGTCGAGCTTGCCCTCGGCGTAGGCAGACATCACGTAGCCGGACAACTCGGCGGCCTGGGAGAACTCCGGGTCGGCCGAGTATCCCGCGAAGGAGAACACCGGATCGATGCCGCGGTAGGTGAAGTATCCTATGGCCTTCTTGCCACAGGCGGCCACCTCGACCTCGGCGCCTTCCCGCTGCTTTTCCTTCGTGAGCTTCTCCACATAGCGAAGCACGTTGGTGTTGAAGCCGCCGGCAAGCCCGCGGTCGGAGGTGACGGCTACGATGAGCACCCGCTTCACCTCGTCGTGGACCTGCAGCAGCGGCTCGTTGTCCAGATGGGCGTACTTTGCCGTGCTGATGAGCATGTCTGAGATGGCGACCGCCCAAGGAAGCGCGCTCTCGACGCGCTCCGAAGCACGGCGAATCTTGGCAGCGGCGACCATTTCCATGGTGCGCGTGATCTGCTTCGTCGAGTTGACGGATTTGATTCGCCGTTCGATGTCATGTAGGTTGGGCATGGTCTACCTACCTTACGCTGCGGCGTCGAAGGACTGCTTGAAGGCGGCGATGGCCTCCTTCAGGGCGGTCTCGGTCGCGTCGGTCAGCTTCTTCTCCGTGTTGATCGTCTCGATGATCTCCGGCTTGGAGGCGCGGATGGAGGCGAGCATCTCGGTGCGGAAGCGCACGACGGCATCCAGCGGCAGGTCGTCCAGGAAACCCTGGTTGCCGGCGAAGATGGCGATGACCTGCTCGGCCACGGGCATCGGGTTGTAGCGGCCCTGCTTCAGAAGCTCGGTCATGTGCGAACCGCGGGTCAGCTGGTCCTGGGTGGCCTTGTCCAGATCGCTGCCGAACTGGGTGAAGGCCTGCAGCTCGCGGTAGCTGGCGAGGTCCAGACGCAGAGAGCCGGCCACCTGCTTCATGGCCTTGATCTGCGCGGAGCCGCCCACGCGGGACACCGAGATGCCCACGTCGACTGCCGGGCGCTGGCCCTGGAAGAACAGGTCGGTCTGCAGGAAGATCTGACCGTCGGTGATGGAGATCACGTTGGTCGGAATGTAGGCGGACACGTCGCCGGCCTGGGTCTCGATGATCGGCAGGGCCGTCATGGAGCCGCCGCCGTTCTCGTCGGACATCTTGACCGCGCGCTCCAGCAGACGGGAGTGCAGGTAGAACACGTCGCCCGGGTAGGCCTCGCGTCCCGGCGGGCGGCGCAGGGTCAGCGACATCTGGCGGTAGGCCACGGCCTGCTTGGACAGGTCATCGTAGACGATGAGCACGGCGCGGCCCTTGTTCTCGGGGCCCGCGGGCTTGCCGTCCTCGCCGTTGTAGACGAAGTACTCGCCCATGGCGGCGCCGGCCATCGGCGCGATGTACTGCAGAGGGGCGGAGTCGGAGGCGGTGGCGGCCACGATGATGGTGTTCTTCATGGCGCCATGGCGCTCGAGCGTCTCCACCACGCCGGCCACCGTGGAGGCCTTCTGGCCGATGGCGACGTAGATGCAGATCATGTCCTGATCTTTTTGGTTGATGATGGCGTCGATGGCGATAGCCGTCTTGCCAGTCTGGCGGTCGCCGATGATGAGCTCGCGCTGGCCGCGGCCGATCGGCACCATGGAGTCGATGGCCAGAATACCGGTCTGCATCGGCTCGTTCACGGGCTGGCGAGAGATAACGCCGGGAGCCTTGAACTCCACCGGGCGCGTGCCCTCGGCCTTGATGGGGCCCTTGCCGTCGATGGGCTGGCCCAGCGGGTTCACCACGCGGCCGAGCATGGCCTTGCCGGCGGGAACCTCCACGATACGGCCGGTCGTGCGGACCTGGTCGTTCTCCTTGATTGCGGTGACGTCACCCAGAAGCACGGCGCCGACCTCGTCCTCTTCGAGGTTCTGGGCCAGGCCGTACACGGTCTTGCCGCCCTCTCCGATGAACTCGAGCAGCTCGCCGGCCATGGCATCGCGCAGGCCGTCGACGCGCGCAATGCCGTCGCCGACCTGGATGACCGTGCCCACTTCGCGAGACTCGACGCTGACGTTCAGCTGCTCCAGCTGCTTCTTCAGCGCCTCGTCGATGGACTGTGCGGTGATTTCAGTCACTAGCATTCACCTCCATCTGTTGTGTCCTTGAGGACGTTGCGGGCGCGATTGAGCTGCGAGATCATGCTCGCGTCAATGTAGTTGCCGTCAACATCCATGATGATGCCGCCCAGGATGGACGTGTCGATGCGCTCGCGCAGCACCGCGCGCCGCCCCAGATCGGCCTCGGCTTTTTCCGTAATGAGTTGGCGCAGTCCGTCGTCGAGCGGCACGGCGGTGGTCACGTCGACCACGCAAATGCCCAGCTTGTCGCCCAGCAGCTCGCGGTACGCGTCATAGACCCGCGGCAGCAGGTCCGCCTGGCCGCGCTCGGCCATGACCGCGAGCACCTCGCGCAGCGCCAGATGGCAGTCGGCGAAGACGCCTTCCACCAGCTCCTTGCGCTGGGCGGGGGTGAAGTCCGGGTTCGACAGGCTCTGGGTGAGCTCGAGGTCGGCGCGCATGAGGCGGATGATCTCGCCCATCTGCTCGCGCACCTCAAGCACAGCCTCCTGGCCGCCGGCGGTATGGGCGGCATCGAAGAGCACCGATGCGTAAACCGCGACTTCCTCTTTCACGACGAGACGATTAGTTGCCATTGAAACTACCCGCCTCTTTGACGTAGCGCTCGATGATGGCGCGGTGCTCACCCTCGGTGAGATCCTCGCCGATCAGGCGCGCGGCCACATCGACCGAGGTGTCGGCCACGGTGGCCTGCAGCTCGGAGATGGCCTGCTTCTTCTCGGCCTCGATGGCGGCCTTGGCCTTCGCGATCATGTCGGCGGCCTCGGTCTGGGCCTGGGCGGTGATGTCCGCCTTGACGGCCTCGCCCACCGAGCGGGCGTCGGCGATGATCTGCGCGGACTGGGCCTTGGCGTCGGCCAGCTGCTTGTTGTACTCAGCCAGCACGCGCTCGCTCTCGATCTGAGCTTCCTCAGACTTCTTCAGGGCCTCGCGGATGGTGTTCTCGCGCTTCTCCAGCATGCCGGCAAACATCGGCCAGCCGAACTTCGCGAGAATGATCCAGAGGATGATGAAGGCGATGAGCATGGGGATGAACTCCGCCATGTCCGGGAGGATGGCGGAGATGCCGCCCTCCTGTTCCGCCTCAGCAGCGAACGCGAGCGCCGGGAAAGCAGCGTTGAGTGCCAGGGCGCCGAAGGCGACCTTCGCAACTGCTTTGTTCGCTCTTGTCTTCACGTGCATTCCTCCTTCCAGCCTTATGACGGCTCTAACAACCGGTTAAGACTAGAACTAGAGGATGAAGGCGAGAACGAAGCCGATGAGGGCCAGGGCCTCGGCCAGAGCGGCACCGATGATGAAGTTCGTGAACAGACGGCCACCCACCTCGGGCTGGCGGGCGGTGCCCACGCAGCAGCCGTAGCAGGCGATGCCGATGCCGAGGCCGGGGCCGATGGTGGCCAGGCCATAGCCGACGAGCTTCAGCGCAGCAATGACGAATACAGTTTCCACAGTTTCCTCCTTTAGGTCGTTTTTGAGCCTGTTTCCCAAAAACACTTACGGATTATGGTTTCCGGCTTTGGAGGAGCCGGCTTAACCCAGATGGGGGGGTGGGGCGCGACGGGCCCCGAGGTGCGCGGACGCGTGGCGCGGCGCGCGGGAACGGTTCCTAGTGGGCGCTCGTGGCGATCTGGACGTAGACCGCGGAGAGCACTGTGAACACGTAGGCCTGAAGGAACGCCACCAGCGTCTCCAGGGCGTACATGGCGATGAGCAGCAGGAACCAGGGCAGCGACAGCACGCCGGTCAGCGGGTCGATGGCCTGGATGCCGCAGGTGAGGAACACGCTGGAGGCCAGGGCGAAGATGCCCAGCACCATGTGGCCGGCGAACATGTTGCCGTAAAGTCGGACGGCGAGCGTGAGCCAGCGGATGCAGGTGGAGATGAGCTCCAAAAACCAGATGATCGGCACCATGACCTTCGGCAGGCCCGCCGGGGCGAAGGACTTCAGGTAGCCCAGGCCGCCCTTGGCCTTGATGCCCCAGACGTTGAAGTAGATAAACGAGATGGTGGCGAGCGCCCAGGTCACCGAGATGGTGCCCGTCGGCGTCTTGCAGCCGGGGATGAGACCCACGAAGTTCGAGATGAGGATGAAGAAGAACAGCGTGGCGAGGAAGGGCACGTGCTTCTTGAAGCCGTGGCCGATGATGCCCTCGCCCATGTCGTTGCGCACGAACTGGTAGCCGTACTCAACGGTGTTGACGAACTTGTTCGTCGGGATGAGCGTGAGCTTGCGGCCCACGACGAGGATCAGCACCAGCGTGATGATCCAGCAGATGACCATCCACAAAATGTACTGGGTGACTCCGCCGAAAACCACGGTGGGATCGAAGGATGCCTGAAGATGAGGTACCTCTTCAGAGAGCGTTGAAAGAGCGTCCACGTATCAACCTTTCCTAGCTTTTCCGTGCCAGTTTCGTCACGCCGAACACAATGGCGGTGACGGACAGGGCACCGGCTTCCGACAGGACAAAGGGCAGCGCGGCATCCCGGTTGACGTTGATGCAGAGGATGGCGAAGGCGAACATGAGGACGAATGAGAAGAGCAGGCACAGCATGAGCACGCCCATGTGCCCCAGATTGCCCGCGTCCGTCATGTGCTTCACCCGATGCAAACCGAACACGAGGGGTGCAAACCCCACGATTCCCGCTGCCGCACCGAGTGCTATTGCCAGTACCATAACCTGCTTCCGTCGGGGCGCTTGCGCGCGCTTGTATACCCAATGTAAACCGCCGTATATGATAATGGCTCGTCTACAAAAGCTGAGCGATTTGGCCGATTTCTGGGTGAGCGGTGAAAAGAGCGCGGCGGCGGCTCTCCCTTCTGAGCAGGGAAAATTTGTGCAGGTGCACGAAAACAGAGGTCATCGGGGTGCTCCTGGCCACAGCCGCCGCCTTTCCCCTGATCTACTCCCCAGTGTACTCGCGAACGAGGATGCCGGACTCGGCCAAAAGCTCGTGGGACAGCTCGTCGGGATACGGGTTCTGGTAGACGATCTCGGTGATGCCGGCGTTGATGAGCATCTTGGCGCACACGACGCAGGGCTGCGTGTTCACGTAGATGGTGGCGCCGGCGATGTTGATGCCGTAGCGGGCCGCTTGGATGATGGCGTTCTGCTCGGCGTGCAAACCGCGGCAGATCTCGTGACGCTGGCCGCTCGGCACGCCCAGCTGCTCGCGCAAACATCCAGTCTCACTGCAGTGGGTAAGGCCGGTGGGCACGCCGTTGTAGCCCGTGGCCAGGATGCGGCGATCCTTCACGATGACGGCGCCGACGCCGCGGCGCAGGCAGGTGGTGCGGGTGGCCACGTCGTTGGCCATCTTCATGAAGTACTCGTCCCAGCTGGGACGGTTATCTTCTGCCATGGTTGTTCCTTTCGTCCGGCGCGGGGGATGGCGGGGGCCTCCGTGCTCAAGCAATGGCTCGCTCGGCGGAACAGCCCACTGGGCTGTTCCGTTCG